>CXWL01025506.1_pt1 | contig 156079 bp, 153 predicted proteins | sample 590931 | NCBI WGS metagenome assembly CXWL01 (sample SAMEA3498368, study PRJEB10139) | groundwater metagenome | biome: water well; material: biofilm material | place: Germany | collected 2015-04-27
TTGCCCGGCAGAAGCTCAGACACTAATACATGGCGCACATCAAGCGCTTTGGCCAGTTCCTCCACCAAACATTCGAAGAAGTGCTCTCCCGATGTAGGAGAGGTGGCGCGTATTGCGCTTTCAATGGCATCATCGGTGCGCGTCAGGTCCTTCATCCGCTGATTCAATTCTTCCAGCGCGAAGTCGGCTTTTCGACGAGACCTCTGCATGGGTCTATATACAAGGAAATACAGCGGCGCTGTTATCAGAATTACCAGAATAACGGCGTCCATTATATCCCTGGCAACCGGGTTTGGAATTCTACTGACTACCAGCGTCATAACCAGGAGCTCGCCGACTCCCACGATTGCCAGAATCGCCAAGAATGGAATCAGCCCTGATTCGACGTACCCATGAAACTTATTTATTTTCATCTCAACAGTCCGAATGTCCTAAAGAATGAAAACTCTTATGGTCTTGAACTCCCCATACTCAAAACTACTCTTTCCTCTGTAATTGTTCGGCATAAATCACACTGCCTTAACTGACAATATGGACTATTAGTGTCCCATATCAGTAACGGAATGTGTCAAGTATGTTGGTAGACAGATGGTTAGATGAAAGTCTGACAAGGAAAATGAGACGGTGTATTTTGTGCAATAATTGCGCAAGAGGGGCAGACGATGTCGACTACCGCGCAGGTACTGGCCTTCGACTCCACTCAGGCCGACGCAACTACGCTCTATCTGATGTCAGCGACGCTTAAGGCGACGAACAAATAATGCCGGGGTCGTCCTTCGGGGACTCAGGACTTGGCAAGGAATTTCGAGCTACCAGAACTACATAAGAGAGTAGCCGCCGTCGACTATGATCGTTTGACCGGTGATCCAGCTTGCCTTTGGCATCGTCAGAAAGGCGACCACCTCGGCTACTTCTTCCGGTTTGCCAATTCGGCCAAAAGGTGTACGGGCGGCGACTCCGGCTTTCATCTCTTCGTAATTTGGGAAGACTTTCAAAGCGCTGGTATCGATAAATCCTCCAGAGACACAGTTGACTGTGATATGACGGGGAGCCAGTTCGATCGCCGCATACCGCACGATATTTTCAATCGCCGCTTTGGAGACGCCGATCGCCGCGTAACCGGGAATATATCGAATCGAGCCGAGCGATGACAGCGTGACAATGCGCGAATGATCGGGCATCATCGGCGAGCCCAACTGAATGCAATGCAAAAATGCCCGGGCGTTGGTGTGCATGGACAAGTCCCAGGCCTTGTCGTCGATCTCCATCATGCTCGTGTACAACCCGAGGGCGGCGTTTGAGACCAAGATGTCAAGTTTCCCGAACCGCTCTTTGATGCCATCAAACAACGCCGGAAGTTGATCGTGGTTCCCCATATTAGCCCGATGAGCATAGCAGTCAACGCCAAACGATTTGATCTTTTCGACGGCCTCATTGGCTGACTGGCGGCTCCTGAAATAATTGAGGACAACATCGGCTCCCTGCTCAGCCAATCGTTCGGCCACACACAGCCCAATACCTTTGGTTCCGCCCGATACAAAAGCAACCTTGCCTTTTAATTCCATCTCATCCTCCTGCGTAGAATTTCGGCCGGTCACACTTGGTGACCGCCGGACTGGCTTTCGATATCCTCGGCCAGTGAATCTAAATCTATGGGTGAAAAGGTAGTCTCAAATATCACCGCGTACCTATCCAATAGTGCGCGGGCGAATTCGTCAAGCATAACTTTGCGCCCCGTCAGCTTTTCTACCGAGGTCATAGTCCCCGGATTCAAACCACACGGGTTGATTTTGGTGAATTCTTCGAGGTTCGTGTTAAGATTGATCGCTGAGCCGTGAAAGGTCACCCAATGCTTCACCGCAATGCCGATAGATGCAATTTTCTTGTCGTCAACCCATACGCCAGTGTATTCATCCCCCACCCTGCCCGTAACACCATACTTGGCGAGAGTCTGAATCATACCCTGTTGAACGTCATCCATGAACTTATGCAAATCCCTGCCTCGGCGCGCCAGATTGAAAATGTAATAAACGACTAATTGACCCGGACCATGAAAGGTCACGTCGCCGCCGCGCTCGATAAAAAACGGTTGTTCCTTGAGGTCCTTGTAGTTTCCAGGGTGTCCATCGCGCCCGACAGTTACCACCGGCGGATGCTCGACTGTAATAATCGTATCGCGGGCAAATCCTTCCCGACGCATCTTCACCAGCGATCTCTGCCAGTCAAGGGTGCGTTCGTAGTTGACCCGTCCCAGTTGCAGATGCCAGCCGAATGATTCTGTCTGCCGCGAAGCCGCCATCGTTATCGAAGTTGCAACAGCAAACGCGTGGGATCAGCCAGGAACTCGTGAACCAGATGCAAAAACTGAACCGCGGTGTGACCGTCGATCAGCCGGTGATCGAACGACATGCCGAAGCTCGAAATATCGCGAATCACTATCTGGTTGTTTATCACCCAGGGTTTCTTGACTATCTGATGAATTCCCAAAATCGCCACCTGCGGCTGACTGATTATAGGGGTCGAAGCGGTCGCACCGAACATACCAGCATTAGTTAGCGTGAATGTGCCGTCGGAAACATCATCGGGCATAAGCCGATTGGTTCGGGCTTTTTCACCCAACTGCGCGATTTCTACCGCGATTTCGACAATCGTCTTGCGGTCGGCGTTCTTGATCACCGGCACGATCAGTCCGTCCTCGCGAGCGACGGCGACACCGATATTGATATAATTCTTGAGGATGATTTCTTTGTCGGTGAGCGACGCATTCATAGTGGGATATTTCCGAAGCCCCACGCATGCCGCTTTGATGACGAACGGCATATAGGTAAGGTTGGCGCCGTAGGTCGCTTTGAAATCGCCTTTGATTCGCTCGCGGAACGCCACCAGTTCAGTCAGATCTATATCCTCAAAAGTGGTAACATGCGGCGAAGTCTGCTTGGATTTCACCATGTGCTCGGCGATTAATTTGCGCGCCCCGACCAATGGCATGCGGGTTTCTTTTTGATCGGCAGGGAGTGGCGCAAATATCGGGATCTGCACTTTGATTTTCGGAGCTGTGGGAGCTGACGGTGCAAAGGACGCGGCGGTCGCACTCTGGGCTACGGTAGCAAAAGTCGGTTGGGGTGGCGCAGGAATCGGCCCAGTCGTGAGACCTGAGGCGGCTGACCGGGCCTCGACCGTGCGCATGACATCTTCGACTATTACGAGACCATCTTTTCCGGTCGGGACAACCGCCGACGGGTCCACGCCGTATTCGCGAATCAGCGTCCGGACCTTGGGCGACATCTTCCCCTTGCCAGCGGGAGCTGTGCCTTTGACTTCGGGCATTGGAATAGGAGCGTTCACAGGTGCGACGATTGTGGCGGCTTTGGCGGCAACAGCCGGTTTGGAGTCGGGCTTACCGGCTGATACTCCGCCACCTTTGCCGTCATCGATCGTGGCAATTCGAGTACCGACGGGCACTACCTCGCCAACCTTGACGAACTGCGCGGTTAAAATACCATTGGTCTCGGAGGGAATCTCAACATTGACCTTGTCAGTCATGAGCTCCACCAACGGCTGATTGATTTCGATCTTATCGCCTACTTTGACTTTCCAGTCAAGGATCGTCCCTTCTAACACGGACTCGCCCATCTGCGGGACTAATACATCAGTAACCATCGTTCTTTCCTTATCTTAACACGGACATGTCATATCCAAGTTTAGGTGGAATATATGCTTGTTCTTATACCGGCGTCAATACACCTTTAACAAAGAAAACGGACTGGCGAAATGACCCATAACCTGCTGGTGTCAATCACGCTAAGCGACCACTGTCTCAACTAAGAGTTATCTCAATTCGAGCATCTTTTCAAGCGCCACCAGCGCTTGAGACCTAGTTGGCTCTGATACTTTGATAGGTTTGAGATCGCCAAGATTCTCAAGTGTATGAGCCAGATCGTTCAGTGTAGTACGATACATATTGGCGCAAACCGGACAGGTATTGCCGGATAGTTCAATAATTTTCTTATCGGGATATTCACGGGCCATTCGGTTGATCAGATTGATCTCAGTTCCTATCGCAATAGTCGAACCAACAGCCGCCTTGGCGCAGTAATCAACAATGAACTTGGTGGAGCCATTGGCGTCTGCGAGATCGACCACTGAAGGCAGGCATTCGGGATGCACAACTACTTTGACGCCGGGATATTTGGTACGAACTTCCTGCACATGTTCTGATGTAAAGTTCGTGTGAACATGACAGTGCCCTTTCCATAGGATCACTTGCGCCCGTTCAATTTGTTCAGCCGACAGACCGCCTCCGTCGCGTGAGAAATCCCAGATCACCATGTCGTCGGGTTTCAGACCGAATTTCTTTCCGGTGTTATATCCGAGATTTTCATCGGGGAAAAAGAAAATCTTCTCGCGTCGTTCCAGCCCCCATTTTAGAGCCGCGTCGGCATTCGATGACGTGCATATCACTCCCCCATACCGGCCAGTGAATGCCTTTAGTCCGGCGGTCGTATTCATGTACGAAATAGGCATGATTTTTTTCTCGCCACCGAATGGAGTTAAATAATCCCATGCCGCCAGCACATCGGCCATCTCCGCCATATCCGCCATCGGACATCCGGCAAGAGGATTTGGTAAGTAAACGCGCTGGTGGTCGGCGGTTAGAATGTCGGCTGATTCAGCCATGAAATGGACTCCGCAGAATACGATATACTCGACATTCTTGCGCTCGGACGCGATTTTGGAAAGTCCCCACGAATCACCAACATGATCGCCAAAAGCGACGATTTCAATTCTTTGATAATGATGAGCCAAAATGCAGAGTTTGCTCCCCAGACGGGAACGGGCGCTGGTGATACGGCTTTTCAGATCTTCGGTAGAGGCAACGCGGTATTCTTGAGGCAGGGAGAAATACATAGATTAATCCCCCGCCGCTTGTTCTTCGCTTTTGTGAGACAACTTTCGCATCACCACGTCGTGTTTTTCCGTCGAGTGTCCCGGATCGACTTTGGCTTTGGGGGCTACTTGATGCTTGGCATTGTTTACCGCTACGGCAACTTCTCCGCATCCGGTTGAAATCAACTTGAGCTTGCCGTCGTAAGTGACAATGTCGCCGGCGGCATAGACTCCCTCTATATTGGTGCGCATGCGGCTGTCGACTACTATTGAGTTTTTCTCCAGTGTCACGCCCCATTCTGAGATGGGGCCGAGATTCGTCAGGAATCCGATATTGAACACGATCGCTTCCACCGGCATAGTTTCTTCCTCGCCGGTTCGTGTTTGCACGATGGTAACTTCGCGAACCCAATCTTCGCCCTCGATACGCTTGACCTCCCAGAACGGAAATTTCATCCGAACGCTTGAGTTCATCACTTTGCGGATAGAGTCTTCGTGCGCTGAAAAGAAATCGTTTCGATGGATGTGCGTGATGGACTTGGCCACTGGTTCAAGCATCATGGAATAATCAAAAGCGGAATCGCCGCCACCGACAACCAGAACATTCTTGCCATCAAAATCGCGGATCCGCCGGACAAAATAAAACACGCCGTGTCCTTCAAGCTCCAGCACATTCGGGATATCCATCTTGCGTGGGATATATGCGCCCATACCGGCGCAAACAACTACTGTCTTGGTGTAATGCACACCCTTATTGGTAGTGAGGGTGATTATCCCGTCGTCGCCTCTTTTTAAACCGATAACTTTTTCACCTAAACAAAACGTGTGCGGGTATTGGCTGGCTTGCTCTTTGAGCAGGCGAGTGAGGTCCTTTGCCAATATTTTCGGAAAACCAGCGACATCGTAAATGTATTTTTCAGGGTAAAGCGCCATAAGTCCGCCGCCGACTTCTTCGAGCATATCGATAGTCTTGAAACGGGTCATGCGAAGACCCGCGTAGTACATGCCGTAGAGGGCGACTGGACCGGCTCCGATGAACGTGATATCGAATAAATCAGCGCCGGAAATATGAGTTTGTTCTGTGTGCATACTGGTTCAGATGAATTAACGATCGATTCCCGAAAAAGTGCCCGTGTTATTCTACTCGCGAAAACCTGCGATATATAATTTAAACTGCAGGGTAGCTTGGAAAACCAGCCAGTGCTTGAAACAGGCGGCCTATTTCCGGCATTTCCGCCGGTGGCACGATGTCGACATACTGGATGGAACCGCGCATATCAACGGCGAAATACGCTCGCTCAGCGTAACCACGCTTTGAAAATACGCCATACTGTTCAGCAACCGCACCGTGAGGGTAAAAATCGGACATCAGAGGAAACGACAATCCGCCCAAGGATTTTGCCCAGGCCTGGTGGCAGGCAACCGAATCAACGCTGATACCCAACAACTGGCAATTATAGGCCTCGAATCGATCTATAATAGCGTTCAAACCTGGGATTTGCTGGGCACAAACCGGCGTCCAATCGCCTGGATAAAACGCCAAAACAACATTTTTGCGACCCCGATACCAACCCATGTTCAACTCCCCTTCATTGTGCGTCCGAAGAGTAAAATCAGGTGCACGCTGTCCGACACTGAGCTGAGCGATAGAAGAGTCTGGCGTATTGATTATATCGTTTTCCGTTTAGTACCGTTCTTTCTCGTCTCAGCTGTCTTCCAAATCGTTGTCATCGTCATCATCGTCGTCGGTTTCTTCTTTATAGAAATCGTCTTCGCCGTCCCATTCCGAGAATTTGGTTTTCGGCGCTCCACACATCGGACAGGCAATCGGCGGCTCATCATCGTCGTGCACATATCCGCAAATGTCACAAACCCACTGCATGCTCATACTTCCGCTCCCTATCTGTTAATGACAAATGTGATTGTTACCTTAATGTTCCATCGGTGAGCTATCACCATACGCAAACCAATTGTAGTTGCCGGCGATCGCTTCTTTTTCCGACTGGAGAAGTTCGAAGTGCCCATGTTCTTCATCGGACAGTTGTTCAAATATCTCCTTGAACTGGGGATCAGCTATCAGATTTCGTTGTTCACGGTAATATTTAGCAGCGGCCAGTTCGGCCTCAATCGCCAAAGTTATGAAATCCATTTCCGTTTTTCGTTCATCGAGATGTCCCTTGGCGAAGACTTTACGAAGAGGGGTTATCCCATGAGCCGGCAATTTACCGATCTCGCCGCCGACATGCTTGCGATACAGCGCCATGAGTGTGACTTTATGGCGAATTTCATCGTCACGGAGTCCTTCCAATTTTTGTTTTGCCTCGGCATTGGTAGCTTTTTCGGCCAACAGCGAGTAGAAATGCAGTCCGTCTTCTTCACCCTTGATGGCTTTTTTCAAAATCATTCCAATTTGCTTTTTCTTCGGATCGGATTTTGCCACACGGGTGGTTGTCTTGGCGGGACTGGGGCGCGACTGTTTTTTTGCTGTTTTACTTTTTGCTGCCGCGGCCTTCTTTTTGGGCGGACCCGCAACTACCCGCTTTTTTGTAGCCGGCTTGGTTGTCGGTTTGTTCTTTTTTGTTTTTGCGTTACCGGACACAACAGTCCTCCTATGAATTTGCCTAAATTTGTGGTCTGTTTCTAATATATTCAATAGATTTTTTCAGGCGTTCCGCAACCACCGGACGGCTTAGGACAACCAGCAGATCATATAACCCCGGGCCAACGGTCATCCCAGAAACCGCCAGACGGACAGGATGGATTATCCGGGCTTTTTTTATATTTCGCTCTACGGCCAGCGCTTCAAGCGCTTGCTCGGCTGTCTGATGCGTAAATTCCGGCAAGGCCTCAAGTTTATGCCCAAAGACCTCAAGTATATCGGCGGTTTCGGCGTCAAACAACTTGGCCTGGGCTTCAGGGTCGTAAACAAATTCTGAATTGAAAAAATACCCACCAAGCGTGACAAAATCGCCAATGCGACGCGTTCGTTCCTTGAGAAGTCCTACTACCTGCCTTAGATAGTCCCAGCGTGTTTCCAACCAGAGTTTAGTTGTATGGCCGGCTTCCACCAACAGAGGCGCCACAAGTACAGCCAGCTCATGATCCGACATCATCTGGATGTGCGCTTTGTTAAATGATACGAGCTTTTCTTCGTCAAACACCGCATTTGATGGATTCAGGTGAGCCGGATTAAAAATGTCGATGAGCTGTTCACGTGTGAAAATCTCCTGATCAGTCTTGGTCGACCAGCCCAACAGCGAAAGGAAATTTAGCATCGCTCCTGGAAGAATGCCATCATTTTGGTATTCTGCGACATCCTTATCCCCCAGCCGCTTTGACACTTTTTTCTTGTCCGGACGCAAAATGAGGGGTACATGACCGAATTGCGGAACCGAAAACCCGAGCGACTGATAAATATGAATCTGCTTAAACGTATTCGTAATGTGATCATTGCCACGAATAACGTGAGTTATTCCCATATCGTGATCATCGACCACCACAGCGAAATTATAGGTGGCGGAGCCATCGGAGCGGGCAACCACCAAATCCTCGATATCTTCGTTCTTTACGCGAATTTCGCCCGAGACCATATCTGTATATGCGGTCTCACCTTCAGGGATACGCAGGCGTATGGCGTGTGGTTGCCCCGCCTCAACCCGCTTGGCGATTTCCTCTGAGGCCAAACCCAAACATTTGCGGCTGTATCGCGGCGCCCGTTTTTCGGCACGCGCCTTTTCACGCTCGGCCTCAAGATCCGCCGGAGAGCAGAAACATCGGTACGCATGGCCGGTCCCAAGCAGAGCGGCGATACTTGTTTTGTACAGATCTGCTCGCTGAGATTGATACACTACTGGTTCATCGGATTCAATCCCAAGCCATTTGAGGGCTGCGAGTATTGGCTCAACCAAAGAATTATCTGATCGTTCGGCGTCGGTGTCTTCGATACGAATGAGGAATTTGCCGCCTTCGTGCCGCGCGAACAAATAGTTAAAGATCGCGGTGCGGGCAGTGCCCACATGAAGATACCCGGTTGGTGACGGGGCGATGCGTACTCGAATTTCGGAAGTTTTCACAATGGTTACTCGTATTGGGAAGCGGGCGGTTCAGGTTTGTGTGACTCTGTTGTTTGCTGGTTTGGTGCGGCTGACAGAGCTCCGTAGTGCGGTGGGGGCGGCGGTGTTCCCGAAACCGATGCGTATATTGGTGAGCCACCGACCGGTGTAGTCTGATTTTCTGTCAATGTCTGCAAGTCCATTTCCATTCCACCCATAAGCCGCGCCAAGAAATTATATAAGCCAATGCCGATAGCTCCGATAATCGTGTTGAATACGGCCATAAAAAAAGCCATGACAATCGGGATAAATACCATCATGACGCCAAACGACATCTCTGACAGATCTTCGTTGGCCTGTTCGAGAAACGCCATACGGGAGGAAATAGATAACACCATACCAAGGAATATCGCGTAGATAATTCCAAGGATGAATCCCAGCGCCAAATTAAGAAAAAATGACAGCTTGATGAATGACCAAATTCCGATCGAACGAATCTCGTATTTCACTGACACGACGCATCCTTTCCACTTGCCCAGACGGTCAGATATCGCCGTCTACGCACTGGGGAAAGATAGTGTCGCGGCCCAGAAATCTCAAGTCAATACCCGACTTGAGATTGTTTGACAATAAAGCGGGCGTCGACTGCCTTGCACCGTGACTTATCAGCCGAGACTATAAGCGGATTGATATCGATCTCTGTAAAGCAGTCGAAATCCTTAACCAGCTGAGAAACACGTAAGAGCGTATCGACAATCCTATCAATATCCACTGGTGCCGAGCCACGAAACCCGGTCAGGAGAGGGTACGATTTTAGCGACTGGATCATCTCCAGGGCATAGGCGTCGGTAAGCGGGTTTATCCGGAATGCCACATCCTTCATGATCTCGACGTAGATGCCCCCTAAACCAAACATAACCAGCGGCCCGAATTTGGGGTCGGTAACCATACCTATTACCGTTTCTACTTCCCCTGAGATCATCTGCTGGAGAGCCACGGTCATTTTCTCACGTTTTTTCATTTTCTTTACGCGCGATTCCAGATCTTTCCAGCCGTCCCGTACCTCTTTGTCCGAACGCAGGTCGACCAGAACTCCGCCAAATTCTGTTTTGTGCAGAATCTGAGGGGTGTTGATTTTCATTACCACCGGGTAGCCGATATCATTGGCTATCAACACTGCTTCTTTTGGGTTGGCGGCAAAGTGGTATGGCGCGACCGGGATGCCATAGGCCTGCAATATCTCAATCGCATCTTCGCCAACAATAGCGCCGTCACCGGTTCCCACTGTCCGCTCGATAACGCCCTTTACCCGGTCGGTGTCCACTTTGAATGTCTTGAATTTCCCGAGTGGTTTGTTCAACCAATTGCGATAGCCCTGAATTGTGGAGAGGGTTTTAGCTATTGCTTCCGGAAATATATACACCGGGATTCCCTGATTCTTGAGGAACTCGACAGCCGAAGATCCCTCACCAGCTCCCATAAAACAGGCCAGAATTGTCTTGTCAGTTCCAGCCAGAGCATCCCGAATACTCACGGCAACATCCATCTGATCGATGGTAACCGGCGGCACGAAAATTGGAATGATCGTATCATACTGATCATCGTTTTTGAGCGCGCCCAAAGTCTTGCGAAACTGCATCGCACCCGCCCCCGCGACCATATCCATAGGATTGGAAAACGAGGCCTCGGTGGATGAAAACTTGCGTAGCTCTTTAACTGTTGCCGCCGATAGCGGGGGCATCTCCATCCCATGATTAATGAGCGCGTCGGTTGCTAAAATCCCCGGCCCTCCGGCATTCGTTACAACCACCACCCGATTCCCTTTCGGCACCGGTTGCAAAGAAAGAGCCGCCGCGACGTAAAAAAGCTCTTCGACTGTATCTACCCGCATGACACCGGTCTGCTCAAAAAGGGCATCGACCGCGACATCGGCTCCGGCAAGCGAGCCAGTGTGCGATGAAGCCGCTTTAGCTCCAAGGTGAGTTCTGCCGGATTTTACCGCCACAATCGGCTTGATTCGCGAGATTTCACGGGCGATCGCGGTAAATTTGCGGGGATTTCCGAAATTCTCCAAGTACATGAGAATGATATCGGTATACGGGTCGTCGCGGAAATAGTCGAGAATATCGTTCGATGAAATGTCCGGCTTATTACCAATAGAGGCGACCACGGAAAACCCAATCCCAAGTTCTTTCGCTTGATTCATGATCGCTTCACCCATCGCCCCTGATTGCGTGATGAATCCGATTTTCCCTACTTTTGGAAATGTCTTACCAAATGTCGCGTTCAAGCTAACAGCCGGATTGGTGTTCACGACGCCGAAACAATTCGGCCCGATCATGCGCATGCCGTATTCCCGCACAACATTGAGCACAGCCAGCTCACGCGCCTTCCCCTCCTTACCGACTTCGGAGAATCCGGCTGATATCACGACCAGTCCCTTCACACCTTTCTGGCCGCACTGTCTGACAACCTCAAGTACCTCTTCTTTTGGCACGATGATCATTGCCAGATCGACCGCGTCGGGGACATCAAGAACTGTTGAATATGATTTGATCGAATGAATGACCGGCGCTTTGGGATTGACCGGAAATACTTTGCCGTTGAATTCGGCAGTCAGGATGTTGTGCAGGGTTTCACGCCCGATTGTCCCTTTGCGGGTCGAAGCGCCAATAACTGCCACCGAAGTCGGGCTGAAAATACTATCAAGTTGATGACGACGAGCCATAATTCTGTTTATTCCTTTTTGCGTACAACGCATTTTGCGTTTCACTACTTGTATCGACAACAAAGTAACGGCAATCAATCAGAGTGGCTTTTCAAGTCAAGCGAAAGATTTCCCTTCTTGACGGCCGTTGTCGAAAAAAAAGGCCGCGACTCCAAAGTCGCGGCCCGTCAAACAATTCAATCAAGACTATTTCGATTTCTTATGTTTATCTCCATGGCGAATGCTCGCCTGAGCCGCCGCCAACCGAGCTATCGGTACGCGGTAGGGCGAACACGAGACATAATCAAGCCCGACCTCGTGGCAGAAATCTATCGATGACGGATCGCCGCCGTGTTCCCCGCAAATGCCTACTTTGAGATCAGGTCGCGCCGCTCTTCCCTTTTCTTTGCCCATCCGCACCAATTGGCCGACACCGGTCCGGTCGATTGATACAAACGGATCAACTTCGAGAATTCCCTTTTCGAGATAGTAGTTCATAAACTTGCTGGAATCGTCGCGCGAAAATCCGAGTGTCATCTGAGTAAGGTCGTTAGTCCCAAAGCTGAAAAAATCCGCCTCAAGCGCAATCTCGTCGGCGGTCAGAGCGGCGCGCGGAATTTCGATCATGGTGCCGACCTTGAACTCAAGGTCTTTAACCTTGGCTTTATTCATAACTTCCTGAGCCACCCGCATGACCGTTTCCTTCTGGTTGCGGAACTCAGTGATGTTCCCTACCAGCGGAATCATGATTTCCGGAAACACTTTTTTTCCGGCTTTATGCAGATCGCAGGCGGCCATCATAATGGCCCGCACTTGCATTTCTGTTATTTCAGGAAACACTATTCCCAAACGACAGCCGCGATGGCCGAGCATCGGGTTGATCTCGGTCAGTTCATCTATGCGCTTCAACGTTTTCTGAAGCGCCACCAGATCTTCTTCGTAGGTGTCGCTCTTTGGATCAAGTGCTTTTAACTTGGCCTGGGCCTCTTCCTTACGCGGCAAAAATTCATGGAGCGGTGGATCGAGTGTCCGGATTGTCACAGGAAGCCCAGCCATAGCATCGAACAATCCTTTGAAATCTTTCTTTTGGAACGGCAACAGGCGATCAAGGGCCAGCTGGCGTTCTTCGGGAGTGTCGGCTAAGATCATCTGTTGTACGACAGGGATTCTATCTTCAGCGAAGAACATATGCTCTGTACGGCACAATCCTATCCCCTCAGCGCCGAACTTGACCGCCTGATGGGCGTCGCGTGGGATATCGGCGTTGGCCCGCACCTTGAGATGACGAATCTCGTCGGCCCAAACCATCAACTCGGAAAACTCGCCGGTTAGCTCGGGTTCAATAGTGGGCAAAGTGCCGAGTATTATTTCACCGGTTGAACCATTTAGAGTAATGACTTCGCCTTCTTTGATCGTCAGTCGGCCTATTTGGAAACATTTCTTGGCAACATTTACCCGCACCGACTCGGCACCGGTAACGCAGCATTTACCCATTCCCCGTGCCACAACTGCCGCGTGCGAAGTCATGCCGCCGCGTGAAGTCAGAATTCCGACTGACGCGTTCATCCCCTCGATATCATCGGGATTGGTTTCCTCACGAACGAGAATAGTAGATTCTTTGTTGCTGTGTTTGACCGCATCTTCAGAAGTAAAATACACTTTTCCGGACACAGCGCCCGGCGAAGCCGCCAGCCCTTTGGCCACGACTTCGTATTCCGCCCTTGGATCCAGTCGCGGATGTAGCATGTGATCGATCTGTAACGGGTCGATCCGCATTATTGCTTCTTCTTTGGTTATCAGTTTTTCCTTCACCATATCGACGGCGATCTTCACCGCCGCCTGAACGGTCCGCTTGCCGTTGCGAGTTTGCAACATATACAACTCGCCTTCCTGTATGGTGAACTCAAAATCCTGAATGTCCCGGTAATGTTTTTCTAAACGAGACGTGATATCCTTGAGTTTTTTAAACTGTGACGGCATCTCGTTGGCCAGCTCTTTGATCGGCTGGGGAGTACGAATTCCCGCAACGACATCTTCGCCCTGCGCATTTGTCAGATATTCGCCGTAGAATTCCTTCGCTCCAGTCGCGGGGTCGCGGGTGAATCCCACACCGGTAGCCGAGGTGTTCCCCATATTGCCGAATACCATCGCCTGGACGGTTACCGCGGTGCCAAGAGTTGACGGAATGTTATTCAAACGGCGATAGGTGATCGCGCGCGGATTATTCCAACTGCGGAACACGGCATCACGAGCCATCTGTAATTGCTCCCACGGATCATTTGGAAACGGTTCGCCGGTTTTTCGAGCCACTAATTTCTTGAACTGCTTAATGATTTCCTTCAGGTCTGGAATCTGAAGCGAGGAATCCTGTTTAACCCGCTTTTCCTTTTTCTTGTTGGTAATAATCTCTTCAAACTGTTCCTTGTCGATCCCCAGAACGACGTCGCCAAACATCGCGATGAACCGACGATAGCTATCGCACGCAAAACGGGCGTTGTCGGTTTTCTTGGTAAGTCCCTCGAGCGTTTCATCGTTCATCCCAAGATTAAGGATCGTATCCATCATGCCGGGCATGGAGAATTTGGAGCCAGACCGAACCGATACCAATAATGGATTATCGGGATTGCCGAACTTCTTCCCGGTTGCAGACTCTATTTGTTTGACGAAGTCGTGCATTTGGGCATCAACCGTCTTGGGAACCTTCATGCCGTTCTCGTAGTAAATCTTGCAAACGTCCGTAGTAATGGTGAACCCAGGAGGAACCGGAAGCCCGGCGTTAGCCATCTCAGCTAAATTGGCACCCTTGCCTCCCAACAAGTCACGCATAGAGGCGTCACCGTCGGCTTTACCACCGCCAAAGAAATAATAGTACCTACCTGTGTATGAAACTGGCGCCTGGGCCGTCTTAACAGCCGCAGTTTTTCGGGTCGGCTTCTCTGCCGCCGTTTTTTTAGTCGCGCCAACCTTTGTGGCTGACATAGTATCTCCTTACGTAATAACAACTTAACATAAGCCAATCAACAGATAGGCAATCTACCCTATTTCCCTGCCTTGGCAAGCAAAAAGCGACCGAATATTTTATATTCGGTCGCTTGCCATAACGCGGTTTTCGACGACTCACATTGTGAAAAGCCGTTCTCCCTTGATAATCTTCTCAAGCATTTTCAGAGTTTTCTCGACCGGCGAATGCATGATGTCGGAGGTATTAAATGTTGATCTTACAACCTCTCGCGAGGCATTCGACGAATTCTTCCCGCGGCCACCACGCGCCTTTTTTTTGTGCGTGAGGTTATACTGGCGCTGGTACTCCTTTGCCTTCTCCTTGTGCATTTGGTAGTACTTGCGCTGATAATCACGCCTCTGTTCGGCCGTGGATAACCTCAATCTCGATTCAGACATCTCCTCGAAAATAACTTCGGGGGTCTCAACCGTCTTAGCTGGGGCGGACTTATTTATCCGAGCCATTCCCAACCTCACTTTCCCTGTGCTTAGTGTTGCTACCCTTTAGCTTAGTTCAGAAACTCCTTTAAAACTCTACCAAGTTCCATCCACCACACGCAAGCGTAGGAAAATCTTACCTGTATGTCAAGAGATTTTTTCGATAACCCCCTTGTCCAAAGCGAGTTAAATGACTAATAGTTTTTGCAATTCCGCAACCTATTATACACCTTACATTTGCGAACATAACTCAAATACAACCTCTAACCCATTACGTGCAATGGGGTAATCTAAAAAAGTAGTCTTGCTCTTTAAACCATCACATAAAATCTTAAACACATATTTTCATTACTTGATTCAATTAGACTCAAAATGCAACATAAAAAAATCCCGCTCCAGATGAATCCGGAGCGGGAATGTTAGTTGACAATTAGGTCTACGCTTCCGAGCGGTGCATCATTTTTTTCGCTATTTCATATACGATATACGCTAAAACCAATCCAATCATCACCCAAAAGATCAGCTGAAACGACCCATAGTTTGCATTGGAAGTATTAAACGCAACATCCATCCAAGATCGCCGCAAGAACTGCAAGCGATTGATGAACAGCGAAATACGCGCCATCACGGTAAATCCGAACGTCGCGCCGAAACCGATCATTAATGTCCAAATGCCGAATTTCGCGATCCCGCCCATCACCCCTGTATGGGGCATTGAAAAGAAGAAATACACGAGCGACGCAACCACTCCGAGGAAGATGATAACAAGCGAGAAGCCCGAAGTATAGTCGAGTATTCCCGTGCCAAAGAAGTTCGACCAGTCAATTGTCGCCATTGTGGCGAATAGTTGTTTGTTAATACGGTTCGACATCTCAAGTGGCACCGCCAATCCGGCAGAAATACCGATATATAGAGCCATTGGATAGCGCGATATCCAGGTCCAGTTGCGATTGAACCGGGTGAACATTAACAGCCCAAGCGCAAAAGGAATCCAATACCAGGGCTTTGACGAATCAAACCAAAGCAGATACCAGTTGCCGTCGGCCAAGCGTCCGAACAGGTTTGGCACCAGATTATTATGCCACAGAATGATTACGAAATATCCGGCCGAAACGCCTACAACCAGGTGCTCGGCAAATTTGTAAAACGGATTGTCTTTGTAGAGAAACGAAAAAGTGGCCAGCGTCAGGAAGGCCGCAAAGGTGGTCCATAAAAAGGTAGTGACGTCCATGCTTACCTTCCCTCAAATCGTTTGGCCCGTCGGCTCATGAAGAATCCGATATTGCCAATGATGATAAATAGAATGATGACGATATGCGCGAATAACTGAATGCGCATCCCGTCAACGGCCAAGCCGGGGTTATCGCAGAGCTGTTCATACTGAGCCGCACCCAGCAATCCCCCCATGATACCGAACACTTGACCGGAGTTCAGATACGGGTAATAGATCGTCGCCATGACACCGGTCAGACCAAGAGCCAGCGGAAATCCAAACCTCCCCTGACCATAGCTGATCCAGGCGTCGGTGATATTTCCTCCACCGATATCGACAACACACGCTACCTGACTGTAGTTGTGAACACCCTTCATCATTGGGAGCGAATCAAGCTTGACGCCGTAGTAATCCTGCGGGAAGGGTAGTCGAAAATCCTGACCCATCGCCAGAATCTGAATCTGAAAATAGGCCTTGTAGCCGAGGAAGACATAGTCCTCGCCACTTTTGATTTCGCGACCCTTAAATTCGACACCGTTATATTTCCGGTCTACTTTCATTGAGTCGCCAATATCGCGAATCACCTGATCGGCCATACCCGGACCGTTTTGCGACAGAGCGGTATAAATGACTTTCAGTCCTTTGCGAAAGCACTGCTCCGATACCGCGTAAGTCATAGGATGAAGCTCCGCCTGACTGTTCGGATCGTAGTCAATCGCGATAAACACGATTTGACCCGGCTTGAGCGTGTCAATGAACTTATAAATCCTGCCGACTTCTTCGTTGGACGGAAGCGGGACTTTTATCGACGAGGCGTACGCGATCACGCACACAGTGGCCAGAAACAGGAAGACCCACCGGCGGTCGAGCGCCATCATTCTGTCAAATAGTGATTTCTTCATGCTTCCTTATTTCCCCATATATCCGCGTTCAATGCCCAGGATGATTTTAAGCGCGGTCGCTACCATCCCTAATCCAATACCCATGATGATCGCGCGGTTGGCCGCCAAGCTCGGTACGTTGAGGAGCCAGCCAGCAACCTGCGAGAAGGTTTTCCCTGCCTCATCGCCAAAGAACGGAAAGAATCGCATCATCATGATGAGTGCCGCGATCAGCAGTAGCGAAGCCAGTACATTCCGCGCGCGGAAGGCGCGATACGCGGCCGACGCGATAAAAAACGCCAGCATCGAGAACATCGTCGCCTGAATGGGCGTCAGGATGAAATCGAAAAACCGTCGGAACATCGGGTTTTGAAGTCCTTCAGACGTATAAAAATGCAGTCCCCACTGTCCATCGACCTTGGCGGTAAATCCAAAAATGATTGTCGCCGCCAGCGCTCCGATAGTGACAAAGCTGTACTGCCAGGCCTCTTTGCGCTGTTTGATTTTGTCCACCGACACCATCACCAGTGACCAGATACCAAGCGCCAGCGCGAAAATGCCGATGATAGTCGTCCAGTCCAGCAGAAATTCATAGACCCACTCCGAGGATTCGTGAGGCACGAAATACTGGAAAATCATGAAGACCGCGAAGACGAATACTAATATGAATGGAAGTTGTCGTTTCATTGATCTTCTCCCTTAGTCAACCACGCGGAAGACTTCTTTGAATTTTAACAGCCACGACCAGCCCTCGGACTGCCCGACATTCACCGCGATGATGCCGATAAATGCTAACACTAAAATTGCCGCTTTGGCGTAATCCTGCGCTTTGAGGGTACCTAACAACAGTGGCTCTCGACCCAAATAGGCCGATGCCGCAAACAATTCTTCGCCAATCAACGTGTAGTCGCAGGCGACGACAAAGAACGGTATCTGCGCTACTTCATCGGTTCCGGCAATCTGAATCGATCCGGCCAGCGCGCCGGTTTCGGCGAATATTAGCGACTCGGCGTAGAATTTACCCATATACAGGTTAGTAGCGGGAAGTTCTCTCAGCATGATGCCGTTGACCGCTGCTACATAGGCGAACTGCGATTGGGTGATAAAGAACACCGAATCATCCTTGTAGGCATCGGGGCGGCCAGCATCCATGTATCCGGTTTTGACGATATCTTGCGCAATCGACATCACGATTGGATCGTAGCATGGAACAATCAAGCTCGTCTGATATTCCGCGACTTTCTTGGATACGCGGGCGAGAATAGTGAACGAAGCCAGTGTGGCTATATCAGCCGCAGTACCCGCTCCCATCAGATACAGAATCGGCTTGCCCATTTCGGTGGCGCGACCGATGGCGTCATCAACCGCCTCGATTCCCGCCAGTGGCCTGACATATAAATCATGACCTCGTTTCGCCTTTTGAACGAAAACGATCGTGAGAACAGCGAAAAACAGGATGGCAATCAGCACCGCCGCGCGACCGGTATTGAACCATTGCCCACGGCTTTGAATCGGACCTGCGATATCCGAAGAAGACCGCACAGTGGCATCGATGGTTACCGCATCGACTCTGTAATAGTAATCGCAATAGTCGGCGATGTAGTCATCGGCATCAAGCTCCCGCGAACCCTGATTGGAATATCGAGCAGTACCCGATGGCACCGAACCAACCAGTCGCCATTCGCCGTTATTCGGATACGTCGCGTGCGCTGAAGAAAGGCGCTCGGCGATGATTTCGAGGTCGTCAGCGAATTTCGCCGAGTTCGCGCGCAATTCAGGGATAAGTTTACGGCACAGCGCCAAAGAATCCTGCGCAATTCGCGCCGAATCCCCTGTCAGACCACCCACTATCGCATCCAGTCGACGCTCCGCGCGATCGAGAATGCGCAAGGTGTCAATGGCTCCGTGTACTCTTGATCTCATGCTGTTCGCCGAATCCATCAGAGCCGGATACCAGCGATAGATTTCATAAGAAATCACAGATAGCGCACCAGCCTGGTCATCGGTGGACAGCGCCCAAGTGACGTTTACAGCGTGACCATGGTCATTTTTCTTGTCGATCGCCTTCACCTTGGTCGGAGTCGCGGGCGGCGAAACCACCGAAATAGTCGCCACAGAATCGGGGGGCTGACTCTCCTGAGCTATGACAAGCCCTGCGCAGGCGACTATCGCAACAGCGGCAATGAGTTGTCGAATCATATTCTTCCCTCTATCTCCCAATACATTTCTATTAGCTGATTAGTCCGAGCCAGTCACGATACAAGAAAGTCAGGCGACCCACAAGAAGCGAAATTCTTCCCATTACGGTGTAGCCGAACGCCGCGCCGAATGTGATCATCAGGACCCAGATACCCACGCGGGAAGCCCGACCGAACAGGCCGGTATGTTCTTTCGAAAAAAAGAAATAAACTATCCCACAAATTACACCCGTGAAAATCGCCAGATTGGTGACAATTGAAACAAACTGACCGCCGAAACTGAGATTGAACGTGGAAAAGAATCCGCCAATGCCTTTCCAGTCTACCAGTAGCGGTAGCATCGTCGCGGATATTTGTTCCACAAAATCCGAGCGAAGGTATCGTATGAAATTAAGGCCGGCGGTGGTCCCGACAATGAAAGCCAGCGCCCAACGCGAAATCCAGCCGACTTTGGACGAGAGACGCATAAGCAGGAACATTCCGAGAATCACCGGAAGCCAGTACATGAAATCCCACGGTTCATCCCTGTACTGCACTTTGAAAAAGGACGATAGATTGCTTGAAATTCGCGGAATGAGATTACCTACGATGACAGTCCAAAAACCCTGGCTCATTGCGTAAGCGGCTGAGACACCAACAAACAAATGCTCGGCAAACTTGTAGATCGGGTTATCCTGATAAAGAAATGAAAAGACAGCCAGAGTAAGAAACGCCGCGAACGTAATCAAGAATCCACTCAACATCGGATGAAGTCCGCTCGTGCTTGGCTGTCCTGACTTGATAATCCAGCTCAGCAGGAAAAGCACGCTGATGGCCGAAGTAACGATTACCGTTGATCGTTTCACGCTTTGTGTGCCTCCCTGCGGCTTCGGAAATAACTGATATTGCCAATGACGATAAAGATCATCACAACAACATGAGCCAGCGTTTGCGGTCCCATAGTTTTTACCGCGGGCTTTGGCGTATCGGCAAAACGGGGATACACGTCAGCCAGATGCTGTTCGTATTCAGCGGCTCCTTTTATGCCACCGAGTATCCCGAGTAATTGCTTGGGATAGTACGGGTACAATTGCGGTGATGTCACTGCGGCCGCGCCGGCGACGATCGGAACATTTCCCGGATCGCCAACATACAAAATCCATTCTTTCGGTCCGGGAAAACCGCCTCCCAGCGCTACGATCAGATTAAAGTCTTTACACGACTTGATGCCTTTCAACACAGGAAGACTATCAAGCGGGACATTGTTAATATCGGCAGGGTACATTTTCCGCAGGTCGGTAACAATGACATTGAGCACCCCTTGGTTCCCTGCTTTATAGCCGATATTGGCCCAGTCTATTCCTTCTTTTCTCTCAGGGAATTCCGGCCTTATTGCATTATCCAGAGTGGTGCGTAATAGCCCGGGACCTGTTGGCCAGATGGACATGAATACAACCTTGTGCCCTTTGGCGAAACAATGCCGTGAGACCGCGTTAGCCATCGGCCCGATTTCTGGGGCCATCGCCGGATCAAAATCGTATGAAATGAGAACTTTGGATCCGGCCGGAAGATTCTCAACCTGATCGAATACCGCACGTGCGATCGGTGTAATCGGGTTTTCAAACGTGATCGGAAATATGATCGGAATCGAAACCGCAATCCAAATCAACGCAAAAACGATACGTCGCTGAACCTCGGCTCCCTTGAGGGAACGCCAACCCAACCATGAAAGGGCCGCGCCAAGCGCAAGCAATGATAGGATGGGGCCGACACCGAGTCCGACTGCGATGATTTGATTCACTTGTCATCCCCCAGATAGGTCCGCTCTATTCCAAGAATGATTCGGAGTGACATGGAAACGACACCGAGCGCGATGCCTATCAAGATAGCTCGCTGACCGGCAAGATTCGGCCCGGTCATAATCCAGATTGCCAGATTGGGGATCTGCATGATATCAAACTGCTGAGGAACCCACGATGTTAAGAAAGTCCCGAAGGCGGTCTGGCCAAGCAGAATGATAAACGCCGCGGTAAGCAAGATTGTCGCTTCGCGGTTCTTAGCGCGGAATGCTCTATATGATGCCGAGGCGACAAAGAACGCGAGTAAGGCGTACATCGATGAATTAAGCGGCGACATGACATTGAGGAAAAGTGTCTGAAACCATGATCCGGTTGCGGTAAGTTCCCCTGCAATTCCCTGCGCGTTGCCGATCTTGAACATCCCTGCCGCAAGCATCAGAACAAATCCGGCCAGCGTGACAACCGAATAAATCCATTCTTGTTTTTGCGCGATGACTTTTTTCAGATGGATGCGCAATAAATTTCCTCCGCCAAGGAAGAAAGCAAACACGGCAATGATATCAAAATAAACCGAGAAATTTTCGCCCCACGATTCCGCTGGTGGTAGAAAGACTGAAACAATCAACAAGACACCGACAAAGAACGTAATAAATAAGGGTACTTCGCGTTTCATCGATCACTCAATTCGTCTGAAACGCCGACCGAAGCCCGTGCCATATCTGGTTCATAAACTCGACATCCCAGGCCGTACCGATAGTCGCGGCAATCGTGCCGACAACAATCGCGGTCAGGGCAATCACTTTGCCGACATCCTGTCCCTTGAGCGAACCAAGCTGTTTCGGTTCATTGCTCAGATAGGCCGAGGCGGCGAAAAGTTCTTCGCCAATCAACGTGAAGTCGCAGGCGGCGACAAAAAATGGCAACTGCGCGGGCATCGCTGTTCCTGCAATTTGTATCGCGCCAATTGAATTCCCTGTCTCTGCCAAAATCAGCGATTCGGCAAAAAATGCACCCAGATAAAAACAAGCAGCCGGTTTTTGGCGGACCATAATGCCGTCAACTGCGGCTACATATCCAAACTGTTCGTCGGTCACATACGACACCATGTCATCGCTGTACGCATCTGGCCGCCCCGCCGCCATGTACGAGGCCTTGATTGTTTCGCGCGCGGCAGTCATCACTAATGACCGCGACACCGGCATCATGATTTTGGTATCGTAGTCGGCAACTACGCGCGACACCCGTCCGAGTATGGTAATACCCGCGATTGTTTGTACGTCGTCCATATCCTGAATGCCGGGGACATACAAAATAGGGCGCCCCATTTCAGTGGCCCGTCCGATCGCTTCATCGACCGCGTCAAGTCCCGCGATTTTTCGAACGAATAACTTCTTACCACGTCGGGCTGTCTCGATGAAATAAATCACAAATCCCGAGATAATCAACGCGATGATAAACAACCAACCGCGATTGAAATTTATCCACTCGACCTCAGTCTTGATTGGCGCGGTCGGAATCGACATTGCCGAACCGGAACTAGAAATAGTATTGAGGGAATAGATATAGGAGGAGTCGGCGTTGCAGGATTCATCTGAAAATTTGTTTGATCCGACCGGAAGGTCCGCAATTTTCACAGCTACGCTGGTATTGACCGAACGAAGTACTTCATAACCTAAGATCGAGGTCTCCCCCATTCGGTCATCAATTGAGGGCACCCAGGTCAGGTCGATGCGAGTGCCGTTGTCGTACTTATGGTCAGTTGCCAGAATTGAGGTCGCCGGAGCAACCGTCTGTGTTCCTTGCGCGTAGAGAGAGTCAGCACAGAGCAGACAGCACATATACAGCAGAGCCACCCTGACTGAAAATTGCCCGTATGCCACTAATTAACCAACCTTAGCCAATCGGAGAAAATAAAGTCCATTCGGCCGATCAATAGCGACATACGACTCATCACCGTATATCCAAACGAGGCGCCAAACGTGACCATCAGGAAAAACACCCCCACCTTGGCCGCCGCGCCAAACGCGCCTTTGTGCTCTTTTGAAAAGAAGAAATAAATTAGCCCAGTAAATGTGCCGACCGCTACGACAATGTTGCCTATGATATTGTACATTGACGCGTCGTAATTCTGCGCGCCGAACAGCGGTCGCACGGTGTCTTCCACCTGCACCATGACGTTTGACGCAAAGTACGTTATCAGATACAACCCGGCTGTGGCCCCTACGATAAACGCCAACGGCCAGCGTGAAACCCAGCCGATCTTCGGGAACAGGCGCATCAACATGAGCAGGCCGAGCGCCGCCCCAACAAATAGGACGTACCAATCATCGGGACGATCAGCCATTGGCGTCACATACACACCGACCCAAAATTTCTTGTAGAGGTTGTCCCAGAAATACGAGACGAGCCAATATCCTGCGGAAATACCCACAAAGATCGCTTCACATATTTTATACCAGGCGTTGTCTCGATACAAAAACGAGATAATGCCGATCGTCAGAAAGGCCGCCAGCCAAATCGCGAAATGATCCATCATTCCCATTTCCATCTTAGGCCTGATTTTTTCTGGTTGTGGGTCGTTTGCGTTCCAGCATGATGTAAGCGACGTTCCCGATAATGATGAAAATCACCACTACAATATGAGCGAACGACTGCGAAAGCATGAACTTGGTTCCCTTGGCGGAATAATTCGTGACCAACTCAAACTCCGCCGCTCCGCTCATTCCGCCGAGAATCCCTTTGAGCTGGCCAGAGCGCACATACGGGTACATTGAAGTCGTCTGCACCGCGGTATTGCCGGCGCCCATTTTGAACCCGAATTGATCAACCCCGACTAGCACCCACTCTTTTGTGCCCGGATATCCGGCCGAGAGATTGAAGGCGTAATCGATGTTGGAAAAATTCTTAACATTGCGCACCAGCGGCAGATTGTCGTATGGTGTGCCGGAAAAGTCCGCGGGGAACATCGATTTGAAATCGGAACCCATTCGTTGAATGACAAATTCGTTACCCGATTGAAACCCCAAATTCACATAGTCGACGCCGTACGTAATCTGTTTGTTCTTATACTTATCCTCGCTTCGCACTCTCGCGAGCGCCATCTCCGCTTGCTGTGGTCCCTGAGGCCACAGTCCTATAATGATAACTTTCAGATCATGATCGAAACAGTAGCGTAGAAACGACTCCGCCATCGGCTGAAGTTCCGGCGATGAGGGTGGATCGTAATCGAAAGAAGCGAGAATCTTTGACCCCGGTTTGAGAGTCTGAAGGCCTTCATATAGTGTCTTCACCTCGGGCGTAACGACAATTTTCTGTGTCAGCGGCATCACCAACGGAAGCACCACGGCTAGACCGACATACAGAAAAACCAGTCGCCGGCTCGCCGGTTTCCCTTCCATCGTGCGAATGAGAATCCAAATCAGCGTGCCCGCGACTATGAGCATCAGGATGAGCGACATAGCGGTGTTTAACACCACAGGGCCAAACCAGTTGTTGTGTCGACCGACATAGACAAATACCGAAAATACCAGTATCCCCAGCGCGAGGCCCCATTCCAGTTTCGGATTCTTTGCGGATTCCATTAGTCGCCCCCCAAATATGAGCGCTCGATTCCGAGAATGAGCCGCAGTGATGACGACACAATGCCGAGCGAGATTCCAATCATAATAGCCCGCTGGCCGGCGGTATTGGGGAATTGCATGATCCAGGTGGCTAAATTCGACAAACGCATCGACTCAGGCATAAATCCGGTTAACAAATCGCCGATAGGTACGCGACCGAGCATCACAAAAAATGCCGCCAATAACAAAAGTGTCGCCTCAAAGTTTCTTGCCCGAAATGCCCGATACGAAGCGGATGCGACAAAAAAAGCCAGAATCGCGAACATCGTCGACGACAGCGGCGTGTAGATATTGATATACAGCCAATAAAAGCCGGTGCCCATTTTCGAATAGTCCTGCCCGCTGGCAAACCCGACAACACTAATCAGCAAAAAACAGCCGACCGTGATAAGAGCGTACCCCCAACCCTCGCGACGGCGAAAAATCTTTTCGAGTGACGTTTTGAACAGGTTGAGCGCGCCAAGCCAGATGGCGCATGCCGCGACAATCGAGAACCAGTCGGAAAACCAGTTGCTGAATTTATTGAATGGGAAATGCGGAATAAAGTACTGAACTACAAACACAATTCCGGCAATAGCGGTAATCAGGAGTGGAATTTCACGACGCATAGGTTACTCGATCACCGTAAAAAGTTGGCTGAAGTCATACAGGTAAAACGATTCGAGAATGATCCCGAGCAATACCGCCGCGATTATTAATCCCTTGCCGATGTCCTGCCCCTTGAGAGAACCGAGCTGTCGCGGTTCGCGCGACAGGTAGGCCGAAGCCGCAAAGAGTTCTTCCCCGATAAGCGTATAGTCGCAGGCGGCGACAAAAAACGGCAACTGCGAGGGTTCGCCGGTTCCGGCAATCTGAATGGCACCGACTGAGTTCCCTGTTTCTGAAAGTATCAGCGACTCGGCGTAGAATATCCCAAGCAAAAAGATGGTGGCGGGTTTCTCTCGTACAATCATGCCATCGACCGCGGCGGCATACCCAAACTGGTCGTCGGTCAAATATTGAACTTGGTTCTCATTGAACGCGTCCGGCCGTCCCGCTTTTGAATACGCCTCTTTAACAACTTCGCGAGCCGTCACCATCACAAGCGACCGTGATACGGGAACTTCGAGTTTGGCATCATAGGTGGCGGCCATTTCGGCAACCCGTCCGAGAATAGTCACACCGGCAATGGTTTGGACATTATCCATGTCCTGCGAGCCGGGGATATAGAAAATCTTTCGCCCCATTTCGGTGGCCCTACCGACGGCTTCATCGACGGCCTCCAAACCGGCGATTTTCCGGATGAACAAGGTCTTACCGGCTTTCGCTTGCTGGATATAGAACATAATAAGTCCGCACAATATGAGAGTGCCGACAAAGACGTTGATTCTACTCCAGTTGAACCACTGCGCTACTGGCTCCACCGGTCCCACGACTTTCGACTCTGAATAGGCCTCAAAAACTACTTTGCCATCGATGGTCGAATCGATCACTGCCCGGACTTTGTAGAAGTATCCCTCTCCCGACTCACAACCACCATCACTAAACGAAGTTACTCCAGCAGTTACGTCGCCGACTTCGGCAAAAGGGCCATCTACACCCGAATCGACAAGACACCGAAACACTTGGTACCGCTTTACCGTGCCCCCCATGCCGTCATTTGCGGATAATAGCCACGAAACGGAAAGGGCTGTCCCGTCATCGTCGGGGACATCAATAACTGTTACTTCGGTAACTGGGAGAGGCGCGCCCATCGGAACGCCACCTGAAATCAACGGGCTGGATGTTAACGAATCTGAAATCTCAATGGGGTTGGCGGAGGATATTACCGGGACAAGGGCAAAGACAACGCACAACAAAACAAGACAGAGCAGTCTGACGGTGGCTGTTGGCAGTGGTCGAGCGGTCACCAAATGTCCTCTTTCCCTGTTCACAATAATCGGCCATTGTCACAGCGCCGATTTCAACAAAGACGAAAGGGTTTCGTCAAATATGCAATACACTCTTCACCGAATCGTGATGGTTCCGACAATTCATCCCGGACCGGCGGTCGGTTTCGGAATGCCATCGCGACAACGATATGACGCGGGCTAAGTTAAGTCAAGCCAAAAAGTAAGACCGGATCCACCGATTGGTTGTTTCATCCTATAATATGACCATTTTGGCTATTTACAAGTCCACCTGCTGACATTATATTTTGCGACTGAGCGATACTGCGACGGCTGATCGTCCGTCAATGCTCGCGAAATGGCACAGACATAAAGGACTTAAATGGCTCGATTCGACAATCCTGAAGATATCAAAGTAATAGTCGCTACCGACTGCGGTTCGACCACTACTAAGGCGATTTTAATTGAGTACCGCGACGGTGAATATCGCCTGCTCACTCGGGGCGAGGCGCCGACAACGGTTGAAGCCCCTTTTGAAGACGTTACCATGGGCGTTTTGAACGCCGTGTGCGAACTCGAAGAACTTTCCGGTCGAAAGATTCTGGACGAAAACGGAAAATTCATTTCCCCAGCCAAGGGGAACGTCGGCACCGATGTATTCATCTCGACCTCATCGGCGGGCGGAGGTCTCCAGATGATGGTAGCCGGAGTTGTCCGGTCAATGACGGCCGAATCGGCCGAACGAGCCGCTCTCGGAGCGGGCGCTATTGTCATGGATGTCATCGCCGCCAACGACAAGCGTCTCCCCCATCAGCAAATCGAGCGTATCCGCCATCTTCGGCCGGATATGATCCTGTTATCTGGTGGCATTGATGGCGGCACGACGACTCACGTCGTTGAGATCGCCGAATTGGTTTCAGCGGCCGACCCTCGTCCACGACTTGGGACCGGATATAAACTGCCAATTATTTATGCTGGTAACAAAGAGGCCCGCATACCAGTTCAAGAAGCGCTGTCGGACAAAGTCGATCTGCGCGTGGTGGATAATCTCAGGCCAGTTCTCGAGAGGGAAAATCTTGGGCCAGCCCGCGAAGAAATCCACGAGCTGTTTATGGAGCATGTGATGGCTCAAGCCCCGGGATACAAGAAACTAATGTCCTGGGCCGACGCCCCTATCATGCCCACGCCCGGTGCGGTCGGCCTGATCATTCAGACCATCGCCAATCAGTATAATATCGAGGCAGTCGGTGTGGACATTGGTGGCGCGACCACCGACGTCTTTTCAGTTTTCCGTCCCGACGGCACAACGCCGGTGTTTAACCGCACCGTATCGGCCAACCTTGGTATGTCGTACTCGATCTCAAACGTGTTTGCCGAAGCGACCCTGCCGATGGTCATGCGCTGGGTTCCGTTCATTATGGACGAGCGCGATCTACGCAATCGAGTCAAGAACAAGATGATCCGGCCCACCACCATTCCGCAATCGATGGAAGAACTCATATTTGAACAGGCCATCGCAAAAGAAGCCCTGCGACTGGCTTTCGTACAGCATCGCAGTTTTGCCTCGTCACTCAAAGGCGTTCAGCAACAGCGCACAATCGCCGAGGCGTTCGAGCAGACAACATCCGGCGCCTCCATCGTCAATATGATGACGCTTAACATGCTGATTGGCTCCGGTGGAGTACTGTCTCATGCACCGCGTCGTCAGCAGTCGGCGCTCATGATGATCGACTCATTCTTGCCCGAAGGTGTAACCCGGCTCGCGGTCGACTCGATCTTTATGATGCCACAGCTTGGCGTATTGACTCAGGTTCAACCGAAAGCGGCCACCGAAGTTTTCGAAAAGGACTGCCTGATTCATTTGGGAACCTGTATTGCTCCAAAAGGAGTGACCAAGAAACCCGGGCCGGTTATGAAATACACTATCCAGCTTCCTTCCGGTACGGTCACCGGCACGCTCGCCCACCTCGAAATGAAGCTCTTTCCGCTCGGCCTTGGACCCGACGGACTCCCAATAATTGTAAAAGCAATACTCGAACCGGAACGACACTACGACGTCGGCGGTGGCAATGGCGTGAAAGTGGAAAAAGACATTCATGGTGGTGTGGTAGGCATCATCCTAGACGGCCGTGGCCGACCCTTTGATTTATCGACACTCTCCGAACAGGATCGCGTAAAATATCTTACCCAGTGGATGTCTGAACTTGATATCTACCCGGTGTCAGGCGGTCAGATTGTTCGGTAACACCGATTGGACAAATGAAAGGACTGGGAAGATGAAACAGTCTTCGAAAATTGTACATGCTTGGGCCAGTATGATCGCAGGCATTTTCCTGCTGTTATCTATTTCCACCGTGTCGGCAAAGTCATTCATAAGTTACAACGGGCAGTTTCATCTAAGTTATCCCGATTCGTGGGAACAGATAGATTTTCGTTCGGTGGATTATTATTTGACCCAAAATAACCCTAATGCCTCTCTACTTGATTACGAGGCGGTTTTTGCGGCGATCTCCACCAAGCCGTTTTATGATGAACCGTATCTGCTACTCACCATCGACAAGATTGGCGAATCAGTTGGTCGAGATAGAGATTCGGTCCTTGCTTCAATTGCCGCCGGATTTTCTGATCGGCTTGACAGTGTGAGTTCAGAGCAACTGCTGGGTCGACTCGTAGCCGACAAGCCGCTTTATGTCCCCGAAATGCAGATGATTGCCGTGCAGACTGATATCCACGAGGGGCGTACGGTCACTAAGCGCAACCTGCTGGTCATCCGTTTCTGTAAAAGTGGTCTCGCTAATTTCTATTTCTACGCGCCAGATTCGCTCTGGACCGCCTCTCTTCCAACTTTCTTCCAGATCGCAAAGTCGTTTACCCACGGCACCCAGACAACCGACATGCCAAAGGAAACCCTCAAAGTCGCGGACTTGAGTAAAGAAGATTCTACCTCTTCGGACTTCTGCTGTTATTGGCTGGTGGTTCCATTCGGGATAATCATCATTTTAATCGTTATTTTTGCCGCTCGTCGCCGCCGTCTCAAACGGGAAGAAAACACCGGCGCAAAGTCATAGTAGTAAAGGAATGTAATGGGTCACGCATATACTCCGGGACTTAAAGTCACCGAAAAATTAGTGGTCAAAAAACGCCGTATTCTCCCCCTCAAGGGCGAGGTGATGGTAAAAGTCGGAGCTATCGTCGGTCCCGATGATGTCGTCGCCCGCACCCACCTTCCCGGGGCGGTTGTACCGCTAAACGTAGCCAACAAATTGGGCATCCCACCTGAAGATCTTGAAATGGTCATGCAGAAGAAAGTTGGCGACCGGATCACGGTTGGCGAAATAGTAGCCGCGAGCAAGCCGCTTTTCGGGCTGAAATTCCTCGGACAATCTAAATGCGAAGCAACCATCAACGGCACGATTGAATCGATCTCCCACATTACCGGCCAGGTGTTGCAACGTGGTGAACCGTCGCCGGTTGAAGTCCGGGCGTATGTTCAAGGTGAAATTACCGAGGTCATCCCACGTGAGGGAGTTGTTGTCAAATGTTTGGCCTCGTTCGTTCAAGGTATTTTCGGTATCGGCGGCGAAACCCACGGGCCTATCAAAATTGCTTCGCCAGATAACAAAACAGTTCTTACTCCCGAATTCATCACCCCTGATATGAAGGGCAAGATCATTGTCGGTGGATCGATTGTTACAGCCGACGCGATTAAGAAAGCGGTGTCAGTTGGCGTGAAGGGAATTGTTGTCGGCGGTTTTGATGACAAAGACCTTCGTGATTTTCTTGGGTACGACATCGGAGTTGCTATCACTGGCTCGGAAGAAATCGGCGTAACGCTCGTCGTTACCGAGGGATTCGGGCAAATCAACATGGCCCAGCGCACGTATGACCTGCTGAAACACCACGAAGGCGACTCGGCCTCAATTAACGGCGCCACCCAGATTCGTGCCGGTGTGATTCGTCCAGAAGTTGTCATCCCTAAAGCCGCTTCAGGTGTCAGTTTCGATGACACCGCAACTCCGATCGAAGGGCTGAAAATCGGCTCGCCTATTCGCGTCATAAGGCACCCGTACTTTGGAAAGCTGGGAACCGTCTCCGATCTTCCATCACCGTTGCAGAAACTTGCATCCGAATCCCACGCCCGTGTGCTTGAGGTTCTTTTCGACGACAATGAGCGCGCTTTGGTGCCCCGCGCCAATGTGGAGATGATTGAGGGATAAAAGCCAACAAACCAATTTCACAACAAAGGCCTCCCATCGGGAGGCCTTTTGCATATATGCAACAAAACTCAACTACGGCTTCTTCACTCCCTTGAGCATTTCCAAATCCCGCTTCGCACGCCGGTAGTTGGGGTTGATCTCGATTGCCTTCTCAAGCGATGAGATCGCGGTCGTTGTATCGCCCATCTCGGCATAAATCTGACCCGTTGCCCATTCTGTAAAGGCCGATTTCGGATTGAATTCGCGATTTAGCGCAAGAATCGACAAGGCACTCGAGTCACTTTCTTCAGAGATTTCCATGGCGAGATGAACTAAAACAAATTCGCTGAAATCAAAGGTATGACTGCCGTAGTACTCTCCGCGCAGAGCACGATACACCGAATCGACGGCCACGATGCCCCCCTGTTTACGTGCCTGACTTAGCACATCTTGTATCAGTTTTGGTCGCTCCTGTCCTCGATGGCAAGTAACACACTCGACGTGAACACGTGGTGTATCCAAACCGGACATTTTCCCAAGAAGATCGCCATTGATACTTCGCATCATCTTGATCATTTCACGGGCCGTCAGTTTTGCAGGAACATTGTCTGAGGCCCAGTCCATGTCGTGACTGTTGGGGTCGCCGCTCTTGGCATGACAAAAGTCACAGTGAACGCCCAGCGCGGCTGTATAATCACCCATAATTGAAATCAATTGATCGTGCGACATCGCGCTGTCCAATACTTTCAGATTCTTGGCCTTTTCCTGTTCCTGAGAAAAGCCGGTGGATACCTGACACAGCGTTAGCAGTAAAGCCATGAACAGTGTAGTGATTTGCTTTGTTGTGCGACAGAATTTCATCACATTCCTCGTAATCGATAGGGTTATACGGACTATTTCGGCCCAATATACCGACTATCGGTCATAGCTCAAGTGAAATCTATGAATGTCGAGAATCACAGGACTGCAAACCTACGGTTTTTAAAAAAGCGGGCGATGGGGATCGAACCCACGACGTCAAGCTTGGGAAGCTTGCATTCTACCGCTGAATTACGCCCGCTTACATATAGCTTCTGAATAAATCTACCGCCTCATACGACGCTTGTCAATCGGACATCTCCCGTAGGGCAGGAGCACTGCCCTACGACACTATTCAACCAAAACTTCCGCGTTCTTCTTCTTCCCCGTCAGCCAGACCAGCAGAATCGACAGTTCATACAACGTATAGAGCGGGACGAACATGAGGAACATCGTAAACATATCCGGTGTCGGCGTAAGAAATGCCGACACAAACAGCAGGATAACAACCGCGTATCGCCGTCCTCTATTTAATCCCCGCGCTGAGACAATTCCTAATTTCCCGAGGACATACGCCACTATTGGCAATTGAAATCCCGCGCCGAATCCAAGCACTAGCATCCCCACGAAGCCAACATAACTGTTGACGGTAATCATTGGTTCGATCAGCCCGTCGCTGAAATGAATGAGGAAATCAAGCGTGAGAGGCAACATCACATAGTAACAAAATGCCCCGCCAAGCAGGAAAAGCAAGGTGGACGAAATGACAATCGGAAGGATAAGCAGTTTTTCTTTTTTGTATAGCCCCGGCGAAATGAATGTCCAGAGTTGCCAGAAAATGTACGGCAATGCCAATATGATACCCGCAATCAGCGAAATCTTGAAATACGCCGTGAACGACGCGGTGACTTCGGTAGCATATAGTTTGGTCTCACCGAGCGGAGCCATGATGAACTTGACAATATATTTTGCGAAATAAAAGCTCGCTGAAGCTGTCGCAATGAGCGCGATAAAACACCGGACCAGCCGTTTGCGAAGTTCTTCGAGATGCTCCAAGAACGGCATGTTGGAAAATCTTCCGCCGCTGACTTCAGGTTGATCGTTTGCCATTCTCTCTCGTATCAGCTTATCGGTTTATCCGCGCCGTTTGCCGGTCGTTTTTGGCGTCGTAGTTTGTCCAATTCGTGAAAAAACTCATCCATATCCTTGAAATCGCGATAGACCGAGGCAAACCGCACATACGCCACCTCGTCTGCTTCGCGCAATTTGTGCATCACCTGCTCGCCAATTTCCTTGCTCGCGACTTCAGACCTCGGCTGAGCATGGCACCAGGCCTCTATGGCTGTCACCATATTCTGGATTTGCTCGTTGGTCACTGGCCGCTTATTGCAGGCAAGTTTGATTCCGTGAAGCACTTTGTTCCTATCAAACGGCTCGCGCCGTTCATCCGATTTGAGCACAATCAGCGATCCCTGTTCAACAAATTCGTATGTGGTGAACCGCTCAATACACTTTAGACATTCCCGACGGCGGCGAACCGCCCGGCCATCCTGTGAGGGACGGCTGTCGACGACTTTATCTTCTTCATGTCCGCAAAACGGACATTTCATGAATTCGCTCCAAGATCGCGTTGACGACGCCGTATCAGATCAATCGCCTGTTCGATCCGATCCCCCTCGTATTCGACTTCGCGAAGATTACGAATCTCCTGCGCCCTCTCCAAATGTCTGATCGCAGTCGAAAAATCGTTCTGGTCGGCATAAACAAGGCCGATGTTGTAATATGCCCGCAACTGATCCATCGTGTTGCCGGTCTGGGCATACACATCGAGGGCGCGGCGAAGGTACTCTATCGCACGCGGAAGCTCCTTTTCGGAAAATTCAAAGTAGGCAAGATTCTGAAGGCACCGCGCCACCAGATCGAGTTCACTTTCTTTTTCAGCCAACTCAAGTGCCTGTTCAAACGACTGACGAGCCATCATCGGCTGTTCTAGTTGCTTGAACACAACCGCCATATTGAAAAGCGCCTGGGCTTTGATCGCCTGCTCATCGGTATCAGCGGCATGACTAACTGCCTGCTGAAGCATCCTAAGCGCCAGGTTGAATTGTCGTTGTCCGACCAGCACCGCTCCCATGTTGGACAGCGCGATAGCCGCCAGACGATCATCGTGGGATTCTTCGGCCTTTTGCGCCGCTTTTCGATAACAGGCCACCGCCCTATCAGATTGCCCTTCCCCAACTTCAATATTGGCAAACTTGATTAAATGTTCGGCGCCGATTTGTTCCCCCTCGTCAATAAGACTCCGTAGACGAGTCATCAATGGAACGAGTTTATCCGGTATCGTTGGTGGATTATCCGGATCGAGCACAAGTGCAAGTGGCCGGACACAAAACACTAGACACTTGCGGGCCTCAATTCGGTCAGGGAGCGGAATACTCACTCTTTAATCCTTGCCTGTTTCTTCATGCACCCATGCGACATAATCTGAGAATCCGTCGACCAGCGGCAGAGCGATAATCTCAGGAAGATCATAGGGGTGGTGTTCGGCAACAAAATCGCGAAGTTGCGCGAATTTATCCGAGGTTGTTTTGATAATTAACAGCGCCTCTTCTTCGGTCTGGACCGTGTTTTCCCACCAGAAATATGAATCAATCTTGGGGACAATATTGACACAGGCCGCCAGCCGGTTCTCGACAATCAAGCGCGCCATTTTACGCGATTCATCGCGCGGGAGTGTTACCATCACAACTCGAATTTGTTCAATCATGACCGCACCTTTCTTCCCAGTCGAAGTTCGACTGATTGAATTTTTCCGACGAGACGATTTTTCGCCCCCTTACGATCATCAATGGTCATACTAATATATACCCGGCTGTGCGACCGACGTAACAGTAGCCGCGCCTTGTTGAGCGTCGCCATAATCGGCGCCCACTCGCCCTCAATAATGGTCGCCATTGCGGTTACCCTGTATGGTAAGCCGGAGCGATCTATAATGTCGATTACTTTCGCCACCTCAGCCGAAACCGAGTCCGTCCGACGGCCCGTGGGAAACATTGTAACCTGCACGAGCATCTCAGGCCTCCTTCAGGCGCGAAGCATAGAGCGGGAATCGGGTACAAAGAGTTGTCACTTCGGAAGCAATTTGTGCCAGTGCGACGTCATCGGCACGGCCAGCTATTCCTCTGCTAATGAAATCCGCTATCTTATCCATCTCTGCAACACCCATTCCACGCGTGGTGACCGCAGGAGTTCCGATCCGGATTCCCGATGTGATAAACGGCTTTTGCGGATCGTACGGGACCGTGTTTTTGTTCACCGTTATTCCAGCTTTATCGAGTGCTTCTTCGACTTTCTTACCAGTGAGTTTTTCGATGCCAACAAACGAGACCAGCATCAAGTGCGTATCTGTTCCGCCTGACACCAGCTTGTGACCGCGTTTTTTTAGTCCTTCGGCAAGCGCTTTGGCATTGTCGAGAATTCGCTGTTGATACGCCTTGAACTCTGGTTGTAGCGCTTCTTTGAAGGACACCGCTTTTGCCGCGATTACATGCATGAGCGGCCCGCCCTGAAGCCCCGGCATGACCATCTTGTCCAATCCGGCGGCGTACTTTTCTTTGCATAGCACCATGCCTCCGCGTGGCCCGCGAAGTGTCTTGTGAGTAGTCGTCGTTACAAAATCAGCGTACGGAACCGGCGAAGGGTGCAATCCCGCCGCTACCAGCCCGGCGATATGCGCGATATCGACCATCATATAGGCGCCGACCTCGTCGCAAATTTCACGAAGCCGCTTGAAATCAAAATATCTCGGATAGGCCGAGGCGCCGGAGACAATCATTTTGGGACGCACTTCTTTCGCCTGTGCCGATAATTTATCGTAGTCGATAGTCTCGGTCTGGGGATCAACTTGGTATCCGGTAAAGTTGAATAGAAATCCCGAAAAGTTTATCGGATGACCGTGCGTCAGATGGCCGCCGTGCGACAGATCAAGCCCCATAACCTTATCGCCCGGCTTGAGCACCGTGAAATAGGCCGCCATATTGGCATTCGAACCCGAGTGCGGCTGAACATTGGCGTGATCGCACCCAAACAATTGCTTGGCCCGGTCGCGCGCCAAATTCTCGGCGATATCGACAAACTCGCATCCGCCGTAGTACCGCTTGGCGGGATACCCCTCGGCATACTTGTTGGTCATGATTCCGCCAGCCGCTTCGAGGACCGCTTCGGAGACAAAATTTTCCGAGGCGATCAGCTCAAGCTTGGTCTCCTCGCGGAAGGTCTCTTTCAGAATCGCTGAATATATTTCAGGATCAACCTGTTTCAGATAAGACATACTCTCTCCCGTCTACATCAAATTCAACTTCTCATAGGCAGAACCAACGCCGTAGGACGTCGCCCTGAGCGGAGTCGAAGGGTCCGTCCTGCCTTTTCAGGGCCGACAGAAGGTAGGGAAAAGAACGCGGGAGGTCAATTGGGAGTGATGCGCCTTTATCGCTTCAGCCAAAATGTGATAGCCAGATGCACAACGCTGATTATGTTGGAAACGTCCTGACAATCGCCAAAAACCAAGAGCGGTCAGGAGATAGGAACCAATATGAATGATGATAATATTTATCCCGACGGTATGCTACCGGGAACACGGCGGGCGTCAAATGGTTTTGCCGCCGTCTTCGATGGTTTTCATGAAAATCGACTGGATTTGAATAAGTATCTTATTCACCATCCGGCCGCGACATTTTTTGTTCGGGTCCAGGGTAATGCTATGGCCTCGACCGGTATCCATTCCGGCGATATCTTGATCGTCGACCGATCGCTGACAGTTACCAACCAGCGGATCGTTGTCGCTACGGTACATGGTGAGTTTGTGGTTAGAAGGTTTCACCGCAGGGGCCATCAGACCCTTCTTCTTTCTGACAGCGAAAATTACGCGCCGATTCGCATCAAAGAAAGCGAGGCCTGCGATATCTGGGGGGTGGCTATTGCCGTGATCCACCAACTGCAGGCCGACGCTCTATGACAACGAACACCTGCTTTGCTCTGGTGGATGGCGATAATTTCTTTGTGTCCTGTGAGCGCGTGTTCGACCCGGGACTCATCGGGCGCCCCGTCGTTGTATTATCCAGCAACGACGGCTGTATTGTGGCGCGTTCAACTGAAGCCAAACGGCTCAATGTCAAGATGGGGGCTCCATATTTTCAACATCGTGCGGTGCTTGAGCGGGCAGGAGCGGCGGCCCTGTCATCTAATTTCACGCTGTACGGCGATATGTCTTCCCGAATGATGTCCATTCTCATGCACTGCGCCCCTATGATGGAGGTATATTCAATAGACGAAGCTTTTCTCGATCTGAGCAGTTGTGTGCGTTACGAAGACCACACCAGCATCACCAATTTCGCGCGTACTATGCGGCATCGCATCAAACAGTGGACAGGTCTTCCGGTCTCCATTGGAATCGCCCCCACCAAAACACTGGCGAAAGTAGCCACCGAAATGGCCAAACACCAGCCCGGCTTGAACGGCGTAGGCAATCTCATGTCGATTTCGCGATATGATGAACAATTGGAGCAGATTGACATTCAGAATGTGTGGGGGATCGGGTGGAAATCCGCGGAGCGTTTACGCGCCCGGGGAATTTCAACAGCTCGACATCTTTTGCAAATGAACGAGGAGTCGATGCGCCGGATCATGGGGATTAACGGTGTCCGACTGCTCAAGGAAATGCGCGGCATACCGTGCTTTACTCTGCAGGAAGAAGCATCCCATACCCAGAGCGTTACATCGTCGCGCTCCTTTGGCCAACGAGTAGAGACGATCATTACTTTGCAGGAAGCCGTTGCGGCCCATATCGCGATCGCCGCCCGAAAACTCAGGGGTCAACAAACAGCGGCGCGAATGTTGACCGTCTTCGTGCTAACTCAGGACAAATCCACGCGTCGCTCGGCCTTTGTTAACCGGATTGTGCCGCTGGTGAGTCCAACCCACGACACCCCTGAATTACTGCACTATGCCGCTCATGCAGTCAGGGAGATTTTCCATGAAGGACTCCATTACAAGAAAGCCGGAGTAACATTCGCGGACCTTGTCCCTGAAGATCAAATACAGGCCGACTTGTTTGACACCGACCGGACCCGAGGAGGAAAACAGTTGATGGCGACAATTGACCGGATACATGCAACTATGGGTGCTCATACGATACAATACGCGGCTGAGGGCCTTACACAATCCTGGCGCGCAAAAATCGAGAAACGAAGCCCCCGATACACAACCAATTGGAACGAACTCTTAAATGTATTTGCCCGATAAGGGAATAGTGAAGTCTTCGTAGGGCGGGAGCCCTGCGTAGTCCCGATCTTCGAAGGGCGCTCCCGCCAATCTGTTCAGATCACAACATCTTTGAGAACGATGGTGTACATTTTATTCCGCGAATTTCAAGATTGTGGTGTGTCGATTTATCGAGTCTTACCCGATATGTGTCGACCTTGTCGCTGGGGGCAAACAATTTTACCATGCCCTTTACTCGGGCAAGCATGACAGAGTCGCGAATTTCTATGAGGATTTCATAGGTTGTTGTATCCTTTGGATGCTTGAGACGATCCTGTCGGAACTTTTCATTCCACTGCTCCATAGTCAAGGCTTCACCGGGATGAAATTTGTATTCTCCTTGATAACGCACAAACGGTTTGCCATCAACGAAGAAATTTTGGATCCTATCTGGGCATGGTTCCCTCTCGAGGACGCGCATTCGCGCTTCATCAATTTCCGACTTCGTCATTTTACGAGTTCTTGCCCACCCGCCACCCGGGAGCTTCTGAAATCCCGCTGTGTCTGAGTGTAGCCGGAGCGATTCGGCCACCTGCTCATGCGTTAAAGATCGAGACTCTGGCACCATCGTTTGAGTCAAGGTCGAATCGTATTTTTGAAGCATGACTCTTATGCTTTCACCCTTCGCAATACTCTCCGCCCTCTCTCGTTCTAGTTGCGCCGCTAAGCGAGCATCAGTTAAAATCATTTTAACGCCCCCTGGGAGCGGCACAAATGATCTCGGAACAGTCTCCTCTCCGTTGCCGAAGTCCACACGAAAGAGCAATCCACTGGTGTCCCCACACGGTACGATTACGTGTATTTCACGCGAATACGTCGTTCGATCGTCCAAAGTCTCCTGCCACATATCCTTTTCAAGCAGTGAAATGTTTCCAAAGGACTCAAAGCGAATCGAAAACGCCTTTGCTACAGTTACCTTGTTGCGTGAAAGTGTGAGTTGTAGCGTAACTGGTTGGCCGCACATCAGAGAATCTACAGCTCGAAGATCAAAGTTCATATACCATTGTCCGCCGACGTCGGCGCAAACCTGAATCGAACTACCAACGATTAACAATATTACCAATAGCAAAGAAGAGCTGGAAACAATTCTCGCTTTGCGTTTGGTTGCGAACAATGACCTGTTGCTTCGGGACGATGCTCTCGTCTTCATGATTCCCTCATTCTGCCGCGCGGTGCAGTGAGAATGGCAGGAGCGCGGGGCTCCTGCCCTACTTTTCTTCTGCCTCTATCTTTTCCACCCTTTTCTCATGCCTGCCCCCTTCAAACGGCGTCGACAAAAACGTGGTGACTATTTCCTCAAGTTGATTCTCCGGCGTGTACTTACCTGAGAGTGTCATTACATTCGCGTTGTTATGTCCCCGAGTCAACTGCGCCATTTCGACATTCAGCGCCATTCCGGCGCGTATGCCTCGCACTTTGTTGGCCGCGATATTCATCCCGTTGCCGGTCCAGCAGACCGTGATGCCGTAGTCCGCCTGATGATCGCGCACCGCATGCGCCACTTTTAGCCCGTAATCAGGATAATCGACTGATTGTTGATCAGAGTGTGTGCCGAAATCGGTCACGGTGTGGCCGAGTTTCTGCAAGATCGCCTTGACCAACTCCTTAAACGCAAACCCCTTGTGATCCGCCCCCACTGCAATTTTCATCGCACCGCAACCTTTGAGGGTTTTGGTACCATTGTGAGCCAGCCATGCTTATCGGGGACTTTGCCTAAGACTACATCAAAAAACGCTTCCTGAATTTGCTTGGTAATCGGCCCGCGATGCCCCGCGCCAATTTGGAGATGATCAATCTCCGCAATCGGTGTAATCTCGGCCGCTGACCCTGTGAAAAAGACTTCGTCGGCGAAATACAGCGCCTCGCGCGGGATGCTCTGTTCGATTACTTTGATTCCCATTTCATCGGCCAAACGAATCACCGAGTTGCGCGTGATACCGGGCAGAATCGACGACGCGAATGTGGGAGTAATCAACGTACCTTTGCGGACCATGAAAATATTCTCGCCGGACCCTTCGGATACATGCCCGTTCACATCGAGTGCGATCCCCTCGACATAGCCATGACTTTTCGCCTCAAGCTTTATCAGCGCGCTGTTAAGATAATTCCCGCCACCCTTGGCCATCGCGGGAATGGTATTCGGAGCCATCCGGTTCCACGACGAAAAGCAAACCGACACTCCCTTCTCGATCGCTTCCTCGCCTAAATACTTCCCCCACGGATAGCAGGCGATCGCGACATCGACCGGCGCGTTGGTCGGGTCTACACCAAGCGTGCCATATCCTCGAAACGCAATCGGGCGGACATATCCTTCATCTACACCATTGCGACTTGCCAGTTCGAGTATCGCATTGTCGATCTCTTCGGGGGTGTGCTTGATTGTCATCCGGTAGACTTTGGCGGAATTGAACAGCCGTTCGGTGTGATCGGCCAGTCGAAAAGCCGCCGGGCCGTTCACGGTCTTATAGATTCGCATCCCTTCAAAAACTGAAGAGCCATAACTCACGACGTGCGACATAACATGTATTTGGGCATCGTCCCATTTGACGAATTTCCCGTTCATCCAGATCCATTCGGTCTTAGTCAATAGCATGCCCGTTCCTCCGAACTGCGTGTGTGAAGTTCATATAATAAAATGATACGGAAAAACAGACGACAGTTCAATGTATTTCGGACAAACCGAACATTGTTCGCCAGTACGAAAAAAGCCGTTCCCTTACTTTAGAATTAGCCCACATCTCACTGACACGAACAATCTTAGTCTGTGTTGGTGGCCCACAGCTTGCTGTGGGTTCCATCAAGACAAGCTGAATTCAGAATGTTAAGCATGCGAGCGTCAATGAGTGTCGCTATCCCGCCGCCCGGCAAATTTCCACACTGTCGGCAACACTCCCGCCGCCGCGACAACTTTGATGATCGTCCCTATCACAAACGGCATCAACCCCAGCGCGATAACCTGATTCCCCGGTACATAGAGATTGAGCCAGCTCAAGCCGGCGGCAAATACGACAACATGACCAACGAGCATCGCCAGCGCAGACAGCAGGTAATTGCGATCCCATTTATGCTCGGCCAAATACCCGGTAACCCAGGCGGCGATGACAAACCCCATAAGGTATCCACCGGTCGGTCCGATTAGAGTGGGAAGCCCCATCGCTCCTCCGGCGAAAACCGGAAGCCCGCAGGCGCCTTCGACCAGATACGCCAACACCACTCCGGCTCCGAGTGTCCGACCGAGCACCATCCCGATAAGCATAACGGCGAACGTCTGCCCGGTGATAGGTACGGGTGAGAACGGCAACGGTATCGACACATAGGCCGAGGCCACAAGTATCAGATTGAATGTTAACAGCACCGGCACTTCGAGCCAGATACTTGCTGGCTTGATACGCGAATAGAGTGAAGCGGGTGTGGTTGTCAAAGTAGTCGTCATAATAGAAATCCTTTTCTGTCTGGGGCTATGATAACGATTTTGACGATTCGGCGCAACCCTGACATTCCGTGCGGTCAGGCGTCGTCTGCCGCTTTTCAGCATCTTCGTAGGTCGATATCCCCTGCCCCGAAGGGGTCGAGCCAAGCGAGAGGTTTCGACATCTTCTCTTACCGTCGGGTGGGGACGCCCGACGGCACTTTGTAGTTCTGTGCGCGGCACGCTTCCTGCGTGCCCGTCATATGGGGCAGATCCCGCCGATGGTGGGACCGCCCACGGAACGCCCGACGGCACTAGACATGTGTCTTTCTGCGTTGCGTCAGGTCCTAGTCGCCCGAAAGGCGGCAAGACCTGACGCGCCAGCTTTAAGCCGTCAGTTCTCACGTCCCGGCATTCGCCGGGATCGAAGGAACTGACGGAACAAAGCATGGCTTTGCTACACAGCGGTATTTTATTTTCGTCGATGGTCTCAGCAAGTCCTTGGGCAAGAACAAGCGTCTGGCTTTGTTTGACAGTACGCCGGTTGACATTGCTCTTATCTCGGAAGTGCGCATCGTTCCTGACCGTCGGTTCTTCAACAATAGGGGTGCAGACGGAATTCACTCCGAATTGAGAGTGATTTTGTGATGGTCGAAAGGAACCGGCAGGTAAGACGACGGTCAAACATCGTATGGCGGATCCACTTCTAGTTCCGCCGTTAGTGCCATTAAGATGGCAGAACCACATCGCAAGGCCTCGGGTTGTGCCCTACAATTGCTACCCCTCTTTAGAACGGACACATAGGATATGCGCCCCGCATGAAACTCATTTCTTCAGGCTGGATGAGTCCGGCGGTAGCTTCACATGCTTACATATTTCCTCCCTGAGCCAAGTCCGAACCTTTCCATTGTTTTAGGCCCCCGGGAATTGCGAGTTTATTGTGAGATAGCCAACAATGATTCCCCGCTGTTCTAAAATTACTGGGGGATCGGTAGCGTTCAAGTTGCAAGCACTACAATTAGAAGTATCTGAAACATAAATGCTACGCTCGTCATAGAGCCCATTTCTCATGCGGTTCCCGTAATAGCTCCAGCGTGACAATATATCAAAAAAAGGATCACTCGTGTGAAGGTAACCCAACGTAAATGATGCCTTCTCTCCGCCTAATACTACGACCTTCCCACGATTTCGTGGACAATTAGTTAAGAGACAGTGTCAGTCGCCGGTGGACTGCTCTTCAAGAGTCGAAAGCGACAGGTGGGCTTTCCGAAGGTAATAAAATCCCATAAGCGTGATAGGGATATACTGAGCCGCGTGGAGAACCAGCGCGAAGGAAAGAGCTTGTTCCTTGGAGATTCCAAAGTTGAGAAGGGTCCAAACTGTACCGGCGTGATAGACTCCGACAAACCCAGGTGATGACGGCACAAGGATAGACACGGAAACCACTACCAACAGGACAAACGAGGCCGCTAAGGGAACGTCGAAACCAAACGCCCGAAATACGAACCAGTTGGATACTCCCATAAAGAACCATAGGATTATGGTAAGGATTGAGACCATGGCGAGATCGCGCGGTCGTTTGATAAACTCAAGCCCCTTGGAGAATTTGAGCACAGTATCTACAATGGTGGCTTTGACTCTTGGCGACAAAAAAGGAAGCAGTCGCGCGATAATCCGCCCGGATCGCTCCGGTTTCAGAGCGAGCGCCATGACAAAGACAATTCCGATCATGGCAATGCAAATCGCGACTAAAGCGCCGTCGGCCATTGTGTCCTGAAGCGGTAGATGAGAGCCGTAGACGACCAATCCAAAAATAGCGAGTAAGACGACCAGATCGAACACCATGCGCTCGATGAATATCGTCGCGAGCGAGGCCGACTTGCTTATTTCTCTGTCCTGAAAGGCGAGTGAATAGGCGCGGGCGAATTCACCGAGCCGAAGTGGAAGAACATTGTTCGCCATGAAACCGATGCTGGTTGCCGACAGTAATTTTGAGTATGAAACATGCTTGATCGGGTTTAACATGAATTTCCAGCGAAAAGCCCGTTGATACATCGCGAAGATCACAAGAATGATATTTGGAAGTAACCACCAGTAATTGGCCGCCGCCAGCGCGCTCCCCAATTCGCGGAAGCTGATATTGCGAAATAACGCAACCAAAAGGATGAGCGAAATGATCACGCCAATCGAGACGAAGATGATTTTCTTTCTACCGGTCATCTCTTTCCCTCATCGACAATTTTTACAATCAATTTCTCGAACTTTTTCGCGGCAGAATCCCAGCTAAATCGTTCCGCCCAGTTCAATCCGCCGGACTGGAGTTTAACGCGAAGATCGGGTTGTGTCAAGATTTTGGTCAGGCGGTCGCCAAGCTGATCGGTATTCCCATACTCATACAAGAATCCAGTCTCACCATCACGCACTGAATCGCGAAGTCCCGGCGAATTTGCCGCCACTACTGTCGTGCCGACGGCGTTTGCCTCGATATTGGTCAGCCCCCAACCCTCTCTAATTGAAGGCAGAACACAGACGTGCGAGCGGCGCAACCGATCAAGTTTGTCCGCGGTAGGCACAAATCCAGGAAATTCGACATCCCGCATCAAATCGAGTGACCGAACCAAAGTTTCAAGTGAAGGCTGATAATCCCCCGCTCCCACGATCATCAGTCGGGCGTCAGGAATCTTCACTTTGATTTTCTTAAACGCGATTATCAGGTGTTGAATCGATTTATATTTCTTCAACCGACCCAGATAGAGAACGGTGGGACGATCGTATTTGGCGACAGTCGGATCAGAATAGTACACTTTGCGATCTATGCCACAGTGGATAACCGACACGTGATCGCGCGGTAGGCCGCGCGCCACCATATCGTCGGCAGTCGATTCGGAAATCACGTTGAAATGAAATTTACCGTAGACAGCCAATAGCGGCTTTTCCGCAAGATAGATATAACTACCGATCACCGGATTGATTTCCTGAAACACAGTAGTGGCGAACAGATGAGGAATAACCACCAGTGTTTTTAGGTTCAGATACCAAGGAGTATAGAACGGAATCTTGTTTATGTCTTCGACGAGGATATCAAACTTTTCGCGCTTAACCAAATCTCTCAATAGAAATGGCACAACAAGATTGAAATAGTGTCGCTGTCCGCGCCGAATAATGCGAATACCCTCGACTATCTCTTCTTCGGGGCATCCCGGCCAACCGGAGCAAACCAGAGTAACCTTGTGACCGTAAGTCACCAGCCGACGGAGCAATTCTTCCAGATGAACCTCTGCCCCGCCCGCATACGGATTCTTTAGGTCGTTCCAATTGAGCGCTAGAATATTCATCTTTTCATCATCGCTGAGTCGGTAAAGGGCGACCATCCGGAGAGCAGTTGCTGATACGCTTTGCTTACCGGATCATCAGTCGGGTTAGTGGCCAGCCAACGCGACATCGCCGACTTGATGTTTTCAACATCTTTCGCCTCGACATAAATTCGCATCAACTCGTCGAATGTACCGCGATAGGTTGGCTCGGCGGCCAATAGACTGTCGAGAATCCTGATTGCGCCTGCTCGGTTGTCGCACTTACGAAAAGTCCTCGAGAGTATCACCGTCAGTCGATTCCTATTTGGTGTTCGTGAGCGGATGAGCAAATTGGTAATTGAGAGCGTGTCGTTTTTATCCATGTAATTCAAGGCTATTTGTTCGGCAACACCGCCGTCATAGGGGAAAATGCCCTGCGCTGTTTTCAGTACCTGTTCAGCCTCTGTCCCTTTGCCTGCCTTACGGAGTGAATCAGAAACCAACGTGAAGCTCCCGGCCATGTTCCCCATCGTTCTAATCGCCGCTTCATCTCTATATATCGACAAATCCCCCCACCCGCGAGTCCGAAATGTTCCCGTATCGGAAATATATTTTAGCGTACCGTCCAGATCGAACGACGGCTGGCTTGGATCGGTCTTAAGGCGGAACATGAATCGACTGAAGGTGAGAATAGAATCAATATTCCGACCATTATATTGCCGCTCGTCGGTGCCGCAGGTTGCCGAATAATTGATCGGCATTGACCCCATATTGTTGTCGAGAACCTGATCAACAAGCTGATCCTGAATATTCATTGTTCGGCCGTCTGTAGTTCGAAACGCCCGTAGCGCTCTTGTTTCTTCGTCGGTCCAAGTCAGCTTGATTCCCATATGATCGCGAACCTGCCGGATATACCAATCGGTGTTGCCAAGGGACAGATTGACCACCCGAACATCCTTTCGGATGCCGAACGCTTCCTGTAACGCCCAGAGCGGAAAAGTATCGTTATCGCCGGCGGTAAAGAGTACCGCGTTAGGATCAGCCGCGCTCAGAAGATTCCAGGCATAATCATACGCCATATAATTGCGCGAGCGGTCGTTTTCGTGGTAGTTGGCGGCGATTGCAAATACTGGAATGAGGAATATTACCGAACTTGCGCCAAGAATCACTCGCCGCGGCCATTCTGAAAATCGCTGAATCGACTCTCGAATGACCTGTACCAGCATAGTGGCTCCGATACCTATGGCCAACCCGAATAGCATAAATCCGGGAGTCCAGAAATAATCGCGGTCCCGGACCTCGGTGTAATCCATATTCACATTCGGCTCATAGCGGGTGCCATCCGCAAAATTCATGTACAGAACCAATCCTGCTGTGCAGAGCAATAAGAGTACACAGATAAACGCGCCAGATTCGGGACGCTTCCGGGTAATTTCCCAAATACCGAACACTCCCAAAATGAATAAACTCAGGAATTTGGATCCCAACACTCCAAACTGATTCGAGAAAAATCCCCAAAAACCCATCCGCCTAAAATTACCGAACTGATTAGCCCATTCGCCGCGACGCTCGAACATCCGCTCGACCATCGATTGACTGCCATACTGTTTGCGTTCAAGATAGTTGACCAGCGTCTTGAAGTTGTCGGGTTTGTTTTCATTGATCGATGGATTCTGCGCCGCCCGAAGTGGAATTGAAAGATGAACCGAGAACCCGATGAACGCCACGACTAACACAAGTAGCGCGGTTTTCCAGCGTCCTTCCTTGACAATCACGCCATACAGAACTATCAGCGCGGCTCCGATTAAACTACCCCAAAGATACTCTTTCACTCCAAGGATTATCAGCGAGGCCGTCCCTATGGCCAAAAGCATCGGCACATCTATAAATTTCCAGACGAGTACAGCCAAAATAATTCCGGCGGCGATAGTAAGCCCCAGAAATGGTTTGAATCCATACAAGTTCAACAGGAGAATCCCAGCCATCGCTAATCCCGCAAACACAAATAAGGCCGGAGCTATCTCGCCATGAGTTACAATTCGGTCACTCTTTCTTGCATTCAACCACAAAATAATCATTCTGATAGCAAATCCGAACAGCCCAAGCATTGCGACTGCGCTCGTGATACTTAGAACCTGCGAGCTAACTCCAGATATGCTACTCAGCACCGGAGCACAGGCAATAAGCAATCCGACTCCGATAATCAAAATATCACGAGAGAGCCGATCAAACGACAAGGCGTACATGATATACGCAACAAGCACGATCATCAGCGGAACATAGTAAGGAGTGTCAAACGAGTGTTTTGAAAGGGCGAAGATCAAATACAATTCAAACGCGAAAAAGGCCGCGACAATATACCAGACTTTCGCCGGAGTGTTCTTTTTGATCATCAGCATAATGGCCGCGGCCGGCATGATCAGAAATGTCGTCATATGCACGCCGATTCCAAGAAAGGTCAAGAACACCGCTACCAAAAGAACTCTGTCCCCCGTGTAGGTGTTCTGAAGTTCCCGGTAAATCAGCGCCAGCCAAAGCACCGCGAAAAAGATGAGCATCGAGAGCGCGTACACCTCGGCCTCAACGGAATTCGACCATTCGGTTCTGCCGAACGCAAGCAGTAACGCCCCACAAACGGCTCCAGCATAAATAAGCGTTCGCGAAAGAACCGAGTTATCCGCTCCAAACCAAAGCCGCAGAAGACGAACTGCAGACAGATACCCAAACAGCGCGGCGAGTGAGGAACAAAGCGCCGAAACGAAATTTATTCGAGCGGCGATATCTTCGTAAAATGGAATAATTGAAAAAATGCGACCGACCAGAGTATAGAGCGGCGCACCGGGAGGATGTGGCACACCCAGTATCGCGCTGGTGGCTATAAACTCGCCGCAATCCCAGAATGACACCGTTGGCGCCGCCGTATGGGCGTAAACACCGAGAATAAACAAACAAATCGCGGCCGCCACGATCGCATTGGCTTTATCGAAATTGCGGGATAAATCTTTCAGCACCGAACTCACTCTTAACGGGGGAATAAATTCACTCAGCGGCCATCTCAGGTCTTGGGAGCCATATTCTTAACGAACTTATCAAGAATGCCATTGATAAATGCAGAGGACTCAGCCGTCGAATACTTTTTGGCTAGTTCGATTGCTTCGTTCATGACAACCTTGACTGGCACATCAGGCATTTCGGTGATCTCGGTGATCGCCAGACGTAAGATATTCCGGTCGACCGTCGCCATCCGGCTCACCTTCCAGTTGATAGCCAATTTCGAAATAACGACATCTACTCTCTCGTGATCTCGACAGGTTTGACGGAACAATTCCCGGGCGTATTCTATTGTCCGGGCTGAGGCCTCCTCATCGGTGATAACTCGCGTCTCTATTTCTTCAAGTTCGAGCTCGCCAACTTCCCATGCGTATAAACCCTGTAACGCCAGTTCGCGCGCTTGCCGCCGCGGTGTGTCTTGTGTCATCAGTCAATCGCCTTGTATAAACTAATCATTTCGAGCGCCGCCAACGCGGCATCCCAACCCTTGTTGCCGGCCTTGGTACCCGATCGCTCTATCGCCTGTTCAAGCGTGTCGGCGGTTACAATTCCGAATATCACAGGAACCGGCGAGTTCATCGCCACCTGCGCCACTCCTTTTGCCGCCTCGGAGGCGACATACTCAAAATGTGGCGTATCGCCTCGAATAATCGCCCCGAGGCAAACCACCGCGTCAAACCGCCCCGATTTAGCCAATTTCGACGCAACCGTAGGAATTTCAAACGCCCCCGGGACATAGCTGACCGAAATACTCTCGACCGCGGCCCCATGTCGAACCAGACAGTCGATCGCGCCATCGCGAAGTTTATCGGTGAAAAAATTGTTAAACCGACCGATCACCAACGCACAACGCACACCGGCGCCGTCAAGTCGTCCCTCATATGTCTTGTAACTCATCTTTCCTCTCGCTATTTCTTAAGCTGAAGCAAATGGCCGAGCTTATCTCTTTTTGTTTCCAAATACCGGCTGTTGTGGTCGGTCGCCGCGATCTGGAGCGGAATCCTTTCCACAATTTCAAGCCCGTAGGCCTGTAATCCAACCAATTTCTTCGGATTATTTGTCAGCAGGCGAATGGAACTCAGCCCGAGGTCCTCCAGAATCTGCGCGCCCACGCCGTAATCGCGAAGGTCAGCTTTAAATCCCAAATCTTGATTGGCTTCCACGGTGTCCCGACCTTCGTCCTGAAGCTTGTAGGCCAGAATCTTGTTAGCCAGGCCGATGCCTCTTCCCTCTTGCCGCATATACAGCACCACGCCAAGCCCTTCGTCATTTATTCTCTGCAGTGCAACATTCAGTTGATCTCCGCAGTCGCACCGGCACGACCCAAACACGTCACCGGTCAGACAACTCGAATGCACCCGCACCATGACATTCGCTTTCCCGGCCACATCACCTTTTGTAAGAGCTAGGTGATGGTGATCGTCGATTTCTGACTTGTACAAATGTAATTGAAAATCCCCCGCCTTAGTGGGAAAACCTACCGTTGTCATCCGCGTCACCAACCGTTCAGTTCTGTGTCGATGGGCTATCAGATCGCGGATCGTTATCAGCCTCAAGTTATGACGACGCGTGAATTCGAACAGCCGCTCGCCTCGGCGCATCGTGCCGTCATCGTCCATAATTTCGCACATCACGCCTACTGGCGCAAACCCAGCCATCCGAGACAGATCAACCGAGGCCTCAGTATGACCGGCACGCGCCAGCACCCCGCCGGGAAGCGCCTCAATCGGGAAAATATGCCCCGGCCTGGCAAGCTCTTCTGGTTTTGATTTCGGATTGACCAATACATTGATAGTCTTAGCCCGATCCTGCGCAGAAATGCCGGTAGTGGTTCCTTCGAGCGCGTCGACAGATACCGTAAAACGGGTGCCCAATCGCGCCGTGTTTTGTTCAACCATCTGATAGATTTTCAGTTGTTCCAGCCGATCACGCGTCATCGAAACGCAGACCAACCCACGACCGTGAGTCACAAGAAAATTGACCGTTTCCGCAGTCGCCTTTTCCGCGGCAACAATCAGGTCTCCCTCGTTTTCGCGGTCTTCGTCATCAACTACGACAATCGGTCGACCCAACCGCATTTCTTCGATCGCGTCAGCAATCGTGTTGTATTTCGGTTCTTCCATTTGTATCACCATCCACTTGAAAGTAATTTCTCAACAGTCAGTCCAAGGGCCGCGGGTAGCCCCGCCGCCTTGAGAACATATTTACCAAGAAGATCAAATTCGAGATTCACCGCGGTTCCCGCGGTCAACTTTTCAAGATTGGTCGCTTGAATCGTGTACGGAATAATATTGACAGAAAGCAAATCTTCATCGCACTGGTTGACTGTTAAAGAAACACCGTTTATCGCAATCGATCCCTTCTCCACAACCAGCCGCCCCCAAGCCCGCTCAAACCGAACACTCAAGACAACCGACTCACCGACTTTCTGAATATCCGCCACTTTACCAACTGTATCGATATGACCGCTGACAAAATGACCGCCCAAACGGCTCCCGACCGATAGCGACCGTTCGAGATTGACCGCCGCTCCGACCTTGTAATTCGACTGGATCGTGCAGGCCGTTGTTTCCTGTGAAACCTCCATCTCAAACCACCCGGCTCCAAATTTGACAACGGTGAGACAGGCGCCATCGCACGAAACCGATTCGCCGAGTGTGAGTGGTCCGAATGTCTCAGTAGTCGACATCCGCAGTACCTGATAGTTTCCGCGATTGCGGATATCCGATAACGAACCGACTGTTTCGATTAATCCTGTAAACATGTTACTTCGTCCACGAGGGGTATCCCACGAATACCCAGTCTCTACCAAGCGAAATTACCGCGTATTTTCGAAACGACACGGCATCCGCCATTTTCCCGACTCCGACCGAACCGAGCGCGCTCACCCCATCGCCGACAAGAATAGGTGCGGTGAACATAACAACTTTATCAACTAACTGTTTTTTTAGAAACGAACTCGCCAACCGACTCCCTCCTTCGATAAGCAACGACCTAAAACCGTGTTCGTGTGCGTGCTTGAGAAGAGCGAGTGGACTCACTGTCCCGTCTTGCGCGGCTTTTATATTCCAAATCGTTACTGTGCTTTTATTAAAGTGCGTCGGTTTCGCATTGTCTCCCGACTTTGCAGGTATCGCAACAATTGTCTTGTGATCTTTCATCTGAGAGAACAACCTGAGCGACCGGGAGATCGGTTGTTTTCCGGCTACGACTATCCGATACGGGTTTCTTCCCTTCACCATCCGAACTGTCAATTGAGGATTGTCGGTTCTTGCTGTTCCGGCTCCTATTACAATAGCGTCGATTTCAGCTCTCAGCACATGCACGAGTTTTCGACTCTCATCACTAGTTACCCAGCGTGAATCACCGGATTTTGTCGCAATTTTTCCGTCCATCGATTGCGCCAGCTTAAGAATAACGAACGGCCGCCCCAATCTCTGGCTCGCGAAATAATATTCATTGAGCTGTTCGGCTTCGTCTTGCAAGATTCCCGATGAAACAAGAATTCCGGCTGATTTTAGGCATCGTCCGCCACGACCACTCACGCGCGGATCAGGGTCAGCCACCGCATACACTACCCGCTTGATTCCGGCTTCGATAATGGAGTCACAGCAAGGCCCAGTCCGACCGACATGACAACACGGCTCAAGCGTAACATACATCGTGCCGCCCCTCGCTTTATCTCCCGCCACTTTCAACGCCGCAATTTCGGCATGAGCAGAACCGGCCCGCTGATGATACCCCTCGGCGATGTTTTTTCCGGATTTCACGATCACGGCCCCGACCATCGGATTGGGCGAAGCACTCCCCCGGCCTTTGGCGGCCAACTCAAGCGCGCGTGTCATGAAGGCGATGTCATTTTTTTCTATCACAAAAAAAATCCCCAAACTACTTTCGGGGTGAATAATACACGACACTACCGCTCACCGATAGTGGAGCGGCTGTTTTGTCTTCTACCATCCGGACTTTACCGTCGGCGCCTGAACTTCGCAGGCTCAACCGGCTTTTTTGGCCGGGTCGCGGGCTATACCGCCGATCGAGGAATTTCACCTCACCCCGAAGACGCTTGTGAGAGGAATATACGCAATTGACTGGGAAGTGCAAGGGGAAGGATTGCTGGGGGTTCAAGTCGTTGCGAGGAGTCTCCGACGAAGCAATCTCCTCTTCGTTGCATAGGGCAACAGCGGGCTTGCCTTCTACTTGACGGATACATGAGACTAAATAGCCGTCAGCGTGTTACTTTAACAGGACCATCTTTCTCACTTCAGTTAGTCCAGGCGCAGTAAGTCGATAGAAATAGACTCCAGATGTAACTGGATTCCCGAAGTTATCCCGGCCGTTCCACTGTCTGACAAACTTTCCCGCGGGCAAATGTTCCTGAACCAATTTGCGTACGCATTGGCCGAGAACATTGAAGATTTCAATATTGATATCCGATGATCGGGGTAGCGAAAATTCGATATTGGTCACTGGGTTAAACGGATTAGGGTAGTTCTGCCTCAGGGAATAACTCGCCGGCATGTCGAGTGAATCGATCTGATTGACATCAGTAGGTGAGCCGGTGATATTTCTCAGCATCACTAATTCGTTGGTGGACCCGCTCACCCCAACCAAATCGGTACGGCCGTCACGGTCAAAGTCCGCGGCGACGATGACATTGAAAGCGCCCGGCGTTCCATAGTTTGTCTCCTCTGAAAATGTGCCGTGACCGTCTCCGAACATGATGGCAAACGTGCCATGGCGCGGGTGTAAGAGCGCCAAATCCAACTTGCTGTCGTTGTTGAAATCGGCGGCAAGAATGCCGTTGGGGTCTATCCAGATGGGACGACTAAAAGCATTCTCGAATGTACCATCCCCCTGATTCAACAAAATCATTACAGAGATTGACGCGTAGCCAGGCCATTCGCCGGCGTCAGTCACAGCCAGGTCAGGCCTGCCGTCCTCGTCATAATCGCCCACGCAAATGGAAGAAGGGTGGACCCCTGCCGACCAAACCACTGGTGGGGCAAACGTACCATCACCCAAGTTCCGCAAGATTGCGACATGGCCCTGAATCACAACTGCCAGATCAATCTTGGAGTCGCCATCGAAATCAGCGGCGCAAGTAGCGCCAGCTCTGTCTCCGACTGAGTAGCTTACGGCGGGTGAGAATGAGCCGCCACCGATGTTCATCAAGACGAAGACCTTATCTGCGAAATAGCTTGTGATTGCCAAATCTGTTCTTCCATCACCGTCAAAATCGGCGGCGCAAAGTGCGGAAAGGGTGTAGCTGACGTGGTATCTGACTCGTGGAGAAAACGTCCCGAGCCCGCTGTTCTTCAAAATTGAAACGCTATCAGTTCCGCCGTCAGAAAACGCTAAGTCCGATACTCCATCGCCGTCGAAGTCGGCGGCACAGATAAGACCGGGATAATATCCGGTCGCGTAATTAGTGGCTGACCCAAATGTGCCACCCCCGTTGCCCATCAGAAGCGAGATATTGCTGGAAGCGAAGTTTGTCACCGCAACATCGAAATCCCCATCTCCATTAAAATTACCGATACAAAGTGATCTGGGAGCAACGCCGACGGCGTAGCTCGGTGGCTTGGGGAAAGTACCGTCGCCCTTGTTCTTGAGCGTTGACACAGTGCCGGATCCATTAGCTACCGCCAAGTCTAAGTTCCCGTCACCATCAAAGTCGACCGTGCAGACAGATATAGGATTTCCCCCAGTGGGATAGGCGACCGCGGCTCGAAAAGACCCCGCACCATTGTTCATTAGAATCGAAACGCTTCCCGATTCTCGATTTCCCACCGCCAGGTCGGGACTACCGTCCCCGTCAAGGTCACCGGAACTTACCGACAAGGAACCGCTCTCAACGGCATAATTAACGGCTGTCGAGAAAGTGCCGTTGCCATTGTTCATCAAGACAGACACGCTGTCGGTTCCGAAACTTACCACCGCCAAGTCAAGTCGCCCGTCTCCATTAAAATCGGCAACAGTCACACACTCGGGATAAGTTCCCACACAATAATCGCCCGCAAACGCGAAAGTTCCATCACCTTTGTTCTTTAAGATTGAGACTGTGTTAGAATCAAGATTCGCTACTGCCAGGTCTGGACTGCCGTCTCCATCAAAGTCTGCGGCCTTAATAAATATGGGATTGTTCCCAACTCTGTAGCTGACCATAGTCGCAAAAGCGCCCTTGCCGTCGTTTCTTAGAATCGACAGGGTGTCGGAGAACTTGTTCGCCACGGCAATGTCAGCTATTCCGTCTCCATCAAAATCCTCGGCCACGACTGATGAGGGGAAACTCCCAACTTTATACTCAGCGGCTGTGATAAAAGTCCCGTCGCCTCTATTTTTCAGTATCGAAATGAAGTCAGACTCAAAGCTCGCAACTACCAAGTCAGCAGCGCCGTCTCCGTCAAAATCGGCGGTCGAAATGGACCAAGGCGCGCTCACAATAGGGTAATTGACCGCGCCGGCATAGGTTCCATCACCTCTATTTATCAGAATCGAAAGATGATTACTCGCAAAGTCACTGCTCACCGCCAAATCCGGATGGCTGTCTCTGTTAAAATCCTCTACTATAACGAACGAAGCAGTATATCCTACTTGATAATCCAAGCGCGCATCAAAAATCGGTTCGAAGGCAAAGGCGCCGCATATAGGCAAGAAAGAAGCAAACACAACCAACGCAGATATCCGTCGATCCATCCCACCCTCCCGCTGAGCTGGGCGCAGAATTGCGCCAGCATCTTGTTCATCCTACAGATGTTCTGATTTCTCCACAAGAAAAAACATGGGTACCTGCATACACTGGGGAACTAACAGTATGTTTTCGTAGGTCAATCCCGTCTTCGGGGTTGACATCTTGAACCTCTTGCAGGACGTCACCCGCGAAGACGCGAGTGACCTACGCAGAGCTATCGCGAGGCGCTTTCCGGCTGTTCCAAATACTTTTGCATCCGTCGCGCGGACTTATCTATTATCTCAATATACTTGGATCGGTCGTGAAAGTCGCCCATTTCGCGCTTTATCAATTCCAACGATCCGAGAATGCCGGTAAGCGGAGAACGCAGTCGGTTGCGAAGTTCTCGTTCCGCTTTGTTGGCCGCGACAGCTTTGGTATATCCCGACGGCACAGAAACCGCCTGACCTTCGCCTGAGCGACGGGCGATAGCGATTGCGAGATTTCCCGACAACAGCGTCAACAGCGATTCCTCAAGGGGTGACATAATATGTATTGTCTCAGTTATTGCCCCCAATGAGATCAACCCGACAAGTCGCCCGTCAAACAGCAACGGAATGATCTGCAGGGACCGGCATCGAAAGCCAAAAACGTGATCTAGCTCAATCCGCGACACCGACCTGAGCTGTTCGAAATTCATCACTGAAAACGGTCTACCGGATTCGATAACCTCCCGGTGTCTGTCCAATAGCGAAAGCACAAGCGTCCCTTGCGAGGGAACATTCGTCGCGCCAAACGCCGGGCCAGCGGCCGCCAACGATTCGATAAATAATTCGTCGTTTCCGAGAGCGCATACGCGCACCATTTCCCAATTGAATTCGCGAGCGATCAGGTTGGCCGACTCACCAAAATACTCCTCGGAACCGAATTGATTGATCGGCATGGCGATCTGTTGAATAGTGCGCTCGATCTCTCGCTGGAGTAATTGGGATGCGCGATTTGATTCAAACTCTTGCAGGATGCGACCTACCGACCATGAGCAGTCAAGCACAACCTCCAGTTGTCGCTGGCCAAAAGCATGAGAAGCGCGACTTCCCAGAATCAACGTGCCTATTGTCGAATTGTTTACAACCAACGGCACCGCCATAACTGACTTGATTCCTGCCGCCGCAAACGGACCATCCAGCGACAGCACTGTTTTATCGGAGGCATCGGTAATCAGCATTGATTTTCCATGAGAAAAAACCCAGCCACCGACTGTGCACAGATCAGGCATCGGGAGTTTGTACTCAGTGAGCGTACCGCTATCGCCAGCTGTAAATCGCGACATCCGCGCCTGTTCTGGTTGAAACCACAAAAGCGACACGACGTTGGTACTCAGATATTTCCGTAAAACCCCAGTCAACGCCGAAACCGCCGCGGGAAGTTCGGTTTGACCGGCAAGTTCTTGTTCAAGTTCCCTACGTATTCGATTTTTTTCACCAAGATATTCCGTAAACAGGTTTAGTTCATCCTGTTCGATCTTTCGCGCGATGATTGCCGCCACGACGTGCATACTCTGAATCATCAGGCTGTTCCGATCCGATTGGCCATCACGCCAGAGCGCGAACAAGGCAACGGTACGGTTATGAACTTTTACTGGTACTACCGTTCTGTCTTCTCGGTGATCTGCACGACTTAGCGTCAGCCATTCTGAATCGTCGAGCTGAACTTCGCCCACCGACCCCACCACGGCGATTTTACCCGAGCACGGAGAAATTTTGATTACTGCCCCACGCGAGACAGCCCAACCAGAAGCAAATTGTTCAAGCGCGAATTGTAACAAATTGTCGAGCCGATGCTCTACCTGCGCGAGTTGTTCAATCTGTTTGATTACGAAAAGGTGTGCCCATGATTCTCGCTCGGAGCGGTTACGTTCAACCAATACCGACACAATGACAAAAACACCACTGCCAACCAGCGTAATCCCCGTGATTAGGGCAATCGCGCAAAACAAATTGAAAATTATAGGATCAGCAACAAATGGCACCGTAGCTAAAGCTCCCACTTCGCGCGCCAAGCGTATCATCCCGGTTATGGCCAACAAAGAAAACCCCCAAGAAATTGACAGGTAACCTCGCCGCGAGATTGCGAGGAGACGAGATCGAAAATGACCAAGCGCTACCAAAACCGCGATCAATAGCAGACCAACGGAACCTTCGACAAATACCATAGCAGATTTGGACCTTTCTGGAAAATTAGATTATCTCTATTACATATCGGCATAATGACACCCCCCCTGCATTAGACAAGAGTTGAAACACCCCGAGCATTGGGGTAAAGTGAAATTGTGTTGGACTGATCCAATGGTTTCTTGTGTTACAGCAACCGCATGACAGCGCAATAGCCACGCATTATCCTGTCTCGCAATGGTTTACTCCAACACGAACTAACGGCATCAGGGTTGCAAAGATGCTCGACATGAACAAAATACAACCGGACCGGAACAGGTCCTGGGAGGATATTAAAATGTTTAGTCAAATTCGTAGAATCGTTCTTGGTCTCGGCGTGGTTGCGATAGCGATTGGCTGGGGCGGTTGTTCCGACACGACCAAGATCACGACCAGTGCAAACCAAGAACCGTCGTCTCAAGTGACTCAATATTTTCCAATCAATGCGGGGAATACGGCGGTCTTTGACGTTATGATTTCCGGCAGTACCGAACAAAAGACATTTGTCATGTCCGGTACTGTAAAACTAGGCACTGCCGACGCGCAGAGTTGGGTCATTACTTCGGGTGGGATTGTCGACACCAGCTATTTATTTGCCACTGATAGCGCCCTGTATTTCCTGGAAACACCGTCAGCGTCACCTGAAAAAATTCTGTCTCTGCCTCTTACTTCCGGTGAGAGCTGGCCCAGATATAACAACTACAACGTCACCGGCTATTCCTTCAATTACAACTACTACGGTGATTTCGGAACCGGCACAGGTACCACCTCAGATACAACCAACGCAGGCGGCGGTCAACCCTATGGCTTCGCAGATAGTAGTACTTCTGGAGGGGGCGTCGCGGCAAAGAACTACCCAAGCGACGGCGCTAACACATTTACAGTCCTTGGAACGGAAACTGTCACCCTTGGCGTGCTCGGGTCGTTTCCCAATTCGGTGAAAATCAGCAACATCGGTTACGGCGGTACGACGAATTTCTATTGGTATGCTCCGGGTGTTGGCCTGATCAAGTACATGATCGGAACCAATGCCGATGGAACGGCAACGCCACAAGTAGCAGGTACACTGGTCGCGCGAAACTGACTTCGTAGCGGGTCCAGGTGCCCCACAGCAAGGGGCTTGTTGAAAAAGTCCGTTTGCTGTCATCGCGAGCCCGAAGGACGTCGCGATCTCGCTTTGTATTGCGTTGTGCAAGACGAGATTGCGACGTCGTCCCGCGAAGCGCGCGACTCCTCGCAATGACCATAAGGTAGGTTTTTCAACAGGCCCAAAGATGTGGGCCACCCAGCCGCAACTTTACTGAGCGGACAGAGGGGATCTGCCTCGCACATGAGCCTACTTCACCTGTGCAACAAACCCATTAACGCCAAACTTCTGATTCATTTCCGAAAGTGTTGCCTCTGCCTCAGCAATCGTATTGTACCGACCAATTCTTACTCGAAAATATGTAGTGCCGTCAATAAAGGCCTCGGTAACAAACGCCTGATATCCATTGCGAACATATTTCGCGGCCAATCCGTTCGCTTCTCTTTGGTCGGGAGTACTGCATGTCTGAATCACATATCCGGTCATACCCAACCGCGCTGACTTATCCGAAGCCGCTGATGTCCTTGATTGCCGCAGTCTCTCTTCGTCGGGAATCGCCCCGGCATCGAGCACCGGCTCAATAGCGGTTTTGGGAGAATCTATGACACGCCTGGCCGAATCAGTAATTCGCGGATATTCAGGGATTTTCCGTGCAGTAGTGGTCTCCAAATCAACCCGAGCATCTAATTGCTCGTCTATCTTCTCTTCTGGCGCAAGGGGCATGGTATCAGATACTGGTATGGGTTGAATTGAATCTATCAGTGGCGTCGTGTCAGTCGAATTGGGACTTGCCAATAGGGCTATCGTATCACCCCTTTTCATTGCCGCTTCGAGCCGGGCGGCCTCTTTTTGCTTTTCCGAGCACCCCGGACCAACAGCCATTCCCATTAACCCCGCTACCACAAAAATCAATCGCGTTTTCATCTGTATTCCCATCGCAAATGCTTACAAGGACTCCACTTGGCCACGATTAATCGCGGCCTTCATAGCTTCGGAAGCGATATACCCCGAACCCGCTTTTGAGTCAACTAAAACGCCCAGCTCTTTTTGCCACAAAGATTATCTTGAAATTTAGCGGTTGATTGTATAACCTTTGCGACTGTAACAAAGGAGTTTATGAAAGCCCACGACAGCATCCTCGATTTGATAGGACACACCCCCTTGGTTCGCCTGCGCACCGGAATTGGCGATCAGGTGAAGGCGTATGTGAAACTCGAGTCTCAGAACCCAACCGGCTCGCTCAAGGACCGGATGACTTTGCATATCATCCGAAAAGCTCTGGATGAAGGTCTCCTCAAGCGTGGGGATACCATAATCGACAACACGTCTGGGAATACCGGCTCTTCGCTGGCAATGGTTGCTACGGTATTTGGCCTCAAGGCCATTCTCGTTACACCAGAAAAGACTAGCCAGGAAAAAGTCGATCTGATAAAGTCATACGGCGCCAAGGTCATTGTCACCCCGACCGAGGCAGGACATCACGACCCAGCTGGATGCTATATGGTCGCCCGACGGCTGGCAAAGGAACACGGGTATTTCGATCTCAACCAGTACCATAGCCAGGATAATGTCGAGGCCCATTACCTGAGCACTGGGCCGGAAATCTGGGAGGACTCTGCGGGACAGATCACACATTTCGTCGCTGGGATAGGCACAGGTGGTACTTTTTCGGGCGTAGCGCGGTATCTCAAGGAGCGCAATCCTCATATTAAGACTATTGCCGTTGACCCTGAGGGCTCGATCTTCGCAACCTTTATCAAAGAGAAGCGTGAAGTCGAAGGATTCACCTACAAAGTCGAAGGGATCGGTTCCGATGTCATCACCAAGGCGTTGCATCCGCATCTGGTCGATGATGTTCTAACGATTTCCGACAAAGACAGCTTCAACCGCGCCCGACTGATATCCAAAACCGAAGGGCTATCGGGAGGTGGCTCATCCGGCGCGATCGCTTGCGCCATGGAACAGGTGGCACGCGACGCCGCTCCGGGATCAATTCTCATCGGCATTTTCGCCGATGCCGGTATTCGGTACTTAACCAAATGCTACAACGACGAGTGGATGCGCAAACAGGGGTTTCTTACACCTGTGGAAGAGGGCACGCAACTGTGAAAATCGCAACTCTATTAATCTGTTTCCTGCTTCTATTTGGAATAGTATCGGCCACTGAACATCAATCGTCCGGTTTGTACTGTCCGGAGCCGAATTGGGATTGGGGTGAGATCGGAATCGACTTCGACATTTCTCATACCTATCTCGTCATCAACACTGGAAAAATGAAAGCGATTATTGATTCCGTGATTGCCCCATGCGACTGTTCGCTGGCCAGGCCTTCTGATTCGTCGCTCTCGCCCGGCGACACTGGCCGGATAGTTCTCAAATTCAGTACCCGTGATTTCTACGGTCGAACCACCAAACAAGTTGACGTATACTGGCGGGATTCGACCCGGCAGTACCTACAGCTAACCTATTCCGCAACGGTGGGACAGTATTTCGCTGGATTGAAACCCGACCCCGTGAATGTCTTCCTGCTACCTACACAATTATCCAAGAAAGTCATCATCCCCAACCCGCATTTGTCGCTTGTGGAGATCGGTAAGATGCTTTATGAATCAGACCTTGCCGAAATCAAACTGGTCAAATCGAAAGCGCGCGTGAAGGAAAACTTGGAGTTTGAAGTTACCCCCAAACAAGGACTCAAACCGGGAACATATCTCACGAATATCAGGTTAGAAATACGAGTGGAGGGTGAACAACGCCCTTTATTGATTACGATGCCGATTAAAATAGTCCGTTATTAGCTTGGCATGGAGAGGTATAGTGGCCACATTTCTTAATAATGGTACTTGACAAAAACCCACTCCGCGAATATAGTAAAGTAAGATACGAGGGTGACTCTCTGCTGTCCCTGGGTAGTTTCCTAGCCCCCTCTACCCAACCAGAGTAGCGCCCTCTAATTTTTTGTGCTAAAGAAAAAGGCCGCACGGAGCGGCCTTTTTTATGATTTAACAGAACTACTCTGTTTACGCTTTAACGATACAATCGACAGGGCAAACTATAACGCAGTGCTGACCGTCGGCCTGATCCTCGCACTCGTTGCAAGTCTTGGCATCGATGACGTAAAGGTCACCCTCAGAAATTGAGTTGGTCGGGCATTCCGGCAAACAAAGTCCGCAGGCCGTGCATTCATCAGTTATTTTCATTGCCATAAAATCAAATCCTCCACAAAATTACGTTGGCGGCTCACCTAGCCGCAGGAATTGACCGGAATATATCTGGCAACTCCGCAAACACAAGAATTAACGTAGATTTTTTGTAATCACTCAATGATTGCGGATCGCGCAAATTGAACATAATCAGAAGCGCATATTTCAGATATTATTATACGGGGAAAAGATAAGGCGCCATCCAGATTCGAACTGGAGAATAAAGGTTTTGCAGACCTCTGCCTTACCACTTGGCTATGGCGCCGAAAAAAAAGAGCGGGAAACGAGACTCGAACTCGCGACAGCCACCTTGGCAAGGTGGTGCTCTACCAACTGAGCTATTCCCGCTTACAAGTCATATATCGGACGGTGTCACCACCGCAAATAGAAATATATATGGGGCAAGGATAAAGTCAACTTATTTCCGTGACCGTCCGCCCCGGCGCCTTTCGTTAACTTCCTGATCTACAACGGCCTGTATTCTCGGATAGAACCAAGGCACAAGTTTTATCAGCCATCGCTTATGAATTTCCGCCTTGGGCTGGTTTCCCATCACAGCGGCATAGAGCAACAGTTCTTTATGGGCTTCGTACAAAGTCGAATCAACAGCACAAATACTGTCCATAAGCGGCTGAGCTTCCTCGTGCTTCTGCATCAGAAACAAGCAGAACGCCTTGTAATATGGAACGTAGATATAAGCCGGTTTTGGTGACACCATTTCGGCCGAGTCAAACTGAGCCACTGCCTGTGCATACTGCCCACGAGTATAATAATCCAGTCCGGTCTTGTAGTATTGTACATAATTCACCGGGTAGGTTGGGTTCATTTCGCCCGTTACCTGTTTCATCAATTTGTAGGCAGGGCTGATCATACCGGCGCTCCCCGGTTGCTCTGGTGTCGGGAAAAACCAACCGACCGTCCGATAGCTCTCCATAAACGCAGGATACAGAAAAAGTGCCCGTTCGGCTGGAGCGGATGGCTTGGCGCCGGTCGAGAATACAATATAATCAGGCGCCCGCTCTAAAATGTACTTGGTGTTATGTTTCTGTTCTTTCCAGGTGGTCGTCATACCGGGAATTGGTGGCTCGGAATAGCGCGCAATTGTCGAGTCTGCGAGGCCAAGCATGTCGATAATCGGGTGCCCCATCAACTCCCAGCCGAACACGCCGATTGTCGGTGTCGCAACGCTGAATTTCGTAGTGTCGGTTTTCCGCATTTCTATGGCCGTGTACTGCATCTTGCCAATGAACCGTTTCTCGTTGTTGTTAAAAGTCTTCACTGTGTCGTGTGGGAGTTTCCATGTTAGCGGCAACGTCACCAGCGCCGCGCAAAAAAGCACAAGATGCTGGGTCTGGTTTTTAGATCCCTTCACCAATCCCCACAAGGCCAACATCACTAATAGGGCGCTGGCTCCGGCCATCGGGACATAGAAACGGTGAACTTTCAGCACATCGCCGCCGATCACCGTCACATACGCCGTATACCCGATCACCGCCCACCATAATTTCATCTGCTCATTGGTAAGTCGTTTCATCACGAGTAGCACCAGCGGCACAACCAATCCGAATCCCCAAAACCCGTAGTGCTTCAAGAACTCCCAAGTATATTCCATCCCGTTCTTCAACTGATCCCAGTGAAAACTCGTCTTGGCGTAGAACGGATTGGGGAATATCCCGTGATAATACCCCAGCTTGAAACCAACAAAAGGCAGACTCAGTACCAGCGCGCCAAGCAAACTGTACACCGCAAACTTCGGAAATCTCTTCTCAACAATCCCTTCCGCTATCGCCAGCACCCCGCAGATCACAGCTCCCTCCGGACGAAACCACACCGCCAGCACCATCGCCCAGATCAGTAACCAGCTTCGGCGAAGCCACCACAACAGGCATAGTCCAACACTTACCGAAAACGCCGCCGTCTCCAGTCCCGCAGGACTCCAGTACGCCACACTCTGATTGATACCCACCAGATACGCCGCCAAAAGCGCGTACCAGCGCCCCTTCTCCCCCAACACTTCCTGACCTATCAAATATGAGATTACAACCAGCAATCCGCCCAACAGATAGCCGGTTATTTTTGATACCAAGAGAAAATTGATCCCCCAGGATCCCCACATCGCCAGATAGACTACCCACCCAAAATTCGTGAACCCCTCTACCCGCTCACCGATATTGTACACCAACCCGTGACCGTTCAGATAATTCTGTACATACCGGTACGAAATATACGCGTCGTCCTGGATGAAATCGAGGCGGGAAGAAATAATAAAATACGCCACTATGGCCGGAACGATGGGCAATAGCATCCAGCCGTATTCTTTGAGTTTCTTTATGTTCATGTTACTAATTGTCATGGAAATCTCTCAGACGATACGAGAACTCGCCTCAATTAACAAGGACAAAGGCGGTTGCCACCTACGGCAAATTCTGCCAAAACGTGGCTATCCACGACTTCGTGACTACAGATCTTTTGCTCTATTTTCCCGTGAGAGTTCGATAGAGTGATACGTATTTGGCCGCCGCAACTTGCCACGAAAAATCGGTGCCCATGCCGGCTTTAACGATCTGATTCCACAACCGTTTCTTGGGGAATACCGCGATAGCCCGTCGGATAGCGGCGATCATCTCGTCACCTTCGTAGGCGTCAAAGACAAATCCGTTGCCGGTTTTGTTCGCAGGATTATAATCCTGCACTGTATCGGCCAGACCACCGGTTCGCCGCACGATAGGAACAGTTCCGTACTTGAGGGAGTACATTTGGTTCAACCCGCACGGCTCATAGCGTGAGGGCATGAGAAATAGATCAGCGCCTGCCTCAATCCGATGAGCCAGCGTGTCGTTAAATGTCAGATAGACTTTCAGTTTGTCGTGGTACTGTTTCTGCCAGTCAGAAAGCAATTCGTGATATTTCTGATCTCCTGTTCCCAAAACTATTAACTGGATTGGGAGAGCGAACAACTTGTCAACAACTGAGGCAATCAGATCCAGTCCCTTTTGATCGGCCAGCCGCGTTATCATTCCGAGGAGAGGATCGTTTTCTCGCAATGGAAGCCCGGCCTCGCGGATAAGTTCAGTTCGACATTCTCTCTTACCCGACAGATTCTTAACATGATAGGGGTGGGGAATTCGCCGATCGCGCGAAGGCATCCAGACCGAATAGTCGACACCGTTTAAGATACCTACAACCTCGCCCCCCCTTTGCTTGAGCGCACCTTCAAGACCAAACCCGAATTCTTCGCTTTGTTGAATTTCTCTTGCGTATGTTTCCGATACAGTGGTAACACGATCAGCCAGCACAATTCCGGCTTTCAAGAAATTGACCCTCCCGAAAAACTCGACCGCACCCGTAACCGGATAAAAATAACCCTCGGGAAGTCCAAGATTTTGAAAGCGCTCACCGGGGAACATTCCTTGATACCCCATATTGTGAATGGTTAGGATTGTCTTGACATCTTCGAAAGTTGGATCACCGACATATCGGGTCTTGAGAAACGCCGGCACAAGAGCTGTCTGCCAGTCATGCAAATGAATAATATCAGGTGTCCATCCCAGCAACCGGATTGCTTCAAGCGAAGCCAAAGAAAACATCGCAAACCGTTCGTCGTTGTCGACATAATCAGTTCCGGTGTGCGGATCGACATACAGTTCTGGTCGGTCGAAATACCCTTTGTGCCCTATGAGATACAGAGACGAACGTGCTTGAGCGTTTATCACCTTATCCAGAGTGAAATCGGTGGTTTTTCCGGCCAGATTCACTGAGGGAGACAAACCTGACGGCACTATCTTGACTGCTGACTCGACAATCGAGGCATAGCGCGGCAGAAACACCATGACCTCGTGTCCACACGCGGCCAGCGCTTCGGGCAAAGTTCCCATAACATCGCCAAGCCCGCCGGTTCGAACAAGCGGTGCCCCTTCAGGTGCTATCATTGCGATTCGGAGATTACCCATTTGTCTCAGTCGGTCGAACGTTTTCGTGTCGGGCGGCAATGTCGATATTGCGAAGGAACGCGGCCGCTTCTTCTGGCGCTGTTGGATTGATATAAAAACCCGATCCCCATTCAAATCCCGCAACTTTAGTCAGCTTCGGAATCACTTCAAAATGCCAGTGAAAAAACTCGTGGCTATCGCGCGCGATGGGTCTGGTATGCAGGATGAAATTAAGCGGCGGGTTGTTCAACGCGTATTTGAGGCGAGCCAACGTATCTTTTATGCATCGGGCCAATGTCAGATATTCAGTATCGGACAACTCAAGATAACTTGACTGATGGGTCTTGGGGATAATCCAAGTTTCGAAGGGAAAGCGCGAAGCAAACGGCGCGAACGAAATAAATGCGTCATGATCTCTCACCAATCGCGTATGATCGTCAATTTCCTGCCTGATGATGTCGCAGAATATGCACCGTTCCTTGAAATCGAAATACTTTTTTGCCCCTTCTATTTCCTCGGTCACCAGCTTGGGAATAATCGGCGTGGCAATCAGCTGGCTATGCGAATGCTCAAGCGATGCCCCCGCCGCTTCGCCGTGATTCTTGAAAATAAGAATATGTTTAAACCGCTTATCACGCTCCAGATCGATCATGCGTTCCCGATACGCCCATAACACATCGCGAACCTCCCAGTCGGAAAGTCCCACCAAATCACGATCATGATCCGGAGTTTCGATTATTACCTCGTGCGCGCCCACGCCGTGCATCTTATCGTAAATACCGTGGGGTTCGCGCCGTGTGTGACCTTCAATGACAAGTGCAGGATATTTATTAGAGATAACCCTCAACCGCCAACCGGGATGATTCGGCTCCGATGTTGGCTGACGATACGCCAGCACTTCGGGCGGGGTTGCGGCCTCGTTTCCCGGGCAAAACGGGCACATTGATGCGTCGCTACGAGCGGGGACAGATGAAAACGCCGAGGGACGTTTGCCGCGTTCGGTATTCACAATCACCCAGCGACCGATAATCGGATCTTTACGGAGTTCAGGCACGTTGCTCTCCTGCTTGTGTTTGCATGATAGGGGCGTCCGTTTTTCTTGTCAAGTTCTCAGGCATATCATAAGTCCTCAGGAAAATCTCAGACACCCGGCGGTGCTTATACTGCCTTCCGACACACGCTTCAATTGCGCGAGTTCTTGGTCAGAAAGTTTCTGTTTGCGTCGCTCGACGGTTCGCGAGGCGGTGTCGACCGCCTTCTCAAATTGATGCGTTTCCCATCCGGAAGAATTTCCCCAACGGAACGAAGGAACTTCCTTGTCGGTTACTAGTGACCCGCCGAAGATATTGCAACCGACGCCGATCACAATTCCGGTATTGAGCAGAGTGCCAATTCCGAATTTGGTGTGGTCGCCGATAAATGAACCGACTTTGATTGATCCGGTGTCTCGTGATACGCCGCCCGACTGGACACGGATCGTTGAATAGTTGTTCTTGAGGTCCGAGTTAGTCGTCATGGCGCCGAAATTGACCCACGAGCCGACATAACTGTGGCCAATGAATCCGGCGTGGTGTTTGTTTACATACGATTGAAATATGCTTTCTTCGATCTCACCGCCAAGGCGGCAGGTATGGCCGATCGAAACGCCGCCGTATTTCCCGGCGCTGACGATACAATTTGGTCCGATAGCGCTCGGCCCGTAGATAGCGGCGTGCGCCTCGACTCGTGTGTTAGCGCCAATATAGACAGGACCAGCAGAGGCATCCATCATCGCTCCGGGCATAACAACAACACTATCACCCAAGAATGTCGAATCAGGATTCACGATATAGGCACCCGGGTGAATTATAGCTTCGCTGTTCTTGCTTTTTTCAAGATGTTTGAAATCCTCTCGAATTTCTTCGTCGATATTCGCCACTAAATCCCAAAGATAGCCAAAAAGCGTTGCCGTAGTTTTCGAATCTGGAATGTCATCCCCCTCGCGCTCGTACAATGCTACATATTCACTTGGCGTCGTTACCTTGGAAGTGTGATTCACAAGTGGCGAACGGAACAACAGGGCCACCGTATTCATCTGGTCGTTGACGAATCTGGTAGAAGACCGTGCTTGCTGAATCAATTGTGGCATATCTCCCCAGTTTCTGATTCGCCCGTTGATAAATAACACATCTTCGCTCTCGTCACGCTTGATGATATTTACCGGAACAGACGGGCACATATGGGCAGTCAGCGGTCCGATTTCGTCGCGCACCACCAACACCAGTCGCGCTTGCGGAAAATATCGATGCACCCGCTCGAATAGCGGCACAATCCCGGCGCGAAGGGTCGCAACTGGCCGCAAATATGTCAGCGGGAAAAACTGCTGAAACTGCTCATCTTCGAATAGGCAAATTGTCATCTATGTATTCCCAGTTTGCTTGCGCGCTTAGCGCGCGTCCTCTCTGCATATATATCGGCTATATCTTCGCCGGTCAAAGAGTCGGCAACGAAATTAATCAAAGCAGTTGTCGTAACGATGAGTTCCTCGCTTCCATGCGATTGCGTATCCAGCCGTAAATGTAGGGGAACCAAGGCCCGATGTCAAAGGAGTCAATTAAGCGAAAACAAGTAAACGGTGGCTCAGTCGGACTTCAGAATCTTGACAATCTCTTCCTGTCGGCGCTGTAGTAGAATCACTTCGTGTTCCAGCCGTACGATATGATCGGCGAGTATTCTCAGCATCAGATGTTCGGGCAGACTCTCACCCCGCTCAGATTCCAACATATCAATATGCTCCTGTAAGCGAAGTGATTTTTGGTCTGTTGCCAACATTAAAAAACGATCTCCTTTGTCCCCCAGTTTCAGGGATCAACGTTAATATCGACCGTTTAGACGCTTTCTTTATGACTCTGTTTATCTAATTATCGGAATTGGTATCACAACAATACTACGGGGATACCTTCATGGAGGTCAAAACACGAGGGAAAAGAACCAGCAAATGACTTAGCAAACATCGCCGGAGACTGGGAATACATCCGAGAGATCCGGGTGTGGCTTGGCTATAACATGAGCCGAAACCAAGCCGCCGATTTTCTGCGCCGCCGCCGCCCCTGCCTCGGTGGCCGCTTTGCAGGCCGCGACTTCGCCGCGAACAATCACGGTTACATATCCGCCACCGATCCGATGACAACCGATCAGTTCCACTGAGGCCGCTTTCACCATAGCGTCGGTCGCTTCTGTCGCGCAGACCATTCCGCGAGTTTCTATCATGCCAAGAGCGCTCATATCATCATATCCTTTGCTAAGGGGAATTAGTTCAATACCGACGTAGCTGTCAAAATAAAAAACTAATCCGGCCCGACCGCCTCATTTTGTGTAGGTTTTCGCAAGATACTTCCCGAGCCGTATCATACTCTGTCGTAATTCGATTGGAGAAAGCACCTCTGCTTGATCTCCGAACGCAATGACCCACCGCCAAAACTCTTCGACTCCCCGCACAGTAGTCGTGTAAAGAATCGAGCCGTCCTTCTGACGCTCTACCCACTCGGTCGGGTGGTGTTTCCCAAGAGATACCACGCGCGCCGCCTGCCCAGTAAATCTGACTTTGACCTCAACCGGTTCGCCGGTGTACAACTGCCAGCTCCCCTCGAAATAGCTCTTGACCGAAACTCCCTTTTTTCGCGTGAACCGTTGATCGGTTACTCGCACCTCCCGAATTCGGTCCACTCGAAATGTCCTAAATTCCTTTCGATGATGACACCAAGCCACGAAATAAAAGGCGCTTGCCCTAAATACTATAAAATATGGATCGACCAAACGCAGACCCAAACCCGACGATACCGCATCGTATTCTATCTCAAGAGAAATATTTTCAGTACAGGCCTTTTCGATATCTCCGAAAAACTTCTCCCCGGCCCGAGGATCTTCGGTGCTCGCAATATCAAGAGCTATGGCATCGACTGTCGTCCTCCGTTTGTCTTTTACCGAGTCGGTTAAACCCGCCTCGATCTTCGCGCGCGCACGACGAACCGCCTCGCCGAAACGAGCTGTTTTTTTCAGCGGCGTCGATTCCAGCGCAAGTTTGATTGCCTGATATTCGTCAAAATTGAAATTAAGCGGGGGGAGAAAACTGTCCGAGGCCAGTTTGTATCCTCGGTCATAATAGATCGGGACCTGCGCCTCTGATAAGCTGATCATGTCGCGGTAAATAGTTCGCTCCGTAACCGAACATTCACCAGCCAAAGCGCTTGCATTCAGCGAACGACGCGAACGCAACAGGTTCAAAATGTATAATAATCGATCGTATTTGGTCATCGGATTAGCCGTAAGGCGACACGAATATATCGCCATCTTCCGGCCGTGTCAATGTAGGTCTCCCCCCATACTCATCGCCACATACGACGACTAGCTTGCCGCCTACCACCATGCAGAGCAGACAGTTACGCCTCCCTTTTCAGTCGGCACCCCCTTTGCAATTCTGTATTCCGCAGAAACGAAAACAACAAGCGACCGAGGGAGATATGGCGCAAAGAAAAAACGGATCACGAAACGACGATTCAAATGGGCCTACGCTTTCCGGCTTTATTCTGAAATCTGTGTTTGGAATATGTCTCATCATATTGATTCTGACCCTGGCTCAATGCACGGTGAAAAAACCTCAGTCGCCAACCTGGGACACCCGGCTGGTCATCCCATTGATCAACCGGACATATCCGATGTCAGAGCTGATCAACAAACTCAACCAACCAAACATTGGATTTGATGTTGACAGCAATATCGTTTTTTCGCTCTCACGCGATCTGGATACATTCCGAGTAAGTCAGACCGATCTCGCAATCGGCCCTATGTCGTATTCTGTTTCTCAGCTACTGGGCGAAATAGTGGTAACGACTCCGGCGCTAGCGCCGGTATTGGTACCACTGTCATCCATTGCCCCACTGGCGCTGGGCGGCACGATTCCACCAGCAAATTTCACATTGAACAACGATTCCCCGATTTTTTCGACCATGACCTCCGCGACTGTCTCCAACGGCTTCGTCTGGATTGTCATGCGCAACAACCTCGGAATTGATTTGGATACCGTTGCGGTAACCCTGCACGACATCGGCTTTGGCATTCCACTGGGAAGCCAGTTTTTTCCGGGAGGAGTACTCAATGGAGAAACAGACTCCGTTCAATTCATTCTGACTGGAGTCACCATCTCCAATCAGTTGCGTACGATGACCAACTGTCATACCCCCGGGGGAACGATTCTCTCGACAGGGCTTGAGGACATCTCCACCAATATCGTTTTCTCATCACTCTTTGGTGTAACAGCGGCCACGGCTGAGGTTCCGTCATTGTCACGGTCATTCTCACAGAATGTTGGGCTGAACAGAACAACTGCTGTATATCAGGCGACTATAGGCGGCGGGAACTTATCAATTGGTATTTCCAATAATACGCCGTTGCCATCGACTGTTACTCTGACTCTCCCAGATTTTATCCAGGGCGGCTTGCCGCTGGTAGTAACCAGAATTATCTCCGCAAATTCGACATCAAACGTCAATGTCGATCTAACAAATGCTTCGTTGTCTCCGCGAGATTCAACTTACCCGCAGAACATTTCCATCGATGTTTTGGCGTCCTCGCCCGGTTCTGGCGCAACTCAGGTCGCGATTAATCAGAACCAGAGTTTCAGTGTTACAGCCGGAATGTCCGGAATATGGGTGCAGTCGGTAACTGGCATCATTCCGCCTACCGATGTCGTGGTTGCTCCCGTCGCGCAGACCATCGACGTACCACAGGGATTCGATTCGGTACAACTGGCTCAGGCGACGCTGAATCTTGAGATAACAAACGCAGTTGATTTGCCAGGATCGTTGGCTCTTCAACTCAGCGGCAATAATGGTAAGACGCTGAACCTCGTGGGTACTATTGCTCGCGGGTCAGCCGGGACGCCGGTACTAAGTATTATCTCCGATAGTTTAGTTGCCAACTTTCTCTGGCCGCTCCCAAGTTCACTGAGCGTGAGCGGCACAGTTACCTTCGGAGATGGAACTACTGCTGGTACTCTGACCGGTAATGATTTCATCCACGCCCGTGTAGCCATTTCAGCGCCTTTCTCATTGATAGTTCACCAATCGACTGTTCGACCGGGCGTGTCTGGACAAATCCTCGACACAAGCGCGATGCGTACAATCGCCGATCATGTAACCACTGCCCGGCTGGTCTATACACTGAATAACCACTTGCCGCTCGGTGCGAGATTCTCGCTCTTGCTCAACAGCGACTCGGTAACTGCTTACACGAGTCCCGATGTTACACTTGACAATCTATTTATCACTGCCGCGCCCGTGAATGGTTCTGGCATCGTAATCTCTGCCGCGTCTACCGGCGAGCAAATCGTGGCGCTCGATAGCGCGGACTTACAAGTTCTGCGCAATCCAAAACTTTGGATTGCCAGTCAAATCATTCTTGACTCTACCGGTAACCAGCCGGTAAAACTGACCAGTCAGGATTATGTCGGTATTGTTGGCCGGATCGAGATTGACTACCGCTTTGACGGCAAATTTTGAAAGGGGCTATTCATATGACACACGCAACTTTTCAGATTAAAACAATGCGCTTCATCGCCGCATCCCTGACGACAATACTCGTGCTCGTCGGGACTGCTTCGGCGCTTGATAATTCCTCGGCCCGTGCTGTCGCCATGGGTGGCGCATACACCGCCCTCGCTTCCGGGCCGGCGGCCCCACGATACAATCCGGCTAATCTCGGGCTGGCTAATTATCGTAATACCGGCGTTGAGTTTGTCGGTATCGGCGCCTCAATCACCAACAACAGTTTCTCGCTGGCTGACTATAACAAATACACCGGCGCGTTTTTGACCGCCACCGACAAGAATTATATTCTTGGTAAGATTCCCGGCGAAGGGCTTAAAGTCTCAGCCGATGTCGACGCCTCTACCGCCGCTATCGGCCTGGGACATATCGCTCTTTCATTCTCTGGTGTCGCGGCGGCCGACATCAATCTTAACAAAGACCTAATTAACCTCTTGCTCAATGGCAACACCTTCGCAGACACCATCAGCGTCACCGGCTCCTACGCCAGCGGCCTGAGTTACGCTTCGGCTGGATTGTCTTATGGCAAATCGGTTTTCCAGCAGGGTTCCCGTCAGGTCGCGGTCGGCGTTACTGCCCGCTACTTGCGCGGCATCGCCATTGAGGAAGTCACAGATCTTGAAGGTGGCGTAGTAACCTCCGCTACCGGTTTTAGTGGCGCAGGTCATGTCATCGCTCGTACAGCGCAAGGCGGCTCGGGCTACGCGGTCGATCTGGGTGCGGCTCTCAAATTAAGCAACCGCTACACCGTAGGCGCAAAGCTCGAAAGTTTCCTAAGTCACATTAAATGGGATAGCAAGACCGAAGAACGCGGCTATGTATTCAGCTTCGATTCAATGAATCCCGGCAATACAAACTCGGCTTCTGTTATATCTGATAATTATTCCAAAGTCATTCCCGCTTTCTCTACCACCCTCCCCGCCCGACTCACTGTCGGCTTTGGCAAAACGACCGGTCGATTGATCTGGGGAGTTGATTGGGAACAGGGATTCCGCACCGCTCCCGGAGCATCGACTAAACCGCGACTCTCCGCCGGAGCTGAATATTCGATCGTGTCATTTCTGCCGCTCCGAGGTGGCTACGCAATCGGCGGTAGTGGAAACGCGGCGCTTTCATTTGGTTCAGGATTGCGATTCTTCGGATACTATCTGGATGTCGCTGTCGTTTCCGGCTCGACATTCTCTGGTTCTTCAGCAAAGGGACTCAATCTCGCATTATCAACGGGAATTCTATTCTAAGCAAAGGAATATGCTGTGAAAACTCGAACGCTACTTAACCGTCAGCTCACAACACTTGGTTGGCTGTTGTCCTTCGGACTTGCCGCGTTAGTAACAACCACTGTTAACGCAGTGCCGCCAAGCCCGGAGCTTCTAGAGGCCAACGCTCACGCCGCAAAGGTCAGCGGTGTAGTTTCCCCCTTTCCAGAATCCAACCATTTGCATGAGCACGGGGTCTGCACACCGGACAACTTTTTCTCGAATTACCTTCAGCGCCGTCAGACCGATGCCTCACTTGCGCCGACGGCTGTTGGTTTCAAGATTTTAGCCATTCTCGTACAATTCTCCGACCATCCGTCGCAAGTCGTCCCGACATTCTTTGACTCGCTTCTCTTTGACTCAAGCGGCGGAAACACCGTTCGGAAATACTTCAATGAGATCAGCAATACCCAAATCGATCTGGTAACCGTCAATCTTCCGTCGTCTTTGAGCTGGAACACGGCGCCCTCGACCTATGCCTATTACGTCAACGGCGCCAACGCCACAGGCGCATATCCTCGAAATTCGCAGAAGCTCGTCGAAGACCTTGTTGACCAGGTCGATCCACAGGTCAATTTCGCTAATTACGACAATGACGGTAACGGATTTGTCGATTGCCTGCTGGTCATTCATAGCGGCACCGGCGCAGAGATGTCCGGCAACGTCAACGACATTTGGTCGCACAAATGGGGTATCAATCCACGTCTTCGGGATGGTGTGAATATTTCAACCTATACCGTCCAGCCGGAATTTTGGACAACTCCGGGAGACATGACAATTGGCGTCTATTCCCACGAACTCTGCCACGGATTCGGCCTGCCCGACCTCTACGACATCAATACAGGAAACGGCAACTCTTATGGCGCTGGAAACTGGTGTATCATGGCCTATGGTTGCTGGAACGGACCGAGTGGCCGTGGCGGCTCGCCCTCCCACCCCTGCGCGTGGAGTCGAATTCATATGGGAGTGGCTACTGCTACTGTTGTTGCTTCCAACCAGACCGCTACCACTATTGCTCCAGTAGAAACTGGCGGCACGATCTATCGAATGTGGACAGCCGGTGGTACCGGTAACGAACACTTCCTCATCGAAAACCGCCAAAAGACCGGATACGACTCTTACCTTCCGGGTTCCGGCCTTCTGATCTGGCACATCGACGACAGCAAAAATGACAATGGCTCGGCTTGGTGGCCAGGGCTAGACCCGACACAACACTATCTTGTAGCTTTGGAACAGGCCGATGGTCTCTATCAACTTGAGCACGCGACAAGTGTCGGCAATGCCGCGGATCCGTTTCCGGGGAGTGGAAATGTAATGACCTTCAGCACTTCATCCAGCTCTAATTCCAATTCATATCTGGGCGGAGCAACCTCGGTGGCTGTGACAAATATCACTGTGTCCGGGGCAAATATCATCGCCGATCTGATGGTCGGCTTGGCGGCCGGCGTCGATGACGGCACAGGGGGACTGCCGAAAGACTTCGCTCTCCTACAGAACTACCCGAATCCGTTCAACCCTTCGACTATGATTGCTTTCGAGTTACCCGTCTCAGCGAACGTACAACTTGAGATATATAACAGTATCGGCCAGCGTGTACGAACACTCTTCAGTGGGCCTGTCAACGCTGGTAGGACCCAATTCAGTTGGGATGGCAATGACAATCAAGATCAGCCAATTGCATCAGGAATCTATTTGTACAAATTGACTCGAGATGACGGATCCGAATCTGTCAAGAAAATGGCGCTGGTGCGATAACTCCCCTTCAGCTCGTCTTCGTAGCCCTGTTGATGACTGGAAACTGCACCGCCCCGGTCTTATCGATCGGGGCGGCGAATTTTCAGCGATTCAAGTACGAATCATCGGGCTCGGCTCCCTGATGAACAACGTGGCGGTCGCGTTGGTGTTTCTTGTGCGACGTGTGACAAAACTTGCACCGCTTAGGGTCGTCCGAGTACCCTTTTTCGGCGAAATACTGTTGCGCGGCTACTGTGAACACAAACTCCTCGTTACATTCACAGCAGATGAGGACGCGCGGTTCAAACCTGCTCTCCATTGATTCCCCTCTCTGATTGAGCATGTTTCCAACCTCATCCGTGAGGTTGTCGACCGGCTTGTAGACCGATATTTAGTCAATGTGGAGAGAAACTACCCGGGCGTCAACAAAAATAAAGCTGACGAAATCTAAGCTAATTGCATTATCAGAATGCCCGACAAGCACACGGATCGCCCGATAGATATAAATAGGCGATAAACAACGTCAGATCGGAGATGTCAATTGATCCCTGACAGTCGAAATTACCAGAAGCCACTATCGGCAGAGGTAACGGGCCATTCAGATACATATACGCAATCAGCATAGTCAGGTCGGCGATATCCAGTTGCCCGTCAAAATCGATGTCGCCAATCTGGAGAACTGTAGTGGAACCCTTGGATTGGGTATCAGAAATAGTAGTGTCACTTCGGGAAGTTGCCTTAAAGGTAAGAATCGAACGCATACCTAGGGACGTTCCGACGGGCGGTGTAACCGGTATCATCACCACCGAGCTTTGTCCGGCTGGAATAAATCTGTCGAATGGCACAAGACTGATCCAACCCCTCGTGTCGGAAGCTGTGACTTTCATCACGTCACCCACCGGACCATTATTTGTGATCTCGTATTCAACTTGTCGGGTAGCACCCGAATAGATGCTGGTGTCGCTTAGAATCTGTGAGGTAACATTGTATTGCGAGAAGATCTGCGCCGAATACTGGAAAACTGCCCCACCCGAGAACTCTGACAAATTTACTCCAATGAGAGTCACATTTGTGTAATTCTGAAAATTAGGGATATCTATCTGACCGGAATACGTCCCCGGGGCCAGAGTAATCTTTTGGAACTGATGGACATTGGTTGCTGTCGATTTGACCACCCAGCCCGCCCATTGTTGTGCGTCCGCACCGTCGAATGTTATTCTCAGAGTGCCCGTTGCCGCGAGTGGCTGGAGTTGGACATAACTCGCCGCATATCCGCCGGGGCTGTTGGGCGAATTTTGCAACGTCACGGGAAACGAGTTGTGAGTCCTGCCTATGCTCATCAGCGGATAACTGGCGGCATCGGTGTGATGCAGACCGTCGTTTCGACTTGCTGTTGCATAGTTCCAGATTGCGAATTCGGCAAATGCTGAATCCTGCGTCCAACCGTATCGGGCAAGCATCGTATCAGACAGAGTAGAATTTATATTCGCACCATAGCGGGCGCCTTCCCACACCGCCCGCATCAATGATCGATTGAATTTCTGTTCAAGAAATTTACCCCAGATGAACGACGAGTACTCGTGTGACTGATTTTCGGTCATGAGCGACATCGTCGGGTTCACGAAAAATGTGCCCAAGTAGTTGAAATTGTCGTGCGTCAACGGAAAAACGACATCCTCGGCATAGGTTGCATCGAGCTCCATAAACCAAACATACTCGGTATAATCGTACCCGAACTGAACGCTGTGATGGAACTCATGGGCGATCGTCACCTTCATGGCCCCGTACTGGTCGCCTTCCGGATCAGAGTTTGGCGGAAAACCGAAAAAGTTATTGTGCAACACAAGGTAACTGGTGAAATCATTCCATGGCTGAGGTCCTGCTACTTCCGGCTGAGCATATCCATAATACATCATCGACTCGAAGTAGACGTCATATCTGTTATCCCCACCCATGCCACCATCCGACGGCGGCATCAAGAATCCAAGAACAGAATGCTGGATGCCGGTAGAATCCAAATACGCCGCGCACTTATCGATATAGTCGGGGATACCGTTCCCACTAGCGTCAGCCGATGGCACCGCATGAGTTCCGGCAATATCGTAATGAACTTTGAAAACTCCACCCGGCGTGTCATAGGTAAAAGCGGTCGACCAGCGCGTCAGAATTTGAGATACCGATTGCTGTACACCCGAAGATAACTTATCCCAGTTCTTTTTGATCTCAAGCAGAGCCAGAGTCGCTTCACGCCCGATAGCAACGACGGTCTCATCCGCCGCAATTGTAACCGCATACTTGATCGGAAGATTTTCCGGATGCTTGATCGCTGTTACTATGAGCAGTGCCCGCTCATCCAGTGAGATCGTGCCCGCCTTGAAATCCGATTCGATACGAGTCAGCGGATTCTCGGCATGCGGAAGCGTCCGACTGGAAGCCGTCGAAAATGCAACCATCAAAACCAAAGCCCAAAGCAATGTTTCGCGAAGTTTCAGCATCAATCTCTCCGAAATAAAGTATTATATCATGTTGTCGTCATGTGGCGATTCTTCTTAAGAACAATCAGCCATATAGACTTAAAACACAGAAAGTCACAGTAAGGTTCTGGCCGCGGTGAGTAGTATAACGGCCAAACGGTTCCGTGTTTGTTCGCTCTTAATATATTGTAATGCAACAGGTTGTCAAGAGGAAAATGGGGTTGTTTCAAGGCGGTTTTTCATGTTAGCGTTGGTTTCTACAAGTTGTTGGGGTACAGCAGGGGCTCCGTGCGTGGTGTACGCCCTCGTGCACCACGAGTTACTAAGAGGAGCTGGCGCACGGGGACGTACGCCAGCCACAAAACATCATCAAAAATACTGACGGGAGCCGATCGAAACTTGCCATTTCTTATCCTGACCGTTGGCCAGATCGATTCGTATCAGTTGGCCCCGCGATGTCTTCTCAAGCGATATTCGGAGACCAACGCCCCACGAGCTTGAATAATCGCTGTACGACTGCCACTCTCCGTATTTCCAAGTGCGGCCGAGATCGATAAAGGCAACACCACCAAAAATAAACGATAACAGCTCAATGTTCGGATAAAATCGAAGTTCGCTATTGAGCACATGTAACCGGTTGCCTGTTCGGTAATAGGTATCGTATCCGCGCAGGCCACCTATTCCGCCAAGAGTCAGCATATTGCCATTGTCAGACCTCTTGTCAGACACATACAGTGAGCGGAACGCGAAGGTCATGAACGGCAACGAAGTATTGTAATACCGCAAGGACACCCTCTGCCCCCGCTTTAGCACGGTGTCTTCGCGGAGTACAAACGATCTTCCATAGTTGACCATAACGACTGAACCGTCCCAATTGGCGCTGTATCCCATCTGCAGACCAATGTCATCGAAAGCAAACTCACTGAAGCGTGGCCCCACGGCGCGGGCGTAATCAAGCAATGCCGTAAATCCAAGCGTGAGATCCTCGGCGTATTTCATACCGGTTACCCTCATAACCTTGGCAAACTCATAACTCGAGTATTCGGCCAGTACTCCCACGCGGTGATAGAGCGAATCTTCGGGAAAGGTCACCGTAAAGTTCGGATCTTGAGTCCGGTTATAATGGATTTTGTCTACATATCGATACTCCGTCCCCAGAGTGAATTTGCTCCTATTCGGCCCCCAACGGTATCTAGCCCCGGCATTCACCTGATTGGCGCGTGTTTCAAACGATCCGACTCGAATTGAATCTTCCACCAAATCGGTCCGGCCTCCGATACGGGAGTGAAGCAGGAAATATGACCAGCGCTGGGATAAATTGTAATACGGATGCGCCAATTGGCTCAAAGTTACTGAACCCTGAGGATCATTGGAATAGTGAACGTCAAAGGACAACGGGAATCCCCATAACCGGCGGTCCGAAAATCTCGCATTTACATAGTTGTGTTCTACTGTCTGAACGAAGTAATCGAATGACAAAAACTGATGTTGCCCAAGCAGGTTGCGCTCCTCAAAACCAAACTGATAATTCGTGCGATTAGCTTCGCGCTCAAGGCGAAATCCACCCACCAAACTCCACCTATCAACAGTAACCACTCTAACCAATAACCGCCCGTCCGGAAGCATTTCCGGCTTTACCCAGGCATCGTTGAGCGCGTGGCGTGACCTCAGATTTCGCCCAACCTCTTCAGCCAGCTCAACCGAATAGGCCTCTCCAACTTTGAACAAGACCTCCCGACGAACAACTTTTCTGCGTGTAATGATATGAAGTCCATTTGCCAGGCGAAATATCCCGTTGCGATACTGCGGGTCGCTGGTGTCGTAAATGTTTCTCGCTTCAATGACAATAGTATCTATAACTCGCCCCTCAAAGGCTGATACACTCGTCCGATCGGAGCGAACCTCTGATGAGATAACACCTTTCGATTCTGCATGCAATAGAGGGGGGAACTCTACAACGAGCAAACAAACCAACCAGAGCATTTTTTTCAAGGCATTTCGATTCACCGATAAATCTTTCTCAGACATCAGGATACTTCGATACTGCGTTAAATACGCTTAAGGGTACGGCCCTATCAGCCGACAATATAAGCACCTGTGACTATTTAGGCAAAAATACAATTATGGTTCGTAAAAAAATCGGCGACCTGCTTGTCGAACAAGGGCTCATAACGCCAACCGAACTCCAGGACGCGTTGCGCCTGCAAATGACGACGGAAAAACGCCTCGGCGCCATCCTCGTTGAACAGGGACGCATCACCGAGTCGCAGTTGGTCGACGTCATCGCCGATCGACTGGCCATCCCTAAGATCTCGCTTGATCAGGTTATCATTGACCCCGAAATCATTCATCTCATCCCGGTTGACATTGCCCGCCGCTATTTGGTTATTCCCGTTTTCGCCATAGGAAACTCGATTACGCTCGCGATGAGTGACCCTCTCAATATTATCGCGATCGACGAAATAAAATATATTACCCGATCAGAAATTCGACGGGCGGTGGCGACTTCATCCGATATTAAAACCGCGATTGACCAATATTACTCGGTTGCCGATTCTCTGAATCAGATCATGGGAGCGGACCGCGAATCTCCTTTGGCGACAAAACCGGATGGCGCTACGATCTCCGAAGAAGCCGAATCGCCAATTGTAAAACTAGTTAATTTGATCATCTCTAAAGCCGTGCGAGATCGCGCCAGCGATATTCACATAGAACCAGATGAAAGCGCGATACGCATCCGCTATCGCATCAGCGGCGCCATGCGCGAAGAAGGCTCCCCATCCAAATCTATTCAGAACGAGGTTATCTCTCGAATCAAGATAGCCGCAGACCTCGATGTCTCCGAGCGTCGCTTGCCGCAGGATGGACGCTTTATGATGCGCGTCGATGGACATCCGATCGACTTGCGAGTCTCCACTTTGCCGACCATTCACGGTGAAAAAATAGTGATTCGTATTCTCGATAGGCGCAATCTCCTGCTCACCCTCAATCAACTGGGATTCTCAGATCGTATGGCCGAGCAGTGGAAATCGCTCATTCACAAGCCGGAAGGGCTTATTCTTATCACCGGGCCGACTTCAAGCGGAAAAACATCGACGCTCTATACAACCCTTCAGGAAATAAACTCGGTCGACAAGAACATCATTACGGTTGAAGACCCTGTGGAGTACTCGCTTCCGCTGATCAATCAGATTCAACTAAACGAGAAGGCCGGACTCAATTTCCCCACCTCTCTTCGGTCAATACTAAGGCAGAACCCTGATATTATTATGATCGGTGAGATCCGCGACACCGAGACGGCTCAAATCGCGGTGCGCTCGGCACTCACTGGCCATCTGGTATTTTCTACGACTCACACCAACGATGCACCCCAGGCAATAACCCGGTTGACCGATATGGGTATCGAACCGTATCTGCTTACTGCAGCCCTCAAAGGTGTGTTGGCTCAGCGTCTGGTTCGACTCAACTGCCCCAATTGTCTCGAGACCTACACGCCCAGCGAGGCCGTTCTTCATCGGGCTGGACTTTACAGCACTTCGGTTCAGATCGATTTCAAAAAAGGTGTCGGATGCAAACAGTGCAAGAATACCGGATTAGCTGGAATGGTGGGCGTGTTTGAACTGGTTGAAATTACACCGGCAATCGCCGACCTGATAATCCAAACCGCCTCGCCGCGCGCAATTCGTGAAGCCGCTGTCCGAACAGGATACGCTCCGTTATTCCAGGCTGGACTTGATCAAGTACGGTCTGGCCGGATCTGCCTTGAAGAACTGCTCAAAGAAACTTCGTTCGTTCAGGACGATTATTTTGAATCTCTGCCCCACCGGATGACTTCACATGCCGGAACAATTTAAATATCGCGCCGTCAACAGCGAGGGTCGGTTTCGCGACGGTGTCATCACTGCGCAGAATATCGACCAAGTCGAAGAATTCCTTCAGGCCCAGCGTTTGATTCCTATCAAAGTTTCTCGAGTCGGAGACCAGCGACCGTTTACTTTGTTTGGTTTTATTGGAGGAGCGGATTATGAAAAACTCATTCAGTTTGTCTCATCGCTCTCCACTATGTACAAGGCGGGAATCCCACTTCTGCGAGCACTGAATATCATCAAAGAAAGCAAGACCGACGCCAGATTTGCCTTTATTATTGATCAGACAAGTATAAGCGTGCAGGCGGGCAAACCCCTGTCCGAGGCGTTGGCTGAGTTCCCCGAGATGTTCTCAAGCGTTTTTATCGCATGCATAGCCGCAGGCGAAGAATCCGGCAAACTCGACGCCACTCTCGATGAACTAGCCATGATGCTTGAGCGTGAAATGGAACTGACGAGAAATGTAAAGAGCGCCGTTCGATATCCCCTCATTGTAATCGGAGTCATTGCTCTGGCCGTAGTGGTCCTGATGACCTTTGTCATCCCCAAATTTGTTCATTTCTACGGCGCATTCGGAGCCGAACTTCCCCTCCCCACCCGCATCTTAATCGGAGCCAGCGGAATTTTTGTCAATTACTGGTGGGCAGTGCTTCTGGGTGGGGCCGGCATTGGCTATGGGATATATAAACTTCTCACCAACCCAGAAGGTCGCCGTTGGTTTGACGAAAAGGTTCTGGCTACTCCGATATTGGGGCCGCTGATTGTAAAGGGTAATGTTGCCCGATTTTCCATGATGCTTCGTATTATGTATAAGTCCGGACTGCCGCTCATGAAATCTCTGGAAATCCTGATAGGAACTATTAAGAATACAGCTATTGCCAACGAAGTCCAAAAGTTGGCTGAACTGTTTCAAAATGGACAGCCCGTGAACGAAAATATCACCGAATTCCGGTATTTCCCTCCCCAAGCCCTGCACATGATCTCAATCGGCCTTGAATCGGGCAATTTGGAACATATGTTGGGGCAGGTTGGCGAACACTATACCAAGCAGGTCTTATACGCCTCCCGAAACCTGACAGCTATAATAGAGCCGATCCTGACCCTTGTTTTGGGCTCGTTTGTCCTTCTTATGGCCCTGGCCATTTTCCTCCCAATGTGGAACTTGGTTAAAGTATTCAATCATTAGCCCCTAAAGTGGCGTTAAAGCCTGCCGATACTAAACACAGATAGATTATAGATCAATCTCTAATGAGGAGTTAAGCACATGTTCACGTCACGTCTCTCCAACAATCGGGGCTTCACCCTGATCGAGCTTGTGATCATCATCGTCATCCTGGGCATTCTGGCCGCAGTTGCCATTCCAAAATATCAGGATATGACTTCACAGGCAAAAGATGCCGCCTGTCGCGGCGCCCTAGGTGGTCTTCGCTCTGGCATTACCATTTACTATGCCAATCAAGCCGTAACCACTGGTACAGCCGCCTGGCCCACACTGACTAATCTTGCAACGGTTGGCACGGTGATGGCCCAGTCTATTCCCAAGAATCCCTATCAAACATCGACCAGCGCTCCCGATTCCATCGTGACCGGTGTTACCAAAGGGACGGTCGTCGGCGCCCGCGGCGGATGGGCATATCTCGCCACCACTGGCGACATTTGGCCGAATACCAACGTGTCTGGCGAAAATAGCTATTAACTCCTCGTCGAAAGAGGAATCCACTATGGTGGGAAGACTCAACAAGCTCGACCGGGGTTTTACCCTGATCGAGCTTGCAATTATTATAGTGGTGCTCGGTGTACTGGCGGCGGTGGCGATACCTGTCTTTTCAAACTTTACCACCTCTGCCAAGACCAATGCAACCCGCGAGGAGTTGACAACGCTCAAACGGGCGATCATCGGCAATCCTTCCGCTATCACGGGAGGCCAGTATATCGACCGCGGTTTTGAGGGCGACTGTAGCTTTGTTCCATCCGCTTTGGCTGATTTGACAAGAAAGCCCGACTCTGTAGTCGCCTACGATCGCCTCACCCGCCTGGGTTGGAATGGCCCGTACATCGACAGTAGCCGCGGAGACTATCTCAAGGATGCTTGGGGACAAAACTACGTGTACGAACCCGCAAACCGTCGAATCATTTCAGTCGGAGGCAGTGACACAATCAAATTTTGATCCACTGTATGTGATATGAGCGAACTCACCGTAGAAACTCCATTAACAATATCCGACAACACGTCGCCTCAAGCAGTAATTCGTGACACGCAACGACATACTCTCAATTCCAATAAGATAATAACCATCGGCAACCATTTGGCATTTGCGATATCAGATGATTCCATTCAGGTTGCGCTCTGCGCGCATTTGGGACGGCGTCGAAAGCTCCTCGACGTCCGCAAAATTTACATCCCGCGCAGTTTAGAGAGTGCGGAGCTGCATCATCAATTCATTGTTGGCGCCATAGACGACCTCTATCACGAGTTGGGCGGTCGATGGAAATCTGTGTCACTGACTGTTGCCGGCCCCGAAACTGCCTTTCGCAGTCTGATCATACCCCCGTTGACAGGAAGCGCCTTTAACGCCGCTGTCAGTTTTGAAGCTAAGAAACAAATCCCCTTCCCAATTGCCGAGTGCCATTTCGATTTCCGCAAAGTGGCTGAAATCAAAGATAATTCAGCGTCTAAATTGAAAATTGGTGTCATTGCGGCTACCCGTCGAATAATCGCCGAGCAACTTAATCCCTTTCAAACTCTCAACATTCCTGTTGATACGGTGTATTTGTCACAGGATGTAATCGGACGCTTGCTGGTTGGATTACCTGAATACGAGCCTGACCACCACTATTGCCTGGTCAATATTGAACGGACAAAATCCGAGATAGCGTATTACCGAGGATGTGAACTCGAATTCTCCCACATTGTTTCACTGGGTTCGCAGTTTCTAGCCAATCGTCGAGATGACACGGTGTTTGAATATTTCACGGAATCGCTTTCCAATGAACTCCAGAATTCGCTCGACTTTTACTCCGGTCAGTACGCGCAACGTTTTTCCAATCAGGTGTTCATTTACGGTGATATGTCATATTCTGACGAACTGATCAACCGACTCAGCGCGAGATTCGAATTCAGTTTCCTGCGATTTCCCGTCGAATCTCTGCGGTTGTTCGACTACGACAAAGAAAAACTCCTCCCGTCACTGTGCGTTTGCCTTCCGGCCGTTGCCGCGGCGACCAATACTGCTGTCCTTTCCAGCCTTCTTCCACCTGCATTGAAAGCCAAAAGGCGCGGTCGACGAATTGACCACTGGATAGTTTCTGCCGTAGCCGTGTTGTCTATTCTGCTTTCCTTTGCCTGGCTGTCTGGAAATCATGACCTGTCAGATCAAAAATCAAAGTTGTCCCGTCTCAAGGCAGAAATCGAACAATTTCGTACCTCGGCCTCATTTGCTTCGTATGACAGTCTCAAGCAACAAATGGCCTTGGACCAGGCATACCTGACCAGAATCAAACCGGCGACGAGTTTTCTGTCATTGGCCCTGAAAGAGCTTTCCACTCTCACACAAAATGAAATCCGGCTCTTTGATTTCATGATCGCAAAAGATCAGCCGGATAAAAACGGCCGTGTGGCAGGCGTTGTTCGATCCGCAAGCACTCCACCTGAAATGATTTTGGCGGAGTTTGTCGAGCGACTTCGCCGTTCACCGCTTTTTACTCATGTTACTGTCGATGGGTATCAAAAAAAACCGGTCGACGGCCTCTTTGAACTTTACTTTCAGATAAGTCTGGTAGGAAAAGTATGACTGCGCGAAGATTGTTGTTCATAGTCATAGCCCTCGGCATGATCTCTTTGTGGTACAATTTTGCGTACAAACCAAACCGCGATGGTCTTGCCGCCTATCAGGAACAAATCACTACTTCTCAAGCCCAGTTGACTGATTTCCAGAACACTATAGCCCAGATCCCCGGCATGATCAATGCCTCCAAAGAAATGAACGCCCAGAAACGACGTCAGGCCTCCGTTCTATTCGGAAAAAATGAAATCCTGCGTATGATTGAGCAGATTCGGACTCATGCTCGAAATGAACGATTGATAATTACTGATATCGAACCACCGGTTAGCGAACTTCTGTCCTTAAGAACAACCGCCGCAATCCCCGGTGAACCTCTGTTTCTCAATATTACCGTTCGCCTGAAGGGGGACTATCTCGGTTTCGGTTCTTTCGTAGAGAGTATGGAAAAACTCCCCTACTTCCGGAGCGCAAACTTTTGTTCTATAATGTGCCCACCTGACCAAAGCATACCGGTTGTTTACACTATTGGGTTTAAAGCTCTTCTAGGAGAAGGGAACCGGGGATGAACGAGCGTACCCGCAAAATCATTGTCTTCTCAACTCTGCCTGTTGCTTTGGTGTGGGGCTATTTCAATCTGACGCCGAGCAAGCAAACCAAGCCCGTTCCTGAAAACGACAAGCACGACTTTGAGACCGTGGCCCCTCTTTCTAAGGTTCTACAACCTCATGTCGACACCGTAACGGCAATCATCGAGCAAATAGCATCCAAATCATGGGGCGTTGATCCCTTCACTAATCGACGAATTCATCGTGAATTAACGCCACAGTTGGCGATGCCAACGGCGACAACCAAGGGCGATCTTTCGTGGGTCCTCAGTGGCATTATTTTCAATGAAGCCTCGCCCATTGCATATATCAACGGTCGTCCGGTCAAAATCGGTGACAAAATCAACAACGCTCGAGTTGTATCAATAGATCGTCGGGCCGTAACACTCGATCTGAACGGCCGTCGCTTTACAATTTCTATCAGCAAGGAAGCCCGGTCATGAAACGATTCCCAGCCGCAATACTCATTGCATTCACTCTTAGCTGTTTTACCGCCGTTCAGGCAGATCCGCTGGCGGGAGGCAAAAAGGTAAGTCTTGACCTCGACGGTGTCCCATTGGTTCAGGTCATTAACGCCCTCGCCCAGCAAAACCACTTCAACGTGGTCTACGCCAGCAAAATCCAGGGTAGTGTTACCATGCACTTGGAATCTGTTGATCTCTCCTCGGCGTTGACAGCGGTTCTAATCGCGAACGGGTACACCTACATAACCAAAGACGATATCGTCATTGTCAAAGACATCACAACCGAAATGCCAGGCGATTTGTCCTCCCGCAGTATCACGCTGTCCTACGCCAATCCCGAAGCCGTCGCCAAAGCGGTGGAATCGCAACTGTCAGCACGCGGCAAGGTCGTCATTCTTGCTCCGGACAAAGGCGAAGGAACCGGCGGAACGGTAACCTTTAGAGCGAACACCATGGTTATCACCGATTATCCGGGGATTCTCGACGATGTCGTCGCTCTCGTGAACAAAATCGATATTCCAGAGCGAACCATCTTGATAGAAGCAAAAATCATTGAAACCAGCATCGATGCCGAGCGTCGCCTGGGCTTCATCTGGCCATCGTCTATCAGCGGCCGAGCTACCGGAATCAGAGACGCCGTCACGAACAAAAATACCGGCGGTGTCGATATGCAGGGGGGACGCTGGACCTGGGGGACTCTCTCTGTGGCGCAACTCGACGCTACTTTAAACTTCCTCGAAACAGAGGGCAACAGCAAACTGCTATCCGATCCACGTATTACCGCAACCGAAAATCATCAGGCAGAAATCAAGATTGCGACAGTCATCCCGATTCAAACGCTGAGCCGTTTCACGGAAGGCGCCGCGACGCAAGATATTGTGACTTTTGAAGATGAAGAGATCGGCATCTCGCTACGAGTAACTCCCCGCATCAATGCAGAAGGTACGATTACGCTCGATGTCAATCCTCAGGTCGATGATATTATCGGTTACACTGGCCCAGCCGATAATCAGCGACCAATAAAAACCACCCGATCGATCACCACCCGCGTAACTATTCAGGACGGAGAGACTGTAGTGCTTGGTGGGTTGTTGAAAGATGACTCCCGCAAACGCGTACATCGTCTGCCCCTGCTTGGTAAAATACCCGTTCTGGGAAAAGCGGTCTTCAGTCATACGAAAACCGAAAAGACATCAACCGAACTTGTGATTTTTATTACGCCGAAAATCCTGAAATAATCAGGACCGGCCAAACATCCAGCGCTGTGACCGGCTCATCCAGAGTTGGACACAGAAGATCATAGCCACGAAATCGCGAACAATCGCCTGCCAAGCCGAATGTGTCCCCGATGCCGCCGCTTTGAAACATCCACAGTCGATATTGATCCCCCGACTGATAGTCGTGATCAGCGCGACGATGAACACAACCATCAGCAAATTTACCCAGAGCACTGCCCCCCGATAGAAAATGCCAATAATCAGCGCCACACCGACAAAAATCTCAAGCCAGGGTAAAAGCACCGCCATGAGATTTATCAGACTCCCCGGCACCAAATGATAGTACCAGATCGACTTGGCGAATGCCCCCGGCTCTACAATCTTGTAAAGCGCCGCGTAGATAAACAGTCCACCAATTAGCAGGCGCGAAACCAAAGTCAGCAGATCGTTGTCGATTATTTTTCGCACTGCTTCCTCCGTTCCATATCAAGCCCGGCTTTTTCCCATTCCCGCGCCCCTCCGAAGAAAATCGAAATCTTAGTGTACTGGTCGTTCGCCAGATTCCGCCCAAGATGCAGTGAAAGATCGCACTCCTCGCCCGAACAGAAAACAATAATCGGCGTATCCTTGCCGGTATGTTCCAAAGCCGAATCCAGGAATTGCGAGATATTTTCATCAGGGAGATGTTCGAACGGGATATTGATCGAGCCCGGAATCGTGCCGCACTCGAAATCCTCCGGTTCACGAGCATCGACAAAGATTGCTGAATGGGTGCCAAACTCAAGCTGGGCGATATTGATATCTACAAACGCCGGATCGCCCGCCGCCGCTTCGGGCGGGATAATCGGTCCTGACCCCAAAGACAACGCCCGGTACTGACCGATATATGGAATCTTATTGGGAGAGAAAGCGTTTACACCCAGCCCAATCACCGTCGAAATCACCAAAAGGAAAACTGCTTGTCTTATCATAGTTACGCGCTAAGATACGGTTTGGATTCAATTTGTAAAGATTATACACGCCAGATTCAAAGGTGATTCAAGTTCTATCAGGTACTTGGTTGCGTCAGGTCTGCTATCTCTCATGTCAAGTCTTTTGGGCGAGACATAGCCTTGAAGTCACCCTCTTTGCTATGAGTAGCCGCCCGATGGCACTGCCAGTTAATCATTCGAGGGCTTAGCGCGTCCGAAGGACAGCAAGACCTAACGCATCTTTCAGTAGACCGGCAGATTACAACTACTCCCGCGGTAGTTCCGCCGCGCCTTCATCCCCCAGATTGCCAGCCAGATCCTCACCATTCAGATCGAGCCGCCCCACAATAAACGTAATATCATCGCTCTGTTTGCCGACCCCACAGTAGTCGTCGATTTCATTTACCAGCGCTTCCGACAATGCTTCCGAAGAGCGAGTGCTCTCATTGATGACCGATGCTTGGAAAAACTTCCGGAACCGTTCAAAACCGTATTGTTTCCCTTCGCGATTGACCGCTTCAGTGACGCCATCCGTGTACAAAATAAAAGAATCACCATGATGTAAATCTATCGTGGTTTCGTCCAATCCATCGCCAAACGACCACCCCGGTGAAACCGGCACTCCAAGCGGCATACCCCTCGGATTGAGGAATGATATTGTTCCGGTCTCAGCCGAGTGCAACAGCATCGGAGTGTGTCCCGCTGACACCACACCAAGTTTGCGGGTTGCGGCATCATACACCGCTGTCATCACCGTAATGAACATCCCCGGCGGTGTGTTCTTAACCAAATAATCATTCACTGCGATCAAGGTCTCACGGGCCGAACCATACCGAGCCGCTTCGATTCGAAAGGCCGTCCGGAGCATCGACATGACCATCGAAGCAGGCACACCCTTACCTGATACGTCGGCCACCACCATCGCGTATCGCCGCGCGCCGATATCGAACACGTCGTACAAATCGCCGCCGACATGAGCCGCCGCACGGTAAAAAGTATGCACATCAAGAGAGGGAATTTCAGGCAATTCAGCGGGGAGCAGAGCTTTCTGAATTTGTGAGGCAACTTCTATTTCTTTAGCCATCCGCTCGCGTTCGATGACATTGCGGCGGTCCCGGCTCAGGCGGGTCATCATATCATTGAGCGCTCCGGCTATCTCGAAAAATTCATCGGCTCCTTCAAGTGGAATCTCGGTGTCAACATCTCCCTGCGAAAAGCGGCGCACGCGTTCCGTGATTTTCACAATTGGTCGCACGAAATAATTGGACAGCAGATAAATCCCGCCGATGCCAATTAACAACAGAACAGTGGTAAGAATGAGGGTCGCCCGACGGGCTTCTCCCATCTGCGCCAAATAGGTTTCATCCGAATACGTCATGTGAACCGTGCCGAGTCGACGCTCACGCGCCTGCATGCGGGTGATGAGGTATCGCAAATCCACTCCACCTATTGAATAGAACTGCGGCTGGTCGATAAGTGATGTGTCGATTTCCTCGGGATATCGATATGCCTTTCGGATATTCCTAATATCTTCAGAATGGGCCAGCACAGTGTTGTTTGAATCTACCAGCACGATGACTTTCAGCAGAGGATTGGAATTAGAGTAAGAGACTATTAATTCGTCGAACTCCACGTCGCTCCGGCGATTGATCAGGTATCCCTTGGCCTGTTCGGCCACCGATTTGGCTAGCGCCTCGACCGTCTGATCCAAATGTTTATAGACACCGGCCACGGTGCGTTGATTGACAAACCAAAAGGCCACCGCAATAATGAAACTGACGATTAAGAAGGTCCAAACAGAAAATTTGACGCGCAAGCTGAAAAGCCGTCCGACCAGTGGCGGAGTATCAGGCGAGGCGGTATCCAGCCGCTTGATCATCCGAAGTTCGTTAAACCCGGATGACGAGATATACTCGACGCGATCCATGATTTTTTGAATCATGTAAAAGCCGAGTCCCCCTTTGCGGCCCGACTCAACCAATCTCTCTAAATTTAACTGACCCGCGCCGGAGGGATCAAACGACCTACCGTTGTCTATCAGAGAGAATGATACGAGCTTTTTGTAGATCACTATCCGAAGGCGCAGTATCCCCTTTTCATAGAGATACGCGTGGCGAATGATATTGGTGGCGGATTCTTCGATCGCCAAGAGCACCGACGAGATCATTTTCCGCGACATGCCTGCTGTCGCGCAAGCCTCGCGCACCAACCGCTGAATAGATTCGAGGTATTTCTCCTCGGCAATAAACTCTGCGTCAATTTCTTTGATCGGACGGTTGAACATAGGCGAAAAGACGTGAGTATGCTGGGGCTACGCCAGCTAAAAGTTGACGAAACTACCGGCCGCTTTGTTCAGACTTGAGACGAAGATTGGCCTGTTCGATATTATTCAGGGTGTTCGGCTGGTTGGGATACGCCTTCAGCACGTTCTGCCAGACCTCAATCGCCTTTTCATATTTCTTGTCGCGCATGTGACGGAGCCCTTCAAGATACTGCGGCCATACTTCGTGATCATGTTGCAGATCATCCAGAGTCGCCACTTTCGACACCGACGAGTCAAGTTTTTGCAAATAATCGAGAGCCACAACGTCTTTTGGCCGTGCCTCAAGTACCGTCCTGAACCGTTTTGCCGCTTCAGCTGTCTTTCCCTTGTTGTACAGATCGATACCTATATTAAGATGTTTCGCTATATCCACTCCGGCCAACGCTTGCTCTCGGGTCTGTTTAGCCCAGACGTTCGTTGAATCCAGATTCAAAATGCGATTGCAGACTTCGATGGTTTCAATTCGATTTCCCTGATGCTCCGACTGCTTCACGAGTTCGACATACTCAGCGATATCGCGCTCAATCGCCGCGTGAATATCACTTCGTAGCGCCAGCGCCGGTTCGTTATCCGGTTGGATATCAAAAACCAGCTTGAGCAGGTCGTTTGCGGCAACGTAGTATTTCTTGTCATAAAACGTGCGAGCCTGATCGTAATAAGATTGTAGGAACTGGTTGAGATCGCCCTGCGACTTGCGGAGCTTTTCTTCCTGTTCCCTCTGAACACGCTGAGCATTTTCAATCGCGGCGATAGTTCCGATATATTCTTGATTATTCGGCTCCAAATCGTAGAGCTTGTGGAAATACGCAAGAGCAGAATCCAGACGAAACCGATGCATATACGAGTTTGCGGTATCCTGTAGCGCGTTGAGATATAGCACGCGTGGATCTATCAGAGTCGCGACGTTGCGAAGCTCCTCGCTTCGTTTGAGCTGATCAGCCATCGATGGTCCTATCAAGAACGAAAGCGAAAACGAATGCTGATCCTCAATATCGGCCTGGAGTTTGTAGGCATAATCGATCGCTATCCGTCGGGTGCGGAGACCGGCTCCGACAGTCAGATTATTTCGATCGAAGCCACCGCGAAGAGCATAGGAATCGTAAAACAGTACTTCGCCACCGGCGTGAAATAGCGCCGCTCGTCCTTTGCTACCCTCGGCTGTTACCGATGCCGATACGCTCGTTTGATCAGTGATATTCATTTGTTTCACGCCCAACCCGCAAACATAGACTTGCGGCGTGCGCTGACTGACCGAATTCAACTTGACCTCGGCCGCAATCGCGTCGCGCACTACAGCGCTGGCCTGCACCCTGTTCCCAAACTGGAACAGCAAACCGGCGTCCATTCCAAATCCGTAATCTGACAGGTTGTCTATCGCTTGATTGAGGACTTTGAGAGTAACGCCAGCGGCAATCCTATTAAACTTGCGGCCGTATGAAAAAAGAAGTTCCGATTCAGTGTAGTCAAACTCTCCGAGATCCTGATAATCCACCCGCCTCAATATTCCACCCGTTCCCAGTCGAACATACCCTACCCCAACACCACTTCTTTCCGAAATCGGATATACCCAAGCTCCAAAATTGAACTCCGAATTCTCCAGCAACAGCGTGTGCTGTACGACAAACTCCTGATAATCCAACATCGATAGCCCTGCCGGATTGTAATACACTGCCGAGGCGTCATTCACCAAAGGTGAAAGCCCGCCGCCCATACCGATTCCGCGCGCGCCGGCGCCGATTGACAAAGGAGACTGGCGACCGGCATCCCCCGCCAATACCGATAGTGCTCCAACCAGAACCAATATGGTCGTGATGAACATCCGGAAAATCGGTTTCATCGAATCACCGCCAGTTTTATCCGAGCCTGTTCCCGTGTTATTAAGCCGCTAAGCACAGCGACATACACGCCATTACGCACCATTTCACCGGAGTTATTGCGGCCGTCCCAGGAAACAAGCGCAAACTCGTCACCAGTGTTCGGGGTTTGCACTCCGTGATATACTTGTTCAAATACTTCTTGCCCATCAAGAGAGTAAATGTTCAGCCGAACACCCGCCGGGTCGGTTGGCAGGAATCTGAACTCAGCCGGCCCATGATCAGGATTGTAAGGATTTTCACGGATCACAAACGACGAGGCGAGCGACGAACCGGTTATCTCAAATGGAATTTCAAATATTATATTTCCGCCATTCGGTCCTACGACTTCCGCTATTTCGCCCGCCTCCGGTCCGCTGTTAATTACGGCGTGAATGTCAGGCGCCTTCATATACACTCTGATACCATGTGGTAAATCGTTCTGAAGTTTTGCACGGAGCGTCAAGGTTCGCGGCTGTGATGAACTCACATTCAAATCTGAAAACAGAAACTTGACCATGTTGTCGCCGGCAGTTGTGACTGACAATTTGAGATCTCCTTCGTGAACTCCCGTGTTTCCAACCACGAATATACGACGAGCATCGATCGGTTTTCCGTCAAAATCCGCGACAGTGATTTCCATATCAGAAACTTCGATATCGGATAGTGTTGAGGTTCCCCCCTTGACCAGACGCAACGTCGCCAAATCTTTCATTCCGCCACCCACCGCGACGCTAGATCCCACGTTGAGCACCTCGACTTCCAAGCGAGCATCCAGCGTGGTCACAAACAATGTGATACTAAAATTCGTCAAATTGATGGCCGCTGGTTGGCCGGTATTGCGATCCACCGGTCGTGTTGTCATCACGAATTGCAATGGGATAGTAGTATCGAAAGCCGGGGCTGTCAGATTGAAACTCATCGGCTTCCGATCATCGATCGAATCAGTCAGTGGATCTGATATCCCAATGGGAACCCCTCCGGCGGTGAGCGTGTACACCCCAGGAGTGATCGCCGCGTCGCCGCTATTGGTCATCTGGATATTCAATCCAAAACTCGAGCTATTGGCCACCACGTTGTTCACCGCTCCGTGTAGCGCGTATGAAAGCGTAAGATTTGCCGCCCTCTCAATTGTTATTAACTCAACATTATCTTCCGGCGTCAATAGGAAGACATTGGGCGAAGTCACGTCAAAACGAAATATCTCGGCGGTCGTAGGCATCATAGCGGAGCTAACATTATAGGTCACAGTCACAGTATCACCCGCCCCAACATGTCTGACAATCTGGTCCTTCAGGAACAGGGATCCTCCATCTGTTGTCAGCGCCACACCGACATTCTCCGCCTCGGCAGACGAAACAAACTTGCACCTTATCTGAAACAATTGACCGATATTTACATGAGGATGGTTTGGCGCGAGCGCCTCAACTTTGACAACTTTGACTTGCGGTTGTTCACGTACTAATAGTGTTTTTCCTCTGAAGTTCGACGAAAACGTCATCTCGTTGGCCACGCCAGCAATGTGGTAGCTGAAGCTAACACTTAGTGACACATTTTGACCTGCAAGACTCTTAGGGAATGACAGTTTGTTGGTCGTGACGCGATTGATACCCGGCGACAACTGATTCCCGGGAATGAGTATCAACTGTGAAGCTGAATACCCGGTTGCCGATACCCTAAAGTTAGTGGTGCTATTATTGACCAGTACGGTTCGCGATCCGGGTACAATAATATCAAAAGCAAATGGTGTATCATCACCGGCCGTGACAAATTTCGGTGTTACCGAAGCGGTATCGATATCAATAACCGACAACGGTACAATCGCCAGCAATCCGCCGTATCTGGAATTAAGCGAGATGATATTCCCGCCCGAGAACAGGGCAAGGTCAGCCCGGTACACATACAATCTACCAGCGGTGACCGCGCTTGATGGCGCGATCGCCGGAATACCCGCAAAGTTCAGCACCGAGCCATTCACCGATGACACCGGCGCAGGGCCAGTGTACAGTAACGCCACCGCCCCGCCGCCGATTGAATCAGCCAACGCCAAAGTAAGCGTACTGCTGTCAACCGACCAAGCAAGCCCTGTCGTTTGAACCGAAAAACCGACATCAAACGACACACCGGCATACACCGAGTCCGGAGTGAGCGAACCAGTAACAATATCAACCGACACCGGTCCGTGAATAGTAACCGGCATACGTAAAAAAGAAACTGTCGATAATAACGAGCCACCTATGAGATACTTGCTGGTCAACTCGAGAATCAACGTGTCTAGACCCGGGACCAGGCTATCAGTCTGAAGATTAATTTTAATCGAATCCTGCGTGCCAAGAGTGTGTGGCGTAAAAAATACTTTGTCCGATCCGCCACTCGATTTGAAATATGACCTTATCTGAGGAGGGACATCAGCAAGTTTATCCCCGCTGTTTGAAACTAGTACGCATATGGGCGTCGGTAAATTCGCATACACAGTTGAGACGGGTATCCCTCGGAAGTCGACAGCGTGGTGCGCATCATATCCGTTGTACGACACGATAACATTATTCGACGTAATAGTCCCGTTGGTGGCAAAGATTCCCACGCGAGCCGACAATCCAGCGTAACGAATTCCAACCGGAAGGAAATTGACAATCCCCGAATCAAAAAGCAGTGTGTCATTCAAAATAGACGGAGAAAGCCCACCTGTATCGCAAATTAACGAAATCGGCTGAGCCGAAAGGTCGTAATTTGTCAGCAGATTGTTGAACTGATCCAACAGTACAATTTTAGCTGTCCCGACCAGAGGATTATTGACAACTTGATCAGCTGATATGCTCAAAAGGATTTCGGCTAATGCATCCGGCTGAACCGTCACCAGAGCAGAAGTACCGGTAACGCCCTCGACGGTCACTCTAATCGACGCCTTTCCCACACGGGAAGCTACAAGACTGTCGCCATCGAAATATCCAATACTGTCCGAACCGGGAGCTAAAGCAAAATCAATCCGGCCCGGTTGAATTGCGGTACCGTCAAGGCCGACTGCCGTTACCACCGGACGAATGATCGTCCCCGCCTTTACAACCGGTCCCTGAACGATGTCGACAATTACATTCGTAACGACTTCTGTTGGCGCTATCTTGGGCGAATCAGCACCATTTACACCAGTTGGCAAGCAAGCAAAGCTGGCAATCGACATAATGGCTAGAACTCTTACTAAGAGTCTGTTGCAATGGGCCACAAACCTGTTGTTGCGAGTAGCAACTTCACCCTGAGCTTGCCTGTCCTGAGCGAAGCCGAAGGGTCGAAAGGTCAAGTCGCGATTAAGCAATCTCGCATTGTGAATTCTGTTTATTAACAAGGCATTTTTCTCCGTATGATATTTCAGCAATCTTTATGCCGCCCAAAGACTTATCAACAACGATCTGCCGCTTAGTTTGAGCGACCGGAAATCGTCAGCGTAGTCAACAGAACAATATGCAGAACAACAGTTTGCACGCCTCAGGGGATAGCAAAAACTCCATTTTGTCTGACTCAGGGGAATCGAAACAATGCGAAAACTGCCAAAAATTGTTCAAATATGAAACAATTTGCAGGTAATCGGATGCCTGTTGCTTAGACCACTTTGGTCTATGCCTCTATAATTCTGCGGCGAGGATCGTATTCGCCATAAGCATGGCGATAGTCATAGGCCCTACTCCACCGGGAACGGGCGTGATATGCGAGGCTTTCTGAGCACATCCCTCGAAATCAACATCACCGACAAGGCGGTACCCTCGGAGAGTCGACGGGTCGGCAATTCGATTGATACCGACATCGATCACTACCGCTCCTTCGCGAATCATGTCCGCGGAAATCGTGCGCGGTTTTCCAATCGCCGCGATAAGAATATCGGCGCGGCGCGTTATCGACGGCAGATCGCGCGACCGGGAGTGGGCAATCGTCACTGTGGAATCGGCCAATTTACCCTTTTGCATCAAGAGCGCCGCGATCGGTTTCCCGACGATATTTGACCGCCCGACAATCACTACTTCTTTGCCCGCCGTCTCGATCGAATAGTATTCCATCAACTTGATTATTCCGTATGGCGTGCAGGAGATTAGCATCGGCCTTCCCAAAAGGAGCATGCCTACATTAAACGGATGAAACCCGTCGACATCTTTTTTCGGATTGATTGCAACTGTAACCGCCAGTTCGTCCAGATGCGACGGGAGCGGCGACTGCACGAGGATACCGTGAATCTTCGGATTGCGATTAAGCTCCTCGACAATCTGCAACAATTCCGATTGCGTTGTCTTAGCCGGTCGCGTGATGACTTCCGAATACAAACCGAGCCTCTGACACGCCTTCGCCTTACTGCCAACATAGGTTGCCGAGGCCGGGTCATCTCCGATTAACACCGCGGCAAGTCCGGGGATAATTCCCCGTGAGCCAAGCGCCTCTATGCGCGGCTTAAGCAAGGCAAACACATGCTCGGAAACAACTTTGCCGTCGATAATATTTGCCGCCATATCGCTCACTCGTCGTCTAATGAAATCGGGTTCTGCACTGCCGTCAGATCAAAATCTTCGCTGAACCGCTCGATTGAATCTGCCCGACCGTCTTCAGTATTTACCCGCACCACTACCCCCATGATTTTGACATCATCGGTGGCGGTCGTGAATCGCTTCGGCATACCGGTCAAGAACCTTCCGAGCGACGGTCCTTTTTCCATTCCAATAATCGAATCATGCGCTCCGGTCATGCCGGTGTCGGTGATATAGGCCGTGCCACGCTTAGAGACTTTAGCATCAGCCGTCGGGACATGCGTGTGCGTCCCCACAATTGCCGAAACCCTTCCGTCCAGATAGTGCGCCATCGCTTGTTTCTCCGAAGTCGCTTCGGCATGAAAATCGACAAAGATAATCGGCGTCTCGCGGGACACGTCGGTAACAATTCGGTTAGCAGTTTTGAATGGGCAGTCGGTGGAAGGCATGTAGACCCGACCCATCAGATTCACGGTCGCGATTTTCACCTCGCCAATCGTATCGATATAGTATCCGTATCCCGGGGCCTGCGACGGATAATTCGCAGGCCGTAGCAATTTTGGCTGTTCCTCAAAATATTCGAGTATCTGCACCCGATCCCAGATATGATTTCCGGAGGTCTGCATATTGACGCCATAGGAGAAAAACTTGCGCGACATTTCGGGTGTCACGCCAAATCCTCCTGCGGCGTTTTCAATGTTGGCGATCACATAATTGACACCGAATTTTTCCTTAAGAGGTTTGGTCAGATGGGCTACCGCCTGACGACCCGGCCGTCCGCAGATGTCGGCGATAAACAGAATGGTAAACAAAGCCACAAGGCATCTTTCTAAGGCGGGTTATCGATAGCCGGAGCTTCCCGCCTGTTGGCTCCGACCGGGGTTTTTCAGACGGGGCAAGTGTACGCAAAAATGCGGGTTATGACAAGAGCGGGAATCCCTGTGGGCGGCAGACATCTTGTCCGCCCGTTTAAGCGACAGATTATGGGGCAGACGGGACGTCTGCCGCCCATGGAAATTATTTGATAAAATACTTTCGATACCCTTCCAACCCCAACCCGGCCAAAAGTGAGATTAGCGCAATCGTGAGCACGGTACATCGCGTTTCCCACTGAAACGACGGTCCTGCCTCCGCATACCAGAAAGCGGTCAGCACCAGCAAGACAGAACCGCCTCCAATCATCAGACAACTGATCCAACCCAAACGTCCCGAAGCTTGCGCCCGCTCTGGGAATACCGACAGCAGAATGTTAGCCAGCCCAAGAACCAGCAAATAGGTTCTGACAAGATCATGGATGTATCGTTCAAATGAATTCAGATACGGAGATGCATCACCCTTGAAGGCATTTGTGATTTTTGGAGCAAGGTAGAAGAAATCAAAGACAATGCCGGCCATCAGAAGTAAAAAGCCTACTGCTACATACAAACGTCGTGGCGTCATTTGATCAAGAATCCTGTTCTCCGGCTCGGTTAACATTGTCTGTTGTGGCAGGTCTTAGATCGTCCGTATGACGGCGTGACCTGCCACTTCTGTTGAACCGTCAGTTCACACGCTCCCGCTTGGGCGGGATTGCAAAAACCGACGGAACTACAGGAATGACGAAAAAGTTTACTGTTTATCCGATACGTCTTGGACTTGCTGTTTCCGCATCTCGGCCATTTTCGCCTCAGCTAGTTCTCGCTCGGCTTTTTCGGTCTCGGCGCGAAGCTTGGCCGCTTTCAATTCAAGTTCCCGCAGATCAACTTGATACATTGTCGTAGCAGGCCCCTTGCCGTCTGGCCCACTAGGAACGGATACCGCTTCAGCGTTTTCGAATTGGCTGGCTTCGCTGGAAGAAACCATTGTTACCACGGAGCCGTAGGAGGTTGGGTAGTAGGTGGCTTTCATCATCGGGTTATCCGCCAATGTTACAGAACAAGTACCACTACCTTCTAGTCGGAATGTGTGTGTGCCGGCAGGTTTGAAGTATATTCTGTATGTGCTGACTGGAACGCGGAGGTCATTTCCTTGAAGACCAAATTGCAATGTGGTCGCAAACTCTAATTGGCTCCCTCCGGAGGTCTCATCGATCTGAACATACGCTTGAGCTAGCCCAACCGTCCCAATAAGGAGGCATCTGGCATCCAACACAATATAACCTGAAGAAGGGATAGTGATGCTCAAAGTGAGTAGGTCAACTGGAACGCCGGTGCACGGAAAATATGACGGTGTACCTGATAGTTGCGATGCCGCAATTCCCGGCTCGTTCAGAATCTCCCACGAATCGATGGCGCTGTCGGGGAGCATGACGGATGAATTCCCTGTAAGTGAGGCGTCCAACAAAGTGTTGAACGCTCCCGCACTATCAATCAGCACGAGCATACCGCCACTACCGCCATAGATTCCCCTTGCGGCCAGCGTTGCTTCTCCTTGAGTGTATGGGGAACTATCGAGTAAGTTCAACACACCAACTCCAAACCACTCATGCAACTGAGCTCTCCACCAACCATCTGATCCATTCATCTGAATACTAGCGACGTTCGGATTAACCAAGACCCTGTCGATACCACCGGATTGCCACTGGCTGGTGACCCCATTGTGAAAGGTCGTGCCGGTCATCGTGCCGCCGGACAAAGGAAGATAATTGGGAGCTGAAGAGGCGGTACCAGCGGACTGGGCGGTTTGGGCATCCTGTGCATTGGTGGAGTAGAACGCTGTCGGCACTGTCGTCAGCATCGAACGCGGAGTAAGCTCCGCATCCCCCTGCACCCGAATTCCGAGATAACGCTCCGAACCGTCGAATAGGTCGGACGGTAGCTGGGTAGTCGAGCCAAGGAGAATCGTAAACAAACCGTCTGACCCGACCGTCACATCGTTTTGTTCTTCCCATAGAGCCGTTCCCCCGAATGGGGCGTCATACATAATGAACCTGACCCGAAACGGTCCGGAAATCGGTTGACCGGAACCATCCGTCAACCTCCCCTGATAGCTGAGCAATCGCGCCGGGGCCGAGAATATTGATGAAACCATGACCGTCACACTTATTACGGCCAGCACAGTTCGACCCAAATTGAATCGCACGGGGACACCTCTTTCTGCTATTTGATATGTCATGTTCAATAGTCTCAATCTTGACCGGCGTATCGCCAGTTACAGGTAAAAAATAACAAAAAAGGTAAATTTGTCAAGAATTATGCTGGGCGGGACGATCTAAGTTGTCGGGTTTGTTGAAAAACCCTTCAATTCTTGCCAATCCTGTCCAAATATCACCCCGACGAAGGTCGGGGTCCAGACTAAACGTGTTGGAAGACAAGACTGGATTCCGGCCTTCGCCGGAATGACAATTAGCGTTTGTGATGTGAACGGATCACAAGCGACTTCACCCTGAGCTTGTCGAAGGGTCTATCCCGCCAAGAGAGGCTTCGATAGGCTCAGCATGAAGTCTTTTTTTTTGGCGATACATCAAAGCTACTTCGCGTATTCGGTCGCCCGCGTTTCGCGAATCACCGTAACCTTGATCTGCCCCGGATATTGCATTTCCAGTTCGATCTTCTCGGCTATATCCGCCGCCAGAACCTGCGCGGCCAGGTCATCTACTTTATCATACTCCACAATCACTCGAATCTCACGCCCTGCCTGAATCGCGTATGCTTTGCTCACACCCTTGAAACTGTCAGCCAGTTCTTCAAGTTGTTGCAAACGCTTCACATATGCTTCGAGCGGTTCTCTCCGCGCTCCTGGGCGTGACCCTGATATCGCGTCGGCGGTCTGGACCAAAATCGGGTACGGCGAAGTCATCGGCACATCGTTATGATGCGACTCAATCGAGTTGATTACGAACTCGTGTTCTTTATACCGGCGAACAAAATCGGCGCCGATCTGCGTGTGGGTTCCTTCGGTTTCACGATCGATTGCCTTGCCTATATCATGAAGCAATCCGCACCGCTTGGCCATCACGTCATCAAGCTCCAACTCGGCCGCCATCAAACCGCAGAGCATCGACACTTCTTTCGAGTGCGCCAGCACATTTTGGCCGTAGCTGGTGCGATAATGCAACTTCCCCAGCAAACGAATAACATCAAGATGAAGTCCGTGAATACCAAGTTCAAAGCAGGCCTGTTCACCGGCCTCTTTGATGATCACTTCCATTTCTTTCTGCGTTTTTTCAACCACTTCTTCAATACGCGTGGGGTGGATACGGCCGTCGGAGATTAGTTTTTCAAGCGACATTCGGGCGATCTCGCGACGAACCGGATCGTACCCCGAAAGAATCACCGCTTCGGGGGTGTCGTCGACAATCACATCAACACCGGTTGCCGTTTCAAAAGCTCGGATATTTCGCCCTTCACGACCGATAATCCGGCCCTTCATTTCTTCGCTGGGAAGATTAACAACTGAGACTGTGCTTTCAACCGTAGATTCAGCCGCCACACGGTAGATCGAACGGAGAATAATTTCTTTGGATTCCTTTTCGGCTTCCTGTTCGGCCTTCTCTCTGATTTCTTTGATATGCCCCGCCGCCTCGATTCGCGCCTGTCCCATCATGTTATCCATCAGCTGTCGCTTCGCGTCTTCGGGGGTCATGCCAGCAATACGCTGAAGTTTGTCGTTTTGCTGGGTGATAATCTGGTTTAGTTCACCCTCCCGTATCGTAATTCCCTTCTCGCGGGTCTGGAGAGTATTTCCGCGATTGGTCAGATCACGTTCCCGCGTTTCAACAAAGTCTACTTTTTTCACCAACGAAGACTCGCGATCTTCGAGCTTCTTGTCGTACCGTTCAAGCTCGCGGCGACGATCATCCATTTCTTTATCAAACGTACTCTTGTTCTTGAGAAACTCCTCGCGAGCTTCGAGCACGGCCTCTTTCTTTTTCATTTCCGCTTGGCGCTCGGCCTGAGCGGTGATCTGCTTGGCTCGTTCATCGGCGTTCTTGAGACTATTCTCTCCGACCCGGCGGGCCATAAACCAGGCAAGCCCGAATCCAACGACGCCGACCAACAGAGCAACCAGTACAACTACGATCGGGTTTTCCATTACATCCTCCCGCCCGGGCTTACAGCCGGACGATCCACTATATTATAAAATTGTGGGAGAGAACCGCTACACGCTGACAATAAAACTAAGACAAATGCGTGACCGATTCATCGGCCAGCGCTTCATCCAGACCAAATAAGAGACGATCAAGACGATTGGTAGAAGCAGTTTTCGTAGTATCAAGCTCTTCGCTTTTTTCATCCAGTTCAGAGGCAAACGACATGGCTGTCAAAATTGCCACCTTGTCGCGTCCCTTGGTCCGGGTGGACTTGGCCACCTGACGCATTCTGGTGTCAACGATTTGGGCAATCTTCGAGATGTGGGTAGGATTTCCGGCACCCGTGATCGGGTACTCCTCCCCGAATATCTCCACTACGACTTTGTTTTCTTCGTCCTGTTCGATCATCGGTCTGAGCAATACATTACATTGTCAGCGCGGTTCTATCCCGCTTATTATTAACTAAATCTGTATACTTTGTCCCTAACAGTAAATCAAGTAAAAAGTTACGAACCCAGACGCTCTAACTCTTCTATTCGACTCATGACATTGGTCAGGCGCGACTTAACTGCCGCCGACTGGTCCCGACTGGCTACCTCAAGTTCGTGGCAACGACGCCGGAGCAGGGCAAGCTCACTGGCCCTTTCTGCGTTCTGGCGCTTGAGGTTAGTATTCTCACTGCGAAGTCGGTCTACGAGCTTTAGCACCTTGGCGATGCGCTCTTCAAGGGCACTGATTTGGTCAGCCATGTTATTGCTCCCGAAGTTCGGCGTTTAAGGTCGTTTTCAGCCGAGCTATCACTTTCTGTTGTACCTGCTCGACCTCATCTCCCGACAGACTGCGCTCCGAGGATCTATAAACAATCGTAATCCCGACCGACTTTAGCCCGGCCGCAATCGGCTTGCCTCGATAGATATCGAAAACCTCTATCGACTCCGCCACATCACCGGCTACCTCGCGAATTTCGGCAATTATGCGACCAACAGCGACAGCATCCCCGACAATCAGCGCCAGATCGCGCGGAGCCGCCGGAAAGACCGCCAGCGGTCGGAAACTGGTCAGCGTCTGTCGACAGGAAATAAGTGCCGAAATCTCAAGCTCCGCAAGCCAGACCGGCTGTTTGATATCAAATCTTCTAAGGAAATCGGCCGGCATTTGTCCGGCCACCCCAAGTAGATTTTCGCCGTAACGAATCTCAAATGATTGCGCAGGGTCAAAGAAAGTAAACCCACACGGCTTATAAACAACCTCTCCGGCCCAAAGACCAAGCCGCCAGAAGAGCATTTCCAATGCTCCCTTAAGATCATAGAAATCATTCGAGCGGGGATGATTACGCCAGTCCGATGGGGTATTCCCGGTCACGGCAAGACAAAGCCGCTCGTCTTCATGCCAGTCTTGTGCTTGAGAAGGTGGAAAATATGCCGCCCCAATTTCAAACAGACGCAGGTCGATATTCCGGTGCGCCAGATTGTGCGCCACTGTCGTAAGCGCCGTGACCATGAGGGTATTGCGCATTATGTTTAAATCTTCGGCGATCGGATTGATTATTTTCACCTGCGGCAAATCGGGGTAAATTAACGTCGCGTGCCTGCTGTCCGCAAGACCGTGACCCATCATTTCGTCAAATCCAGCAGCGGTCATTATCTGTCGCAGTGAATCAGCAAAGGTCTCTCGTGGATTGCTTGGTGTGAAGAGCGGCCCTTTTGTTGAAATCGAGTCAGGAATTTTATCATACCCATAAATGCGGCCTACCTCTTCGATAAGGTCAATTTCTTTTTCGATGTCTGATCGAAATGTCGGCACTACAACTTTGATTGGGCCTTCGCCCGCTACCGTCATCTCCAGATGCGAAAGTATCTCGCTCATTGTCGCTACCGGAATATCCGCGCCCAGAATGCTCCGACAGCGGCTCGGCCGAAGTTCTACTGTTTTCGGTGTGATCGGTGTCGGATACCAGTCAACCACTCCGGCTTGAACCGAACCGCCACAAAACTCCGCCATCAACGACGCCGCACGCGCCGAGGCACGCTCGACATTGTTCGGATCAACCCCGCGTTCGAATCGATACGAGGCCTCACTATTCAGCCCGAGCTGTTTTCGACTCTTGCGAATTATAGTAGGATCAAAATAGGCAACTTCAAGAAGCACATTCTTGGTATCATCGCCGACCTCAGATTCCAATCCTCCCATAACACCTGCGACACCAACGGCTTTTTCGCCATTGGTAACCAGCAGGACATCATTTGTCAGGGTGTGTTCTTTGCCATCAAGCGTGATAAACTTCTCGCCGTTTTTCGCTCTGCGCACCACAATCTGATTCGACCCGAACCTATCAAGATCAAACGCATGCAACGGATTCCCTGTCTCAAGCATCACAAAATTAGTGATATCGACAACATTAGAAATCGGCCTCACACCCGCGGCATTCAATTTCTTCTGCAACCACCAGGGCGATGGCCCAATTTTCACATTCTTGATAATCCGCGCCGTGAACCGTGGGCATCCCACCGGATCATCGGAACGGACAACAACTTGATCGATTGTCTTGTCTTTCGCTTCGCTTAGTTTGATTTCCGGCCTGCGAAGTTTCACTCGCGCCAGCGCCGCCAGATCGCGGGCAACACCGATAGCAGAAAGCGCGTCGCCACGATTGGGCGTGATTTCAATAGTCAGGATAAAATCGCGAAGGTCGAGTTCATCAGCCAAAGCGCTCCCGACAACAGCCGAGGCGCCTAATACTTTGATGCCGGCGTGATCTTCAGAAATACCAAGCTCAGAATCAGAGCAGATCATCCCCGATGATTCCACCCCGCGAATCGTTGCCTTTTTAATTTCCATTCCCCCGGCAAGCTTCGCCCCTATCTGCGCCACCGCTACTTTCTGCCCGATTGCCACATTCGGCGCCCCACAGATGACCGTGAGCTTTTCTTTTCCGATCTCGACAGTCGCTTTGCGAATTTTACTCGCTCCGGGGACTTCGTCAAGCGTCAGCACCTGCCCGACAACAACCTTGTCTAAATACTTGTCAGTCGGCTGAACATCCTCACAGTTCAGACCAGCCAAACGCAGGCGGTCGCCCATTTCATGCGCCGACCAGTCAAGACCGGTTAATTCTTTAAGCCACGAATACGAGATCTGCATGGTCTATACAAACTGCCGTAAGAATTTCACGTTAGAATTGAAAAACAGACGGATATCATTGATTTTGTATTTGAGCATCGCCTGTCTTTCCACACCCATTCCAAACGCAAACCCGGTGTACTTTTCCGGATCCCATCCGGCTTTTTCAAGCACGTTTGGATGAATCATCCCCGAGCCAAGGACCTCAAGCCACCCGGCATATTTACACAACTGGCACCCTTTACCGTCGCACAAAAAACACGAGATATCGATCTCTATTGAGGGTTCCGTGAATGGGAAAAACGACGGTCTGAATCTGTATTTGAACCCCTCGCCGTAGAACGCCCGGCAAAATGCCACCAGCGTTCCTTTCAGATCGGCCACCGACACTCCTTCATCCACTAGAAAGCCGTCAACCTGATGAAATGAAATATGCGCGCGTGTTGTAATTTCTTCGTGTCTGAACGTCCGCCCCGGCATCAGAATCTTCATCGGGGGCTTGCGCTTTTCAAGTTCGCGAGACTGCACCGAAGTAGTATGCGTGCGCAACAGTCGCCCACCCTCGACAAAAAACGTGTCTTGCTCATCGCGGGCTGGATGATCGGGCGCAAAATTCAACGCCCCAAAATTGTAGTAATCGGTCTCGACATGCGGGCCATGGGCGATCTCAAACCCCATCCCGTGAAACACGCCACAAATCTCACCCATCACTTGGTTGAGAATATGCGTTACGCCCAATCGCTGACCTGTTCCGGGTAGAGTCGGATCGAAATTCGAATCGCCGTTCGGGCGTTCAAAACCTGCCAATCGTACAGCTAACAATTCTTCGAGTTTGACACGGATATCATTGGCCCTGGCCCCGACAGCTTTTCGCTCGTCGATGCCTAAATCTTTGAGATTTTTTAGAATAGCATTAAGCGGACCTTTGCGGCCCAGGAAGCGTATTTCAAGCTCCCGTAATGAATCGAGCGAATCAGCATTGCTGATTCGCTCGACTGCCAAAGCTTCAAGCACGGCAAGTTCGTCCAACAGCGACATACGCCCTGATTCTACTTAGACGTGGCCATACCCACAATGGTGGTGAAGGTCGCCATATCGCGGGCCGCGATATCAGCCAGCGATTTTCGATCAAGCATCACTCCGGCTTTCTTCAAGCCGGCCATCAACGTCGAGTAATTGGTGCCACAGATCTTGGCCGCCGCCGAAATACGAGTGATCCACAAAGCCCGAAACTCGCGTTTACGAACCCGACGGTCACGGTACGAATACCGCATTCCGCGATGCACTGTCTCTATCGCGGTACGATACAGCTTGCTCCGTCCGCCGAAACCACCACGGGCTTTCTTTAAGACTTTCTTATGACGGCGATTTGCCGCCACATTATTAGTTGCGCGTGCCATTGTATTCTCCTGTCTCTTTCTTCCTAGTTCTGGAGGCCGATCAGAATCTTTTTCAGATCGGTACCGTGAACCAGTTTCTTCTTGCGAAGCTGTCGCACCCGCTTGGCCGATTTTTTGTTCATAATATGCGACTTGAAGGCGCGTTTGTGTTTGACCTTACCGGTTCCCGTTTTTTTGAACCGCTTGGTCATCGCCTTTTTCGATTTCATCTTCGGCATGACTGACCTTTCATCTATCTCTATTCTTTTTCTTTCGTTCGCTATTCTTGTGCGCGGCAGACGTCCCCGCCTGCCCGTCATTTTTCCACTACCGTACAAGGCATACGTCCTCGTGCGCCTTGTTTATGCTCTACTCGTGTTCCACCTTCAAAATATCTTCTTTAATATCACCCTTCGGCTTCTTCATCTCAGCCACCACTTGCGCCCGCTGAGCCGAAAGCTTTTTCATAAGCTCGGGCTTCGGGCTTAGCACGCAGTTCATCGTATTCCCTTCAAGAATCGGCGAGACATCAACATTGGCGATATCAGTTGTCTGTTTCACCAGATTGTCCAAAATCGCCCGTCCAAATTCGATATGCGCCATTTCCCTGCCGCGAAACATCACGAACGCCCGCACCTTGCTTCCCTCTATCAGAAACTCGCGGATATGATTCAATTTGAAATTGAAATCATGGTCGTCGATTTTTGGACGATACCTCATCTCCTTGATCTGAAACGTGTGCTGTTTTTTCCTGGCGACTTTATCGCGCTTGGACAGCTCGTATTTGTATTTCCCAAAATCCAATATTCGGCAGACCGGCGGTCGGCTCTGCGGAGCGACCTCAACCAAATCAAGTCCAAGCTCCCGCGCTCTGCTAAGCGCCTCGTTGGTCGGTACAATACCGACCTGCTCTCCTTCGGCTCCGATCAAACGCACCGGCGATACCCTGATCCGGTTGTTTATGCGAATTTCTTTGATGCTGGCGCTACTACTGATGCCTTCCTCCTGCGTTAATCGACTGCCTGTGCTAGTCCTTTGCTTGCGATATCCTGCTTCAACATAGCGAGCGCTAAAGCCACCGGCTTGACACCCACATCTCCCATACCATGACGACGCACCGAGACCGCTTTCTGTTCTGACTCGCGTCCGCCGATTACAAACATATATGGCACCTTCTGCATTTCCGCGTCGCGAATCTTGGCGCCGATTTTCTCCGATCGATCATCCAGTATCGCCCGAATATTTTCTTTCTTCAACTCTTCAACCAATGACCGAGCATATCCTGCCTGATCGTCAGTAATCGGCAATACCTTCACCTGCACCGGCGCCAACCAAGCCGGAAAATTCCCCGAATAATGCTCAATCAACACGCCAAAAAAACGCTCGATAGAACCCAACAACGCCCGGTGAATCATATACGGCCGCTTCTGCGTCCCGTCTCGGTCAATATAATGCAAATCAAACCGTTCGGGGAGAGAGAAATCAAATTGAATTGTCGAGCACTGCCAGCTCCGGCCGATCGCGTCTTTAATCTTAATATCGATCTTGGGACCGTAAAACGCCCCGCCGCCCTCGTCGACCTCATAGGTAAGACCAGCTTTATCTAATGCCGCTCTCAGCCCGTTCTCGGCTTTAGCCCAATCGGCTAACTCCCCAATCGCCTTCTCTTTGGGGCGGGTTGACAGGTAAATATCGTAATTGGTGAACCCAAACGCTTTCAGGATATGCACGCAAAAATCGATCGTCCAAACAAGTTCGGCTTCCATCGTGTCCTGCGTCACAAAATGATGTGCGTCATCCTGCGTAAACCCACGAACCCGCATCAACCCGTGCAACACACCGGCCCGCTCGTATCTATAGACCGTGCCAAGCTCCGCCCATCTCAGAGGCAGATCACGATACGACCAAAGCCGCGCCTTGTACATCTGGATATGGAACGGGCAGTTCATCGGCTTGAGCTGATACAACCGCTCATCGACCGTCATCGGTCCGAACATATTTTCGGAATAGAAATCAGTATGCCCCGATCTATTCCACAGTTCGCGATTGGCGACATGCGGGCTATACACCAGATCGTATCCGAACTTGAGGTGCTCCTCGCGCCAAAAATTTTCTATTTCATTGCGCACTCGGGCGCCTTTCGGCAACCACATGATCAACCCGGCGCCGACTTCCTCAGTGACAGTAAACAACTCAAGCTGTTTTCCTATCACCCGGTGGTCGCGCTTTTTCGCCTCTTCTATCCTCAGCAAATACTCATCAAGCATCTGCTTCTTCGGATACGAGACACCGTAAATCCTCTGCAACATCTTATTCTTTTCGTCGCCGCGCCAGTACGAACCAGAAGTGGCTGTCAGTTTGAACGATTTCACGATTCCGGTCCTCGGAATATGTGGCCCGCGACAGAGATCCTCGAAACTCGACTGGAAATACATCGTTACCGTATCGTCGGCGATTCCATCGAGAAGTTCTACTTTATAGATCGCGCCTTTCTTGGCGTAATACTCTTTGATTTCCGCGCGCTTCTTGACTTCACATCGGAACGGCGCGTCTTCGGCGACAATCTTCGCCATCCGCTCTTCGATCTTTATCAAATCTTCAGGCGAGAACGGCTTCTCAACATCAAAATCGTAATACCAACCCTCGTCGATCGATGGCCCGATAGCCAGCTTGACTCCCGGAAACAACTCCTGCACCGCCTGCGCCATGATATGCGACGACGAATGCCAGAACACGGTCTTCCCGTCGGGTTGATCGAAAGTCAGAATAGCAACCGAAGCATCAGCCGGAATCGGATACGACAGATCACGCACCTCGCCATCGACCTTGACCGCTATCGCGTTCTTGGCCAGACCGGGCGAAATAGACTCCGCTATCTGCAGGCCGGTGGTACCGGACGCAAACGGCTTGGTCGCGCCATCAGGCAATGTAATCGTCATCTGCGACATATCTGTCATTGCGAGTGTCCCGCGAAGCGCAGGACCGAAACAATCTCTCCTGTCTCTTATAGGTCGAAACCTATATGGTTTCGACATCACTCAATCTGACATCGAGCTTTCGCACCCGACGCAAAAAACTCCGAGCGCGGCGAACACTTTCGTCTACCGCTAATAATGGTGGGCGATACTGGAATCGAACCAGTGACCCCTTGCATGTCAAGCAAGTACTCTAACCATCTGAGCTAATCGCCCATTCTCACGCCGAATTTTGCACAAGGGTCTTCCAGCGTAGCCCGAAGTATATCTTGAAGTTGTGGGAAAGTCAACACCAAAGTTGACTTCCACAAACGCAATAAAACTGTTGGGGTGGAAGAAGTTAGCTTGTAGGGCAGGAGCCTTGCGTAGTCCTGAGCTACGAATGGCGCTCCTGCCATCTTTTATCGTTCGCGACAGACGTCCTCGTTTATGTGCGTGGTGTACGTCCCCGTGCACCACGAAATACCAAGTCTTCGTAGGTCACTCGCGTCTTCGTAGGTGACGTCGTGTCGAGCGTAGTCGAGACGTGTTTCTTTACCCGACCATAATCACAAATCTCACAAACACGCCGCCAGTGGCGTAAAACTAATATACAGATAATCGATCAGCGCCGTGAGATCGGAGATATCTATACCGCCATCAAGAGAACCATCCATATTTGCTTCCGCAGGACAGCAGTGAAACCTCACGTTCACATAGTGGCTATCTATATATTCCGAAAGATCGGAGATATCGACGAGATCGTTCGGATCGCAGTCAACATTTCCGGTTAATCCGCCGCGACAACAGGGTTCTTTCGCCAGCACAAAGCACCCCCGACCAGTCATAGCCGGGAAAGTATGATACCCAGGCACATAGTTAAAACTCGGCCACGTCCATACACAGCCCGGTCCGCCGCGGCTCACAGAGTCAATGCAGATATGCTTGCCGGTATCAGCCAGTTTGGCACGGATAATGATATAGTATTGGATACCGGAATCCAGCGGACGAATGGCGAGTGTAATATTGCCATCATTGTCCAGACCGCCGGAGGCAATCCAACCAATGGTGTCAGAACCGGCGCCGTCGCATCCGTAGCAACCGAACTTGTACATGCCCGGAAACGCAGATTGCGGATAAATACCGGTGGTATCAATCCAAAGGCCGAAAACGTCAGGGGAAAAACCCTTAAAGTTGCCGCCATCGCCGGTGGCATGTGCCCATGTCGCGCCATCGGGACTGTATACTCTCATCGGATTGACCGCATTGTAACTGTTGGAATCCCGATTGATATACTCAAGCGGGAATTTAACAAGCCCGTCTTCAGCTATGAATATCGTGTCGCCGGACACCCGGCCGCCAGGAACTATAATGGCACCGGGTCTCATGCGTATTTCGGTATTCCCCGGCGGCGAAGCGAGAGAAGCTCCCAAAGGCGGATTCCCCTCAAGACAATTGGGGTCGAGCTGGGGCTCGGCATAGGCAACCCCAAAGGAAAGTAACAGCATTATCACAAGAACTGTTGAGGATTTCATGGCCGCAGACTCCTTCTACACCTTGAGTTCACAAACACGGCGCCAGTGGCGTAAAACTGATATACAAATAATCGATCAGCGCCGTGAGGTCGGAGATATCTATTCCGCCATCAGGAGAACCATCCATATTCGCTTCCGCCGGACAGCAATGGAACCGCACGTTTAGATAGTGACTATCGATATACTCTGAAAGATCAGAGATATCAACGAGGTCATCTGGAGAGCAGTCAACATTACCGGTGAATCCGCCGCGACAACAGGGTTCTTTCGCCAGCACAAAGCAAAACTGACCACCCCAAGCCGGTTTAGTGTTAAACGCTGGCAGGTAGTTGAATGCCGGCCACCCCCAAGTACAGGAAGGAGGTGTATTAGTTACTGAGTCAATACAGATGTGTTTGCCGGTATCGGAGAGTTTGGCGCGAACGATAACATAGAAGTGAATTGCGGAATCCAGCGGACGAATGGCGAGTGTCGGATTGCCATCTCCGTCTAAACCGCCCGCGCCAGAAAAACTTACGGTATCTCCGCCGGCTCCGTCGCATCCGAAACAACCGAAACGGTAAATGACCGGAAACGCAGATTTCGGATAGAAGCCAGTGGTATCAACCCAAAGGCCGAACCTATCGGGACTAAATCCGAAGTTGCCGCCGTCGCCGGTCGCGTGGGCCCAGGTAGCCCCATCGGGGCTATAGATTTCAATTGCGCTACCTCCGTTATAGCTATTTGAATCCCGATTGACATACTCAATGGGGAACTTGATAACCCCGTCGCGTTCGATGAACAGCGTGTCGCCGGACACCCTGCCGTGCTCAACAATAATATCGCTGGCTTTCATCCGAATGGCCGTGTTTCCCTGCAACAAAGTAAGCGAAGACCCAAGAGGCGGGGCTGGGTCGATTCCAAGACAATTGATATCCACCTGAGGTTCAGCATAGGCAACCCCAAAGGAAATCAGCATGACCATCGCAAGAATGATTGAGTACCGCATGATTCGTAACCTCCCGGTTATTTGATTAAACCGTGACCGAAACTACATATAATATGCCGAAACATGATAGAGTTGTCAAGATTAATTTCTGTTGTCGTTCCGGCAGGCCCTTCGTCGACAAAGTCGGTCTTGGTGGCCCATCATTCAGGGCCTGTTGAGAAAGTCCTCATTCGGAGTAATGCCACTGAATTGTCACCCCGACGAAGGTCGGGGCCCAGTCTTAACTTGTTTTTGTGCGTGGCGGAGTTTATCCTGAGCGAAGTCGAAGGGTCCTCGCCCGCCACGTTCCTTAATGCAAATGCAAACCTCGGTGGACGAGGACGGCCACCGACCACGGAATACTGGATTCCGGCCTGCGCCGGAATGACAGAATAATACAATTCGACAATATCTCTTTTTCAACACTCCCTAAATCGTGGGCCACCTGACCCTACAAACACGGCGCCAGTGGCGTAAAGCTTATATACAAATAATCGATCAGCGCCGTAAGGTCGGAGATATCGATTCCACCATCAAGAGAACCATCCATATTCGCTTCCGCAGGACAGCAGTGAAACCTCACGTTCAAATAGTGACTATCTATATACTCCGAAAGATCAGAGATATCAACGAGGTCGTCCGGAGAGCAGTCAACATTACCGGTGAATCCGCCGCTACAACAGTTGCCTTTCGCGAGCACAAAACACCCTCGCCCAGTCATAGACGGGAAAGTATTATACGCCGGCAAATAGTTAAAAACCGGCCACTTCCAAGAAGAAGTTGGCGGAGCCCAGGAAGTTGAATCAATACAAATATGCTTGCCGGTATCGGACAGCTTTGCCCGGATTATCATGTAGATGTGAATGCCGGAATCACGCGGGCGAATAGCGAGTGTTGGCATGCTATTATCGTCCAAACCGCCCGCGAGCGAATGCTTTAGCGTGTCAGCACCGGAGCCATCGCACCCGAAGCAACCGAACTTGTACACGCCCGGAAACGCAGATTTCGGATAAATACCGGTGGTATCAATCCAAAGGCCGAAAACGTCAGGGGAAAAACCCTTAAAGTTGCCGCCATCGCCGGTGGCATGTGCCCACGTGGCGCCATCAGGACTGTATATCCGAAAATGCGAAGCACAGTTGTAACTATTGGTGTCCCGATTGATAAACTCCAGCGGGAATTTGACCAACCCATCACCCGCTATGAATATCGTGTCGCCGGACACCCTGCCGCCAGGAACAATAATGGAACTTGGTCTCATTCGTATTTCAGTGTTCCCCGGGGGCTGGGCGTAGACAACCCCAATTAAGAGAAGCATAGCAACTGTGAGATAAATTGAAGTTCGCATAACTCGTGACCTCCCGGTCGGTGATACCGCGAGCGACAGCCGGCAAACGGCAAACGGCAAACGGCAAACGGCAAACGGTTTAGGGAAATGTCCTAATTTGATTTAATATGCCAAAACACGTCAGAGATGTCAACTACTATTTTCTCACTTTTTCAGTCTTCGGCGAGTCTTGGCAATCCGTGCGCGGCACATATCCTATGTGTCCGTTCAAAGAAGGGGCAGACAGGATGTCTGCCGCCCACGGAGAATCCCTCTTCGTAGGTCAATCCCGTCTTCGGGGTTGACAGGGTTGAACGGTCATGGCTGTCACCCGCGAAGACGCGAGTGACCTACGAGTCTTTAATGTTCTCTTGGTGGCCCACAGCTTGCTGTGGGTTCCCCGAAGTGATAAGTAACCAAATTAGCACCAGATAACTTCTTTCGTGTTCGCATCAAAGTCGAAGAGATGTCCCCTTGGAAACTGATATCGTGTAATTGTGAAATGACTGGTTGTATGCACGGAACCCACAGCAAGCTGTGGGCCACCCCATGTGTGAAATGTGAAACGCGGCAGACCGGAACGTCCGACGCGCACGGAAACCGGAATCAGTCAACAATTCGTGTAGTTGGGGCCTTCCCCACCCTGCGGCACAACCCAGCGGATGACTTGATACGGATCAGCGATGTCGCAGGTTTTGCAGTGGACGCAGTTGGATGGCGTCAGTTCGAGCTTCTGTTTGTCGGCACGAGTCGGGTCGTCGACTATGTTGTACACACTGGCCGGACAAAAATGCTGGCACGGATTGCCGTACTCTTCGGTGCATCGAGTGTTGCAAATATCGTAATCGGCAATCACCAGATGCGAGGGCTGGTGTTCTTCGTGCATGGTCCCCGATTTATAGACATCGGTCACTTTGTCGAAAGTGTAACTGTTGTCGAATCGAACCTGCGGCTTCTGTGGATCGCGACTGAACTTTTTGCGATACTCCGCCAAAGTCAGCATGTATTCATGGTCGGCCTTATGGGCGCGCCGGTCGAACAGCCCGCGACCACCGGTGAGCATCTGCATTCCGGCATGAAAGACTCCGGCAAAAAGGCCACCTTCAAATGCTGAGTGAAAATTACGAACGGCGTAAAGTTCTCTTCCCGCCCAGCTCTGATCGAAAGAACGGGCGTATGTGTCGAGCGACTGACGGGAATAGTCGCCCGTTTTCGCCGCGACAAAGAGTGTTTCTGCCGCCGCTATTCCGGATTTGATCGCCAGATGAACGCCTTTGAGTTTGCGGGCATTCAGCATTCCGGCGGCATCGCCGCAGATCAAAAGCCCTTCGTGGACAAGTTTGGGCATCGAGTAATAGCCGCCGACCGGAACCGTTTTTGCCCCGTAGTGGAGCATCGTTCCGCCATTGAGGATTTTCCGCATGAACGGATGCAATTTGTACCGTTGAAATTTGCCGTGTGAATCGTTGGTCGGATCGGGGCTGTCCAAACCGACACAATAGCCGGTCGAGACCATCGTGTCGGTCATGCCGTAAATCCAGCCGCCGCCGTATTCATGCGAGGATTGCGGAAATCCGACGGTGTGAATCACTTCGCCGGCGCGGACACGACCAGCCGGAATTTCCCAAACTTCTTTTATGCCAGTCAGGTACGACTGGGGAATAGAATTGGCGCGCAGTTCGGGAATTTTTTCGGCGGCCTGACGAGTAAGCGAACCATGAGTGCCTTCGCAGAGCACAGTAACTTTGGCTTTGATAATCGAACCGGGCTCAAAATTGGAGCGAGGTGAGCCGTCTTTGTCCAAACCCATATCGACCGTCTGCACACCGGTAACCCGGCCATTCTCGACGAGAAGCTCAAATCCGGCCAGTCCGGCGTAAATATCGACACCCATCGACTCGACCTGTTTGGCCATCCAACCGGTCAATTTATTGAGAGAGATTACATAGTTGCCGTGGTTCTTAAGCGGCGGCGGCATGAACGGAGATTTGACAGAACCCTGTTCCGAAAGAAATACAAATGAATCCGCTGACACCGGAGCTTCAAGCGGCGCGCCTTTTTCTTTGAAGTCCGGAATGAGTTCGGCAAGCCCTCGCGGATCCATCACGGCGCCGGAAAGTGAGTGCGCGCCAACATACGACCCTTTGTCCATGAGAAAGACTTCGGGCATAGCGACTGATCCATCGCGCTTGACCAAATTAGCCAAATGATAGGCCAAAGCCAGGCCAGCTGGTCCAGCGCCTACTATCAGAATATCAGTTTCGAGAATGTCCCGTTCGACCGCCATAGTTACGATTCTCCCTCATTTCTTTGAGAAATGATACACAACTAGGCGGCAAAAGAAAAGCAATTAGGACGAAATGGGCGATGACTGCTGTTTGGGCGGTTGATTGTTCGTGCCGTTTGAGTCTTCATCAGGCCCCTTACCGTTCATCGAAATCTGAAACATTTCGGCGATCTTTCGCTTGTCACAGCCGATGGTCATCAGCCGGGCGTTCCTGATGATCGGACGGCGAAGCAAAGTCGGGTCAGTTGAAACCAGTTTCGCCAGTTCCAGTCGCGACGGAACGTGTTGATCGAAACCATGTCTCTGATACGATTCTGAAGCCGGATTCAGGAAGTGGTGTATATCCCAGTTTCCGATCATCCGATAGGCCTCGTCCTCTGTCAGCGGCTTAACCAATAGGTCGCGAAACTCAATATCGACCCCGGAGTTTTCAAGGAAGCGTCGGGTTTCGGCACATTTTTCATCGGTGCCGTATGTAATGTATGATGCGCGTTTGGGCGCCATAAAACCTCCATCTGCAGGATATGCGGTCTGCCGTTATTACGAAGGCAGAGACATCCGCAACTTGATCGTGAATTCCAGAAGTTTCCCCTCTTAGGAAACCGTGAACTTTCCGCTCGACCGGATCACCCGTTTCGTCGAGCCAGTATAAAAACGATATTGAGTATGACCTGTCAATAAAAAAGAGATCACAATTCAAATCGTCGAGATATTATTTTCACCTTCTTTGCAAACGTCACTTTGACGTCACCATCGTTGTCGATTATTCAGCGGCGCGCATTTTTCGCGGCGCAGATAATGTCTTTCATTGCTGGTTGTGTTGTCAAGGGCCAAGCGGCCAAAGCCGTCCCCTGTCGATTCTATCGGATTACCAGTGACGGGACATTAGCGCCGTCACATGAATATAACACTTTTTAGGCGAAATGGTTCCGAAATATTACACAAAAATAAGATGTGTCAGCGACGGAGACCGATAGTCAGACCGTCACGAAGTGGCAATATTGTCGTGAAAAATCTCTTATCGGCGTACATTCGGCGGTTAAATTCCTGAATCGCGCAGGTAGTCTTGTCCGGACGAGCTGATGTTACCGCGCCATGCCAGATGGTGTTGTCTGTTATAAAAAGTCCGCCCGATCGAAGGCGTGACGCGACTAGATCAATCGTCTCAGGGTACCCCTCTTTGTTAATATCGTTGAATACAATATCAAAAGGGCCAGAATACTCTTGGATTATTTTTCGCGCATCGCCACAACAAAACTGGAATTTAGATTTGAGATTACCCCGTTTGAAATATTTGCGAGCGGACGCGAGATTTTCAGCATCTCCTTCAGTCAGGATTATTTTGCCCTTCTCCCCCATTGCCAGCGAAAACCAATAAGCCGAATAACCGTAACCGGAACCAAGTTCAATTACCGATCTTGCTTTGAGAGCAGTAGCCATTTGACAAAGAAATCGTCCGACCAACGGACCGATAATCGGAAAATCGTGCTTGACGGCATGCCGCTCCATCGCGCCAAGAGTAGCGTCGCGACGCGGCGTGGCGTCTAACAAGTACGTATGAACCTTTTCGAAATTGACAGGTGGGTGTTTCATGGTAAAATCAGATATATGGTATCACCTTCAAGTTCAACCTGATACTTTTTGAGTCTGAACCCCGGATAATTGGTGCATTCCCCGGTTTCGATATCGTACTTCCAGCCGTGCCACGCGCAGGTCAGTTCACAACCTTTAATTGCCCCGCCTCGCGTCAGCGAGGCCCGCATATGTTTGCATTCAGATTCCATCCCGATAAGGCGTCCTTCATGATTGAACACCGCCACTTTTCGCGCCATTATTTGTTTTTCGATGGCACGTCCCGGCGGCAGATCCGAGAGATTTCCCATTTTGATACGCGACGGCATGAGACAAATGAGCAGAAAACGGCAGACTTTCGCAAGGGGACTATTTCCGTGCGTGGCGGCCGTCCTCGTCCGCCACGTGTAGGCTTCGACAGGCTCAGCCTGAAGTCCGCCCACCGCTTCGAGGTGGGTATCACTCTCACCTAATCCTCACCGCAGAGCGGTGAGCTACCTGTTATCAACTCCGCTGAGGAGAGTGATTGCGACGTCCGGCAATTCGCCGTGTCGAGCAGATATGAGCGCCTACGGTCTTCCAGCCATCTCCTGATTGGTCGATGCGCCGGATGTCTGCTCACCCGCCAAGCCCGCAACCACCGTCGGCTCGATTGCCGCGGCTTTCCCCTTTTTCCGCCCACGCATAGACAGCGACCCGCCACCGAAGGCAATAAACGCACCTAACCAGAATAATTGAATCAGTGGTTTTTTGGAGAACTCGACTACGAGCAACGCCGGGTCCACATTCCCGGTCGGAACAAACGCGCCTTGAATATCGATGACAACACCGCCGTCTTCAGGACGGACTCCCGCGATAGTAACCGTACCAATGCCTGAGTCAAAATCTGCGGCAGTATGCAGAATTCCCGAGGGATGCACTTTCATTCTGGGAGCTATCGACTCTGTTTTGCCGTCATAGGCCACCGTCAGTTTGGCTATCACACTCATCAGCGAATCAGAATTCTGCCCTTCACCGTGCGCTCCATTGAGGTCAAACTCGTCAAAAGTAAATTCATATTTGTCGAACTTACTCGGTTCGCCCTTTTTCAATGTCAGCATTCCTGCCTGGCCACCCTCGGCCTCTTTGAAAGATGATGGCGCAAGGTACAGGTCATAGAGCGCGAAGTTTTCGACGTGAGGTTTTTTCATAACCCCTTCGGCGTTTTTCGGAAATTCGTGCGGAAGCGCCATATGGATGACTTCTTCGCCATCGCGCACCTCGACATGGCAATCAAACCCCTTGGCCGTCTGCGTGACGTTGGTAAACGTCAATTCGTATCCCATTGCCGAAAGCGGCTGGTTTTGTTTCAGCGTCAGAGTTTCTTTGATTTCCAGACCATTAGCCGATACCGCTCCGGCCAACGCCATAGACAAACCGACATGAGCAAGGTATCCGGCCTTGAGTTTTCCTTCGCGAAAACCGTCTATGACGACATATCCATTGTTGACAAAAGCCCAGGCCGCCGCCGCGAACAACGCAAGGTACATGACGTTGAAAGTCACTCCGGTAATCGTCAGCGTAATCAGCGTCAACATCGCCGCCACCGCACCATAATACAACAGTTTCTTTCGTGACAAACCGTCATTCCACTTGAACGCGGGGAAAAGCCCGACCAGAATCAAAATGCCTATGGCGATCGGAGTAATGGTGGCATAATAATATGGCAGGCCCACATTAGAGGGTGTTTCTGCCAGTCGTGTTATAAGTGGTGCCGAGGTCCCCAAAAGCACCAATATTCCGCCGAGAAAAAGAAAGACGACACCAAGCATGACAAGATACGATCTTGAACTAATACTCGAGAACGACCGTTCAGGCGTGATATCGCGCCAGCGAAAAAGAATGAGAAACATTCCGATACCGATAAACGTGAATAATCCAGAAATGAGGAAGGCGTTAATGCCTAAATCTACAAACGAATGTACGCTGAAATCAGCCAACACCCCAGAGCGAGTGAGAAATGTACCGTACAGAACCGACCAAAAAGTCAGCGCCGTTACCACCAAAGAAAACCGCATCAATCCCCGTCGCTGACGCTGGATGAAAAGCGAATGCACCTGCGCTGTTAAAAATATCCACGGAATAAATGAAGAGTTCTCGACCGGGTCCCAGGCCCAGAATCCACCCCACCCCAGGGTTTCATACGCCCAATATCCGCCCATCACCAACGAGATGCCTAAAGCGGCCCAGGCGAACATTGTCCATCGTCGCGCGGCCTCTGCCCAGATGTTGAATTTTCTTTCGACCAACGCGGTCATCGCAAAACAAAACGGGAAAACCGCGCCGGCAAAACCGACAAACATGATTGGCGGATGAATCTGCATCCAGAAATTTTGAAGCAAGGGGTTGAGTCCGGCCCCATCGCTTTTTAATATCGGCATAAGCTCAAACGGGGATTTCTTGATCAGTATCAGGACCAGAGAAAGAACAAACAGGTTGAGAAAGAACATGTTCCCCTTCTCGAACTGTTTGGCGGTGAACATCATCACCACACCGAGAATGCAGGTGTAAAACAGCCATAGAAGAAAGGTTCCCTCTTGCCCTCCCCACAAGCTCGATATCAGATACCCTAACGGTAGATCACTGGAAGAATAGGAATAGACATAGGCGACCGAATAATCATGAGAGAGGATGAGCACAAGCAGTGTGGTCAACGCGCCGACCGTCGCGGCCACGGTAACACTGAAACACCGCCGTGCCAATGACAGAAATTGCTCTTTCCCGCGCCAGGCGAGGAAATAAAAGACTAGCGAGCCAAGCGCGAACGCCGCCGCCGTGAAAATAAGAAAATCACCGAAATGGGACATACATTATACCTTGTTCAGGTTACAGAATTCAGTGGCACTCAAGCTGTTTGCTCAAGCGCTTCTCCTGCTGAATGATTTGGGCCTTGCCGCCTGAAATCTCAGCTAGCCACGCGATTACTTCTTCGACAAGAAAATCAGGTGTCGAAGCGCCAGCGGTAACACCAACACGAGTCACCTTCTCACTCGGGCCGAACCATTCTTCCTTGATATCACGCGCTGACCCGATCAGGTGCCCCTTGCCACATATCGCTTCAGAGATTGAGGCCAGCCGACGCGAATTGGCCGAGGATTTAGATCCCACCACCAGCACCAAATCGACGTGAGGAGCTAAATCCATGATCGCGGTTTGTCGCTGGTTGGTAGCGTTGCAGATTGTGTCGAAGACTTCAAGGTGAGGCCATTTTTTGTGTGCCCCCTGTTGGAACTGAACAAAACCATCAAGCGAGGCCGTTGTCTGACAGGTGAGGCCGAGCTTGCGATCGGTCCAGTCCGGCAACTCTTTCAGTTCTTCAACACTGGCGACGACCGTTATGCGATCTGGCGCGTGGCCGACCACTCCTTGAGTTTCATCGTGACTCGGATCGCCGAAATGAATTATGTAATAGTCGCGCGCCACGACTTTTTTGACAATATCATAGATTCTGGTCACCAACGGGCAGGTGGCATCAACCACATTCAGACCACGATCTTTTGCGTTCGATATCACATCAGGAGCTATACCGTGCGCCGAAATAATCAGCGTGCCGCTGGAAACATCGTTGACCGAGAAAACCTGTCCTACTCCCTGCTCGCGAAACCGATCGACTACCGCTTCATTGTGCACAATCTCATTTAAAATGCTCACCTGCTCGACGCCATTGCGAGCGGTATCTTCGGTTATAGTAATCGCCCGTTTCACTCCCATGCAAAATCCATAATGCCGGGCGAGAATGATTTTTTCTAACATGCTTCGAGAATTCCCTTCGACTGATGAAAAGCCCGGTACGAGCTTCTCACGAGCGGCCCAGACTCAACATGCCCGAAACCGATTTCTCTCCCTATTCGTGCCAGTTCGGCAAACTCATCGGGATGCCAAAAGCGCTCGACCGGCAGGTGGGCTAGCGACGGCCGCAAATATTGCCCGATAGTCAGAATGTCTGCTCCAGCGGCATAACATTGGTGCATGGTGTCAATGATTTCATCCATCGTCTCCCCCAACCCAAGCATCAAACCGGTTTTAACAACAGGCCGTGGATTGTACTGGTGTGCAAATCTCAGCACCGCGAGAGAACGATCGATCTTGGCCGCGCCGCGCACCCGTTTGTGTAGCCGGGCTACTGTTTCAACATTGTGCCCGAAAACATCAACGCCCGAATCGAGCACGATCTTTACCGAATCCATATTGCCGCCGAAATCGGGAACAAGGAATTCAACTCGTACATTTGTATCCTGCCTTCGGAGGAGTGCTATAGTCCGGGCGAATATAGCGGCTCCCCCATCCGGCAGGTCATCCCTGGTCACCGACGTGATAACTACTTGTTTTAAATGTAACGCCGCGACAGCATCGGCCACCCGACGCGGCTCATCTTCATCGAGCCCCATCGGCAGTGCCTTGATCACGTCACAAAAATTACATCCCCGCGTACACTTGTGCCCCAAAATCATAAAAGTCGCCGTGCCTTCATCCCAGCACTCGCGGATGTTCGGACAGGCCGCTTCCTGACAAACCGAATGCAACCCGTTTCCCTTAATGATCTCTTTTACACGCTCGAAATTCGGTCCGGAACGAGCGATGATTTTCATCCAATGCGGCGCTCGCTGGTGCGGCACCTGCATTCGTTGTTTGACCGGCGGCGCTTTGGGAGCCTGAGCATCGGCTGAAAATACACCGTCTATTTGAGTTTCGGGGACTTTATTCATCTATTTAATATACGTTTAGTATCGGCGATGTCACCCTAAAAAATGAGTCAAAAAGTACTTTAAAACGCTGGTATCCGAACCCAGTTCATTGTGAAAAACGCTGGCCAACACCCGTCCGCTTTTCACCAGAATCGGGTCATCACCACGCTTGCCGATTATTTCAACGCCCTTTCCCACGGCTGTGATTTTCGGCGCCCGAATGAACGACGCCTCAATATGTGTATTCCCTTTGCCAAAATCGATTTCAAGTTTCTCTTCAAATGAGAACACCTGTCGACCGTAACCGTTCCGAAGAACTTCTATATCAATAACTCCCAACGGCTTAACGCCTGACTGATTATCCTTGATTTTGGCGCACAACAAGATCATCCCAGCGCAGGTGCCGTAAACCGGCTTGCTGAGGCAGAACTGGGTGAGTGGTTCGCGTAGCGCGAAACGGTCAAGCAGTTTGTCCATTGTCGTCGATTCACCCCCGGGGAGGATGAGGGCGGAAAGCCCCTCTAAATCGTGCGGCAGGCGAACTTCTCGGCTTTGCACGCCAAGCAGGCGAAGCTGTTCGAGATGTTTTTCAAAGTCTCCTTGAATCGCCAGGACTCCGACGGTAATGTTGGTTGGGATTTTCATTACTATTCTAACACGTCTCTACTCAAATCATGCCATCAAGTTGTGTCAGGTCTTGATTCGGCGATAGCCGAATTGTGACCTGACACCCGGTCAGCATGCGGCAGGTGACACGCCCGCAAGAAACGGACGCAACACCTGCCGCAACAAGCGCATACGGTGCCGGAATATAGTTTCAGAAGGTCGGGTTGGCAAATTCCGCTTATGGTATTAGTAAGCGTAACTTCGCCCTAAAACGAAGCTCGTGACTCAGAGAGTATCGTCCGTCGAACGCGGCTCTTCGCCGCCCCGTTTCCGTGCCTCGACCGACGAATCCAACCGAGTCGAGTCGGCCATTTCTTCGGCTTTTCCTGCCGCGCCGATTCTATCCGGCTCCTTTGTCCGACAGGAGATAAGCGCATCGATCAGGCAGATCAACAGGGCAATAATAAACGCTTTTCTCATATGGTGAACATCCAAACAAATTTCGTTGCGCAAATCAAGTTATAACGGATTCCCCTTTCCCTAAATAGAGAATTCAGCGCTCCGATGTCAATGCCCCCCTAATTACCAAACCTCGGATTCACGATCGTATTATAGATCGATCCGAAGGTGTAACTGATCCCAAACGATGCCGAATATTCGTAGCTGGTCGCAAGCTGGCGCCGCTGAAGCAGGATTTCTTCTTGCGTGGCTCCGACAGCGGAAAGAGAAAGTTGATCGTGTATCAACGCGGCATACCCGTCGGCCGTCAAGTTGAATCCAGAAAAAAGCTTTAGCGAAAGATCGCTCCAAATAGTGAGGCGGTTCTTGCTGAAATCATGGAAGAAATGCGAAGCCGACAGACTGCCCGACACACTGCCCCACGGCTGAATCAATGACAAATTCGCTGAAATCGATTCGCTGGCGAGCCACGAATGATATTTATCGTATATCGTCAACTCGCGAAACTCGTCATAATATCCGCCAAGGCGATACTGGAGCCGCAGTTGTCTCCGCGTTGATTCCTTGTACGGAAAAACATCGTACTCCACTGCGGCGGCGCCGTACAGTTCAATCTTCGTGTTGTCATAGGTCGAACTCGAAATTTCTGACGCGAACCCCGCCGACCAGTGCCCGTCCAGTCCCCAGTAAACGCTACCGGAACCGCCCCGACTTCGGGAAATTGACGTGCTCTTGTAGTTCCCGTAATCGTATTTGTTTTCCATATATGAAGAGTAAGCTGAGAGTCGAACTTTGAGCATCTCCGCAGTTCGTCGGGCGCTTACCTGACTGTTGACATAGAATTGCTTTGACGATTTCTGCCCGCTCGCCGAACCATTGGCTGAAACAGAAAAGACCCAGTGCTTCCATTTGTCCAATATGGTGGCCGCCGAAGTGGGTTTCGCATAGTTGATTTGCACGTCGTTTCCCACCGGCGTGCGTGATACAAATCGCACCAGCCCCAATTTGATCGACTTGACCAATCCCTGACGCTTGCTATCATCGCTGTCAGCCACTTTTGAAACGTATTGTAGCGTATCGCGCATTGTGGCATAGTTTCCCTGGCCGATAAACTCAATCGCATATTCAGTGCCCAACGCGCCGGTGGTCTGACGTGAAATCAGGATATGAACATCGGAAAGCATTCGATCACGCACAAAGTTGACAAATCCAATTTCCGTCTTGATGTAGTTTTGATCACAGAATGGACAATCGATGTAGATATTCAACGCTCCCGACAACGCTGAATCGATCACCTGCGCTGTGTCAACGACCTTTATTGAATCCTGAGCCGTGACAAGAGGCGAGGTTGCCAAATGAATCAACAAAAATGACAAACAAAACCACTGTTGCATAGTTGTACTCCCGTATCGAAGCAAACCTAATCGCTACAATTAATAGAAATATATATATCTGACTATATGAAAGAGCCAAACCTTAGTCAATAGGAGGTTCACAGTGGAAACTGTCGTAACCGCAAGAGTAGCCGAAACCCAATGTCGTCGTGCGGTCAGGTGCCCCCACCTGACTGTCCGCTCAAGCAAAGAGTGTCGGGTGAGGGCACCCGACACCACGCAAACCGGATTGTCGAAACCGCGAGGGTTCCGTCCATAATGCGGCAAACGAGGTCGTCTGCCGCGCACGAATCTCACGAGGTTCCGGCAGGTCTTGCGTCTGGCAATCGAATGATTGACCTGCGTGTGACCTGCCGGCAAAAAAAACTACTTCTTCTTCGCAGGAAACCGCTTGAGCATCTTCTGATAGCGGTCCTTGCCAAGCGACAATCCCCCCGGTTTGAGATTCATACCGGCGATCTCTTGATTGGCGTTTTCTATTCTCTCCACGGTCTCCGGATGCGATGACGACATCGACTCAAATATGTCCGACGATCCCCCCCCGCCCAATTTGGCCAGCTTATCGAACATCGTGATTGCGCCCTGTGGGTCATACCCCGCCTTGACCATATACTGGATGCCGAAATTGTCCGCCTCGCGCTCGGCGTCGCGCGAATAACCCGCGAAAGCCAACCCCATCCCGATTCCCACAGCCGCCTGAACCGCCTTGGCGGAGTGATCCCCGCCGAAGATCAGTTCGTAGGCAATCGAGGCGCCCAGAGCGGCCTGAAGTCGTTTAACGCCGTGTCGAGCGACGACGTGCGATATCTCGTGCGCCATCACCGCCGCCATTTCTGATTCGTTTTCCATCTCCCTCAAAAGCCCGGTGTAAAAATAGACATACCCGCCCGGCGCGGCGAAAGCGTTGACCTGATCAGATTCTATAACCGTAAAATGGTACTCGATATCCTGACGGTCGCAGACATTGACGACTTTTCTGCCGACTTCATTCAGATACAACTGCCAGTCTTTGTCGGCGAGTTTTTTCTCGGATTTGTCGACCTCGCCAGCCATCCCCTGTCCGATCGCCAGTTCTTGCGAAACAGGAATAATGACAAACGATTTCTTGCCTCCCGGTCCGGTTGCGACACAACTCAATAGGAATAACGAAAGTGTGAGAGAAAGTACACGATGTGGCTTCACGCTAATCCTCACAGTTTAGTCTTGTCGGCTAAATCACTGATCACCGGCAGACGCACACTCTTACCCTGAAGTGCAAAATATATCCCTGCCGCGGCCAACACAACGGCGCCAACAAGAATAGCCTTGAAGAAGAAATCAGAGATGCCGTCTATTAAGAGCACCGCCGCGGCAAGTTCAATGAGAAATAGAATTGTCCCCTGCCGCGCGTGGAACAGCGCGACTTTGTTTTCGCGCATATTCAACAACGGAATAAAGCAAAGAAACGGGATGTAGGCGATCAACGCCGCGAGGCGGCTTTCATCTGATTCCAGTTCATCGGCCACTGGAGATTGCAACGGCAATTCGGTGTTGACGTGATTTTGTGGCGGCGGATTTTCGGCACCCACTTGAACATGTTCATCGGGAAAAAATGATTCAGCCATGTTGCTCCTGCAGTCGGCTTATTAAATTGGCCACACGATTTCGGCGTGTGGTTCGGGAATCTTAAACCCAATCGGCTCGTCTTCAGGCCACAGTTCCATCGGACGACCCTGATCGAAAATACCTACGCTGATACCAAGCTGGCCGAATCCTTCGGACCAAATATGGGATCTCGCTACGGACAATTCTACTACCTCGCCAAACTGCGCGCGGACACCTTCGATCCTGTCCGCCATAGCGACCGCGACGGAAATTTTAATTTGTTCGTCAGTGTGGAAAGTAATCACACACTCGTTTTTCTTAACTGCTTCCAGTTCGCTACGGCCGATAAAATCAAGGCGAATGTAGACATTCTCACGGTCATAGCCAAAATAAATACCGCTGATTTTCTGGTCCATGCGATGCATCGCGCCACCCGCTTTGAGGCAATCGAAATAACCGGCGCCGGTCCATTCATAGAAATGTGACACGCGACCGTCGATTAAAGGAGTGATCATTTGGTCTGGGGGATGGACAAATGAGGACACCGGCCGCTCGAATATCGGGCGCGAAAATTCGTCGGGTGTCGAAATTCCAAGAATTTCATAGACCGCGGACAAGTGACGGCGGTAGGTTCGGTCAAACTGGTCGCGATAGGCCGAGCGGTGTTCGTCACCATACCACCAGTTCCAATCGGAACCTTCGGAGACATAAATCTGATCCCACGCTTTAGCCAACTGCTCTTTATCAAACTCCGGATGCGATTGTTCAAATTCCACCAGCGTATTTCGAGTTTTTGAAAGCAGGTCCCAGGCGGTGTTGTCCTCGTCGTGTCCGATCCAGATTCCAAAACTATGATTAATCCAAGAACCGGCGAATAGCGCGGGAAGTGGACGCGGTTCAATTGCGGCCACTGCCTCGCTGAAAGTGACGGTCGAAATGAGCGGATCTGTTGTCAGGGCGGTGTATAGTTTCGTAAGGAACTCCGCGCCGTCTTTCGGAAAATACTCCCAGGCGTTTTCGCCGTCCAGGATAATCGGCACCACCACGCGGTCGAGCTGATCGACCAAGAGTCCTCTTAGATTAAGAATATGCTCAATAAAATCACTGACCGCTCTATCGGCATCCCAGCCGGAATAGACAAAGCCGATACGATCTGAAAGCGCGTGATCACGAAACAACAGATGCGTACTATTCCCTGAGCGGTACACAGTATGGAGCGGATTGGACATTCGGTCCAAGCCGGATTTCGTAAGCGAGTGAAACAGAATTTCTTCGTCGGTAGCAAGCCAGCTCAGTCCATGACGCGAGGCAAGTTCGATCACCTGTGGAGATACCGATCCCTCCGAAGGCCACATACCGCGCATCGGCCGACCAAATAACTGCTGATATTTTTCAATCGAACGAACGATTTGTCGTTCTGCATCTTCGGGATGAGCGAAGCGCTGTTTGGGCAGTTTTATCGACGGCAACGCTTCTCGCGCAATATCAGTATCGCATAACAGCGGAAGAATCGGGTGATAATATGGCGTGAAAGATACTTCTATTTGCCCGGATTCCATAAGTTGGCGATACACCGGAACAATTCGACCAATCAGACGAATCTGCCAGTCCAGCAGAGCAATCTTTTCTTCCTCGGTGAAATATCTCTCCTTCGCCAAAAGATTTCGAATAGGCGATTCATCATGAAAGTACGGATCGACCCACGACAAATTTGACCAAACCTGCAGGTCTCGAATTTCTGAGGATGAAAATAGCGAAGCAAGATTTGCGTCGTTTCCCCCTCCTTTTGCCTTAGCATAAAGTTGCTGATAGCGAGGAAAGGCGTTGATCATGTGAGTCGGATTTCCGGTAAAAAACGACTCAATGATTTCAACTTTAAGTGCGGGAGAAAGACTATCAGCAGGAAGACGCGACAATTCCAAATGCCTATCGACCCAACCGTTCGTGTAGGCATCGAGCTGATCAATCAGCGATGGCACCAAATTAAACGTCAGACGGAGAGATTCGAACGACCCGGCCCGCAGGGGCATATCAAGATAATCTTTAAGGGCGTGGAGTCGAACCCACGGCATCGACAACCGCCGGCTGTTGGGTTCCCGGTAATCGGGCTGATGCATGTGCCAGAGGATGGCAACTCTGATCGGCGTAGTCTGGCTCACAACCCACCCGACCTTTCAGAGTCAGCGAGAAGCGCTACGTTCAGCCAACATCATCTCAGCGCGAAACACCTTACCGGAACCTTTGAATGCTTTCTTCAATTCGTCGAGACGCGCCTTGGCTTTATCGATTTCATTGGCCTCAAGGAAATTTCGGAATGCCGCTAACTGGAATTCCTCTTCCTGCGGCCCGCCCGGATACTCAGCGACCGCGCTCAGATATTTTGTCGCCGCCTCGGAATATTTGGATTCTCCTTCAAGACATCCGGCCAATCCGGCAATCGCGGCGGACCGTTTCAGCTTGTCACCGGAATATTTGGAGAGGTACTGGTCGAAATATTTTCGCGACTCGATATAATTCATCGTTTCAAGATTGATCTTCCCGAGCATAAAGGTGGCCTGTTCGGCTGGCTCGCCGGAATAATCGCTGACAATTTGGCTCAAAGAAAGCAGAGCGACCTGCGTATTGTTGCTGTGATAATCAGACAACGCTTTGGAGAATTTTATGCCCGCCTCATCTTGCTGAGTACCCCGGTTGGACATGAAAAACACTATCCCCGCGATGACCAAAACAACGACAACGGCGCCGATAACCAGATACTGCCAGCTTTCCGACAGTTGTTCCTTGGTGGTCAGGATAAACGTCGCAAACTTATCTTCTTTAATCTCGCGTTTCGACAGCTTTACTTTGCTGTACATTCAGTTCTCTCCGTCTTCAATCGTTATCTGTTTTATATCGGCAAATACGCGTAAATGCTTTGTCTCGGCGCGACCATCCGACAGTACGGCCACGCGATGGTCGGTCTAGTCAGCTTAGAAATAGCCGGTAAAGGTAAAATACATGAAATGGGACTTCCCGTCAACCTCAGTTGTTCCCGATTCCGATTTGTACGTCTGCTTGATACTCCGGTAAGTGTAGGCAACATCAATATGCGCCTGAGACCACTGTACCCCAGTGCCCAATGAAAGATTGACACTCGCGGCGGTACCCGAGGCAACCCTGTTGGTCTCATTCGGCGCAGGAATAGGAATATAACCGAGCCCCAATCGCACGGGGACGACAGGGAACAACGTGCTTTTCGTGGTGAACATCTTTTCAAAACCAGAACGAATTATAAACACGTTGCGCCATTGAGGGTCTTTATAATGAAATACCTCCACGTCCTTGGTGCCGGGGATCAATCGTAACGTATCCCTAATCCTGATTCTCTTCCCTGAGAATGGCCTATATTCAATATCAGCGGCAAAAGTAGTCGACGGATTTGCTTTTAATGAACCGCCGACTCCAACCATCACCGGCATCTCAATATTGATAACTTTGTCGTCTTTGAATTGTGTGACCGAGCCGTCTTCTCGCGGAAGTCCATTGACTGTCGTCAAAATACGGATCGTACGGTCTGTTTCCTGGCGAAGAGAGTAGGGCAACTTAATTACCGCGCCTAAAGATAATTTCGGCTGGATATACTTGAAACCAAAGGAGAAAAACACTCCCGAGAACTTACTGCTGTCGATAACTCCGGACTTGATATCAAGATCGGCCGGCTGAGGATCGGGGAATATATACTCCCCTACAACAAAACTGTCTGCCCATTCATGTTGAGTGTACACTTGTACTGAATTACCAGTAATCACGTTTATGGACAACCCCGCGGCCACCCGTTCACTGAGCAGAGTGCCAAACCCTACGGTTACCGGTGTTACCTGAGCATGATAGTTCGAACGAATTGAAGTGAAATACTCAGTAAGGGGATAACTGGTCTGCGAACCATCGGGATCGATGAGAAAGGAGTAGTCGAATGCATAATTTGCGGCCTCATCAGTGGTGCGGGCATAGCTGATACCGCCAACAAAACCGTGATTCTTAATACGAAACGGCGACACCAAATTAAAAGTACCTGGCCCTGAAAATGAGCCGGCCTGCGCCACACTGAGCGGTCCTGACTGAACTGATCCGCCGACAGAAAAGCGATCAAATCCAAAGTTGATCATGGTTTTGTCAAGCGAGTACAAGCCAGCCGGATTCCACGTCAATACCGAGGCATCGTTGCCGGCCGCAATGAATGCTCCCCCCATCCCGCGAGATCGGGCGCCGCTTCCACCAATGTCAAGACCTGACGGCACCGAGATAGTGGGCAACCTTGAATCCGGAATACCCTGCTGAGCTTGAACGCTCCCACACGCCAAGATGAGTAACGCCATAATAGCCAATCGTTTCATTCCCTAACTCCTTGTCCATACAACTCAAAGCTTGCTGTACTTACTTAATGACGGCTCCAACCGCCAAAATAGGCAAAAAATATATTCCCCAAAATCACTCATGTCAATCGGTTTTCGCAGTCATTTGGCCGCGAGTACGCCAGGCTGAGCTTGTCGAAGCCTCGAACAATAGACCCTTCGACCCGCGCGCTTCGCACGGGGCAGGCAGGATCAGGGTGACGTCTTAGTTGTTTTGTAGGTCAATCCCATCTTCGGGGTTGACATTTTAGTGGTCGGCGGCCGTCCTCTTATGCCCGTTAGTGGTCGGCGGCCAGCCTCGTCCGCCGACTCTTAATTTATCCTTGACGTGGCGGGCGAGGACGACCGCCACGCACGAAAAACGGCAGGAGGCCCTTCGAAGCTCAGAACTACGCAGGGCTCCTGCCCTGCGAATCCAACGGCCATACAAATACCCCCGGCAGGAATTGAACCTGCGGCACACGGTTTAGGAAACCGTTGCTCTATCCAACTGAGCTACGGGGGCAATGACAATTTCAAGTCAAATCGGAGGCAATCACCCGCGAAGTGGCCTGTTTTGACTGAAATCTAACCTGACTCCTCAGAGAGAGCAAGCTCTCCTACTCGGAATCATAGGAAATGAGGTAGTTGACGTCATACCCCGCCAGATTTTTTTCGAATGGCAGGAAAGTCAGCCCAATGACAGCCGACACCCCGACCACTATTCCGCCCAGTTGCTCCACAAGTCGACCGGCGGCCTTGACCGTGCCTCCGGTGGCAAGCAAATCGTCGACAAGCACCACCCGTTCGCCTTTCTTGATAGCGTCGGCGTGAATTTCTAAGGCATCGGTGCCGTATTCGAGCGAGTATTCTTCTCTTATTTTCTTGGATGGAAGCTTTCCTGGTTTTCGGGCAGGGATAAAACTAAGCCCCATCCGATCGGCCAAAGCACCGCCGAAAATGAATCCGCGGGCTTCAATACCGACTATTTTTTGAGCCCCTCGACTCAAAATATAGGTCTCCATTGCATCCAGCGCTTTATCGAATCCTACCGGATCCTGAAAAAGCGTGGTGATGTCATAAAACAGGATACCCTGTTTAGGAAAATCGGGGACTTCTCGAATGTATTTTTTCAATTCTTCCATAGTGTCTCTGTGTCAAGTAGCCCCAAAAGTCATACCCGTTCGAGAGCCAGCTTTACGGCCATTTGAGCGGCTTCGAGTGGATCGTCCATCTGGATGATCTCATCGCCGAGTTTCCATGCCGAAATCGAAATCACCGGCTTTTCCGCCAACAGCGCGAACGCCATTTCACTTAATGTACCGTATTTGCCCGGAAAGGCCACCACGACGTCGGCAGTTCGCACGACAATAATATTCCGAGCTTCTCCAAATCCGGTCGGGATTACAATATCTATATAGGGGTTTGCGTCGGCCCGATTATCGGTAGGGAGAACCCCTATGGTCATCCCGCCTGCTTCTTTGGCCCCCTGAGCCGCACCCTCCATAATTCCGCCCATGCCACCACAAACTAAGACCGCGCCCTGCTCGGCGACATATTTGCCGACCACGGCGGCCATATCTCGAAGTTTTTTCGAGCACTTCCCGGCCCCGATGACGGCGATGATTGGTTTACGCTTGTTAGCCATCCTGCTTCCTTTCCATGTGTGCTACGGAATGATGCTCCCTTTTGGAACTCTGCAGGAGTACAATGTTGTACTTCACAATATTCTGCTTTTGTCAATAAAATCGGGGCGACAGGATTTGAACCTGCGACCTCTTAGTCCCGAACCAAGCGCGCTACCAACTGCGCCACGCCCCGAGCGTGTTTCTATTAGGGCAGGTAGTATACCCGATTTCTTGTCGGTGTCAATACTTATCGGCCGCCTGATTTTTCGGTCACTGAGTCCCGGAGACGCTGGAGTTCCTTGTGATCGGTGAAGTCCAGTTTCATCGGACAGATCGAAACCAGCCCGCGGCGGACAGCATCGAAATCCGAGCCGGAAGACGAGGTCCAGATCGGGCGGCCGCCTATCCAGAAATACGAGCGCCCACGGGGGTCTTTTTTTTGGGTAACCACATCTTTGAATTGCCGGAATCCCTGGCCGGTGTAGGCAAGAGCACGGTAGGGCTTGCCGCTATCGGCAGGGAAATTAATATTCAGAAAAGTCGAGGAATCAAGTCCGAGTTTGGGATACTGGCCGACAAAGCGGGCGATAAACCGTGCCGCCAGCCGGCAGGACATCCCTGGTTCGTAATTCGCCATCGACACGGCTATCGACGGAATCCGCAGAATGGCTCCTTCTATCGCCGCCGCCACCGTGCCGGAGTAGGTAACATCATCGGCCATGTTTCCGCCATGATTGATGCCCGAAATGATCATGTCGGGTTTGCGTTTTTTGTACACGGCGTGAAGAGCCAGCATGACACAATCGGTGGGGGTGCCGTCGGAGGTGTAACGGTTGCTGTCGAGCTGATGCAGTCGAAGCGGACGGTTGACAGTCAGCGAATGAGAACTGGCCGACTGCTCGCGGTCTGGGGCTACCATCACAACGTCGTGAGCGCGGGATAACTCGCGTAGAAGGGCATTGATTCCCTCGGAGAAGAAGCCGTCATCGTTGGTCAATAGAATTCGTTTACGGGTCGCCATGCCGTATGGTAGAACACTGCGAGCCGAAGGGCAAGCGTTCGTTCCGCGCGGTGGTTTTGTGCTGTGCCGTCTGGTGCCCTCACCTGACGGCAATCGTTCCGTGCGCGGCACACGCCCTCGTGTGCCCGTCTACAGGAGGGGCAGACCAGGGGGTCTGCCGCCCACGAATTTGTCACCCCGAACAAGGGTTGCGCTTTAGCCAATCCGCAATAATTGTCACCCCGGACAAGGAGCGACTTCAGTCGCTCCGCCGATCCGGGGCCCATCTTCACTTCAACAGCATCATCTTCTTTGTCTGTACAACATCGCCGGCTTGTAAGCGATATAAATAAATTCCGCTCGACATATCGGCGGCGTCCCATGTAACCGCGTGTGCTCCTGCTTCAACTCTCCCGTTAACCAGTGTGGCGACCAACTGACCGAGGGTGTTGTAAATGTCGAGCTTGGCGTACCCCGCTTGTGGCATCGCAAAGCTGATTGTTGTAACCGGGTTGAAGGGATTGGGGTAGTTCGACAATGAAACGGGAACTGATTCAGACATGCGTGGACTGTCGTCTTCCGAACCGCTGACCAACAGAACGCAGTCATATCCCTCGAAGTTAGTACCATCAAGCAAGTTCCCGGATATCTTAAGTTTCCTTATATCTCCAACTCGCACCGGCCCCAATGTTTCGAGCACCTGTGAACTACTGAACTTAAGCACCAAATCCACGATCCCATCATTTCCGGAACTACTACAGTCGCCAAGATATCTTGCAGTAGAAAAAGGCGTCGAGACATCTTCAAATCCACTTTGTACCGGAGCAATCCCAGAAAGTCGGATGGTCGAGAGATGTATGAGACTAACATCAAAGGAACTTGTCCCAACGATGGCAACAGGGAGGACTCCATTCTGACTCCCTTGTTGATGGCTGGATTTTGTCGCTTTGGCTACCGCAGACGTCTCAACAAATATTGGGTCGCTACTGCCCGTACGAATAGCAAGCAGATTTGGACAAGTTCCCGGCCTGACATCCATGTGTACCGAGATCATCGGATCGCACATAACTGGACCCTCTTTTATCCAGACCAACACTCCACTGCTACTAAGAACCCACGAGCCATTAATCTTTGAAATCTGAATAGAGTATTCCCAGTCATGTCGAAGCACCGAGCATGTCCCAAAATAGCCAAAGACCGTGCATGATTGGGAATTCGTGGAAAAGACAATTGAATCCGGGTTGGGCGGGAAAACGAGTGACGCCACAAAGAACGAGTCGTAGATTTTGGTGTTAGGATGCCACAAATTATGGGTGAGGGTGAAGTCGTCCCGAATAATCTGTTGTAGCGCCGAATAAACGAGAATAGTATCCACAACCCCGTCGTAGGGATCACAGGCATTACCCAACCCATCACCGTCAGCGTCTGCCTGATCAATATTTGCAACAGTCGGACAATTGTCGGTCTGATCGGGGATGCCGTCTTGATCTGCATCAGCGATGACGGGCCGCCGATTGTTTAGCAATACGTACACTTCCTGCGAGGTAATGCAGTCCGCTACAAGATCGGGGAGACCGTCATTATTCATGTCTCCGCTTCGAATGCTATATGGAAGGCTACCTATCGGATAGCTCTGGAACAGCGAAAATGATCCTGTCCCGTCATTTGAGTAAATGTCCACGCTGTTCTTCGCGCTGTTTGGTAGAGCAAGATCAACGTCACCGTCACCATCAAAATCTTCCTCCGCCATTTGCCAAGCCATGCCAGGGAAAACTGTCGACACAGGGCTATCAAAGTCAGCGTTTCCCTTATTGCGATAAAGCACTATGAGTCCAGCTTGGCCGGACACCACCACATCCTTGTCACCGTCACCGTCGAAATCAGCGATACATGCCCACTCTGGTGGCATGTTGGCTGGATAGCGGCCGACGGGGGTAAAATCACCTGAGCCATTGTTCAAAGCGATAACTATATCGTATGACCATCTGTTCATTATGACAAGGTCAGCGTCGCCGTCCGCATCAAGATCTCCACTTCGCACACAAATCGGAGAATCTCCCACGTACAAACGGCTTTTCTCATGAAATTGGCCGGTGCCGTCATTCACAAAGATTGGGAGACTCCCCTCGTGGTTTGCAATAATCATGTCAAGATCGTGGTCTCCATCTATATCCACCAATACAACCGAAACGGGCCGGAAGCCACTCGTGTAAGCAGTCGGTGGACCAAATGTACCGGTCCCATTGTTGAATAGGACGCTTGCGGTAGAATAACTGTCCGGATTATCCGAGACTGCTATATCGAGCGTACCATCCGTATTTAGTGAGCCGATATCCAGCGCCCAAGGTCTTGGGCCACACGGGAAATAAGTAGGGGCACTTAGCGCCCCGGTTCCGTTATTCATCATAATGCCCACCGAATTTGTGGTCTGATCAAGAACTGCGACATCTGTCGTCCCGTCGTGGTTCAAATCGCCTAGAGAGAGCTTGAAGAGCTCTCGATTCAGTGCCCAGTGACCACCAATCACAAACAACGTATCCTGAGGTATCGAATTGGGATCACAGGCATCGCCTATCCCATCACCATCGACATCTTCTTGCATAGGATTGGCGGTGTGAGGACAATTATCGGTGACGTTTGGAATCCCATCCCCGTCAGCGTCTTCTGAGTAGTGCTGTCCGGCTATCCACTTAATCGCCGCGGCCCAAAGGGTGCGGTTACCTGACTCGTTTCTCTGTGCACAGCCAGTCACACTAGCACCGTAGTATAGTTTACCAGTCCCATACGTGTTCCAGAAAGCGAAGACCGGCCCATCACGCCAGCGACCCAAAGTGTGCGACGGATCGAGTATTCCAGCAATGCCAGCATCGCCCCCGCCCGCTCCCGTGTGGTCAGTCAAAATCGACCCTGCGGCCAAGCCTGTGACAAAAGGCGCCGGGTTATCTACATATTCAGCAATACTTCCCCAACTGTTTAGATATCCCCCTCCACCGAACCACGGTTGATTTGCGCAACCAAGAAACAAAGGAGTACCGCTAACCAGAATTATACTGCCACCATTGTATTCGAAATCACTTAGATATCCGGCGGTCGTAGGATTACACGCAGAGTACGAGGCGACTACCACAACATTATATCCACTCAAGATGGAAGGATTTGGAATAGTGGCCGAATATGTTATTTCAAGTCCTGTTAGTGCCAGAAGCGAATCAAACTCCGCACACGCTATGGGTCCTCCAACGTACAACAATTTGCCCGGAGAATGGGTTGTATTGAGATTCCCGTTGGCAACCAAATAGTTGCTTGAATTACCCGCAGTTTGAATCCAATGTGAAGGCAGTGAGCTTCCGTTAAAGCCATCGTTAATCAGGTACTGGGCACTTAGGTTTCCTGTAATCGACAGCGCGAGGATTGCTAGGCAGATTGACACAGCGATTCTCTTAACACTATTCATTTTGGTACTCCCCGAATTTGAGTAATTGATGTAATTGTGACTGCAGAAAGCATAATCATTAGCAACTACGTTGTCAATAATTATCGCTCAAGAGGATTGTAATGTTTTTGGCCCACCTGCCAAAGCAAGTACCCCCTCCAAAATCCCCACCCCTTCGCTGTTGATTCCGCCCCCGCCCCGATTTGTATGAAGAACCCACCTCACCGTTGCTTCGCTACCCCTTTCCCGTGGGAGAGGGGCAGGGGGAGAGGCTCTTTTCGGTCTTCTTCCACTGCCTCGGAAACACCCCCCATTTCGCAAATTTAAAATATCCGCAAACGAACCCATTTCCAAGTGAGCCGTTGTTGCCACAACTCCGTGCGCGGCAGACGTCCTCGTCTGCCCGTGTACCGAATGAGGATCTGGAGGGGGCAAACCGGGAGGTCTGCCGCCCACTAAAATGTGAGAAACCCACCGCGCACGGCTTATTGAAAACCCACCTCACCCCCCTTCGGGGGATTCCGAAGCGTCAGAGGCCTCACCCGCCGCTTCGCAACCCCTTTCCCGTGGGAGAGGGGCAGGGGAGAGGTTCGCTGGGACTTTTTCAGCCGCCCCGGGTCACACCCAGATTCGTTTCCAGATCTGGCGGATAAAGCGAAGGGTGTCGGTCAACGGATTGATATAGGAATGCGATCCACCATAAATAGTAGAGACCGGAACTTCTTTGAGCGGAATCCCCAACCATCCCGACTTGAAGAGCATTTCGGATTCGAAATCATAGTTCACTGACCTAAGACAGATTGCTCGGAGAGTCGATGCCGGTATCAGCCGAAACCCCGACTGGCTGTCGCGAACTCGCTGAGTCGAAAATACGGATATGATGAGCGAGGTAAGGTTGTTGATCAAACAGCGGACTAACGGCATAACTGCCCGGTTTATTTTTCTGGTCCCGATAATGATCGTGCGGCCATCGTCGCGTGCCAAAAAACGAGGGACTTCCTCCGGCAGGTGCTGAAGATCGGCATCGATAGTCAGCGCCGAGCGATACTGCTGGGCAATGGCATAATCAAAGCCGGTTTTCAAGGCGGCGCCTTTCCCCTTGTTGATCGCATGGGTCAGGTGGTGGACATTCAGTCGTCGCAAAATGTCTTCGGTGTCGTCGGAAGAACCGTCGTTTATGACCAGCAGATTTTCATCACACACAAAAGTGCGTAATCGGGGGATCAGTTCGGGCAGATATCGAGCGGCGTTGTAGGCAGGGACCAGAACAAGGGTGGAGATGGAACGAAAATCAGTCGGAGTGTTGGCTGGCGGATGCATATCAATTCGCCCAATGAAAAGAGGAAAAAATGGTCGGAGCGAGCCGATTTGAACGGCCGACCTCTCGCACCCCAAGCGAGTGCGCTACCAACTGCGCTACGCTCCGACAAATTTTGGCGCTCGTCACGCCCGAGATCATAAATCTACGTCAATTCGGGCGGAACTCAAGGGAAAAGTTTGAGGAGATCTTCAATCTCCTTCTTGAGCAAACCGATGACTGTCTGCAACCGGGCATGGGTTGTCATTTCGGTTTTTTCCTCGCTGGGCCGGCGCATCATCAGTTTGGTTCTGGCTCCGGCAATGGTCAGCTTTTCCTTGGTCCGCAGGTGGTTGATCCGGTTGATCAGCTCAATATCGGCCGCCGTGTACAAGCGGTTGCCGCCGCGATTCTTTCGCGGGCGCAGAACGGGGAACTCCTTTTCCCAGTAGCGAAGTACATACGCCTCCAGTCCGGTAATTCGAGCGGCTTCGCTTATAGAGTAATACCGTTTTTCGTCACCATCTTTTTTCATGGCGATCTCCTGTTTATCCCCGTGATTCCTGCCAGATTTCTGGCTTGAGAGTTCTTCCCATCAGATCGGCCACTGCCGCTTTGGGAGATTTATTTTCAAACAAAACCTGATAAACTTCATTAGTAATAGGCATATCGACGCCGTGCCGTTTTGCCAAATCATGGCCGGACCGGGTCGTATCTACCCCCTCGGCGATCATTGTCATCGATTCCAGAATTGCGGAAAGTTTCTCTCCCCGCCCGATTCGTTCGCCGACATGACGGTTGCGACTGTGAAGCGAGGCGCAAGTAGTTACCATATCACCAAGCCCCGATAGACCGGCGAAGGTCTCCCCTCGCGCCCCCATGACCAAGCCAAGTCGAGACATTTCGGCCAATCCACGAGTCACCAGCGCGCCGCGAGTATTATCGCCCATGCCCAAACCATCGGCAATTCCCGCGGCAATTGCGATAATGTTCTTGAGCGATCCACCTAATTCAACTCCAATAATGTCATCGGTGGCGTAGACTCGAAAGGTGGAACCGCTGAATGTCTGCTGAACCTGTGTAACTACTTTGTCATCACTTCCCGCCGCGACAACGGTTGTCGGCATATCCCTGATGACTTCTTCGGCGTGCGACGGCCCCGACACTGTGACAACCTGCGAAGGCGGAATTGGTGTGCATTCTTCGATTAGTTGTGACATTCGTCGCAGAGTCCCAAGCTCAAGCCCTTTGGCGAGATTGACAACCGACGTGAGTTGTGAACGATTGAATGAAAGTTGTGTCAACACTGACCGAAGATACTGGGAGGGAATTGCCAAGACGAGCATCTGATTTGAGTCAACTGTGTGCTGTGGGTTGTTTGTTAGTTCGATTTCTTCTGGTAGTTTGAATTTGGGCAGTCTGGCTAGATTTCCCCGTTCTCTTTTCAATATTTCATAATCATGCGGTTCGGGCTCGGCGAGCATGACCGTGTGACCATTGATAGCGAGTAGCCGGGCAATAGCCATTCCCCACGATCCGGCTCCGATAATGCCTACGTTCACACCCATACTATTTTGCACCTTTCCCGCCGGAGAAGCTGAATTTGTTTTCTGTGCGGGCAACAACACGGGACAGATTGGTACGATGGGTGTATACTACCAAAAGCATTATCGCCGCGGTCAGCGCCGTGTAGATCACTGGTCTATCAGGAAAGAAAGCGAGCTTTTCAATAAGTGTGGCCAAAAAGAGCGAGCTTGCGGCAACGATTGAGCCCAGCGCAATATATTTCGAAAGAGCTACGGTCAGGAGGAAGGCCGCCAGAGCGATCAAGGTGTGCCATGGGAGTAAAGTAATCATCACACCGAGCGCGGTGTTGACTCCCTTCCCTCCACGGAAAGCCAGATAGATCGAAAAGACATGACCAGTGACAGCCAACAGAGCAGTGAGCACGAGGAAATAGTCCGATGGAATGATATTCTGATGCACGGAGCGAGCGAGTAAAACAGCAAGGACGCCTTTGCCAATATCACCGGCATACACCCAGCCAGCGGCTTTCGGGCCAAGCGTACGCCAGACATTTGTCGCGCCGATATTTCCAGAGCCGTGCGTGCGGATATCGGTCACGCCAAGCGACTTTGCCACCAGCCAACCGAACGGAATACCGCCAAGAAAATAGGCGATGGCAAGAATGCCTGCAAAAACTAACAAATCCACAAAGTCTCCCGCTACTTGCCGCCCGTTGAGTCCTGCGTCTGGGCTTTATCCAAGCTAATCGAAGAATCCATCACCATTAGTGAATCCGAAACGAGAGGAAGCGCGGATTTGGCGATTGGACGAAGCGATTCGAGATCGGGGAAATAGGCGATCAGCGCATCGCTGAGGATCCCAATTTCCGACGAATCAAACTTTTTGTCTTCAATCCATTTGGGAAGTGGCTGAATTGCCAGCATGAAGTCCCCGTATTTCTGTTTATCCAACGAATCCGATTTAACTCTCGTGATAAAACCGTCGATGAAAGTGTTGAAGCGGACCGTATCAACGATTTCGGGATTGCGAGCGGCTTCGCCTTTCAGACCATCAACAGTGAAGCTCGCCGCCCATTTGGCTAGGTCATCTCGATAGACATAGCAGGTGGCGCCCGTTATGATGACCAAGAACAGAATTGAGCTGGCGATGATGATGCCTATTAAGCATCCCTTGGACAATCCACCGGATTTTTGTTCCATGATATTTCCTTACTTCTTGAAATTCAGCATTCGCAACATTCCCTCGCCGCGATGGGCGACAACAAGATCGCTCCAGTTTGCTCAAGGGATGGATTCACTTGATATATAATGGCGTCTCGGTTCGGAGGCAAGAGGCGACAAAAAAAAAGACCCGCCGAATGGGCGGGTCCATAGATTTCATTAAAGAGAGGCATCAACCGCCAGAGCGGCGCCGCATGGCACGTGACATGCCAGCTGTCGAGGCCGCCGCCGCAGGGCGTTTTTTGTCGGCCTTGTCAGACTTGCCTGCCTTATCGCCCTTCTTACCCTTGGCGTCAACGAGCTCTTCCTTTGGCTTCTCGATCAGCAGTTCTATTACCGACACAGAAGCGCCGTCACCACGCCGAACACCGAGTTTAATGATTCGGGTGAATCCTGAAGTGCGCTCGGCAAACTGAGGAAGGATGTCGCCGTAGAGTTTCTGGTACGCTTCTTTAACGGGCACGGTAATGGCCACGCGTCGTTTGGAAGCGAGAGTATTTTGTTTAGCGGTGGAGATAATGCGATCTACCACTGGCTGGAGCGCCTTGGCTTTGGCATCGGTTGTACGAATCATTCGATGCAAGAATAGCGACATTACCATGTTTGAGAGCATGGCATCGCGATGCGAGGCGGTTCGCCCGAGTTTAACTACTTTGTCCTGATGTCCCATTGTTTTTCTTAGCCGTTACTTTTTGTTTTCAAGAAATTTGACAAGATCCATGCCGAAATGAAGGTCCATGGATTCCAAGAGTGCGCCGATTTCATTGAGCGACTTGCGCCCGAAATTGCGATATTTAAGCATCTCGGCTTCGGACTTCGTTACCAACTCTTCAAGTGATTGGATGTTGGCGGCCCGAAGGCAATTGGATGAGCGAACCGAGAGTTCGAGTTCTTCCACGCGGGTTTTCAAAAGGTCGCGAACGCGCGTTACTTCCTCGTCCTCGGCCTTTTCTTCCAGCACCAACACTGCCTCGTCCATGTGGATGAACAACTGCAGATGATCCTTGAGAAGTTTAGAGGCATAGGAGAGGGCGTCTTCCGGCGAAACCGCGCCATTGGTATTTATTTCGAGGATAAGCCGATCGTAATCTGTTTTCTGTCCGATGCGGGTGTTTTCGATGGTATATGCCACGCGCGTGACCGGCGAAAACAGAGAATCCACATACACCGTTCCGACCGGGGCTTCGGGGCGCTTGTTCTGCTCAGACAAATTATAGCCGCGTCCATCGCAGATATCCATTTCCATTTCGAAATCGACATCGTCGGTGAGTTCGCAGATATGATGATCGGGGTTAAGGATTTCGATTTCTGAATGTCCCTCGAACATGCCAGCGGTTATTTTACCACGCTTATTCGAACGGAACCGAATAGTGCGCATTTCGTCGCTGTGCAACCGAATGACCAGACCCTTGACGTTGAGCACAATGGTCGTGACATCTTCGTACAATCCCGGCAGGGTGGCAAATTCGTGCAGACATCCCTTGATCCTTATCGATGTGACAGCCGCGCCCTGAATGGACGACAGCAGGACACGACGGATCGAGTTGCCTAGCGTAACGCCGAATCCGCGTTCGAGCGGTTCAACGATGAAGCGAGAAAAATTTTGGGCCACCTGCGAGCGGTCGTTGACCACTTCTTGGGGCATTGTCAATGGCTTCCATTTCATATCTATAACCTCTCCGTTGTGTCCGTTACTTGGAGTATAATTCGACGATCAGCTGTTCGTTAGCGGTCATCGGAATATCAGCGCGCTTCGGCATTTCGAGGAGTTCGCCTTCGAGCGACGCCTTATTCAGCCGGAGCCACGGGATTTCCTCGGCATGACCCAACTTGAGCGCGCCGTGAACCATCTCGAGATTTTTTGATTTGTCTTTCACGCGAATGATTTGTCGCGGCTTCACGCTGAAGGATGGAATATCCACAATGTGCCCGTCGACCAGAATATGTCGATGGAGCACAAGCTGGCGCGCCTGTTTGCGCGAGGCGGCAAAACCAAGTCGATAGACGAGGTTGTCCAGTCGCGTCTCAAGGAAACGAACCAGCTCTTCGCCAGTGACACCGGTACGAGCGTTCGCTTTCTCATAATAGTTTCGGAACTGGGTTTCCAGTACACCGTACATACGGCGGACTTTTTGTTTTTCACGAAGTTGGAGCCCGTACGCCGAGACTTTACGGCGCATGTTTTGTCCATGCTGTCCGGGGGCGTACTGTCGACGCTCAATAGCACACTTGTCAGTCATGCAACGAGCGCCTTTCAAAAACAACTTTTCACCTTCGCGACGGCACAACTTGCAGTTCGCTTCACTATACCGAGCCATCTATTCTCCTTGTAATACTCTTATCTATACTCATCGGTTAGACGCACTTACACCCGTCGTCGCTTAGGTGGCCGACATCCGTTGTGCGGAATCGGCGTGACATCTTTAATCATGCTGATTTCAAGTCCAGCGGCGGCCAATGATCGGACAGCCGCTTCTCGTCCTGATCCCGGACCCTTGACCCAGACTTCAACTCGTCTCAGACCAAGATCCATCGCTTCTTTCGCCGCTGTTGAAGCCGCCATCTGAGCCGCAAATGGGGTGGATTTCTTCGATCCCTTGAATCCGGCTTTACCAGCCGAGCCCCAGGAGATCGTTCGCCCGAGTGAATCGGAGACAGTGATCTGCGTGTTGTTGAATGTTGCCTTGATATGGACAACACCGTTGGCTTCAACACGCGTGATTTTGCGTTTGCCTTTTTTCTTTTTTGGTTCAGCCACGAAAATCTATCCTTTAGTCAGTTGTTACTTTCCGATCAAGTCTTGCCTACTGGCTTTTTCTTCAAACCACCAACCGATTTACGCGGTCCCTTGCGAGTGCGCGCGTTGGTCTTGGTGCGCTGGCCTCGAACCGGCAGTCCACGACGATGCCGCAGTCCGCGATAACAGCCAATATCGACCAGGCGTTTGATATTCATGGAAACTTCGCCACGCAAAGCGCCTTCAACAGTGTAATCGCTTTCGATAACACTTCGAAGTTTGGCGACGTCATCATCGGTCAGCTTGTTGACACGGGTTTCCGGATTGATTCCGGTTTTTTTCAGAATCTCTTTGGCATTCCGCGGGCCAACGCCATAGAGATACATTAGCGCAGTTTCAATGCGCTTTTCGCGGGGAAGATCAACACCGGCTATTCGAGCCAATTCACCACTCCTTCAGTTACGTACCGTAGTACGATCGTTATCCCTGCCGCTGTTTGTGGCTGGGGTTTTTGGTGCAGATCACGCGGATAACACCGCGACGTTTGATCACTTTGCAGTGTTCGCACCGCTTCTTAATTGCCGATCGTACTTTCATACCAATAACTCGTTTGTTCGTTCGCCTTATTTATACCGATAAGTGATTCTGCCACGCGACAAGTCGTATGGTGACAACTCAAGCGTCACCTTGTCGCCGGGCAGGATCTTGATAAAATGCATTCTCATTTTTCCGGAGATATGCGCGAGAACGACATGCCCGTTGTCCAGCTCGACGCGAAACATCGCGTTTGGCAGGGGCTCGATAACTTTGCCTTCAACGGTAATAGTCTCTTCTTTCGCCATACTCTCCTTACGCCACAGTTAACACGTCCGGACCATCTTCGGTGATAGCCACGGTATGCTCGAAATGCGCCGACGGCATTCCGTCAGCAGTTACGATCGTCCACCCATCCGGTTTAGTGCGGACATCGTAGGTCCCGAGGTTTATCATGGGTTCAATCGCCAGAACCATCCCGGCTTTCAGCACCGGGCCCTCATCGGGAGAACCAAAATTGGGAACTTGCGGTTCCTCGTGCATTTTGCGGCCAATACCATGACCGACCAACTGCCGGACCACACTAAATCCCTGATCTTCGGCAGTACGCTGAACAGCCGCCGATATTTCACCTAATTTATTGCCTTTTCGTGCTTTGTCAATACCGGCGTGCAGACTCTTTTGGGTTCCTTCTATCAAGCGCAGTTTCTCGGCTGACACCCGTCCTATGGGGTAAGTTCTGGCCGAGTCGCCATAATACCCATCGACGATAGATCCCACATCGACACTAACCAGATCGCCGTCCTTAACAATTCTCTTACCCGGGATGCCATGTACCACTTCATCATCAATAGAGATGCAGGCCGAAGCCGGGTACCCCTGATAGTCCTTAAAGGCGGGAATGGCGCCGTGAGACAGGAGGAAATCCTCAATCAACATATCGAGCTGTTTGGTGGTCATACCCGGTTCTATGGTTTTTTCAACCATATCCAAGCATTGGGCAACCACTCTACCGGCCCGACGCATGATCTCAACTTCCTCTTTGGTCTTCAGTGTTATCACGGCTCCGTTCTCAATTCACAATTTTCAAAAGTGATGAAAAAACAGCATCCGGCGAAGTGCTGGCATCGATTTCAGACAACAATCCTTCGTGACGATAGTAGTCCTCGATGGGCTGAGTTTGCCGTTTGTAGATTTCAAGCCGATTTTGCACTACTGACACTTCGTCATCGGGGCGGCGGACCAGCGCGGCGTTATCCGCATCGCAAATGCCTTCTATTTTTGGCATATGCATCGGATAATTGTACCCGGCGTTGCAGGTTGGGCAAAGGAGTCGTCCTGATAATCTCCGGACAATTTCCTCGTCAGACACCTTCAACAAAATTGCCTTGTTTAGCGAAATCTGATGACTGGTAAGCATAGCATTGAGACTATCAACCTGAGAAATAGTGCGTGGGAAACCGTCGAGCACAAATCCGCTAGCCCTGTTTCCGTTGCTTATTTTCTCTTCAATCAGATCAATAATGAGCGTATCCGGCACCAATTCGCCTTTTTTCATATAAGACTCGGCCTGTTTGCCAAGAGTCGTTCCATTTTTGAGCGCTTCGCGTAGCATATCACCCGTCGACAAATGAACCAGCCCAAACGCCTTCGATAACCGAGCCGCTTGGGTTCCCTTGCCTGATCCGGGGGGACCAAGGAAGATTAGGTTCATATATCAGTACGACCTCCCACGGATTTTACCCTTTTTGAGGAAGCCGTCGTAATGACGCATGAGCAAATGCGATTCTATTTGTTGAAGGGTATCGAGCGCGACGCCGACCGCAATCAGAATGCTGGTGCCACCGAAAAAGAACTGCACGTCGAAAGATCCGATCAACACCCACGGCAGGACGGCAATAGCCGCAAAAAACAACGCGCCGGGAAGGGTGATGCGGGTCAGGACTTTTTCGATATACTCGGCTGTGTTCTTGCCGGGGCGGATGCCCGGAATATATCCGCCGTTCTTACGCATATTATCAGCTAGTTCAACTGGGTTGAAAACAATAGCAGTATAGAAGTACGCAAAGAATACAATTATCAGAATGTAAATTGAAGAATACCAAAACCCGCCGGGAGCCAGTCCGACCGACACCAAATTTTGTAGCCATTCGGTATCAGGAAAGAGCTGGGCAACGGTTGACGGCAGGAACATGATTGACTGAGCAAAGATGATCGGGATAACGCCGGCGGCATTAACTGAAAGCGGTAGAAAAGTCGTCGCCCCACCAAACACTCGACGTCCCACAACTTTTTTGGGATACTGCACCGGAATACGGCGCTGAGCGCGAGTCATCAGTACGACTGCGGCAATTACTACTAAGGCGAGACCTACAATGACCAGCTCGGCAAAAATGGAACGGGTACCGACGCTAATAAGTTGAATCTCATTGACAACAGCATCGGGTAGGCGAGCAATAATGCCTATAAAGATGATAAGCGAAGTACCATTACCAATACCGCGCTCAGTAATCTGTTCACCGAGCCACATGATAAAAATCGTACCGCAGGTAAATGTCAGAATGGTCAGAGCAATAAAAGGGCCGTGATCCATGTGAACGGCCTGCACCCCATTATATGACATCGACGCCAAGAATCCGGCCGTACCCCAGGCCTGAAGAGCCGCGATAACAACGGTCAGATAGCGGGTGTACTGAGTGATCTTGCGACGACCCTCTTCTCCCTCGCGCTGTAAGCGTTGGAGATACGGAATGACCGCGCCAAGCAACTGGAGCATAATCGACGCCGAGATATACGGCATGATCCCCATCGCGAAAATGGTCGCTTTTGCAAAGTTGCCGCCCGCAAAGAGATCAATGAGACCGAAGATTGATCCCTGGCTGGTCAGGGCATTGGCGATGATAGATCCATCGACACCGGGGGTCGGGATATGACCACCGACTCGATAGACAACCAAAAGCGCAAACGTGAAAAGTATCCGTTTGCGCAGTTCTTCAATTTTGAAAATAGAGCGAAATGTTTCTAACACTTCACCACCTCGGTTTTTCCGCCGGCCGCTTCTATCTTTTCCTTTGCCGACTTGGAAAACGCCTGAACTTTGACGTTGAAGGCTTTCTCTACCGATCCATCACCGAGAATCTTAACGGGACGGTTGGCATTGCTGACCAAACCAGCGGCCTTAAGCGATTCTCCGGTAATTTCGGCGGCCTCGCATCGCACCAGGTCTTTTAGGTTCACAACCTGGAATTCTACACGGAAGGGATTGGTAAATCCGAATTTTGGCAACCGGCGATGCAAAGGCATCTGACCGCCTTCGAATCCCCATCTATAAACGAAACCAGCGCGGGCTTTGCCACCCTTGTGGCCTTTGCCGGAGGTTTCACCCATGCCACTGCCCGGACCACGTCCAACGCGTTTGCGATTTTTGGTAGATCCTGCGGCCGGTTTTAGGGTATGGAGGTGCATGGTATAGGTCTCCTTCAAAGGCCGCGTCAGGCGACGGGCTCCACTTTAACCAAGTGTGCCACTGACCGAACCATACCGCGAATCTGCGGGGTATCGGTGTGAACGACACTACGGCGTATTTTACCAAGTCCCAGCGCCTCGATAGTGCGCTTCTGGGTTTTGGGGCAGTCGATTATACTGCGAACTTGTGTCACTTTTAATTTTTGCATCTATCTGTTCCTGTCTACTTACTCACGCGCTCAGCTTGTTTGCCGGAACTGCGCTTCCTGTTCGCGGGTCTCCAGTGCCTGCAGACCGTTGAGCGTAGCTTTCACTACGTTGTTCGGATTGCGGCTTCCCAAAATCTTGGTTAGCACATCTTGCACACCGAGCGATTCGAGCACCGCGCGAACAGCGCCACCGGCGATCACACCGGTACCCGGCGAGGCCGGACGCATCACCACAGTGCTTGCTCCGTAGATGCCGTCGATACGATGCGGGATCGTGCCGTTAACCAACACAATCTGGACCATAGAGCGACGAGCGGCTTCGGTTCCTTTGCGAATGGCATCCGCAACTTCGGAGGCCTTACCCAAACCAATGCCGACCTTGCCTTGTTTGTCGCCGACCGTTACCAGCGCTGTAAAACCGAATCTCCGGCCGCCTTTGACGACCTTGGCGACACGATTGACGCTGATGACTTTCTCTTCGAAACCAAGCGAATCTGAATCAAACTTTGCCAAGCGTTACCTCATGCGAATTCATACACATATGTTATTCATATCTAGAATTTAAGGCCACCCTCGCGCGCGCCATCGGCGACAGCTTTGACGCGGCCGTGATAGCGATTACGATTGCGGTCAAATACCACTAATTCAATTCCTTTGGCTTTCGCCATCTCGGCGATTTTCTTGCCGATCAGTTTTGCCTGCGCGGTTTTGTTATCGTCCTCTTTGAGGACGCTCTCCATCAGCTTGGAACTGGTGGACACTCCGCACAGCGTGACGCTCTTCTCATCGTCGATGATCTGAGCGGTCATATTGTTGAGCGACTTGTAGACGGTCAGTCTGGGGCGGATAGTCGTGCCGGTTACTTTTGAGCGCACACGCATTTTCCGACGCCAGCCCTGAATCGCTTTAATTTTACCTTGTACAGTCATATTTCACCACTCTTTGTTTCATCATCCCGCAGTCTTGCCAGCCTTGTGACGCACAATTTCGCCTACATAGCGAACGCCCTTACCTTTGTACGGTTCCGGTTTACGGAACGATCGTATTTTGGCGGCCACCTGGCCCACAAGCGCCTTATCGATTCCATCAATCGTGATCTTGTTTTCCTTTGGGTCAACGCTGATAGCGATTCCCTGCGGCGGATTGAAGATGATCGGATGAGAGAATCCTAAGTTCATCACGAGGGTTTTGCCTTTGGCCTCAGCTCGATAGCCGATGCCGACCATTTCCAACTGCCGGGTGTAACCCTGGGTCACTCCCAGAACCATGTTATTTATCAACGCCCGTGTGAGACCGTGAAGCGCTCGATGCTTCTTCATGTCCGACGACCGCGTGACTTCCACAGTATTCCCCTCGACCTTAACGGCGATGGCGGAATGTACCTCCATGTCCAGTGAACCTTTCGGTCCGGTGACAGTCAGCTTCCTTCCGGCAAGTTGAACTTTTGTTTTATCCGGAATTGGGACCGGTGATTTTCCTACGCGCGACATTCTTGTTTCCTTTACCAGCAACGCAACATCAGCTCGCCGCCTATTTTACGGCGTGAAGCTTCGTAATTTGTCATCAAACCCTGCGAGGTGGATATGACCGAAATCCCCCGGGTATAGTGCGTGGTCAGCCGAATCTTTTCGGCGTCGACATACTTGTGCAACCCGGGACTGGAGATGCGCTGTATCCCGCGGATGACCGGTTTATCACCCCGGCTATAGCGAAGGTAGACTCGCAGAATGCCCTGTTTATTGTCGGGCAGTTCAACGACGTCGCGGATAAAATGTTCTTCCCGAAGAATTCGGACAACTTCGCGTTTGAGATTAGAGGCCGGGATATCCACAGCCGGTTTCTTCGCCTTGGAGGCGTTGCGAATCCGGGTCAACAAATCGGCGACTGGGTCGGTCATACACATGTATGCATTCTCCTAAAACATTTCCAAGTGGTTTACCAACTCGACTTCACGACGCCCGGCAGATCACCCGACAGGGCCATCTGGCGGAAACAAATTCGGCACAATCCGAATCGTCGCATAAAGGCGTGGGGCCGACCGCACCGCCGACAGCGGCTATATTTCCGCACGGCGAACTTCGGCGTTTTTTTCTGTTTCTCTACAAGGCACTTCTTAGCCATCGGACTCCTACTTGCGGAACGGCATTCCCAATTCAGCCAAAAGTTGACGCGCTTCATCGTCTGTTTGGGCTGTGGTGGTTATTGAAATGGTCATTCCCCGCACTTTATCTATTTTATCGTAGTCGATTTCCGGAAAGATCAACTGTTCTTTAAGACCGAGGTTGAAATTGCCGCGTCCGTCGAACGATTTCGGATTCACTCCCTTGAAGTCGCGAATACGGGGCATGGCGATATTTGTCAATCGATCAAAAAATTCATACATCCGGTCGCGACGGAGCGTTACCGCACAGCCGATCGCAACACCTTTGCGCAATTTGAAATTGGAGATACTCTTGCGCGCCTTGGTCAGCACCGGTTTTTGTCCGACGATGGCAGTCATGTCGCCGAGCGCGGCTTCGAGCACCTTGGCATTGGTAGTCGACTCACCCAACCCCATGTTGAGGGTTATCTTGGTCATTTTTGGCACCTGCATAGCCGAGCTGTAGTTGTTATCCTTCATCAGCTTGGGCAGGACTTCTTTTTCGAATTTTTCTTTGAGTCTATTCATATCAACTCACCTTACAGTTCTTCACCAGTCAGCCGGCTTACGCGCACCCGATGCTCCTTGCCGCCGTCGACAACGATCTTGCGTGCGACTCGGGTTGCTTTTGGCTTGCCGTCATCACCCTTCACAAACAAAGATACGTTGCTCAGATGGACGGGGGCTTCAATGGTAACAATGCCGCCCTTGGGGCTTTTTTGCGTTGGGCGTTGGTGCTTTGATTTCTTATTCACACCTTCTACCAACACACGATTCTTTTTTGTGTCGACCCATACCACGCGACCGGTTCTTCCTTTGTACTGGCCGGTGATCACGAGCACGGTATCATTTTTCTTTATTCGCATACCGAGGTTTCCTTAAATCACTTCCGGGGCAAGCGAAATAATTTTCATAAATTGTTTGTCGCGAAGTTCTCGCGCCACCGGTCCAAAGATACGGGTACCCCGTGGCTCTTTGGCATCGTTAATAATAACCGCGGCATTGTCCGAAAACCGGAGCATGGAGCCGTCTTTGCGGCGCACACCGCTTGTTGTGCGAACAATCACGGCCTTGCAGACCTCAGAGCGTTTCACGGTTCCGCCGGGAATCGCTTCTTTGATCGCGACAACAATAATGTCGCCGATGGTAGCTGATTTTTTTCGGCCACCAAGAATACGGAAGCACATGCACCGTTTGGCGCCGGAATTGTCGGCTACGTTAAGTTCTGAAAACTCTTGTATCATAATTTCCCTCGTCGTCGAATTCTAAGGCGACTACTTCGCGCGCTCCACTATTTCGACCAGCCGCCACCTCTTGGTTTTGGACAACGGTCGCGTTTCCATGATGCGGACAGTATCGCCGTTCCTGGCGTCATTGGTCTCGTCATGGGCGTACAGTTTTGAAAAAGTTTTTACCTGTTTGGCGTACAATGGATGCTTGATCGTTCGATCTATTCGCACCACGATGCTCTTGTGCATCTCGGCGCTGACGACTAGCCCCACACGCACCTTGCGTCGATTGCGGTCGGTCTCTTGTTCGGTACTCATGCTCACTTATTTCTCCGCGCTCTTCCGGGGCTTGGCATCGCTTAGAATCGAAGACTTGCCTTCCGCCAACGGTCTAATTTTCAACGTATCTTCCTGCAACAGGGTGTTTACCTGCGCAATCTCGCGTCCGATTGTACGAAGCCGGAGCGGGTTATCCAGCGTCTTTATTGAACGGCGCATTTTGAGATTAAACATCTCTTCTTTCAGATCATCCCGCTTCTGAACTAATTCTGAGCGCGACAGTTCGCGCATTGAATTTACTTTCATCAGACTGTCTCCGCATCATGCCGACTGACAAATTTTGTTTTCAGTGGCAGTTTATTGGCGGCCAGCTTCATGGCGGCACGCGCCATAACTTCAGTCACGCCTTCAATTTCAAACAGTACCCTACCCGGCTTGATTACAGCCACCCAAAACTCTGGGGCGCCTTTACCCTTACCCATACGGGTTTCAGCCGGCTTTTTGGTTACCGGTTTATCCGGAAAAACCCTGATCCACATTTTACCACCGCGCTTCAAGTGGCGTGTCAACGCTACGCGAGCCGCTTCAATCTGGCGATTGCTCAACCAGCAGGGCTCAAGCGCTTTGAGTCCGTATTCTCCGAACGCCACGGTTGCGCCGCTATTGGCCAGGCCGGTCATACGACCGCGTTGTTGCTTACGATATTTTGTTCTCTTCGGCTGTAACATATCTCACACTTTCCAACTCTGTGTAGCGCCGGTTACGACGCTTTTTCTCCGCCACCGGGTTTGTCTCCGCCACCTTGCACAGGTCCCGACGGACGATTCGGCTGTTCGGGACGACGTCCCCGTGGTGGGTGACTATCCTGTGCTGGCGCAGGCGGCCCGTCATGGCGCCGCACCTGACCGAGCGGGCGATGTCCGCCGCCGCTGCCACCGCCTCTATTGTCGCGCCCACCAGCACCACGCCCACCGCCACCGCGACCTCCGCCACCGCGATTGTCGCGTCCACCACGGCCGCCTCGGCCACGGTCATCAGGACGACGCATCGTGCGGTCATCGCCCTGTTGTTGTTCGGGTTGAACAGTTGCTCCTTCACCGGGCGTTCCATACTGGCCCATTTCGAGAATTTCTCCGCGACAAATCCAAACTTTTACGCCGATACAACCATAGGTAGTATGCGCGGTCGCGGTTGAATAATCTATATCAGCACGAAGCGTATGGAGGGGTACGCGGCCTTCGCGATATTTTTCAGTTCTGGCAATTTCAGCGCCGCCCAAACGGCCACCGCATTGGATCTTGATTCCTTGCGCTCCCATTTTCATGGTTGCCGCAATTGATTTCTTCATAGCGCGGCGGAAAGACACGCGACCTTCAAGCTGGCGGGCGATCGAGTCGGCCACCAAATGCGCATCGAGTTCAGGCTTACGTACTTCAATGATATTCAACATGATATCTTTTTTCGTGAGCAGATGAAGCTCTTCGCGGAGCTTGTCGACTTCGGCCCCACGGCGACCGATCACGATACCGGGGCGTGCCGTCAGAATATCGACCGTGACTTTCTTAGGGGCGCGCGAAATATACACATTTGAAATGCCGGCATTATCTAGTCGCTTGTTGATGTACCGCTTGACCAAAATGTCTTCATGGACTAGATCAGCAAAGTTGCGTTGTGGCGCAAACCAGCGGCTGTTCCATGTTTTGATGATGCCGAGTCGCAGGCCGATTGGATTTGTCTTTTGTCCCAACGTCGTTCTCCTTACGAACTATACTTAGCGAGCGCGCTTACTACTTTTTCCCTTTGGTGGCGCTCTTGGTCGTCTTGGTTTTGGTCGCAGCGCTCTTAGCGGACGGCTTTGAGGTCGTTTTTTTCGTCTTAGCGATGCGTTTTACAGCAGTCTCGGTAGTTGAAGTAGTCTCAGCCGCCGGTCTGCTTGTGTGAGATCTCGCGGGCCGCGCAGACGCTCGTTCACCCAAGAGAATAGAAACATGACTGAACGGTTTTCGATAACGAAATACTCGTCCCATAGATTGCATGCGAATCCGCTTTAAGACTGGACCGCCATCGACAGCAACTTCCTTGACATACAGATCTTCCGGATGAAGATGCGCGGTTCCTTCGACGGACAGCTTATTCGCCACCGCCGATTTGAGCATTTTCGCCAGCGGAAGAGCGGCAAAGCGAGGCGTAAAATTCAGAATGTTCAGCGCCTTCTCAACAGGCAGACCCTTAATCAACGCTGTTACCTGACGCATTTTGCGAGCAGGAATACCGGAGTATTGGAGACGTGCGGTTGGTTGAGCCAATGGCGAAAAATCGCCAAGCTTCTTGCCGACCATGGATTCCTTCACTGAGAACCGGACATACTTTCTTCCGTTGAACACAGCAAAAGTGTGACCTATAAAATCCGACTTAATATTAGTCGCGCGTTCGTGTGTGCGAATGACATGTTTTTCACCGGATTCATTCATTTGTGCGACTGACTTTAGCAGGCGATTTTTTACCGGACGCGGGGCGTGTTCGGTCATGAGGACACACCTTTCACCGCCGACGTACGTTCAACCAGCTTGCCGGCGTGACCGCGAAATGTACGAGTCGGGGCAAACTCTCCCAGTTTGTGGCCGACCATATTTTCCGACACATAGATCGGTATGAATTTGTTGCCATTGTGCACCGCGAAAGTGTGGCCAACAAAGTCGGGGCTGATGGTTGAGCGACGAGACCAGGTCTTTATGACCTTCTTGTCGCCGACCTTATTCAAGCCTTCGATCTTGCGAAGCAGTTTTTCATCTATGAAAGGACCTTTTTTCAGCGAACGGGGCATATCAGTTTACTCCACCATCACTTCTTCTTACGGCGATCTTCAATTAGATGCGCCAACGATTTCTTTTTCTTGCGGGTTTTGAGACCCTTCGTCTTGATACCCCATGGGGTACAAGGGTGACGCCCACCAGAAGAGCGGCCTTCGCCGCCACCCATCGGGTGATCAACAGGATTCATAGCCACACCACGGACCGAGCCGCGGCGACCACGCCAGCGTGACGCGCCAGCTTTACCCAACACTATATTCTTGTGTTCAATATTAGAGACCTGACCGATCACCGCGTAGCAGATAAGCGGCACGGTGCGCACTTCGCCTGAAGGCATCCGCAAAGTCGCCTTGCCGCCTTCTTTGGCTACCAACTGCGCCATTGAACCAGCCGATCGCACCATCTGCGCTCCCTTACCGGGCCGAATTTCAACATTATGCACGTTGGTTCCCAGCGGCATGCGGGCCAATGGCATCGCGTTGCCAGTCTTGATGTCGGCGCTTTCGCCAGCCATGATGGTCGTGTTTACCGTTATTTCGTTCGGGGCTACGATGTACCGCTTCTCACCGTCAGCGTAATGCAAAAGAGCGATACGCGCTGAACGATTCGGATCATATTCAATCGAGGCCACGCGGGCAGGGATATCGTGTTTATCGCGCCGGAAATCGACTATGCGATAAAACTGTTTGTGTCCCCCTCCACGACTCCAGCAGGTGACGCGCCCTTTGTTGTTGCGACCGCCGGTACTGTGCTGTTTCTCGAGAAGCGACTTTTCGGGAACCCGCGAAGTCAGCTCTTCAAACGACGGCACGGTACGAAACCGTAGCGAAGGGGTAACGGGACGATATTTTTTCATTGCCATAATAGTTGTACTCTATCCGTCACACGTTTTCGAATACAGCGATCGACTGCGTTTTCTTCAGCCGCACGATCGCTTTTTTCCATGTACCGGATTTGCCTTCAAACCGGCCCATTCGACGCAGTTTTCCCGGCATCATAGCTGTCCGGACCGAATCGACCTTAACCTTAAAAGTCTTTTCAACTGCAGATTTAATCTGATACTTGTTGGCTCGCTTATCGACCTCGAACACATACTCGTTGTTGTTCTGCTTGAGTAGCGTTGTGCGTTCGGTCGTGATATGCGACTTTATAATATAGCGCGGGTCAGCAATCATGCGAACACCTCTTCTATTTTTGCCAAGCCAGCCTTGGTGAGGAGCAGGACATCGCTATTAAGCGCTTCGTAGCCATTCATCAATGCGGCGCGGCGATATTGGGTTTTCGCTAAATTGCGGCAGGAGAGATCAAGCTTCTCGTTCCGTCCCTCGTCCAATATCAGACACTTCTTCCCTCTGATATCGAGGCGGCCTAACACTCCGACAAGCGTTTTGGTTTTGATTTCAGCCAGAGTAATTTGATCGACAATCTTTATGGCGCCATTGCGCGCTTTGTCTGACAACACCGACTGAATTGCCATCCGCTTCATTTGCTTGGGCATTTTTGAACCGTAATCGCGCGGCTGAGGGCCGAAAACAGTACCGCCGCCTTTCCACAGAGGTGAGCGAATAGTGCCAGCGCGAGCGCGACCTGTTCCTTTTTGCTTCCACGGCTTCTTGCCACCGCCGGAAACTTCTTTGCGTGTCTTGGTCAACGCGGTTCCCTGTCGCTGGCGGGCCAAATAGTTCACCACATACTGATGAACCAGCGCCTCATTCGGTTCCACGCCAAACACTGCGGCGTTCAGGTCGACTGAACCAACCTCGCCGCCGTCCTGATTGTATACTTTCACGTTCATTGTCGCCATCCGTTACAACACCCGATTCGAAAGCCGGATTTTTACAAGTGAGCCGCGGTGACCCGGAATGGATCCCTGCACCAGCATAAGATTTTCGCTATCTATAATTTTAACAATTTTCAAATTGAGAACCGTGACGCGGTCCTTACCCATTTTACCCGCCATCTTCATCCCCTTGAAAACACGGGAAGGATAGGACGACTGTCCGAGTGATCCTGGCGCGCGCATGCGGTCGGACTGACCGTGCGTTTTCGGGCCACCGCCAAAATTGTGGCGCTTCATGACACCGGCGAACCCGAGACCACGCGATATGCCAACGACATCGACTCGCTCACCCTCTTTGAAGATATCCACCTTCATAGCGGCTCCAACTTCAAGCTCTGCGTCATCATACTGCAATTCCTGCAGATGTCGCATTGGTTCGACGTTGGCTTTGCCAAAATGTCCAATCGTTGGCATATCCACCAGCTTTTTGCGAATGGAACCGAAGCCGACCTGATACGCTTTGTATCCATGTTTTTCGGTAGTGCGCCGTTCTATAACTGAGCACGGTCCAGCTTCGATGACTGTCACCGGAATCATTTCGCCCGTCGGTTTAAAGACGCGGGTCATGCCAATTTTTTTGCCGAGTATTTCTTTCATATGCTCGCGTCGTTTCGTCAGGTTTTAATTTCCACATCGACACCGGCAGGCAGATCGAGCTTCATCAGCGCGTCCACGGTCTGGGGAGTCGAGTCATATATTTCTATCAAGCGCTTATGCACGCGGGTCTCGAATTGTTCACGAGACTTCTTATCGACATGAGGCGAACGAAGCACCGTGTAGACCGTTTTCTTGGTCGGCAGCGGAATAGGCCCGACCAATCTCGCACCGGTGCGAACAACCGTCCGTGCGATTTCCTTGGTTGACCGATCAAGCGCGAAATGATCGTACGCTTTCAGCCGTATCCGTATTTTCTGAACATCCATATCTGCTTCTCGTTTCTCTTATTCCAGAATCTCGGAGATGACGCCGGCGCCCACCGTGCGGCCGCCCTCGCGGATAGCA
>CXWL01012472.1_pt1 | contig 155638 bp, 99 predicted proteins | sample 590931 | NCBI WGS metagenome assembly CXWL01 (sample SAMEA3498368, study PRJEB10139) | groundwater metagenome | biome: water well; material: biofilm material | place: Germany | collected 2015-04-27
GATTCTGGCCGGCACCGCCACGGCGGGCGCGGACTTCACGGCGAGCAGCGGCTCCTTCACCATCCTCGCCGGCGCCTCCAGCACCACCGTCTCCGTGCCCATCCTCAACGACAATCTCGTGGAACTGATTGAGACAGTCGTGTTGCAACTCACGTTGCCGCAGAATGTGCAGTTCACCAACGCCTCGCCGGCGCTCTACGCCATTACCAGAATAATCGATAACGATTTTGTTCTGGACGTGGATGGCAACGATGTGGCCGACGCGCTGACCGATGGCATTGTCATTATTCGATACTTGTTCGGCTTTACCGGCGATGCGTTGATCAATGGCGTGGTGGATCCATTGGGAGCAAGAAACACAGCACAATTAGTGGAGGAATTTCTCGCTCAGATTTCAGACAGATTGGATGTCGATGGTAACGGGCAGGCCGACGCTCTTACCGATGGCATTGTCATCATTCGATACTTGTTCGGCTTTACCGGCGATGCGTTGATCAACGGCGTGGTGGATCCGACCGGCACGAGGACTACGGCAGCTGCGATCGAAGCGTTTCTGCAAGGTTTCCTGCCCGGCAGTACGCCGACGGCGTCTGAAGCGAATCTGGTAACTGCTCCATCGGAATCGCCCACAACAGTTGAGACTGATCCTGCTACGTCCGGGACAGATCTGAGCCTGGCCTATGTGCAGCGATCCTGGGTAAAGAGTTTTGTGGCGGAGACTGGTGAGGCGACCGATGCAGAAGACGAGGAACTTCTGATCACGTTGCCGGCGTGAAGCGTCGTTCGTGAAGCGTGAAGTGTGAAGCGCGAGATAGGCGAAACAGATGAGGGTTGATCTGGTCTATTTGGTTTGTTTGGTTTTTGGGTTGAAGGAATCTAACCAAATAAACAAGACAAACTAAACAAACAGATTACACGAGACAGATGAGGGGTCATTCATGAGCTTGGCTGAATTGTTCTATATGAAAGAGAGTTTCCGGGAGAGTGTCCGCCGCTGGCGACAGGCCTGCTTCCGCCGCCGCACTCAGCACTCAGCCCTCGGCACTCAGCGTTTCCAGCTCGAAGCGCTCGAGCCGCGTCTGCTGCTCTCGGCTACGCCGACCGAGATCGTCGTCAACCAGGCTCTTGAGCCAGCGGCGATCACCGTACCGGCCGGCTCATTGCCGAATCTCGATGTGGACCTCAATGGCCAGGCCGATGCCCTGAGTGACGGCATCGTCATCATCCGGCATCTGTTCGGTTTTACCGGCAACGCGCTGGTGGATGGTGTGGTCGATCCGGCAGGACAACGGACTGATCCCACGGCGATTGCCGACTATCTCAATTCCATTCGTACGACCGCCCTCGATGTGGATCTGAATCAACAGACTGATGCGCTGAGCGACGGCATCATGATGATTCGCAGCCTCTTTGGGTTCAGTGGCAATGCCTTAACCGACGGGGCGATCGATCCCGGAGGCCAGCGCACCGACCCCACCGTCATTGCCACGTTCCTCGATAACATGAACCCGCAGCGCGAACTGGTCGCGCCGAATCTCATGGCTGGATTACAACAAGATACAGGGCTGAGTTCAACCGATACCATCACATTTAATCCGGCGATCACAGGCACCATCGCGGACATCAATCAGATTGCCACCTTCACCGCCGGGTTCGATGCGACACCAGTGGGAAGCTTCGTCGATGTGCTCGGTGATCTGCAGACCACCGGTGTCTTCACGCTCTCCACCACTCGCCTGAATCAATTGGCTGGCGGCACGCTCGCCGATGGGGCGCATACCCTCCATCTCAGAGCGACCGACGCCCGCGGCAACGTCGCCACGCTGGATCGAACGTTCACGCTCGATACGACACTTCCTACTACAACCTTTAATTTGGCGTCCGGTTCGGATACTACTCCCATCGGCGATTTGCAAACGCTGTTTGCGGTGGTGGCTCTGACAGGGCAAACCGAGCCAAATGCCGCTGTGACACTATTGCAGGGAAATATCACCGCATCCAGCAATCAGAGTGGGATCTTTACTATCAACAATGTTCCTCTGGCTCTCGGTGGGAATGTTCTGACGATTCGGGTCACGGATCAAGCCGGTAATATCAGCGATGTCGCCAGAACTTTTACTCGCTTGCAGTCCACCAACCAGCCACCGGTGCTCGCGCCGATCGGCAATCAAACGGTTCGCGCCGGGGAATTGCTGAGGGTCACCACCTCCGTGACTGATGCCGATGTGCCGACGCAAACGTTGTCGTTCAGCCTTGTTGGAACGGCGCCTCAGGGCGTTTCAATCGGAGCCGGCACCGGCGTTCTCACCTGGACACCGATTACGGCGCAGGTCGGCCAGGTTTCGATCACTGTTCGCGTCGAAGACAGTGGCGCGCTTTCCCTGTCGGATGAAAAAACCTTCAGCGTTACAGTGACGAATGCCAACCAGGCGCCGGTCCTCACGCCGATTGCGCCGCTGACCGTGTTTCCCGGCGGCCATCTGGAAGTGCCGTTCACCGCCACCGATCCCGACGGCAACCGCGTGCAGTTCTTCGTGACGAGCGCCGTGCCGCTCCCCACGAGCATGCTCAACGGAAGCGGCACGTTCATCATTACTCCAGCGCCGGGCGAAGAAGGCACCTATGCCTTCACCGTCATCGCGAGCGACGGAATCCTCACAAGCACCCAAGCCGTCACCCTCACTGTCGCACCGGATCCGACCGCCACCACGCGCATCTCCGGTAAAGTGGTGGGTACGACCGGCCAACCACTGGCCGGCGTCCCCATCGAAGTCGGGCGCATCATTACGCTCACGGCAGCCGACGGCACCTTTACACTGGATCTGCCGGCTATCTTAGTCCCAACCGAATCATTCAACATTGTCGTTCCCATCGGCGACGTGTTCTTCGATCCCTTCACCACCGGTACGCAAGTGATCACGATGCGGCGCGCCGGCTCTGATCCCGCGACCGGCACGAGTGCGAGCAATCCACTCCAACATCCGAATCTCGTCACCAGCTTCCTCGACGGCAACATCGTCTATGGCAGCGATCCAGACCGGGCGCTGGCCTTGCGCACGTTACAAGGCGGCACACTCAAGACCAGCGCCGGGAATCTCCTGCCGTTCAATACCACGACCTTTTTCCCGAACGGGCCGCTAGAGAACGACAATGGCGGCAACGCCAATCCGGGCTCGCTCTTTGTCGCGGGAGATGTGCGCGCGAGCGAGAACGTGGCGTTGGAAGCGATGCACACGATTTTGCTCCGGGAGCACAATCGCTTGGCCGGCGAAATCGCCGCCGCCAATCCGACCTTCACCGATGAGCAGCTCTATCAACAGGCCCGCCGCCGACTCATTGGCGAACTGCAACACATCGTCTACAGCGAATATCTGCCGGTGCTGCTTGGCCCCAATGCCCTGCCGACCTACACCGGCTATAGCCCCACAATCGATCCTGCCACCAGCGCGGTCTTTGCCACCGCCGCCTTCCGACTGGGCCACAGTCAAATGGTCTCGCAACTCTTGCGTCTCGACGCGACCGGAACTCCGCTCGCCTCCGGTCCCCTCAATCTCCGCGATGCCTTCTTCACGACCGCGCCGATCACCGCGGACGGGATCGATCCGATTCTGCGGGGCCTGCTCGCACAACCGGCACAGGAAATCGACAGCCATGTGGTGGACGAACTCCGGAACTTTCTCTTCGGACCGCCCGGCTCCGGCGGCCTGGACCTGGTCTCGCTCAATATCCAACGAGGGCGCGACTTGGGCCTGCCCAGCTATACCCAAGCCCGCCTCGATTTCGGCCTCACGCCCATCACCAGCTTCAGTCAGATCACGAGCGATGTCGCCGCACAACAGATGCTCCAGTCGGTCTACGGCACCGTGGACAAGATCGATGTGTGGGTGGGGGGCATTGCCGAAGACCATGCCGCCGGGGCGCTCATCGGCCCCTTGTTTCAGAAGATCATCGCCGATCAGTTTGCCCGGACCAGGAATGCCGATCGCTTTTGGTACGAGAATAGCCAGTTCACGGCAGCCGAACTCACGGCGATTCGCAGTACCACCTTTGCCGAGATCATCGCCCGCAACACCGGGCTGACTAATCTGCCGACGAACGTGTTCACCACGAGCACGCCGCCGACTGGTCCGGCTCCAGCGGGCAGCGCCGCTGCGAGCGCACCGACCGAGGTTCGGGCGATCGACGGCTCCGGCAACAATCTCACGACGCCCTCTCTGGGCGAAACCGGGACGAACCTCAAGGTCAACTTTACGCAGAGTTATGGCGACGGCATCAGCACGCCGGGTGGCAGTGATCGCCCTGGGGCCCGTACGATCAGCAACGCGGTATTTCCGCAAACCGGCTCGATCCCGAATACCCAAGGCGCCACGGCGCTGGCCGTCTTCTTCGGCCAGATCCTTTCGCACGACCTGAGCCTCACGGCGACCGGCATCACCGACACGATGAAGATCCATGGCGATCAGGCCGCGCCGGCCGGAACCTATCCCTTCGTGGCGGAGAAGCTGCCGTTGATGCTGGGCCACGATGTCTACGCCGGCTTGAACAATGTCATTGCCCGCCCGATCTTCCTGCCCGCCATCGATACGGCCAATGCCGTGACGGTCAATCCGACACTGGATGTCACGGTCGGCACGGCGGCCATTCCCGGCGCTACCGTCATGGTGGCGGCCGGCACCTTGGAGAATCGCGAAGGCGGCATGTTCGCGGGGCCTCTGAGCATCACGGAAGTGCCGTCCACGCTGACGCCGGCAAGTCTACCGCCTGGTCTGAACCCCGATCTCGTGGTGACCATTCAACCCGCGGATATGGTGTTCACGACACCCGCGCCCTTGAGCCTCCCGAATACGGGCGGCTTCGCGCCAGGCACGATCATGGATCTCTGGTCCATTAATCCGCTGACAGGCCAATTCGACAATGTCGGCACAGGGCAGGTGAGTCAGGACGGGACGGTGATCGAAACCGTCAATGGAGGAGTCCGCAACAGCAGTTGGCATTTCTTCAGCCCGCCGCCGACACCGAATCCTCCGGAAGATCATTCCGAGGAGTGCAAGGTGTGCAAGGCCACGGGAGCTTCCACCTCGGATGTCGAATTGGGATCAGGGGCACTCATCGAGTCACATGTCTTGCCGACCTATCAGTCCCTGGGTGTCGAGCGGGGCGTGCAGCTGATCTATGACTCGCTGCGCGCCGATCCGACCCAGATCATCCAGATCGGACAGGATGCGGTCCAGTTCGACCCGACAGCCTATTTTGTCGGCAAATTGGAGATTGGGCAACGGAACGACGACGGCACCTTCACCGGCTCGACGGTCGCAGGCGGAATTCTTCCGGGGACGGGCAGCACCGGCTGGCATTTCTGGCGCGTGCCGGATTTCGGATCCACACAGTTCGGCGCCGGAATCGGCAATCTTGAAGCGGCCATTCAGGCGGACCTGACCACCATGCCGACCGGCCTCTACGACTATCGGGCGACCTACGGTCTTCACAACCATCGCGCGGCGGAAACGATCGGCACGACCTCCTTCCCTGAGCGGTTTGTCGGATCAACCGCTTCGTTCTGGGGCGATATCGTCTCGGTGAATGAAATCAGCAGCCCGTTCGGAGCCGGGTGGGGCCTAGCCGGGTTCCAAAAACTGGTGACGACCGGCCTCGATGTTATCCTTGTCGATGGTGACGGGTCCCAGATTTTGTACCGGGCCAAGACGACCGGAGAAGTCGGCACGTTCAACACCGGCGCGGATCAGCGGACGCCGATCGCCACGAGTTTCACCTCGCCCCCCGGCCATTTTTCCACATTGCTTCCGATCTTCCAGGACGTACCCAGCGGGTCCGGATTCGAGCGGAGCCTGACCGGCTATCGACTGACGCAGACGGATCAGACCGTTTTCACCTACGATGCGGGCGGGAAGTTGCTCACGGTTCAAGATCGGAATGGAAACACGACGACGTACGACTACAACGCCGGTGGGCAATTGATTCGCATCGTCGATCCGGTCGGTCTGATCACCACCTTCTCGTACGTCGGGAATCGGGTCGGGACGATCACCGACCCCGCGAACCGCGTCACCCAGTTGGAGTACGACGCGGCGGGGAATCTCATTCGCGTGACCGATCCTGACGGTTCGACCAGGCAGTGGGACTACGATGGCCGGCACCACATGATCGGCGAGACGGATCAACGAGGCAATCGGGAAGAGAGCTTCTATGACTTTGCCGGACGGGCTTCCAGCGCCGTGCTCAAAGACGGAAGCAAGATCATTGTGAAGCCGCGCGATGTGCAAGGGCTGTTCAATCCGCAATTGACCTCGGACTGGCAGACCGCTCCAGTCGCGAGGGACAACACCCTGGGTTTCGACTTCGCCGAGTACACGGGGCCGAACGGCAACGTCGTGATGGTGCAGCTCGACGCCATGGGCCAGGCGCTGCAATCATTCGATTCACTGGGAACGCTTGGCTCGACGGTCCGCAATGCCGACAACCTGGCCAGCCAAACGACCGATGCCCTGGGGCATGTCACGCAGTACACCTATGATTCGCGTGGCAATTTGACCAGCCTGCGCGACGAATTATCCGGCGGCAGCCGCATATTCGGGACTCTCATGCCGGACTTTCCTGTTGCCCTCTATACGTTCACGCTCGACGACTTTACGAATGTGTTCTTCGATTCGCTGACGAATCGCAGCGATATCACCTGGACCCTGACCGGTGGGACCGGTCAGCCGCTTGTCTCCTCCCGCCCCTTCTCAAGTGAAGCGCCTCTACCGAAGGGGGACAGCCGCATTCTCGGCCTGCTGGAACCGGGATCTTATATTCTGTTCGTCCAGGGCTTTGTGACGTCGGCGCAGCCGTTCAGCTTCCGCCTCATCGATGTCGACGAAGCGATTCCCATTCCCTTTGGCGCGCCGATTTCAGGGACTCTCGCGCCGGGGAACGAAGGGGATCTCTATCGCTTCTCGGCCCAAGCCGGTGATCAGTTCGCGTTGGATGCGATCAGCAGCACGGGCTTCTCTGCGCCGCTCACCTGGCAGTTGGTGGACGAAGGAGGATTCCCGGTCTTCACTCAGAGTTTTTCAGATTTGAATAATGTGACCGTTCCTGTTACCGGGACCTACACCCTACTGATCGAGGGAGGCATCGCGGAGACGACGCAAAACGGGGCCTATAGCTTTTCGGTGCAGAAAACAGGCAACGGTCCACCCTCGCCACTATCCACGCCGGTTGCGTTCGGCTCGACGGTGTCGGGCGATATCGGTCAGTCCGGTGAAATAGATCGGTTCTCTTTTCAGGTGCAGGAAGGTACGATCGTCTATCTGGACGATCTGGGAACCGGCGCCGGCATTGAAGGGGCGATCTTCACCCAGCGTCTCGGGAACTCATCTATTCCGATAACAGCGGGTCTGCAGGACGGAATTCTCAAGAACCTTCCCGGTCCGGGAACCTATACCCTGGCCCTCAGCGGAGTCGGCGCGGCGACCGGCTCGTATCAATTTCGGCTCATGAATTTGGCCGACGCCACTCCAGTCACGGCTGGCAACGTTGTGGCTGGTACACTCACGCCGGGGTTTGAAACCGATCTCTATGCCGTCAACATTCCGTTAGATGGGTTGTACCGGCTCGACCTCACGCTGCAACCGACGAGTGGATTCACTGCCGCGCCGATCCTGCATGTGGTGGATCAATTTGGGAAGGTGTTGCAATCGCAGGCGCTGCCTGCCGCAGGACAACTTCCCATCCAGATCACCGAGGATTTTGTGTTCGGAGCCCTCTACCTCATTATCGAGGGAGCGGCAACTGAGACGGGCGCGAGTGGCGCCTACAGCTTGACGCCGACGTTGACGAGTCAGCCACTCCCCACCGTCCCTTCTTTTGCCACGCAGCAGGTTACGGTCGGGGCGCTCATGTCTGGACAGGTCGAGGGGCCGGGAGAGTTCGACCAGTATGTGGTGCAAGGGACATTCGGCCAGCGGTTGTTGTTCGTCGGTGTCTCGACCGATGTGAATGGGCTCGGAGTGGAGATTCCGGTCGCGCAGGTCAATACAGGATTCGCCAGTGGAACCGTCGTCGGCCCATTCACCTTTACCCAGACCGGCGGCACCTTAGTGAACATCGGCGGGACCAGCGCCACGGCTGGCAACTACTCGTTCCGTATGCTGGATCTGGCGAATGCCAGGCCGTTGACATCCGGAGTCATCAAGACCGGCCAGATCAATTCCGGGACCGGCGTCGAGATGCTGTCGTTTACCGGCGCCGCCGGCCAGCAGATCACGCTGGACAGCCTCAGCGCCTCATCGCCGACTTCTCGCTGGAGGCTGATTGCGCCGAACGATACGGTGCTCTTGAGCGGACTATTAAGTGACGATCTGGGTCCTGCCACCCTCAGGCTTGATGGGACCTATGTGCTGTTGATCGAAGGGGCTAGCCCGTCTGCTCAAACCGTGTCCTATTCGATCCGCGCTGATGTTGTGAATCCGACGGTGGTGGCGCCCAGCGGCTTCGGGGTCGTCAGCGGAACGGTGGGGGGATTCATACCGGATGTCTACGATGTCTCCGCAACCGCCGGGACCCTCCTCTATCTCGATGACCTGCAATTCTCGTCAGTACAGGCCGCCATTATCGATCCGGATGGCCGGGAGATCGCACGTCAGGGATTCTTTACCGGCGGATTCGATCCGCTCCTCCTGCCCAAGTCAGGGACTTATGAAGTGCGAATTATATCCTTCACGCCTCAGTTCCCGGCTGACTACAGCTTCCATATCCGGAACTTGAGCGCCGATTCTACCGCAGTCACATTCGGGAACACAGTCAGCCATCAATTCGGCGCCGACATCGAAACCGCGCCATTCCGCGTGACCGTCTCGGCAGGTCAGCGGCTCTATTTCGACAATCTTGTTCCCGGCAGCAATGTCGGTCGACTCTGGTACGCCGCGGACGGAACCTTACTGCCCATCGCAGAGGTCCATCGATTCCTCCTGCCCGGGACCTACTACCTGCTGCTCGATAACTTTTCTGGTCAGCCTTCAACTGCCGAGTTCAGGTTGCTCGATCTGGCCACGGCGCCCAGCATCCTCACGGACCGTGCGATTTCGGCTGCCTCGAATGGGCTGGAGGCCCAGCTCTATCAATTTGAGGTGCCAAGCGCCCAGACCGCGCGGGTGAGTTCGCTGAGCACCAACGGCGTCACCGATGCGCGCTGGGGGTTAACGGATGGGAGCACCTCGATCGGATTTGGTCGACCGATTACCGAGTCGTTCGACACAAATGTGCTGCCGGGAATCCATTGGCTGATCGTCGACGGCGATCAAGGCACGCCGTTTTCTTATTCGTTCTCGGTGGCGTTGATTCCTGCCCCGGCGTTCGCCATCCCGCAGATTATCAACCTCGCACCCACCCACGGCCAGGACAATCAGGCGACGGGGCAGGGAACCCTCTTCACCTACGATCCGGTCTTCAGCCAGGTGACGAGTATTACCGATGAACTGGGGCGCCAAACGCTCGTCGACATCGACCCGGCCAACGGGAACGTGCGGTCGATCACCGAAGTCGTGGGGGCGATTGGTGGCGCAGACGATGTCATCACGCAACTTACCTATACGTCGCAGGGGCTCATCGATCTCGTGACCGATGCCTTAGGCCGCGTTACAGATTACGATTATGATCTGTTTGGTCGGCTCACGCGGATGACCTTGGCCCAGGGTACCGCGATTGAGGCTGTCTACAGCTTGGAATACGATTCCATCGGCAATATTGTGACGGTCATTGATCCCAACAACCATCGTACAGAATTCGAGTACGACGTGATGAACCGGCCGGTTGTCGCTCGAGACCATCTCGGCCATGAAACAACCTACGTCTATGATGCAGAGGGAAATGTCATATCGTTCCGCGACGCGAGAGGTAATGTCACAAGCAGCACATATGACCCGATGGGACGCCTGAACTTGCTGACCGACGCGCTGAACAATGTCACAGAGTTCCGTTACAACTCGGCGGGTAGGCTGGATGCGCAGATCGATCCGTTGGGTCACATGGTTCGGTATGAATACGATCTGCGCCGTCAACTGGTAAGAACGACGGCTCCAGATGGAACGCAAACCCTGCATGAATATGACAATGTTGGCAACCTCGTTCGTCTAACCGACTCTGTCGGAAATGACACGACTTTTGTGTACGATGCGCGGGGCCGGCTTATGCGGGAAGGCGATGCCTTGGGCCTGATGCGTCGATACCATTACGATGCCGAGAACAACTTCATCGGGGTAATCGATCGGAACGGTCGGGCCATCACGTATGGGTACAACGACCTACAGAGAATCATTGCCGAAACCTGGGTTGGAGGAGGAAATAGCGTTACCTACGGTTACGATAAGGCTGGGAACCTGCTGGAAGCAAATGATCAGTACAGCAACATGGTCTATACCTATGACACCCTGGACAGAGTCAAGACTGTCTCGAATACCGGCACCCCTGGGGCTCCTCAAGCTGAACTCGCCTATACCTATGATCCTGCCGGCAGCATCCTTTCGGTAGCGGAAAAGATCAATGGGACGGTAGCGGGGACCACCACATATTCGTACAACGCGTTGAATGAGATGATCCAGATCGCGCAGGGCGGTGTCAATGTTGCCGAGAAGCGGGTGGATCTGGCCTACAATGAAATCGGACAGTTCCAGTCGATCACCCGCTATGCGGATCTGGCGGGCACGCAATTGGTTGTCGCGTCGACGTTCAGTTATGACACGCTGAACCGATTTGTGTCCGGTTCAGATCGAAACGCTTTGAATGTCGTGTTGGCGAACGAGGTGTTGGCCTACGACGCAGCGGATCGGTTGACCCAAAGAACGACTCTTTCCGGCACGGCCACCTACGCGCATGATTTGACGGATCAGCTCACCGCGGCGAGCTACTCCGACTCGTTGTTGACGGACGAAGCATATACTTATGACGCCAACGGCAATCGAGTGAGTTCTCACCTTGCAGGAACGGCTTATCAAACAGGTGGGGGCAATCGCCTCTTATCCGACGGCACTTACTCCTTTGAATATGACGGTGAAGGGAATCTAATTCGGCGCACACACATTGCTTCAGGTGAAGTGCGAGACTTCGGTTGGGATTATAGGAATCGGCTCGTCAGCGTGGCCGATCGAGCGTTGACCAGTGGGCCCGTAACGCAGCAGGTCTCCTTTCGATACGACGCACAGGGGCAACGGATCGCAAAGATGGTGGACTTGGACGGGGTGGGATCTCAGGTGGAGCAGGCACGGTGGTTTATCTATGACAGAGACCACGTGGTTCTCGAGTTCGTCGATGCGGATGGCGTGTCAGGTCCATCGACACCATCCCTCGTTCTCAGATATCTCTTCGGGCCTTCCATAGATCAAGTGTTGATGCAAGAACATACAGGAGGGGTAGTTGAGTGGATGCTGACCGACCACCTCGGGACGGTGACGGATCTAGTCGACAATCAAGGAATCGTGCGCAATCATCTCACCTATGATTCCTTCGGGAACATCGTTGCCCAAACGAATACTGCGGTGAGCACGCGGTATGGGTTCACGGGGCGCGAGTACGATCCGGAGATCAAGCTCTACTACTACAGAGGTCGATTCTATAATCCAGAGGATGGCCGGTTTGTAGGCGAGGACCCGATTCGATGGCTGGCCGGAGATTCGAATCTGTATCGATATGTCGGGAATAACCCGCTGACACAGCGGGATCCCTTTGGATTATTTGAAACGGTAGAGGCTGCTGGAATTGCTGGAACAAAGGCTGCAAATCCGGTTTCGCTTGATGGCGGTCTCGAGCATGGTGGGTTGATCTACCAGTCTTCAGACGGAGGATACAATTACACTCCTCCCGTCAAGGGCACTGTGTCGTCGGTAAACCCAGATAACGCATCGAAGTATGTTCCAAAGGGAGCAGAAGTCGTGGCTGAGTACCACACACATGGCGGGAAAAGCACAAAGTTCGACGATGAGAACTTCTCACCAGACGACAGAGTTAGAGCGTTCGGTAACGCTCGTAAGGATTTCCTTTGTACGCCATCAGGGGCCGTCAAGATGTGGGATCCAAATACACAGAAGGAAACGGTTTTTGAGCAAGGGAAGACGGGAAGCACGAAGAAAGTGACGTCGAGCACGAAGAACCCTTCAATGAGTCCTAAGGTTCAGCAGGCCATTAACAACATCAGGAATGCGTTGCGGCCACTCAGGTAGTTGGGAAGGGAGAACAGAAAGGACAAGAAGGGGCAGGACTTGCGATACGACATGCTGATCGGTGGACTGTCCGCCCATGGCTCGTCCACTTCGAATTGAATTCCCTCACGCGATTTACCATGTGACGAGTCATGGCAATGCACGACAGCGTATCGTCTCGATCGATGCGGATTGATGGCCTGGCTGTCTGTGCTTGGTCAGGTGATCGGCTGCTTCGGGACTCTGTCATGCCTATTGCCTGATGGTGTGGCCTGCCTTCTCATACGAGTGCCGTGGCCAAGCCCACCACGAATGACGAAGAGACGGAGGATGAGCTTGTCATTCAACACAAGAGTCGGTGGTGGCTTAAGCAGTCGTGGTGTATCTGAAGCGATACGCCCGAAACATGTAACCATTATATATAGGGTCGGGTAACATCCTCGTTTTGGCATCCAGGTGTGTAACGGAATCCATAGAGCCATTCGCCCAACAGTGACTGCCTCGTCCCACGCATCCGCTTGAACCACTAATCACGATTCCCCTTCGTCCAATCCCCCCCCAGAGTACTACGTACGCCAGCTGGCGTATTTCAGATGCCCGGGGATTCCTCTATAGTGACAACCGGTCCAGGACTTCGATCGATCAAAGCGAGGGGTTCAGGGAGCCAAGCCAGACAGGCTATGGATTTCATCGGAGAGAAGTGGATGAATCAGCCCACAACAATCCTCAGACGTCTTTTCGCCTATTTTCATTTGGTGCGAGTGACTATGTGTGCCATCTCTGCGCTAGGGTTTGTTCTGACAGCGTGCGGGGGAGGGAATGGAGACGAAGCTACGCCGCCACCAGCCGCGTTGTCCGCCTCTATTACAACTGTGGCGGGCACGGGGAGCGCAGGCTTTAATGGAGACAACCAATCTGCCATCGCTGCCCGATTGAACTTCCCCGCAGGGATTGCTGCGGATACGGCGGGGAATGTCCTTATTGTGGATGCCGGTAACCACCGCATACGGCGGGTAGAAGCTCAGACTGGGATCATAGTGACGGTGGCAGGGAATGGAGCGATTTGTATGGACCAGCTCTGTGGCGACGGCGGCCAGGCGGCTCTTGCGCAACTTCACTCCCCCCTCGGTATTGCCGTCGATGCAGCGGGAAATGTGTTGATCGCGGATCAGAATAATCATCGTGTGCGGCGCGTGGATTCTCAGACCGGGATTATTACCACGGTGGCAGGAACAGGCAGCGCGGGCTTTAATGGCGACAACCAACCAGCCATCGCTGCACACTTGAACTTCCCCACCGGGGTAGCGGCGGATGTGGCCGGCAATCTTTTTATTGCGGATCAGAGCAATCACCGGGTGCGACGGGTTGATGGCCAGGGGAACATCACGACCGTGGCCGGGATCGGCACCCCCTGTGCGAATCCTAGCGCGAACCCTGCCTGTGGCGATGGAGGCCAAGCTGTGATCGCCCAGTTGAATGTGCCGACCGGGGTTGCGGTGGATGTCGCAGGGAATGTGTTCATTGCGGATCAGAGCAATCACCGGGTGCGACGGGTCGATGTTCAGAGCGGAATCATTACGACAGTGGCCGGGACGGGCAATGCCGGTTTTGATGGTGACAACCAACCGGCGATTGCTGCGCAGTTGAACGTTCCGACCGGGGTTGCGGTGGATACGACGGGCAATGTGATTATCGCGGATCAGTTTAATCAGCGGGTAAGAGTAGTGAATGCCCAGACTGGGATCATCACCACGGTGGCAGGGAATGGTACGGCCTGTGCGAACCCCACAGCGACTCCTGCCTGTGGCGATGGGGGAGTACCCACTGCTGCCCAACTGAATTTACCGAACGGCCTGGCCTTGGACGGCGGAGGGAATCTTCTGATTGCCGACTTCGGCAACCATCGGGTGCGGCGTGTCATGCCATAAGTCGATTTGAGAGAAGGGCGCCATGAACGATCAGAAGCGCTCCCAATATTGTGGCGGCAGGATGACCAACCCATCTAGTGAGGTCGTCGGCTTTTAAACTGTCCTATTGACGTTTCAGTGAGCCGGGGCGTAGCCTCACGGACGATCCCCACTTACAGGAACAGTCTTCCGTGTGGTGAAGGGAGAGAACTTCGTGGTAGTGCAGCTTTCCTACCCGTTACCGCCCCTTTCGTTTTTTCACCCTTCTATAGATCTAAGGTGGTGTGCTGGAATCGCCGGCCCCGGATCGAACACGTCTCGCCTGAGTGAACGTGACCGCCTTCACATCGTTCACACGGATATCATCAGGCAGGGACCCACAATGGTCTCGTCGTACGTCGAACCTGTTCAGCGGACCTCACCGCCACTGAGCGGAGAAGACCGGCAGATAATTCCAATGCAAGTCGTTCGATTTTGTCATCCAGAAACAAAGAGGATTGTATGAGTCTCGCGCAACTTTATTATGCGTGGCAGGCAAGACGGACCCGCAGGGCTCCTACGCGACGCCGGCAGGCCTGCCTGCCTCGACACGACAAATTCGTGCTGGAGTCGCTCGAGCCACGTCTTCTCCTGGATGCAGTGCCATTCGATATGTCGATTCTGGGTTCCACACTGACGCTCAAGGTCGAGAGCGGAAACATTGTGGTTCTCGACGCCCAGGGCAACATTAAAGACCAGCGGAGTAGTAATCCTGCCACGGCCGATGTCGTCATCACCGGAGTCGATAACGTTGCCGACAGTTTGACGATCGATCCCACTGCTTCAATCCTCAACAGCATCACTTTCCACGGCGGGGTTGGCGGCGGGGACAGGTTGTCTCTTCCCGATACATGGAACAAGTTGATTGGTCAGCAAGCCGGCCCGCTCACATTCGACGGGATCGAGACGGTCATCAACGGCAATGTCGACTTGGACGCGCAGGCTCAACAGACCTTGAAGGACGGTTTGCTGCAGGCCACCGATTGGGCGAACGAGCTCGAGCAGGCGGGGAAACTAGGTCAGTCGCTGGCTCTGGTCGGCAGCAATGTGGATGTCGGGATCGGCAGCGCGCTGGACTTGTCCGAGGTATTCGACCAACTCCGCCTCCAGATCACGAATACCCCCTTCACGACGACCGGGCAGGTGGACAGCCTCTTGACCGGCTTCCAGAGTGTCGGCGTCACCTATCTCGATCGCGCGATCGTCGGCGACGCCTTCAATCCCGCCATTGCGGCGGGCGATACGTTCAGTTTCACGATCAGTCTCGATGGCGGCGCCGGCATCGTGTTGACAGTCACGGGGGCGTCCACGCTTCCGGAGCTTGTCGATGGAGCAAACGGGCTTAATACCAAGATTTCCACGAGTGCCTTGGCCGGCCGCGTTCAAGCCGTCCTGACGGACCGCAACGCATCGGGAAATCCGACCGCAAAATCCCGTGTCGGCTTCCAAGTGGTCGATTCCGACGTCGACAATTTTTCCCTGTCAACGTCCGGCACAGGGGCTGCGGTCGGCAAACTGGGTTTTCAGCAGACACGAACGATACAGAATCTCACCGAGACGCTACGCGATCTCGGGAACCTCTCCGTCGGGATTCAGGGAGGGGTCATCTCGGAAGCCACCTATGTCAACGGCGTACTGTCCGATATCCAATGGAAGTTTCGATACAGCGCCGACCGAACGACTCAGTTCAACATCGATCTTGGCGAAGCGGCGGCGGAACAGGGCGTGTCATTCGACCCGGGCACTTCACTCAAAGTAAAGACGGCTCTCGAAGCGGACCTTGCGTTGGGGCTGATCCTGGGCTCGAACGACCGCTTCTTCCTCGATATTGGCAGCTTCGACCTGAGCGCTACGAACACGACTGCCGATGGCGATCACACAAACCTGTCGGGCGACCTCAAGATCGGATTCTTGGGCACGTCTCTGGTGAATTCAGATCCCGCGGACCCACCGCCGGAGATATCGCTCTTCGCGGGCGTCAACCTGAATGCGCCCGTCGCGAGCTTGACCGCGTTCGATGCGGGCGACCGGACCGCGCTCCTCGACCGCCTTGAGTACGATGTGGACAACGCGCTGAGTATCAGTCTGCCGATCAAGGTGAAGCCTGGCATTCCGCTTTTCGAGCCGCTGGTCGAAATCAGATTTTCCAGCGACGACGACGGGCTGCCCTTCGCCGGCTCGCAGCTGCCCCTCGTCAACCTGGAAGGCGCAGAAGAAGGGACAGTGGGCGATCATTTCATCAATTTCGAGAACGTCCGGAAGTTCGGGCGCATCGACCCCACAGGCTATGTCCAGATGGTGGGGCAGGTGCGGGATTTCCTCGCGCGGGTAGCAGACAGCGAGCTGTTCACCGGTTTCGATATTCCGTTCAACACCGCGTCGCTCAGCAAGATTGCCGAACTGGGCGATACGTTCTTCCGCGCCGTCATGTTCGATGACGGCCGCGACGGCAAGGACGACGACAACGACAAGAAGCTCGTCACCGACATCAACAAGGCGCTCGATCAGGCGGGCCTCGACGACCTAATCCGGGCGAGCATCGACATCGGCAGCTCGAAAGTCGTGCTCACCGCCATCAGCAGCACCGTGGCCGGATTCAGCCTGACCTCAGCATCAAACAACGAGTTCGGTTTCGGCACCGCGCAGACGGCCTCCCGCGCAAGTGCCGCCGACCGCCTGGCCCTGACCGGTTTGGTGCAGGTCACACCGTCGTCGGGCAAGCTAGCCGGCGCTGCGGCCTTCACGCTGACGGTCACGAGGGCCGCCGGCGATCTGATCACCAAGACGGTCACGGTGACGAAGGAGGCGGCAGACAACAACGATGGCCTGGGCAACGACGTCGAGAAGCTGCTCGACGCCTCCAACAGCGCAACCTTTACGACGGCGCAGGAGATGGTGGCGCGACTGACGAAGGCGGCCACGGGTTCGGGTGGGAGCGGGGGCGGGGATAGCCCGATCAAGCCCAGCTTCGACGTCGCGAACAAGCGCTTCGCGGTCGAGATCGACCTGTCGCACGAGTTCCCCGGCCTCGATGTCCCCATCGCCTTCGACCTGGACCTCTCGCCGCTCGGCAACATCAGCACCGCCGGCAGCCCGACGATCCGCCTCGGCGGCGAGATCGGGTTCAATCTTACGCTCGGCATCGATCTGAGCGACACCATCGAGGGCTCCGCAAACCTGACCGAGACGACGAAGCTCGCGGATCTGAAAGACATCGACGTCTTCACCGACCTCATCAATCCGAACTACGCCCTTACGGCCGCTCCATCGGATGCCGTGACCGTGAAAGGTATCGCCATCACGCTCGATCGCCTGCGCGTGAGCGAAGCGCTGACATTCTCAAAAGCGGCCGACAGCATTGCGGTCAAGGCGGAATCGCTGATCAACGGCGTGTTGAACCTCACGTCCCCCGAGAGCACAGTGCTGACTGTCAATGGCGTGACGGCGAATGGCCGGACGGCTCCGTTGCGCAACGTGCCGCCGCCCGACCAGGTGGGTGGCAGCTACGTCAGCCCGCGTCTGGAATTCGACTTGCGCATCGACAGGCAGAACGGCGCGCTGCACGGCGAGACGTTCCACGTCGTCGTGCCGGAGAAGAGCTACTCTGTCGCCACCGAGAGCCAGTTCAAGCTGCGATGGCTTCCCGATATCGAGAAGGCGATTGTTTCGGCGCAGAACAGCTCGGCAGTCAGCACGATCATACGTGCCGGCGGCGCCACGTGGGAGAGCAGCGGGTTCAAGGCAGGTCAGACCATCGAGATTTCCAGCACGAGCCTCAACGACGGGACCTACACGATCGACTCGATCAGCGGCGAGACCCTGACCCTGGTCCAGGATCTGAAAGGGACCGGCACAGAGGCAGGTGCTGTGGTCACAGGGCCTGGCACGGTGAGCTTGCCGACGGGCAGCCAAACCTGGGGCTCGCGGGGCTTTAAAGAGGGGCAGCGCATCACGATTTCCGGCTCCACCGCCGGCAACGACGGCACCTATGTCATCGAGAAGATGTCCGTGGACGGCCTGCGCCTGACCCTGGACAAGCCGCTCGATACGGAAGCCGCCGCGACCGGCATCCGCGTGACGAGCGGGGCGGTAGTCAGGCTCTCGCAGAGCGCGAGCTTTGTCGTCGATCCGCAGGTGTCCGAGACAACGGCGGTCACCTTCAAACACACCACCTTCAAAAGCACTGTGTCCAATACGGTGAGTTTCCTCCGGAGCAACGGCGCACAGGGCGGCCAGCCCACCCTCACACGCGCGTCGGGGAACTGGGCCGACGACGGCTTCAAGCCGGACCTCCTCATCAAGGTGATCGGCGACACGGTGAACAAGACAGGCAGCAGCCAGGTGTTTCGCGTCGATCGCGTCGAGGGCAATGTGCTGGTGCTGAAGAGCGGAGACGTCATCACCGACGAGTCGAACGTCGCCGACATCACCGTAGTGGGTCCCGACACGATCACGCGAGCCGATGGCTTGTCCTGGGCGATCGAGGGTTTCCACGCGGGAATGCTTCTGAAAGTCTCCGGCTCGGCCAAGAACGCCACGAACGATCATACCTACCGCATTGAGGCGGTGAACGACGCGGTTCTGGTCATGGACGACCTCGTCACGCTGACGGATGAGGCGAACGTGAACGCCAGCCTCCAGGGGGTGTACAAGGTCACCGTGCTGGCGAAGCCGAACGAGTCGCGCGCACTGGTGACCGACACCTTGAACAACACGAACGTCTCGGATCTCGCGCTCGATGTGAACTCGGCGCTGGAGGATGCGGGCCTCGGCCAGCTGATGCAGGCGGGTGTCGACGGCGCGCGCCTGGTTCTTACGGCTTCCGTCGGCGTCACAGGCAAGCCGCAATTCGAATTCGAGGACAACGCCGGCGATTTAGACGAGCGCGACACCATCGCCCGCACTGCGGGGAGCTGGCTGGACGATGGATTCCGAGAGGGAGCTTCGATCAGCATCACGGGCACGAAGCGCTTCTTCGGGCTGGGCGCAAACAACGACGGGGTCTACAAGGTCGAAAGACTCTCCGAGGACGGCAAGCGTCTCACGCTTGCTCCCGGTGAGCAGCTGGTGAACTCACAGGGCAGGATCCTCAGCGCGTTCAACGACGTCTCGATCACGCAGACGTTCGTCTTCAGCGTGACGCCGGATGCGATCGCGGCGACCGAACTTGGCCTGGGCGCCGCCGGCGCGGCGAAGGAAGCCGACCAGGCCGACCTGCTGATCTATCCAGCCACGGGGGGCGACGCCTTCCGCATCACGCTCGACGGCGCCGAGACCCTCGGAGACCTGCTGGCCCGGATCGAGGCGCAGACGAACGGTGCGGTTAAAGCCGAGATTAATGCCGACAAGGACGGCATCGATCTGATCCAGGTGCCTACGTTGACGGGCGATCCGAAGCTCACATTCAAGCACGAAGCGAGCAGCGCGGACACGGTGACGCGCGAGACAGGCAATTGGGGTGTCCCACTCTCGAAAACCATTCTCGAGACGCTCGTCTTCGACAACAACATTCTTAGCGCGGACACGATCACTTGGGAGGGAGGCGACTGGAGTGACGCGGGATTCATCGCAGACCAGTGGATCACGGTCTCCCTGTCCAAGGAAAACAATGGCCGATACAAGATTGCTGCTATTTCGGGCGACGGAACACGGCTGACGCTCGCCCCGGGAGACAGCCTGAGCAACGAATCCTCTTCCGCCGTGCGGGTGACGATGGAGGGGGATGGATTCAAGTCAGGCGACAAGATTCGCGTGGTCGGCTCCTCGGCCAACGACGGAGCCTACACAGTGGTGTCGATCTCAGACGACCGGAAGGTATTGACCCTTGCGTCGGGGTTACGCTCACTGACTCCCGAGGGACCGTCGAAAGACATTGCCGTCACGCTCGCCGGGATCGCGGTGTTCCGCGTCGCTTCGGTGAACGGCTCGCCCTCGGCCAACAAGCTGGGGATCCTGCGAGCCGATACGGACGCCGACCTGAACGGGGACGGCGCGACAGACGCGGGGGATGGCGATGGCCTGATCGCCGGTCAGAAGATCGCCGGCATCACGTTGCTTGATCGCTTCTACATCGAGAAGACGAGTCTGACGGGCACCCTGAAGCTCGATACCCCTGGCGATGCGGATGGGGACCCTGCTACCAAAGACGGTATCCGGATCGTGGGCGACTTCGGGTTCGCCGAGCTCGGCCTGAGCGGGAACGGCAACGTGGCTGGGGTGCTCACCGTGGGACTGGAGGATCCGAAGACCCAGGCGGGGACCGACGGTCGCATCACGTTCACCGAGCTGGTCGATGGCGTGAAAGGCGGCATTAAGGGGATTAAGTCGATTGTCGACGTGAGCGTCGGTGGCCCGACCGTTTCCGACACCATGCGGTTCGACCTTGTGGCTGCGGGTGACGACACCGTCACTCTGATCGGCAGCGAGACCTGGGGAGAATTGTTTGAGCCGCTTGACCTGATCGAAGTCCGTGGCTCGGATAAGAACAACGGCTTCTATCGGATCAAGTCTATCGATGCGGCCAGAAAGGTCCTCACGCTGGAGGATGAGCTCAAGGCGTTCGAGATTACTACCGCGCCGGTTACGGTTGCCGGCGGCATCGGCACGGTGAGCCTCAATGCCGACCTGTCCATCGGAGGTGTGGTCGACGGCCTGACTTTGGGCGACGCGCCGCAGCTGGTTATCGATATTTTCGACTTCGGCGACCCGTTCTTCGGCCATCAGTTCACGAAGAGCAGCAATACGGTCTTCGACGACCCCGAGCTGCACTTCGAGCGCTCCGACGCGTTCTCGGTCAACGGCAATCAGACCGACAAGATTGCCGTCGGCAATTCCGTGGTCGCGGAGCTGGATCTCGGGCAGACGGTCAGCGCTACTGTGACCAAGGTCGAGTTCGACGAACAGACGTCGAGAACGGTGGTCACGCTTCTGAACGGCGTGCTGACCGACGAAGGTGTCCTGACCGACGAGCTCACGCGCGTGACGGTGGGCGGGCTCGAGATCGCGGGCGCCAGCAAGGATTCCTTTACGCTGCTCGGCGACCGCAGCGGCGACCTGCGGGTCGGAGACAAGGTGGTGGCGGACGTGGCGCCTTCGGACTCCCCAGTCCCCGTTCTCATCACCTCCCACATCAAGAGCGTCAGCTATGACGCGACCTCCAAGAAGACGACGGTGACGCTGGAAGATGGCAAACTTACCGCCGACCTCTCCCAGGCCGTCTTCAGCCGTCCGGCGCTCATCCGCATCGACACGCCGGACTTCGGCGACCTGTTCGACTTCTCGAACATCAGCTTCAGCGACATCCTCGACGGATTGATCGCGCTCTCAGACTTCCTCGGCCAGTTCGAGCAGTTCGGTTTTCTGAGCGACCCGATCCCGCTCATCAACGTGAGTTTCAACGACCTGCTCAGCTACGCCGACCGCTTCGACGCCGCGGTGCAGGATGCCAAGCGCAATCCCGCCGGCACGATCCAGGCGTTGGAAGACAAGCTGAACGAGGCGTTCGGGCTGGAGGAAGGCGGGCCGTTCAGTGTGGACCTGTCGCTCGCGACTGAAGGTCGGGGCACGCCGGATACCTCTGATGACCATAAGATCCTGCGCGTCGATCTGACGCTCGGAGCCGGCTTTGCGGAGTCGCTCGGCATCGACTTCGACCTGGGGGATGCCGGGTTCCTGACCGGCAAGGCCGAGCTCGCGGCTTCGGGCGACCTGACCGTCGAGCTCGATTTCGGCATCGACCTCACTACGACCGACATGCGCGGCGAGCCGGAGCTGACGCTCGATGTGGCGACCGGCACGATTACGCGCGCTGCGGGAAGCTGGCTTTCCGACGGGTTCAAGGTCGGACAGTCCGTCTCGATCGGTGCGCCGGAAGACGCCGCCAGCCTCAACGCGGGGGACTACCGGATCGCCCAGGTCACGGCCACCGTCCTTACGCTGGAAGAGTTGCTGCGGGCCGACGAAACGCGAACGGACCTCACGGTGATCGGCTCGCGCTCGGTCTCGCTATTCGAGAGCACGGGGCTGTCCGGCCGGTTCCTCGCCTCGGCGGACGACATCAATTTCCGTGCGGCCGTCGGCCCGTTGGGACTGTTCGTCGCCGAAGGATCCGCCTTCATCAGAGGCGATGTCGATCCAGTGGTCGCAGGCGATCCCGACGACCTGTTCCGGCTGGGCCTCAATTTCGACGACGACGCGGCCGGGCGCAAGCTGCTGCGGGCCGTCGATCTCGGCGAGGATTTCTCGGCGCAGCTGGCGGGAACGATCATGGCCAGCCTGCCCGTCTACTTCCCCACCGACTCCATCGCGAAAGGCCGCGTACTGTTCGAGGCCAGCCTGTCGGTGGAAGACGGGTCGCTCGTCGCGAGCGATCTCGGCCAGTCGCTGCGCGCGGTCGATCTGGACGGCAACCCGATCGACGTCGCCGACCTCTTCAGCCTCGACGGCCTCGCCGATCTGAGCCTGTTCGACAACGTCCTCCTGCTTGTGGAAGGCGTCGACCAGTTCCTCGGCGGCCTGCAGGATGTGCTCGACGGCGAGGTGTTCGGCATCACGCTGCCGCTGATCGGCGACAGCCTGTCCGACGGCGCGCGCTTCATCGAGGACCTGCGCACGGATTTCATCGCCCCGTTCCGCGACCTGGTCGAGGACGCCGAGGATTTCGTGAAGGACTTCGGGGATCCGAACAAGAACATCCTCTCCGACCTGCTGTTCGACACACTTGCGCCGACGGGGCTCTTGCTGCGCACCGACGCGAACGGCAATCTCGTCAAAGCGACGGCGGCGGATCGCGAGGCAGGCGTCTTCACCCTGGGAGAGGTCATTCGATTCAGCGCGTCCAAGCCTCTGGACCAGGTCACGCCCGCGGATCTCAAGAACCGGGACTTCCAGATCGAATGGGATCTTACGCTGGGGCAGGCACCGACCGAAGTGCTGGGCACCACGCTCGATCTGGATCTCGGCATCCCGGGACTGGGATTCGAGGCGGAGGGTCCGCTAGGTCTGAACCTCGGATGGGATCTCGATTTCGGCTTTGGGCTCAACTTCACCGACGGCTTCTTCCTCGACATCGCGCCCGAGGACGGCACCGAGCTCGAAGTCACCGTCGACGTCACGTTACCCGACCGGATCTCCGGCCAGCTCGCCTTCCTGCAGCTCGACGCGCTCAACACCGGCAGCATGCTCGGCGCCACGTTCGCGATCGACGTGTACAACAAGGATGACGAGCAACCCGGCGCAAGCCCGGACAAGCGGCTCAGTTTCGGCGAGCTCGGCAAGCTGCGCCTGAAACCGCTGATCGCGGCGGAGGCGGTTGCCGATTTCGACATGCTGCTCAAGCTGAACAGCGACCTCGTGCCGCAAGCCGGCGTCTTCCCGACGGTCGGCGCGGACTTCCTGCTCGATTGGGGGATTGGGGACCGCACGGCCCCGGCGCTGACGTTCGGCGGGTCGACCGTCACGCGGACCGACAACGGCAGCTTCCTGACCGACGGATTTGCCACGGGCCAGAGAATCACCATCGCCGGCTCGCAGAATAACAACGGCGCGTACGAGATTCAGAGCGTCGCATTGAAGACGCTGACGCTCGACCGTGCGCTGGCCGGCGAGAGCGCCGCGGCGGGCGACGTGACGATCTTCCTGCCGATCGACAAGTCGACCACCAACGCGGTCAAGGAAGGCCTGAAGGTCGTCAAGTTCGAGGACATCGGCCTCGACCTCGGGCCGTTCATCAGCGACTTCGTCTCGCCGATCCTGGAGAAGATCCAGACGGTCACCAAACCGATTCAGCCGATCGTGGACATCCTCACCGATCCGCTGCCGGTGCTCTCCGACCTCGGCCCGCCGACCACGCTGATCGACCTGGCGGGGATCTTCGGCAAGATCGACCCGGCGCTGCTCTATGCGATCGCCGACATCATCACGCTGACGAACTCGATCCCGACGGAGGCCGAGAGCATCGTCATCGACTTCGGCGACTTCGTGATCTTCGACCGGGCAGCGGGAACGAATACGGATCTCGACCTGACGGATCCGGACACGAATCTCAAGGGGCGCAACAAGGTCCCGACCAACTATGACTTCGACGACCAGCTGGATCGCCGCCCGGCGAGCAAGAGCAAGGACTTCACCAGCAAGCTGTCGAAGACGGACGGCTTCGCCTTCCCGATCCTCACCGACCCGACGCAGATCTTCGGGCTGCTGACCGGCCAACCGGTCACGCTGATGACCTACGACATGCCGGCGCTGGACCTCGACCTGTCCTACACCCAGTTGATCCCGATCTATCCGCCGCTCTTCCTGGGAATCACGGGGGACATCGCCGCGCACATCGACTTCGCCTTCGGCTTCGATACGACCGGCATCCAGGAGTTCGCCGACACCGGGTTCCGCAATCCCGCACTGATCTTCAACGGGTTCTACGTCAGCGACAACCCGACCGACGCGAGTGGCGCTGGGCCAGACCTTCCGGAGCTCATCTTCAGCGGCGGTCTGTCGGTGACGGCGGAGCTGAACATCGGCATCGCGCGTGGCGGCGCGGGCGGGGGCGTCTTTATCGAAACCGAATTCGACCTGTTTGACACCAATCGTGACGGAAAGGTGCGGGTCAGCGAGATCATCGAGAACGTCGTCGACGAGTTCCAGTTCGGCAAGCCGCTGCTCGCGCCGCTGGCGATGTTCGACGTGAGCGGCGAGGTCACGGCGCGGCTGTTCGCCTTCTTCGAGGTCAACCTGCTGTTCTTCAACATCTACAAAGAGTTCAACATCACGCCGCCGATCACGCTGGTCGATTTCGAGATCGATTTCACGCGCGTGCCCAAGCTCGCGCGCGAGGCAACCGACGGCGTGCTGCAGCTCAACATGGGCGAGTTCGCCGAGCAGCGCCTGAACGGCGACCTGCGAGACGGCGGCGAGACATTCGTGGTCTATCAGTCCGGCCCCGATCACGTGAAGGTGTGGTCCACGTTGTTCGATTTGAATGGGAACAATATCGACGATAACGACGAAGCTCAGGAGTACGCGCTTCCCGATAAGATCATCGCGCTCGGCGGCGAGGGCGACGACATCATCGATTTCTCCGGAATCACGGATCCGTCGATCACGTTCGAAATCGAGGGCGGCGCGGGCAACGACATTATCCGGCTTGGTCCCCTCACCGGCCGCGCCGTGATCCGCGGCGGCGAAGGCAACGACACGATTGTGGGCGGTCGCGGCGCGGACGAGATTTACGGCGACGAGGGCAACGACACGCTACGCGGCGGCGGCGGCAATGACATCCTCTTTGGTGATGACGGTACGGTCACGGCCGACGCGGTGAGCGCGAAGGTCGGGGTGACGGATGGCAATGACGTCATCTTCGGGGATGCGGGGCTGGATCACCTGTTCGGTGGCGGTGGAGACGACAGGATCGAGGGTGGCGGCGGAAACGACCTCATCATCGGCGACGGGGGCGTCGTGAGCCTGACCGGGGTCACGGAAACCGAGCGCGGCCTACTCTCCGGGCACGATACGCTATTCGGCAACGCCGGCGGCGACCGCATCTACGCCGGCGCGGGCAACGACGTCGCGGAAGGCGGCGAAGGCGATGACGAGATCTACGGCGAGAAGGGCGTCGACACTCTGTACGGCGGCAGCGGGGCGGACCGGATGTTCGGTGGCACGGAGTCGGACACCATCTACGGCTATCGTGAAAGCGGGGCCGGCGATGTCGGCGATACCGCGGCGGACGGGGGAGACTCGATCGACGGCGAGGGCGGCGACGACTTCATCTTCGGCGGCGATGGCATCGATACGATTCACGGGGGCATCGGGGCGGACTTGATTCACGGCGACGTCGGGGCGGATCTCCTCTTTGGCGACAGCGGCTCGGATGAACTGCACGGCGACATCGGCGCTGATGTCCTGCGCGGCGGTTTCGGCGACGACCTCCTGATCGGTGGCTTCGGCGGCGACCAGCTCGTAGGCGATGAAGGTAGCGATGTCCTCTGGGGCGGGCTGGAGAAACGGCCTGTCGGCGAATTCAATCTCAACCGGCCAGTCAATTTCGTAAAGGAGCTCGTCCTCCCGAGCGGCTTCACGCCTCCGCGTATCAGACCGGTCTCCGTGGCGGACGAGTCCGTCGACGGCGATCTGGGGGACGGCGAGGACACGCTGGAAGGCGGCACCGGCATCGACTTCCTCTTCGGCGGCGGCGATCGCGACATGCTGCGTGGTGGCGATGATTCGGATTATCTCGATGGCGGCCTGGAAATGGACGAGATCTTCGGGGGCTCAGGCGACGATGTGCTTCGTGGAGGAGCCGGTGACGACATCATTCACGGCGACACCGGCATCGACCAGCTCTACGGCGACGACGGCAGCGATTTCCTCTTCGGCGACGCGGGCCGTGCGAACGATGCCGGCCGCGGCGGCGATGCGAACGCGCCGGAAGGAAGCCAGGCAGGCCAACGTCTTTATGGCGGAGCCGGAATCGACTTTTTGTACGCATACGCGGCCGTGGGTATTACGGGGTCGCAAGCGAGCATTGACCTGGAGACGAGTCTCGTTGGCGACGAGCTGCAGGGGGGCGCCGGAGGCGACTGGCTGTGGGGTAATCTGCGCCGGGACATCCTGATTGGCGGCGGGGGCAACGACTACCTGCACGGAGACTTCCTGTCCGGTCCGCTGTACGCGGACAACCGCATGGCCGATCAGATCGGCGGCGCGGACCAGCTTTTCGGCGGCAGCGGGGCGGACCGGATTTTCGGCGGCGGTGGGAACGACGCGTTGTGGGGCGGCGCCGATACTGATTGGATCGAGGGCCAGAAGGGCGATGACACACTCTATGGCGGCAGCGCGATAGATCTCCTCGTGCTCGATACCAGGGCCGAGTACTTCGATCAGGGCGCGCCGGCGCCGATCGACAGGTTTGACGGTCACTTCGGCAATGAATTGGAGGGCGATGTCATCGACGACAACGCCACCGACATCATGCTGATCCAGGGGACGAGCGGGAATGACGTCATCCGCATCGGCCAGACGGCGGACGGCCGGGCCGATGGGCGACCACGCGGCCAGCTCTACGTCAACTTCAACGGTCGTGACATCTTCGCGCCCTGGCGGTCCGTGCCTACAGCAGCCAATCCGCTCGGCGTGCCCCTGGTCGAGCAGATCAGGATTTCCGGTTTAATCGGCGACGACGACATCGCATTCCTGGATACCCCGGCGCCTGGAATCGAATTGCTCGACATCGGCGACCTCAATACACGCAGTGACGACTATGTCGGCGTCATCGACGGCGGTCCAGGCAACGACATCCTGCGTGGCACAGCCGGCCGGGATCGTCTTGACGGAGGATTCGGCAGCGATCAGCTTTACGGGTTCGGCGGAGACGATCGGCTGTGGGGTGACACAGGTGAGGGCTTCGATACCGATCATGATGTGCTGTTCGCGGGGCAGGGCAACGACGACTTGATCGGCGGCCAGGGAACCAATGAGCTTTATGCCTGGTCGCAAGACCCGAACTCCTTCGTGACCCAACTGGGCTTCTTTGTCGGGCAGTCACCTGCGACGACGGTGACAGGAAGTCTTCCGGTTCCGGCAAACGGACGTCTGCGCGCCGATGCGCATTTTGCGCTGGGAATCGAAGGAGAGGCTCCGGTCGATGTCATTCTGAAGGCGGCAGACACGCAGACCCAAACGAGCCGTGAGGATCTGATCGCATACTTGAACAGTCCAAGCGGCCCGCTTGCGGCTGCCGGACTCGTTTCCAGGGTTCAGGCCGGCTTGAACAGCAACAATCGACTCACCTTCACTGCGGTTGGTGCGGCGGATGCCGGTAAAAAACTTGAACTATTCGTGCGCCAGTTCGGAGTCTTTGTGGATGCCGCCGGTGGGCTCCACGACAGTAATGAGGACCCGGACGGCAACGGGTTCCTTCCAGACGGAGTGACCCCGGCCCATGTGCTCGAAAACACCGGCCTCAACCGCATGCTCGGCTCGTTGTTGGACGACACGCTGTACGGTGGAACCAGGCTTGATTTCCTCAACGGCAACGGCGGCGCGGACACATTGGTCCGCCAGTCAGGAGGCCTCTTTAATTCTCCTGATCAAGGCTTCGGCGGCGATGTCTGGAAGCAATACGCCGTGCAGACAGGCCGGGCATTTTATGTGGCGGGGAGCGACGCAGACGACGTCATCACGGTGGATTTTGTGACGGAGCCGGGTTTGCTGCGCGATCATCACCTGATTACGCGACTGACGAATAACAACGGCAACTTCAGTTTCGCGGCTCAGGTGAAGCTGGACTTCAGCGCGGACGATGCAGCTGACAACCCGATCTGGGGCTCCACAGAAGTCCTGCTGGATGTGGAAGCGCTGAGGACGCGCGGCGATCGGCAAGACAGTGGGAACCCAATCCGTGGTCTCCAGTTGTCTGACGCAGATTTTCGCGAGCGGCAACTCGCCGAGAATCTCGTTCCGCCGGAGGCCGAGTTTGACGCGATCATCGTCGATGCGCTGGATGGGAACGACCAAATCACGGTTGGACCGACCGTTCAGAAGACCGTATGGATCGACGCGGGAGCCGGCGATGACCGTGTGGTCATCCGCTCCGGCAACACCATCCTGGTCGATCGAGCTGAGTTCGTGGAGCAGGGAGAATTCGTCATCGGGTCGTCGGTTCAGTCCGGAGGGCTGCCCGCCGACGGCCGGCTCGCGGAGGCAGCGATCTTCGACGTCACCATCGGCCCGGAGACCTTCCGCGTCACTGTGCCGGTCGACCTGGCGAACGTTGTCGTCGACGACCTCATCGCCGATATCAATGCCGCGCTGGCACAGGCGGTCGACAGCGTGACTCAGACGGCAGAGGACTTGACCGATCGACTTCATGTCGAGCTCACCAACGATCAGGATCCCGGAAAACGGCACCTCCTCTTCAGGGGCATTAATGATACGGCGTTTGCCGTGGCTGCCGTTGAAAATGCCGCGAGCGCGCAACTTGGGTTACCGGCTGACACTGTCGAATCGGCTGGTTTCGTCAAGCGAAACGACAGCAGCGACTTCGCCCATCCTCTCGACTTGGCCCATCCCGTGATTAATGGTGCCCCCGATCTCACGGCGGACCTGAGCACGACATTTACGGGCCTCACCATCGATAACCCCGATGACCGGGATTGGTATCGATTTACGCTGGCGAAGGTTCCTACCGCAGAGGCCCGTCTTGTGCTCACGAGCAGCTCCGGTCTCGACGAGCTCGGCTTGGCGCTCTTCGACGCGAGCGATCCGAATGCGCAGGTCAGGTTGGCTCTCGTGGAATTGTCGCCGGATTCCACGGATACGATCGAGACGCACGACACGTTGACGACGGCCTTCGCCCTTGACCAGATTCAAAATCTGGCCAGGGTGAGAGGTCTCTCGATTCACAACACAAATGACATCGATGTGTTCAGTTTCAGCTTAGAGCAGGCAGCCGGCTCGTCCGATGCGATTAACCTCGTGAAGGAGGCAACGGGGGATGCGCTGAGGCTTGAAATATTGGATCGCAATGGCACGGTGCTGGGCTCGATTGAAGCGACCGATACGCGGGTTCTGACCGTGAGCCTCGACGGCCTCGGGGCGGGCGGATACTTTGCCCGGGTGTCAGGCACGTCGGCCGTACGATATGAGCTGGCGCCGCAGGTCGGATCTGACGGACACACGGTCCTCGATGTCGCAGGCAAGCAAACGGCGAGTATCAGCCTGGCAGGACTGTCTGCCGGCAGTGAATTTCTGTTGCGGGTTGATTCGCCGAACAGAATCCCGACCCTGTATGACCTGACCTTCGATTTCGCGGACGGTACTTCGCCCGTGGAAGTCAGGAAAGGGAGCCGTTCAGATGCCGTCCGCCGCGACATTATTGTCGGCGGACAGGGCCATGACGTTCTCTCGGGTGGCGCCGGGGAAGACTGGATTTTCGGCGGGCCAGGCAACGATGTGCTGACGGGCGGAGCTGACCGCCAGGCGGAAGATCTGCTGTTCGGCGGTGAAGGCGACGACACCTTCCAACTCATTCCCGACGGCCTGCCGTTCATCAAGGGAATGGATGAGACCTTTATCCCGACGTTCAATGATCTGTTTGACGGCGGTTCGGGCGACGATCGGGTGTTGTTCCTGGGCGGTGATCTCGACCGGCTCGGCCAGCCCGTGCCGGACGATGTTGCCATCCGCTGGAACCGCTTCCTGCACCGCTACGAGTTCACATCGCTCGCCTGGGACATCGCCAACCAGGAATTCTCCGTTGAACGGGAGGTTGTCTCCGCTACGCAACAGGCTCCCGCCAACGGTCAGTTGCGCGATGCGGGTCAGAACCTGGTCGATGCGCACTTCCGGTTGCGGCTTGCAAGCGGCAACTTTAAGGACATTGTACTGAAGGGCGACGGGACCAATCGGAACATTACCGATCTCGCCCGGGACCTGCAGGCCGCCCTCGACGCAAGCTTCGGATCGGATGCGATTACGGTGGAGTTTCCGGACGGGGTTTTACGTCTCAGCGCATTGGTTGAGTTCCTGGATGGTGTACCGCTACGGGGGCTGGAGTTGCGCGCTGATGCGACCGATGCGGCGGTATCGATATTGGGGTTCGTGCCCTTCTCGCCTGGCTCGGCGGTCTTCACGCAAGAGTATGCCTTTTATCAAACCAGAAGCGTCGAGCATACCGTCATCAACACCCGTAGCGGCGACGACGTCGTGCACGGCGCTCCGGAGTTTCAATATCCGAACGTGAACAGCGAGTGGGGCATCGATCCCGGCGATTTCGAGCAGCGAGCCTTCATCGGCGCGCTCGAGATCGATGGCGGACCCGGCAACGATCGACTGTTCGGCGGGGCATTGAACGACCGGATCGACGGCGGCACGGGCGCCGATCTGATCATGGGCGGAGGGGGGAACGACATCCTCCTTGGCGGCCCTGGTGACGACTTGCTGGTGGGTGATACCACCATCCAGCCGGATGCGTTGGAGTTCATCACCCGCAACGGGGTCACGGCGCTGAATGATGAGTTTCTCTTCGCGGCTGCCTTGCCGGCCGTCAAGGCTGGGACGACGCTCGCCGGCTTCACGCTGCACGATGGCGATCGCGGTGACTGGTATCGGATCGCCACGCCGACGGCAACGAATCGATATGGTGAAAGCTCGCTTGCCCTATTGACGCCGGACATGCTCAAGGTGCAGGTCGTCGTGGAAAGCCCGACGACTGGCAAGCTGGCGCCGATAGATCCCGAACAATTGCTCGATTTCTTCTTGTTTCCCGCCGTCGATGCCGATCCGAATCCGGACGCGCTTGAGCTGACGCCGATCGAGCGCTTTACAGGGGTACCGGAACATTACCTGTTGCATGTGCGTCCCCGCGCCACCAGCGAGGCAGTGCGTTATCAGATACAGTTCGTGAACCCCCTGGGGCAAACCATCGAGGTGCCTTCCGGTAACGCGGCGATCGCATTGGATACTACCGGGCTGCCGATCTCAGTGCAGGGCACCGATGGAGGCCAGCCGGTCGTGATTCCGTTGGGGAACATCGGCGTCGTGAGCGGTGTCGATGACGGCCGCGAGGATGTCATCTTCCGGGTACGCGACAACGCGCCGGACGGCAAGAGTTACGCGCGTGTGAGTTTTGGAAGCGGCGCCTTGGTTGACCCCGCAGCGCCGACGGTGCTGCTCCGCTCGCCGGCGCCGTTGCAATCGGATGGTGCTGGGCCGAAGGCCATGATCGGTACGCCCGGCGATTACGATGGCGACGGCCTCGACGATATCGCGGTGGCGATTTCTGGAGTGGATGCCAAGACCGACGGAGTCTACGTCCTCTTCGGTCGCAACACCTGGGGGAGCTTCGGCACGGTAGTCGATATCGTTGCGGAAGCCGATCTGGTCTTCCGTGGTTTCGCGCCTGGAGAATTGCGTGTCGCCAACGCCGGCAATATCTCGGTAGACGGGCGAGGGATGGACGATCTGGCCGTCTCGACGGCAGCGGGAATCTTCCTGTTCGAAGGGCGGAGTCCTCAGGAGTGGACGGCGGCAGGAACGGTTTTCGATGAGCATTTTCTGGGAGTTCCCGAGACCGGCGCGCCGAGCGGCTGGGTCCGGGACCCCGATCCTGACCCGAGCCAGAATACCGGCACCACGGTGCTCTGGCACTTTTCAACCGGTCGGGACTCAGGAGTTTTCGATGCCGGCATTCCGCCCGGCGATCTGCTCCAAAACGGCGCCCTTTACTTCGGAACGGGGGAAAACTTCGACGGGACGGGCGGCGGGACTTTTGCCGAGAGCAATGGAAGTCCGAGTGTCGGGCAGGCGACGAGCCCCGGCATCACGCTCCGGCCGGGACTCGCCAGCGCGGAACTCTCATTCAACTATTTCCTCCAGACTGAAAACGTACCCGGCATTGACGTGGCGCAGATACTCGTCAACGGCTTGCCCTTGGCAGGAGCGACGAATGTGGCGGGAGGACTACTTGTCGACACCGTCAACGCCGACGGCAGTTTCCGGCCTGATACCCTCGATGGGTGGCGTGCCATCGAGTTCGATCTGACGAGTTACATCGGACAAACAATCACAATCACCTTCACGTTCAATTCGGTCGATCAGTTTTTTAACGATGGCGAGGGCTGGTATGTCGACGACGTGAAGGTCAACGTTCGAGGGTTCACGCCGGACAATGCCGTGACGAAATTCGACGTCGGGGCGACAGGGGCGGGCCGGCGGGTTGCCGGTGTCGGAGACGTGACGGGTGACGGCATCGCTGACATGGCACTCGTGACCGATTCAGAGCTTCGGCTGCTGCTCGGACGCGCGGGGGTTGCGGAAACGCCCGCCATCGCCACCGGGTCTGCCGACGTCCCGAGCAACGGGCGTCTTGCCGTTGCGCAGCCCGTGCCGCCATTGAACTTCCCCGTGACGCGCTTCCATGAAATTACCATCTCAAACAGTCAGGGATTTGTGGCGCGTGTGTCGATCTCTTCGCAAGAGACGCAGAACAATTCAAGCGCTCAAGATCTGGTGAACCTGATCAATGCGCGTTTAGGGAGTGGCGCCACGAAGGTGGTGGCATTCCTTGCCGACGCCGATGGGAATGCTGCCGTGGACGGGACGCGGATTGCGTTTCGTTCGACCCAGGTCGGGACAGGCGCTTCGTTGACGGTGACTGGGCGGACCATCGATCAGACCAGAGTATTCGGCCTCTTTACACAGACACAGACGTCTGCCTCCCGCTTGGGGTTTGCGGCTCCGGTGACGGCTCAAGGCGGCGGCACGCCGTTCGATTTCCGCACCTTTACCGATTCAGCAGGATTTGTGAATCTCGCACCTGTTGCTGCGGGAGATGTCGATGGCGACGGAGTGGCAGATGTCATTCTGGCCGGGCCCGATCGAAGTCTGCTGGTGTTCGGCAGAAACACGTTTGTCAGCGGCCTGCTGCCGGGTGACACATTCCGTCTGTCCAGTGTCGCGCAGCTGCGCGGGATCGGCGACTTCAATAAGGACGGTTTTGACGATCTGGCCGCTGTGCGGTTTGACGACAGTCCCAAGCTTGACGAGTCCGGCGATTTCGTATTCCACCAGGTGACGCAGGTGACGTTTGGCGGCACACGCGCGGAGCTTGCAATCGGCTTGCAAAACCCGGATCTGATTCTTGAGGCCGGCAGGCCGGTCTTCAGTGATGCCCCCGGCGCTGCGAGGGCGCAGTTTTTATCGATCGGCGATCCGGATCGCGACGGGTTTGCCGACTTGGCTGTGGCCGACCAACTCGGCAGTCTGATCAGGATATTCCGTGGGCTGCCCATTACGCCGGTCCCGGATACTGCTCCAGGAAATTCGACGAGTACCGGTCCGCAACAGAGGCAGGAGATATTCAGCTTTGACCTGTCAACCCCGACAGTGTCGACCTCGACTTCCTTTGGGCGAACCGGTCTCGATCTGCGTGATGTGGAACCAGGTGTGGTGTCATCGCAGATTCGAGAAGCATTTGCGCTGGAAGGCATGGCGGCCGACGAGGGGCTCGCGCAGGCGCGCGTCGTCGGGGACGTGAACGGTGACGGGCTCGACGATGTGCTGGTCGAAGGCGAACAGACAGCCTATCTCTTGCTCGGGCCGGTCGAACTCGCAGGCCTGACGGGGATCGGCACCCGGGCAGAGGTCCTGATCGATACGGCATCCCTCGGGCATGTGGTCAATCGATTGGGTGACATCGATAGGGATGGCATCACGGATCTCGTCTTTCACCGTGTGCAGGGCGGTGTCCTTACCATCACGATGCTGTTCAGCGACGGGGATTTCGGCACACCGACGACCCAACTGGAGCAGTTGCCTCGCACGCTGAATCAGGCCTGGGTCGACGCCGTCAAGCAGCGTCCGGGCCAGACCCGCGTGCGAACGATGACACTCAGCGGCAGCTTTGCCGAGACCAGTACCTCGGTGAACGTGTTGGAGTTCGACGGTAAACCAGGGGAAGACGTGCTGGTATTCGGGCAATTCAGTTCGAACGTCGTCGGGCGTCTGTTCAGCTCGTCTGCCATTCTGGCCGGTGCTCAGAATGCCGGCGTAGAGTTCAGGTCAAGTTTGTTGGCAAGCGTATTCGAAGTGGGCATTCCAGGCGATGTGAATGGTGACGGGCTGGATGATCTGGTCGTGGTCAACCGCATATCGAATGTGGCTGCGCTTGTTCAGGGACGGTCTACTCCCACCGGACTGCGAGTCGTCAATCTTGATCTCCCCCCCAATGCCACGTCGAGCAGGCCGGATGCCCTTATCAACCTCGGTCCCAATGGAATCGGACGGCTGTCTGTCGTCGGCGACCTTAATCATGACGGCTATGACGAGATCGTACTGGCGAGCGCGCGCGAAGATGTTTCCTCAGGCGGGCTGTTTATATTCTTCGGGGGCGTGGCGATGGACCCGGCTCTCACGCCGATGAAAGCAGCGCTTACCCTTTCACGTGATGGCGCAGCCGCATTGTCGCCCGGCGCCGTCTTTGAGGGGTCTCTGCAGGCGACCGCCGGGGATTTCAACGATGACGGTCGAATGGATCTTGTCATCGGGGAGCCGACGCGCCTTCTGAAGAAAGACGGTCAAGTGTTGGACCGGAACGACGAGGGGCGGGTCTCGGTATTCTTTTCCGTGACGGATCTGCAAGGGCAGAAGCTGGTTCTCGGCCAAGCCGATCTGAAACTCAAGGGTGAATTCGAGTTCGATGCGTTCGGGACTCTGCCGACACGCGCCTCGTCCGATCTCAATCACGACGGGATTGATGATCTGCTGATTGGAGCCGCCAATGTAAACGGGGTGATCGACGGAATTGTGACGGGAGCCGGTCGCGTCTATGTCGTGCCCGGTACACCTAAGCTGTTCGATCTGCCCCCACGCTTCGAAATCCTCACGAATTTTACGGTCACGGGCAGTGGAGATTTTCTGGTGGACGAGGGAACCGGTCGTCCGGCGGTCTCTACATGGAGCCTGGCCCCGGGAGAAAGTGAACGCTGGTTCCGCTTTGCGACATTGGGGGACGGCAAGTCCGGTAACGCCATAATCCTGACGCCGGGCTATGAACCGGTTCAGCGCCTGAGTCCGTCAGATACGTTCACCTCCGTTGCCGGTGACGTGAATATTCTCGAGTTCGATCTCGGCGCCTTCCTCGATCAGGCAGCCGATCCGGCGGCGCTAGAACGTGTCCTGTTGCGATTGGCTGTTGAACGACAGGATGTGCTTGCGGCCCCGAGGCCTCTTGATATGGAGCGCCTGGTCGCGGCCGGTGGGAAGCTCTTCTTCATTGCGATTCCCGATGATGGCTCGAGCGGGAAGACTCTATGGGTGAGCGACGGAACGGCGACTGGCACAGTCCCACTGGAAATCCTGTCCTCCGTAGGCCCGTTCTCGGATCCTGCCAACTTAATCAATGTGGGCGGCAGCCTTTTCTTCACGGCGAATGCAAACGAAGTCACCGGCTCGGTGGAGCTGTTCACGACGGATGGAACGGCGCAGGGCACCCGGCGCGTTGAGGTCGACCTGGTCACCTCCCTCGGTGGAACTCAGGTGGGGCGGCTGCCCCTCAACGCGAATCAATTCACGACCGACGGGGAGCGACTCTATTTTGTCGCCGATGACACGGCGCTTGTTTCGACAGTGCCCAACAGTTCGGCCGGTGACCGTCACGGTCGGGAAGTGTGGGTGAGCGACGGCACCACAGCCGGAACCTTTGCGCTCGACAGCAGCGCGGTCCCGGCCCGTGTCGGTGTCGATCCGGATTCTGTGTCGCCGACAGGCGAGTCGGTCGTATTCCCCGATTCCGTTTTCTTCTCCGCGCTCGCCGTCGACGCTACCGGGTCCGTCCTGCCGGGCGGCACCCGTATCCTGTGGCAGGCCGATGCGACCGATGAAGCGTTTCCAGTGCTTGTCGCGGGCGGGGCAACGACGATCGCAGCGCCGATAGAGTTGACCGGCTTCGCCGGCACGCAGTTCTATGTCAGCCAGCAGGGCGAGCTCTCCTGGCTGAGGAAGCAGTTCGCGCCAGCCGTCATCACCGCTGCCGGTGATCCGCCTCCTCTGGGGCAGGTCAGCGGGGCGAATACACTGGACTTCTTCATCAACAATAACAGTCTCCCTGCCGGTCGGATTTCCTATTCTGCAGCGGATACGCAGCTTTTTACGTCGCCGATCGATCTTGTGAATTTTCTCAATGCGAGAATTTCCGCTGTGTCAGGACTGGCTGGCCAGGTCGCCGTCGGTTTTGATGCCGTCAACAACCGGATATCCTTTTCGACCGTGGCCACAGGCAGTCAGGTTACCCTGCGGCTTGGCTTCGATGCGGCTGATAATCCGGCCGTGATCGCCGGTTCGGCATTACCGGCGCTTACCACGTTCCCGGACGTCGCCGTGCGATTTATGATATCGGTGAACGGCGTGCTGCAGGAGGTCAATGAAGGGCGCGACTTCTTGGCCGATCGAACGCTGGACCCCCAAGGCATCGTCGCCGGACTGAACCAAGTCCTCCCGCAGGGCGTTTTGGCTTCACTGGACGGAAGCTCGATCCGTCTTCAGACGATCGCGCAAGGGAACGGGGCTTCTCTTACTCTTCAGGACATCCCCAATTCCGGTTTCTCGCTCGCCACGCTGGGATTCGCGGACGGACAAAGTGCAGCCGGGAGTGACGTGAATCCCGACACGCTTGGCTTTGTGCAGGGGCAGAGTGCCACAGGCAGGGACATCATCTCGGTTGTCGCGGAGTCTGCGGGCAGTGAAAACGTTTCGCAGTTGACCGTGGTGCGGGGAATCAGCCAAGACAACGATGTCCTGTTCTTCGTCAGCAGTCCAACAGGTCAATCGCCGGAGTTGTGGAGGGTCACGCAGACGGGAGTCGACCAGTTCAATAATCTGATCTTCGCCACATCTCTTGTGACCGCGCTGTCTGCTGCCCCGACTCAGCTCACGGCTTCAGGCGGCCGCCTATTTTTCACCGTACCGGGCGCCACGGAACCGGAACTGTGGGTCAGCGACGGCACCGCCGCCGGGACGGGCAAGCTCGCAACATTTCTTGCCGGTACCACCCCGGGTCAGCTCACCGACCTCGATGGACGATTGTTCCTGACCGGGGACGTTGGCGACGGCGTGGGCGCGCAACTATTTGAGGTCATCGAAGTTCCTGCCGGCATCAACCCGTTGTTGCTGACTCCGGCTTCTGTTGTCGGAGCCCCTGCTTCTCCGGAGAACCTGTCGGCCGTCCCCGCGGCGCCAATCGCAGCGGTCGTCGTGGCAGACAATGTTGCTACTGTTGACGGTCATGTGGTGGGCGAAGGCAATGTGCTGACATTCAGCCTCAACGGTACCTCAATCGGGCAGATCAGTTATGGCGCAGGCGAAACACAATTATTCACGAGTCCATCGCAGCTTGTTGAGCTACTGAACGGCAAGATTGTTGCCGCAGGTCTGGCGGGTAAAGTCGTGGCGGGTTTCAACGCGAGCGTGGGCCGGCTTTCGTTCTCGACGGTCGCCGACAAGGGCAGCAATGTCAGCCTGAGCCTGAGTTTCGATGCATTTGACACGCTGGGCTTCGCGCAGGGGCAGAGTGCGACGGGGAGCGAGACCGCCAAGCTCTTCTTTACGGCCGGTGCCTCATTGTGGTTCACGACGGGCGCACTCGGCGAGACTGCGGCCTTCCTCGACGTCACAGCGCCGGCATCGACCGTGCGTGTGAGCGTGCTCGACCGGGAAGGCGATTTCACTGCGAACGGGGACGACGTCGCTGCCGCGGCCGCTTTTGTGACCAGCGCGTCGCTCCCACAGCAATCCGGCATCACCACGCTCGATATCACGGCGCGTGTACGTGCGGCAGTGGCAAGTGGCCAGTCACGTCTCACCATCCGGCTCGATCGCCTCACCGGGGCCGGCGATGCTACGCTCAAGCTGCATGAGAGCGTGCTTGAAGTCACAACCAGGACCAGCGGTGTGCTGGCCGATCTGTATGACCGGGATGGCGCCAGACTCGATGCAGGCAAGTCCGTGATCGATATGCGCGCGCTTGAGTCAGGCACCTACTTCTTGCGGGTCTTTGATCCCACGCCTGCCGGCGGAAGCGCAGCGGTGAACTTCGACATTGCCGTCAAAGCTCCGCTCTTAGGAAGCCTCCACACGCAGACCGACCGCGACATGATTCACGGCGGCGACGGGGACGACCTGATCGTCGGAAACTCCGGAGTGGATCAGCTCTTCGGCGACAGCGGAACCGACGCGTTCCGCGCAGAATCAATAGAAATCCGAGATCTCGACCTCATCAGCGAGACATTCCTGCCGCCGGCGGCTTCGGAGGTGCAGAGTCAACAGCAGCGTCCGATCGATGCCACGATCAATATTCCGGACCCAGCTCTTCGTGCTGCGATAGGCAGCGAACTGGGCCTTCCGGTTACGACGCGGTTCGACGGCGCGCCGCTGCTTCACGGATCTCTGTTCGCGAGCGATCTGGCAGAACTCTCCCGCTTGGATCTTGGGTCGTGGCAGATCAGCGACCTGACGGGACTGGAGTATGCGATTAATCTGCGCAGCCTGAATCTTTCCAATAATTCCATCTCGGATATTTCCATGCTGCGTCCAGGCCGTGTGCTCAGCGGCTTGAACGTCGGCGACATCATCGGACTTGCCGATCTACAGGCGCTGGCGCTGGATGCGACAGACGTGGTCGATCTTCTGCCGCTCCATTCCATACCCGGCATCGAGTTCCTGAGCCTGGACCATTTCACCGTGACCAGCGCCACGACAGGCGGCGTATTGGAAGGCGAGTATTTCCAGTTCAATACGGGAGTCGAGACCAGCAAATTTCCTGACTTTTCCGCCATGACTCCGATTGCGACGCGCACGGATGTTCAAGCCGGAGCGCCGAATACATTTGGTGGCCAACTCCAGGGATTCGAGGATCTAGGGGGAACCTTGGGGGTACGTTGGACCGGCCAGCTTCTGGTGAACGCGCCAGGCGATATGACCTTCACGCTGTCCCTCCCGGAAACAGCCGCAGCGCGGTTCTTTATCGACGATATGGAGACCCCTGCGGCCCTCAAGCCGTCTGCCGTCCTCACAGCCGCCAATGATGGACCAGCCGACGGTCGGCTGACCGGCGATATTCGGTTTTCACTTGTGCAGGGGAAGGCGACGCGGCTGGTCACGCTCACCGTAGATCAGACGAAGGACAACCTCAGCCTGGATGAGCTGGTGTCGCAACTGAACGGACAACTGGAAGGCTCGGGATTCATCGCCCGGCGGGATGGAACCCGCATGACATTCGCGACGATGAGTTCAGGGGCAAGCGCGCAAGGCCCCCTTGAAATCGCGGTCCAGGAGGGGGATGCCGGTTCGTCGGCGCTGGGTTTATCCGGGACGGAACAGTCGGTGTCGAGCTCGATCATCACGTTCGTGATCGCACCGGGACAAGGCATTCATAGCCTGCGTTATGAGGTCACGGGTTTGCCACCGGAGAACATCGGTGTGGTGTTGTCGTGGCAACCGCCGGCCGGGTCTTCCGCACGGCTGTTATTCCCCGGCTTTGACGACGCCTTGGCCCTGGTACAACCACTGCGTGTTCTCAGCATTGCGAACAGCGGGCTTGTGGATATCAGCGCTCTGGCGACACTCGGCAACCTGGAGCAGCTCTACCTCGAAGGGAACGATATCCGCGATATCAGCTCGCTCGTGGGGGCGGGGTTGGTAGATGACGGTGATTCTGGCTTTGTGGCGGCGAATGAGTTCCAACGCAACATCAATCCGGTCGAGAACGCGTTCGAGGGGGACTACCGGTTTGTACCACCGGCTTCCGGGACGGCAGCCAAAGCACAGTGGACGTTTGAGAATTTGAACGATGGAACATACCAATTGTTCGTGACGTGGCTACCCCAGGAGGCCCGCAGTCAGCAAGCCGTCTATAGTGTGTCGGACGGCTTCGGTCGGGCGATCGACGTGGTCGACGCCCAGGAGATTCCGATCGACACTCTGGCTGTGAACCAGCGCCTGAATCCCTCCGGTGGCCTGCTGGGTGGGCGTCCGTGGGAGAGTCTGGGCTTTCTGACCATAGAGAGCGGTGTGGTGCGCGTGACGCTTGAGGGGACTGCGAACGGTTTTGTCGCAGCAGACGCCGTCCGTCTCGCGTCGGTCTCGCCGGTGCTTCCGAACCTCCGGGTATTGAATCTTACGGACAACCCGCTCGATAGCCGGGCGCAGACGCTGTACATACCGCAGATCGAGAACCTTCCCGCCCTCACAACCCTGTTCGATTCCAACCAGGCTCCGCACCTCATCTCGCCAGGGCCGCAGACCTCGTCGGCCGTGTCCGGCGCTTTGCGCATGAATGGCGACGATCGGATTACAGTACCGGACAGCGCGAGCCTGGATATCCGGCGGTTCCTCACCATTGAAACTACATTCAAGGTCGAGGCGTTTACGAATAGCTGGATGCCGCTGATTTATAACGGAGACGGCACAGGGAGCGGCGGCCGGTCCTATACGCTCTGGGTGGGCAAATCCAGTGCGGATTCAGGATTTCTGCACTTTACGTCGTCCGATAGTCAGTTTGGTCAGACAGCAGTCAACACGGCCGCCGGCTCGATCCAGCTCAACACGACGTACCGTTTCACCGGTGTAATGGACCGTGCCACAGGCCGGATGTTTTCCTACCTCAATGGGCAGCTCGTCGGCCAAACATCGATTCCGTTTATCGCGGCCACGCCGCCCGTTCGTATTTTCATACCGTTCATCGGTTTCATCGAGATCGCTCCAGGCACACCGCTCCAGCGATTCGATACGGTGTCGAACACCAGGCCATTGCTGATCGGCGCCACCCATGAGACGAACCAGGCTTTTTCTCCCTTTGCCGGCGTGATCGACGAAGTGCGGATCTGGAATGCCGCTCTCACGGGCAATCAAATTGCCGCCAGACTCAGTGAGAATTTGAACGGCAATGAACCGGGGTTGGCTGCGCTTTGGAAGTTCAATGAATCCGACGCCAGGGTGCTGGACTCCACCGTCAACGGGAACAATGGAACTATCGTCTCTCCTCCGACGAGCCCTGCTCAGCGTATTGGGCGGATCGACATCTCGGCGACAGAGCCAGACGGGGACACGTTCTTCTTGAGTGCCCAGAGCGATAACCCAGCCGTCACGGTTGCGCTTGAAGGCGGAGCGCTCGAAATCACGACAGCCCAGAATTTTACGGGCACCGCGACCATTACCGTGACGGCAGAAGACGGCACTCCCGGCCATCCACTCGGCGGTGTCGACCAAATCCGGTTCGACTTTACCGGCGGCGCGAATGCCATGTATGGCACCAAGTTCCTCGACGCGAATACGAACGGTGTGCGCGATGCGGGCGAGATCGGCGTCGAAAGCGTGCGGTTCTTCCTGGATGCCAATCTCGACGGCACCCTCAACGGGAATGAACAGTCTACCTACAGCGACGCAAACGGAGATTATGCCTTTAGGGGCCTCGTCAACGGTGTCGGGAGTGGTCCGGTTACCTATAGAATTGTCGAGATCCATCCGCCAGGGTTACGGCCGGCAGTCGGTACGAATCCCCGAACGGTTCTCTTTGCCGCCCCCGGTGAAATCGCTCAGCACGTTGATTTCGCGAATATGCCGAATGCCGCGCCGGTTGCGGCTGGTAATGCCTACCTTCTCGACGAGGATAGGATTCTGACAGTGGTGGCGAGTCAGGGTATCCTGCTGAATGACGGTGACGCCAATGGTGACGTGGTGACCGCCATGCTGGTGTCTCCACCAACGCACGGTGAACTGAATCTCCGTCCGGACGGCTCCTTCACGTACACACCGACTCTTCACTTCAACGGGGTCGACAGTTTCACGTACCGTGCAAATGACGGCGAGCTGGACTCGAATCCGGCGACCGTCACGATCACAGTGAGCCCCGTCAACGACAGACCGGAGCATGTGTTCAGCTTGCCGCAGCGCGTCGATGAGGACAGCAAGCTTGTCTTCTCGGCACGGCGCGACAACGCGCTGACCATTCGCGATGTGGATGCCGCAAGCGATGATGTCACCATCACCCTGACGGCAAACAACGGCACGCTGCGATTCGATGACCAGCCTGGCACGGATGTCATCACACGGTCGATCACCGACACCGTGGCGGCGATCAACAATCTCCTGGAAGGACTCGTGTTCGTGCCTTCGCCGAACTTCAACGACACGAAAGGCGAGGCCAGCCTGATCGTCACGACCGATGACCTTGGGCGGAACGGCGCCGGCGGTCCGCTGATCACGACGGATACGATCCAGATCGGCGTCACCCCGGTGGATGATCCCACCGTGGTCGTCGATGACCAATATGCGATCCTGGAGGATGGGGCGCTCACCGTACCCGCGCCAGGGGTGCTCGGTAACGACATCGAGGTGGATGGTGATATCGTGACGGCGAGCGTCGTCGAAACTGTCGCTCACGGTACGCTCCTCTTCAACCAGAACGGATCGTTCAGTTACACCCCCAATGCGCATTTCAACGGGACGGACGGTTTCACTTACCACGTCAACGATGGGACCGGCGACAGCAACGTGGTCACGGTGACGATCTCGATTGTTTCCGTCAATGATGTCCCTTCGTTCGTGAAAGGGCCGGACCACATCCTCAATGAAGACTCAGGCCCTGTGGCGTTTGTCGGCTGGGCGACCGGAATTTCTGCCGGACCGGCGAACGAAGGGACTCAGACCCTCTCGTTCCTAGTCGACAGCAGCAATCCTGCCCTCTTTGCGGCGTTGCCGTCGATTGGACCCAATGGGACGCTCACCTTTACGTCGGCCCCCGATGCCTTCGGCGAGGCTACAGTGACGGTTCGTCTGATGGACAACGGAGGCTCGGCGAACGGCGGACAAGATTTATCTGTGGTTCAGTCATTCGTGATCACAATTTTACCGGTAGACGATGTGCCGGTTCCGGTGCCGGCGGCGTTTGTCATCGATGAAGACCAAGCGCTCACTGGTGTGCTGCAGGCCATCAGTGCCGATCAAGACGTATTGACCTTCGAGGTCTTTGTGCAACCGGGACAGGGGACAGTCGTTCTGCAGCCGAACGGCGCATTCACCTATGTGCCGAAACTGAATTACTTCGGTCAGGACGGCTTTGCCTTTACGGTCAGCGATGGCACGGTCACGTCCGACTTTGCCTCCGTCGTCATCACCATCAATCCGGTCAACGATGCTCCCAGAGCAGAGGACGATGTCTATGTTCTCAACGAAGATGAGTCATTGACGATCCCTCTGCGCCAGATCGGAGTGCTCGGGAACGACAGCGATGTGGACGACTTCCAGGGCACGTTGACTGCTGTGCTCGTGAGTGGGCCCGCACACGGTGCGCTCGTGTTTTCTGCCAATGGCACCTTCAGCTATCTCCCTGATGCAAGTTTTTCAGGGACCGACACCTTCACCTACAGCGCACGCGATGCACAGGGCGCGCTCTCGGATTCTGCAACCGTTCGACTTCTGGTGCAAGGCGTCAATGATGCGCCGGTCGCATCCAACGGTTCGGTCGGCACCGAGGCGAACACGCCTGTGAGCGGGACGCTCATCGGAGTCGACCCTGATGGTGACCCATTGACGTTCGGTATCGGCGCCGGTCCGGCGCACGGTATCGTGACAGTGCAAGCCGGCGGGGGCTACACGTTTACGCCGAGTCTGGATTTCTACGGGTCCGATAGCTTCACGTTCTTCGCGAACGACGGGACGCTGGTTTCCGAGGTAGCCACGGTGTCGCTGACCGTTATCCCGGGCAATCTGGATGTGGATCTGAGCGGTATAGCAGGAGCTCTGAGCGATGGGATACTGATCATGCGCTATCTATTTGGGTTCACTGGGGCGACCTTAGTGGATGGCGTTGTAGATCCGGCTGGGCAACGAACCGATCCGGACGAGATTGTGGCCTACCTCGACAGAGTACGCGGAGCGATGTTGGACGTCGATCTCAACGGCACGGAGGACGCACTCACTGACGCTGTGGTCATTATCCGGTACCTGCTAGGGTTCACCGGACCGGTACTCACGGACGGGGCAGTGGACCCTCAAGGAATTCGAACCGATCCCGCTCTGATCGAAGCATTTTTGAACGGGGCGAACCCTGCCGTCGCAATCAACATACCGACCGGCCCTGTGTTCATGGTAGCTACCCTCGAAGAAGCAGCGTCGTTGACGACGACATCAGGGGATGCTCAGGTACGATCTGCTCCTCTTGTGGATCTAGAGAGCGACACGGCGACAGCGAGTACCGTATCGGTGACCGACAGTAATTATGGCCAGGCCTACGTTCAGCAATCGTGGGTGAAAAGTTATGTGGATGGAACAGTGACCACGAATGACGAAGAGGAGGAGGACGAACTTGTCATTCAGCTACAAGAGTCGGTGTTGGCTTAAGCAGTCGAGGTGTATCTGAAGCGATACACCGGAAGCATGTAACCATTATATATAGGGTCGGGTAACATCCTCGTTTTGGCATCCAGGTGTGTAACGGAGTCCATAGAGCCATTCGCTCAACAAGAGTTCGAACACGTCCTGTTCAACCACCATTCACAATTCCCCCTTCGTCCACTCTCCCCCCTAGCACTACGTACGCCGATTGGCGTATTGCCTTTGCCGAAGCACGATAGATAAGATGCTGTCGTTCTCAATGCCGTGACTGTTCGGTCTGTTCAACGATCGGATCCTTTCCTTGAGAGATGGCCGTATGAGTTTGGCGAAGTTGTTTTACTGCCGTGAAGCGACTCGGAGCCTGGTGAAGCGTTGGTGCGAAACCCGACCTAGACCGGCTAGGAGCCGGTTCATGTTTGAAGCACTTGAACCGCGCCTGCTCTTGTCCGCCACGCCGACAGAAATCATCACGCCCCAAGAACTGACGACCGCAGCCGTCTCGGTACCAGCCGGCTCATTGCCGAATCTTGATGTAGATCTCAACGGCCAGGCCGATGCGCTCAGTGACGGTATTGTCATCATCCGGCATTTGTTTGGCTTTACCGGGAACGCGCTGGTGGATGGGGTGGTCGATCCGGCAGGACAACGGACTGATCCCACGGCGATTGCCGACTATCTCAATTCCATTCGTACGACCGCCCTCGATGTGGATCTGAATCAGGAGGCCGACGCCCTGAGCGACGGCATCATGATTATTCGCAGCCTCTTTGGCTTCAGTGGCAATGCCTTAACCGATGGGGCCATCGATCCAGGCGGCCAGCGCACCGACCCCGCTGTCATTGCCACGTTCCTCGACAATATGAATCCGCAGCGCGAACTGGTCGCGCCGCTGGTGACGGCGGGCTTGCAACAGGACACCGGAGTCAGTGCGACCGACGGCATCACGCTCAATCCGACGATCACTGGCACAATTGCCGATATCAATCAGATTGCCGCCTTTACCGCAGGGTTCGATGGTACCCCCGTAGCAAACTTTGTCGATGTGTTGGCCGATCTGCAGAGTAACGGTACCTATACCCTGACTATTGCGCGCCTGACGGAAGTGGCTGGAGGAACGCTGGCGGATGGCACGCACACGCTGCGTCTGCGAGCCATGGATTCTCGCGGCAATCTGGCGACGCTGGATCGAGCGTTTACGCTGGACAGGATAGCCCCTGCTGCGCCTTTATCTGATTTGCCGGCGCAGTTCGACAGCGGCGACAGCCAGACGGACAATGTGACGAACGTCTCCCAGCCGAATGTCACCATTGCGATCGCCGAAAGTGGCTTACTTCATCTGTCGCTGAACAATCTGCTCGTAAGAGACGTGAATGTCACTCCTTCCGGCTTTGTCTTTACGCCGAGCCTGCCACTTCCCGATGGAATAGCGACGGTAACTGCCACCTTGGAGGACCTCGCGGGGAACGTCAGCCTCGTCTCCATGTCCCTGGATCTTCAGATCGATACTGCAGCCCCAATTTTTTCCTCCCTCGACCTCTCGCCTTTGTCGGATACGCCGCCGTTTGGCGACCAAATCACCACGCAATCGGTGGTGACTCTGGTCGGTACGACGGAGCCGTTGTCAGCCGTACAAATCACGAAGGGGTGGTTCGTCACGACGGCGACAGCGGACGAGCAAGGGATCTTCTCGTTTGCAGGCCTGGTTCTGGCTCCGGGAGCCAATCTCTTGTCGTTCCAGGCGACCGATCGAGCCGGCAATACCGGCGTCGTGAACCGCACGATCACATTTGTCGATGGCGGCCCTGTGCAGATCGACGTGCTCGGACTGACCGTTGTGACCTGGGATGTGGATGGAAACGGCCAAGCCGCTGCGGCGAGTGACGGCGCCCTCATCTCCAGGTATTTGTCAGGACTCAGGGGGGAGGCGCTCACGAACGGGATTGTCGATCCCGCCGGGACGCGCAGTGCCCCGGCGCTGCTCACCGCCTATCTCGATGACATCGCGCTCTTTCTCTTCGATGTGGATGGCAACAACCAGCTTGAGGTGTCGCGGGATGGTCTTCTGATCGAGCGGTATCTGTCGGGCCTCACAGGCACCGCCTTGGTGGCGAATGCGGTGGACCCGTCCGGTTCCCGGACCACCCCCGAAGAAGTCCTGGCCGAGTTGAGACGTTTCGATGTCATCATCAATCCCACCGCGCCAGTCTTGTCGGCGCAGCTTGCTCAGGATACAGGCATCAGTAACAGTGATTGGATCACGTTCGACTCTACCGTCACGGGAGCTATTACCGCGCAAAGTTCTTCACTCTTGTTGTTCATTAGCGTCGATAAGCCGACCGTCACATACTTTCCTCATCCCCAGCCGGACAACTCCTTCGTCTTTACCCCGATAGAGATTCAAGAGGGGATGCAGCATTTCTTCTTGCAAGCGGTGGATCAACAACTCGGAGTCTGGTCGCACCTCTACTTGCTTGCGTTTGAGTTCGATACGATTGCTCCGATCATCCAGACTACCAACGTGCCGCCCGGTGCCGTTCATGCGCCGACGTTCCGCACGGTCGAGATGACATTCTCAGAGCCCGTTACACCTACCGTCCTCAACTCATCCAGCTTTAGGCTCCAGGATGGGCAGGGAGGCATCATCCCGCCAGCCGCCGTGCAGCAGGGTGCCGACAATACGACGCTGAATCTGACCTACGGCCCCCTGGCTGAAGGGCCATACCAGTTCATCACCGAAGCAGCGGGAGTGAAGGATTTTGCAGGAAATGCACTCGGTGCTGGCCCGCAGGCTCAGGTTTTTACGATTGCTCAAGGGCCGGAGGTGCCGTTCTCCTTGCAGATCGTCGATCGAACTACCCCATCGTTGGCCTTCGGCAAGGCAGTCGGAGACTTCAATGCGGACGGCCATCTCGACATCGCTGTCGGAGGGCAAATGGGGCCATTAGTGTGGTACGCCGGTCCTACGTGGACGAAGTCGATCATTGCCGATGTGGGGACATATGAAACCGATAGCTCGGGCGCGGCCGGGGACATCGACGGCGACGGGGATGTTGATGTCACGATGGGACAAACCTGGTTTGAGAATCCCGGGCCGACTCTTGCCGCGTCCGGGAGGTGGCAGGCGCATTTCCTGGGCAATGTCGGCAACCACGATACCGTGATTGTGGATCTCGACAAAGACGGGAAGATGGACATCATTACCCGTGGAACGCTCTCGCCGACGGTGACGGTATTTAAGCAGGTGACGCCAGACAGCTGGCTGAGAAGGGATCTGGAGCCAGGGATTGGCAGTGAAGGGCTGGCCGTCGAGGACCTTAATAACGACGGCTGGCTCGACGCGGTGGTCGGCGGAGTCTGGATGGAGAACCCCGGCGGCAATGTGATCACGCAAGCCTGGGTGAACCATACGTTCACGGAGTGGGAGGATGAAGACGCCGCAGTGGGACTGACCGATTTCAACGGGGACGGCCGCCTGGACATTATTCTCACCGTGGGTGAAGGTCAGGGTCACCTATCCTGGTTTGAAAACCCGGTCGATGCTCGTAGCGCAAACTGGGTGAGGCACGATATCGAGCAAGAGATTCTCGATTCCGCACACTCGCTAGCACTGGTCGATTTCAATCGGGACGGACAGATGGATATCGTCGTCTCCGAAATTAAGGGGCCCGATATCGAGGGGCGGGGGCGGTTGCTCATCTACTATAACGGCGGACAAGGCCTTACGTGGACCCGCCAACAACTTGGCACACCCCATCTGCTCAACATCCGGATCGGCGACTTCGGCCAGGATGGCGACGTGGATATCGTGGGGACCGATTATTTGAATGACGCTCAGGTGGAACTCTGGGAGAATCTCAGCGCACCGACGGTGGTGGCTCCGGTAACCCTATTTACCGCCGGTCTTCAGCAAGACACCGGCGTCAGCTCCACCGAGGCCTCGCTGACGGAAATCGTTAGCCCAAGCGAGACGATGGCAGTTGAGACTGGGCAGCGAAGCGTCTCCTCAGCCTTGCCGGGCAATCTTCTGACGAGACTCGATGACTTCCGCCAACGCGGACGCTTCTGCGACATCACCGGCGCCGGGATGACCGCTGTCGTGATCGACACGGGCATCGATGTCGATCATCCCTTCTTCGGACCGGACGCCGATCACAATGGGGTGGCGGACCGGATCGTCTTTCAGTGGGATTTTGCAGACAACGACGCCGATGCCAGCGATCGGCTCGGGCACGGCTCACACATTGCGAGCCTGATCGGATCGAAAGACCTGACCTATCCCGGTGTCGCGCCGAAGGCCGATCTGATCGCATTGAAAGTATTCTCCGATACTGGGACGGGAACCTTTGCCTTTGTCGAGCAGGCGTTGCAATGGGTGGTGGCCCATGCCGCTGAGTACAGCATCGACGTGGTGAATCTGTCGCTGGGCGACGGTCGAAATTGGAGCGTGCCAGGAGCGCAATACGGAATCGGCGATGAATTCGCCGCGCTGGCCGATGACGGTATCGTCGTGGTGGCGGCAGCAGGTAATAATTTCTTCACTGCGCAGAGTGTGCCTGGTGTGGCCTATCCGGCGGCCGATCCGAATGTGATCGGCGTCGGCGCGGTGTGGACGGCGGATTTCGGCGGACCCTGGCGCTGGAGCAGCGGCGCGATTGATCTGACCACTGGGCCTGACCGCATCGCCAGTTTTTCACAGCGCGATCCCACCATGACGGAGATCTTTGCGCCTGGCGCGCGACTGATCGGCGCCAATCATCTCGGCGGCACAGTGACCATGCAGGGAACGAGTCAAGCCGCCGCCTATCTCTCCGGCACGGCGCTTTTGGCCCAGCAGTTTGCGGAGAAAGAGCTTGGGCGCAAACTGACTCCCGAGGAATTTACCAGACTGGTTGCAGGCACGGGAACCGTCATTCTCGACGGAGACAATGAGCAGGACAATGTCGTGAATACCGGCGAGATATTTTCTCGGCTGGATGTGCTTCAACTTGCCAAAGGAATCCATCGGTATGCTGCCTGGGAGCGCGGAGAGGGCGGCCATCATAGCCATCATGGATTCGCGCTCGCCTATACGCAGCGCTGTTGGGTGAAAGACTTTGTTGCCGGTGCCGCAGCCGAGTCAGTTCATAATGAGGAGGAACTACTCATCGCTCTGCCTGGGTAGGGGGCGTTCATACGTCATACTGGTTATGTTCCAGATTTGGTTCTGTCCACAAATGGTTGCGCCTGTATTTTCGTTTCATGGTTGGCGACGCCTGGTTTGCCGCTAGGCAAGAGGCCACGAAAATATGTCTTTTGCCACTTTTGAGTCTGGGCCGGAGTTCCGGGTTGCGGTAAATCTTTGAGGAATTGCGTGCGCCCTGCATTCCATTGTTCGTAGGCTGTGGCCGTCTCCTGGTCGGAGGCCAGCGATCGAATCTCCGGAGTGACACCTTCGATAGAGCCGCGCGCAACCGGGAAGAAGAAGCAGAACGGCTCGCCCTCTTCAAAGACGACCTGTTTGCCGGGGCAGGTCATGATCCAATTCATCGTAAATGTGTAGGGCATCCAGTCGGACTCAATCACACCGGTCAGCGGAGACATCCCGTCTTTCGGTGCGTTCACTGGGCCGGAGACCCAGAGATTCATATCGGGCTCTGTCCGGAAGATGCAATTCACATGAAACGTGATGATGCCGGATCCGAAATGACTGACGAGATCCGTGGCCGATCCTTCAGCGGTCCGAATGAGGACGTCCTCGCGCTCCGGTCCTCCGTTCCAGACAATCTCATAGCGCCGCGGACAGAGAATTTCCCATCCATGGGCGTTCGCCATCACCAGGGGAAGGCAGCGATACGCGAACTGTTCAGGGGTGCGATCCATCCAGGGACGGTCCCGCAACGCAGGTCTGATCAAGGGTATGTTCGCTGTGACCGGGTAGCAGATCAATCGCATATCCCATCTCCTCACACAGGGCTTGGCGCAGTGATTGTTGAGTATGGATGTCCGATACTAGCATGACCGTATGATGTGAACCAAAGACTCTATTGGAGTATTCCCGTTCACTATGCGATGCGGTCCGTCGGGTACGATTCTCCATGGTCGAATTCCCCGTAGCCTCCAGCATCATGAATCGCATCAGGCGGATACAACAACGCTGTATCGGCATGTTTGTTCTCAGCCTGATCGAGTTCTCGTCGTCATATACCTCATACGAGCTTCGTTCCGTGACTCTCATCATACTCGTGGCATGTCTGGAGCGACGTGCTTATAAAAACATGGTCCGTCTACCTCTGGCTACTCTAAGTGTATTTTCAATAAGTTAGTGTCGCAATCCTTGTAATTGCTCATCGATATCAACCTTTAGGGATAGAAAAGGTATGTATACCTCGTATAGGGGGATCGCTCTATGTTGTCCGAATGTGGTACACCACACCCGCATAGGGGGAGGGAATGTGCCCTCTCTGTAACTATTCTGTCTTCACTTTACCTTTCTCAAGGAGGTTGTCATGTCGTTAAAAGAAGTTCCGACGGAAACCGCTGCTCCAGCCGCACCCCGTCCCGCGACGGGCCCGGCCGTGAAGTTTGACGACACAGGAATTACGAATGCATACGCGAATGTGTGCAACGTATCCAGTTCTCGCGAGGAAGTCGTCCTTGTATTCGGCATGAACAACGCCTGGGAGCGGGATGCGTCGGAAGTGCGGGTGAAGCTCAACAGCCGTGTCATTCTCAGCCCGTTTGCGGCAAAGCGCTTAGCCATGTTGTTGGATTCGGTCGTGAAACAGTACGAAGCCCGGTTCGGCGCAATGGACGTGGGGATCGCACAGGCCGATAAATCGACGAAATAGTCCGCGCGCTGCAAAGACGAGCCGTTAGCGGTTCCTTATTCGGGGTGTCAATGGACAGTCAAACTGAAGTGGAGCGCCAGGCCGCGCTCGACGAAGCGAGGGCCCAGGTTGTGGCCGAGTCTGTGCAGTCGGTGGAGCAGGAGCACAGACTGTGGACGACATTTGCCGAGGCGGCAAGCGTCGATGCGTTTTGCCAGAGTTGGCTGGCGCTCCAATGTGGGATGATCGGCGGTGTGCGGGCCGGGCTGGTATTGCTTGGTCCGCCTGATCGCGGTCCCTTTCGCCCGACGGCGACCTGGCCGGCCGGGCGACGTAACCTGAAGCATCTTACCAAAACAGCAGAGCGTACTCTTGCTGAACGTCGCGGATTATTGGTTAAAGCCGAGGCGGATCACGCCAGTGGTGACGAGGTAGACGACTGCTACGAAGTGAGCTATCCGATTGAAGTGCGCGGGGTTCTGCACGGGGCGACGGTCTTAGAGATTCCCACACGCTCAGACGCCAAACTCAAAGCCGCTATGCGGAGGCTCCATTGGGGCGCAGCCTGGCTCGAGTTGCTGTTTTCGCGCGAGACGGTCACAGCTGAAATTGCCGCACGCGAACGAATTCAGTCCGCGCTGGAGCTGGTCTCGTCAACGCTTGGACACGAACGATTCTATGCCGGGGCAATGGCCTTCGCGACAGCGCTGGCGACGAAGTTGCAGTGCGAGCGCGTGAGCATCGGATTCGTTCGTCATGGCCGCACGCGGGTGTTTGCAATGTCGCATAGCGCGGAGTTCAAGCAACAGACCAATCTCGTTCGCAGTATTTCCGAGGCTATGGATGAAGCGGTGGATCAACGTGAGACCATCGTGTACCCCAACGGCTCGTCCGGGTCGGTTGTGGTGTCGCGCGCGCACGCCGAGTTGGCCAGGCAGCATGGGGCCGGGGCGTTGTGCTCGATTCCGTTGGAGGCGCTTGGCGTGCCGATCGGCGCGTTGGTGCTCGAACGACCCATCGATCAGCCGTTCGACAGCAAGGCGATCGAGCTCTGTCAATCCGTTGCGGCCCTGGCCGGGCCTATTCTTGAAACACACCGGCGAGATGATCGTTGGCTGATCACCAAGGGGGTGGATTCAGCCCGGTCCTACTTTGTGTCTTTATTCGGTCTAGGCCATGTTGCGCTGAAGCTTGTAAGCGCAGCCGTGGTGGGCCTGTTGTTGTTTTCCTTCCTGGCGAATGGAGACTACCGCGTTTCGGCTAAGACGGTCTTGGAGCCGATCGTCCAGCGCGCCGCTGCGGCGCCATTCAATGGGTATATCCGTGAAGCGCCGGCGCGAGCCGGCGACCTAGTGCAGGCCGGCCAGGTGCTCTGCACGCTGGACGATCGTGAACTCCGGCTGGAACGATTGAAGTCGCTGAGCAAGCTTGAGGAGTACCAAAAGGAATATCACAAGGCAATGGCTGAGCGGGAGGCGGCCAAGGTCGAAATTCTGACCGCCCAGATGCATCAGGTGCAGGCAGAAATTGCCCTGCTTGACGATCAGCTCGCGCACACGAAAATCCTTGCCCCGTTCGACGGGATTGTCGTGACCGGTGACCTGAGTCAGCAGTTGGGTGCGCCGATCGAAAAGGGGAAAGTGTTGTTCGAGATCGCGCCGCTCGACAGTTATCGTCTAATCATCGAAGTCGATGAGCGGGACATTGCGGACGTGATGGTCGGACAACATGGCTCGCTGATGTTGTCGGCCTTTCCCTCGGAGATCATCGACGTGACTGTGGAGAAGATCACGCCGGTGTCTACGGCGAAAGATGGCCGGAACTTTTTCCGTATCGAGGCGCAGTTCGATCAGCCGCATGACCGACTGCGGCCTGGGATGGAAGGGGCCGGCAAGATTGAGGTCGATCGTCGTTCATTGGTGTGGATCTGGACGCATCAAATTGTGGACTGGATTCGCTTAGCGGCCTGGTCGTGGCTGCCGTAAACCTCAGGTAGAGAGGCTGTAGGGGTTCAGACTGAAGGTCGGAGGTCCGAATGCTTCAGCCTTCAGCCTGTGAGTGTCCTATGAGCGAGGCTCTCTTTAGTCCTTCCTGGTATCGGGTGGCGACGTTGGCCCCACGCTTACGTAGTCACGCCCAACTGCATCGCCACCAATATCGTGGCCGAATTTGGTATGTGCTCCAGGACCGCTCGAACGAACGCTTTCATCGATTCTCTCCCGCTGCCTATGCCTTCATCGGCCTGATGGACGGACAGCGGACTGTTCAGGATATTTGGGAACTCTCCTCCACGAAGCTGGGCGACGATGCTCCAACCCAACCGGAAGTTGTGCAGCTGTTGAGCCAGCTTCATGCGGCGGATGTGCTGCAGTGCGATATTCCCCCCGACATCGCGGAATTATTGCATCGGCACGAACGCACGAAACAGAAGAAGTGGCAGCGCCGGGCGATGAGCATCTTTGCCTGGCAGTTCCCGCTCTTTGACCCGGAGCGGCTGCTGCAGATCTTTGTGCCATTGGTCCGTCCCTTCTTCGGGTGGGGCGGCGCCGTACTGTGGCTCTGTATTGTGATTCCAGCTCTGCTGATCGGGGTCGCACACTGGTCGGAGTTGACGACCAATCTTATCGATCGCATGACGACACCGCAGAATCTGCTGCTCCTCTGGCTCCTCTTCCCGATCATCAAAGCACTGCATGAATTCGGCCATGCCTTTGCTGTGAAAGTCTTTGGCGGAGAAGTGCACGAGATGGGAATCATGCTGCTCGTATTCTCCCCAGTGCCGTATGTCGATGCATCGGCCTCGTCGGCCTTTTCCAGTAAATGGCAGCGGTCGGTCGTCGGGGCGGCTGGCATGATTGTCGAACTCGTGATCGCGTCGATCGCCATGTTCGTGTGGGTGAGTGTCGAGCCCAGCACCGTCCGCATGCTGGCTTATAACACCATCATGATCGCCGGGATTTCGACGGTCATGTTCAACGCCAATCCGTTGCTCCGGTTCGATGGGTACTACATCCTTGCCGACTTGATAGAGATTCCCAATCTGCGTCAGCGGGCCAATAACTACCTCGGCTATGTATGCGAGCGGTACCTCTTTGGCCGCGAAGAGGCGCAGGAGCCGCAGGCCGCCACTGGGGAGCGCGCCTGGTTTGTCGGCTATTCGGTCACGTCGTTTATCTACCGGATATTCGTGGTCTTTGCGATTTTGATGTTTCTGACCGACCAGTTCTTTGCGCTGGGCATGTTCTTCGCCCTCTTGACAGGGGTCACGTGGTTTGTGCTCCCGCTGGGGAAGGGCTTGAGCTATCTGTTCACGAGCCCGCGCATCCGCCGGGTGCGTGGGAGGGCGTTGGCGGTCACGAGTGGGGCGTTGGCTGTCATTGTGGTGGCACTGTGTTTTACTCCTGTGCCGTTTCGTACCCGCGCGGAAGGGGTTGTGTGGATTCCGGACGAGGCGATTGTGCGCGCGGGCGCAGACGGATTCGTCACGCAGGTGGTGGGGATCCCAGGGTCGAAAGTCTCGCGAGGCGATGTGGTCGCGGTCTGTCACGACTCTGTGCTGACGACCCAAGTCAAGGTGCTGGAGGCGCAGCTTCAGGAGATCGAGGCCCGCATTCGGGAACAGATTCCAGAAAGCATCGTCAAAGCGAAGATCTTAGAAGAGGAAAAGTATTATATCCAAGAGAAGCTTGCCCGCGCGCGAGAACAGGTTCGGGACTTGGTGATAACCGCGAAAGTGGACGGCACGTTGGTATTACCTCGCGCGGAAGACTTGCCAGGCCGATTCGTGCATCGTGGCGATGTGCTCGCTCATGTCGTAGACCTCAATACGTTGACGGTGCGGACCATTGTGGACCAGACCGATATCGACTTAATCCGCCACAGCACGAAGACCGTGCAGGTGCGGTTGGCCGAGCGGCTTGCGAGCCCGATCGACGCAGGGGTTACGCGACTGGTGCCGGCGGCGAGCGATGAGCTGCCGAGTCCTGCGCTCGGGAGCGAGGGAGGCGGGCAAGTGCCGATGGATCCGAAAGATCCCAAGGGCCAGAAGGCCATGAGGAAAGTGTTTCAGATGGATCTTCAATTACCTGTTGAGCTAGGTGTTGTGAATGTCGGTGGGCGGGTCTATGTGCGCTTCGATCATGGATGGGAATCGCTCATGACCCAGTGGTATCGCCAGGGACGACAATTATTTTTGTCGCGATTCAATGTTTGATATGGCTCGGCAACAGACGGCGCTACACAGCGCCTACCCGGAACGGTCGGTGCCACGCGAGAGCTGGTTCGACCGGCAGGGGGTCAAGCTTGCGAGCCCGGTCATGCGCCGGCTGCGTGAGCGCACAGCCATGCGGACTGAGGTCGTGGCGCGGGTGAATGAACAAGGGCGCGCGCTAGCTGCATTGGACGATGACCAACTCCGCCAAGAGGCCGTTCGAATTCGGGAACAGCTCCGGCGCGAGGGCTTCAGCAACGAGCTGGTCTTCCGGTCCTTTGCCCTTGTGCGAGAGGTGGCGCAGCGGACGATCGGTCAAAGGCATTATGACGTGCAGATTCTCGGTGGGTGGGTATTGCTCAATGGCTGTGTGGCTGAGATGGCAACGGGAGAAGGTAAGACGTTGACAGCCACGTTGGCTGCCGCGACGGCAGCTCTGGCTGGCGTGCCGGTGCATATTATTACCGTGAATGATTATCTGACGGCTCGCGATGCGGATGAGATGGGGCCGATCTATCGTATGCTGGGTCTGACGGTGGGAGTGATCACCCATGAGCAAGACCCCTTGGCCCGCCGCGCGGCCTATGCCTGCGACGTGACCTACTGCACGAATAAGGAATTGGCGTTCGATTATTTGCGGGATCGTCTGGCTGTGGGACGGCAGCCCAATCGTATTCAACTCCAGCTGGAGAAACTGTACGGCAATGCGACGCGTCTCAGGAATTTGGTGCTCAGGGGATTATGTTTCGGCATCGTGGACGAAGCGGACAGCATCTTGGTGGATGAAGCGCGTGTTCCGCTCATTATCTCTGGAAGCGGTGGGAAGGTGCCTGAGAAGCCGATTTATGAAATGGTGTTGGTGCTCGCCCGCGCGCTTACACGGGGGCGCGATTTTGAGATTGACCCACGGGAACGGAGCGTTCGCCTGACACCGGCCGGTCAAGCCTGGTTGGAAACACGCGCAAAGGATCTCACCGGATTTTTGTCCGGGCCGCGGCGGCGCGAAGAACTCGTCCGGCAGGCTCTCACAGCCCTCCATTTATTCCATCGCGATGCCCATTATCTGGTCAGGGACGGGAAGGTTCAGATTATCGACGAGTATACCGGGCGCATCATGGGGGACCGGTCGTGGGAACATGGACTGCATCAAATGATTGAGTTAAAGGAAGAGTGCACACTCACGCCAATGAACTCGTCGCTGGCGCGGATCACCTATCAGCGATTCTTTCGCCGGTACTTATGGCTTGCCGGGATGACCGGCACAGCACAGGAAGTCGCTACCGAATTGTGGCAGGTCTACCGTTTGGCCACCGTGACGATTCCGACGAATCGACCATTACAGAGGCAGGGGGCGGGAGAGCGGCTGTTTGCCACGGCGGAGGAGAAGTGGAACGCAGTTGTAGAACGTATCGCGGGGCTTCATCAGCGTGGGCGACCGGTGCTGGTGGGGACAAAGTCGGTTTCTGCCTCTGAGCTCCTGAGCGAGAAACTCAATGCAGTGGGAATCCCGCACGTGATCCTCAACGCTCGGCAGGATAAGGAAGAGGCGGACATCGTGTCCAAGGCCGGCCAGCCAGGGCGAGTCACCGTTGCGACAAACATGGCGGGTCGCGGCACGGATATCAAGTTGTTGCCGGAGGTGGCGAAAGCAGGGGGGCTGCATGTATTGGCGACAGAGCGGCACGAAGCCGGGCGCATCGATCGGCAGCTGTATGGGCGTAGCGGGCGCCAAGGGGACCCAGGTAGTTTTGAGACGGTCGTGTCATTGGAGGATGATCTCCTGACGACGTCGCGCCGTCTGCTCTGGCGTTGGATGGCTCGCATGATTGTGAGGAAAGGAAAGCCGCTGCGGGGCAAGCCTGCTGCGTTTCTCGTGCGGCAGGCTCAATTGTCCGCCGAGTCCTTGCACGTTCGGATTCGCCGGGACTTGTTGAAGCATGAAGATCAGTTGGAAACCTCCCTCGCATTTTCGGGGCGGCTGGAATGAGGCGCGAGAGGGTGGTCATTCGATGGGGAGTGATCGGTCTGGTTCTGGTCTTCGGCGCATGGGTTCCCCTGCCCAGGGCGTACGCCACGACTCAAGACCTTAATTGTTTGATTCAACCCTACGTGGTCATCACCATCACAACACCGGTGGGTGGGCTCCTGGAAACCGTTGAGGTGGATCGTGGCGATCTCGTGAGGGAAGGCCAGATTCTGGCGACACTCGATACCAGGGTCGAACGGGCGCAAGGGGCGGTTCAGCATGCGCAGGCGGAGTTGACCAATCGGCGCCTCGCGGATCTGGAGTTGCAGCGGACGATGTCGGAAGTGGCGCTGAGGACGATCAAGAGTCCGGTCAATGGTGTCGTCGTCGAACGGTTCATGCATCCTGGAGAATTTCCAAAACAGGAAAAGATTCTCAAGATCGCACAAATCGATCCCCTCCGTGTCGAAGCCTATGCCCCGGTGACGATGTTTGGGAAGATTGCCGTTGGCATGGTGGCGCACGTCAAGCCGGAGTCACCCCTGACCGGTGAGTATACAGCGAAAGTGATGGTCGTCGATCGAGTGGTGGATGCGGCGAGCGGCACGTTCGGCGTGCGCATGGAGCTTCCTAACTCGGAATTGAAATTGCCTGCTGGTCTGAAGTGTTCCGTGCGGTTCGGGAAAAAATAGAATAGGACAATCTGATGGATATGGAATCGACAATTGAGAATGTAAGGCCGGCGCGACACTGTCTGCTGACACCGCTGGGTGTGGGATATAGGCGAATTGTTTTGGCGGGTCTCTGTGCTTTGACGGTGTCACCCGTGTGGGCGGCTGAAATGGCGTGCGTGATCAAGCCCTCTGCGGAGATTTCCATTGGGACGCCGGTAGAAGGGTTGATTCAAACGGTGCCGGTGGACCGTGGAGATTGGGTGACAAAGGGACAGGTCATTGTGACGATCGAATCGAGCTTGGAAGAGGCGACCGTCGCGTTGGCGAAAGCCAAGGCGGAGGCAGAGGCGGCGCTGAAGAGCAGTCAGGTGAAAGTCGGGTTCAGCAGTCGAAATCTCGAACGGGCCATGGATTTGTTTAAGACTAACTCGATTGCCCGACACGATGTCGATCAGGCCCAGACAGAAAAGGCGTTGGCGGAGATGTCGCACCAGGAAGCGTTGGAAAATAAACGCCTGGCAGAGCTGGAATTGCATCGAGCTGTGGCCGCGCTGCATCTGCGCACGATTCGGAGTCCGATTAATGGCGTGGTGGTAGATCGGTTGCTTTCCCCAGGCGAGTTGGCACGTCAGACACCCGTGATGAAGATGGCGCAGGTCGATCCCCTGCGGGTAGAGGTGTATGCGCCTCTTTCGCTTCTCGGCAAATTGAAAACGGGCATGCGGGCCGATGTGCGTCCGGAAGGAAAAGGGCAGCCGGTGTATCAGGCGAAAATTGTCGTCGTAAACAGGGTCGTCGACAGCGCCAGCGGCACGTTTGGAGTGCGCTTGGAAATGCCGAATCCGAATAACGCCATTGCTGCAGGACTAGCCTGCGCCGTGGAGTTCCATCCTTCTCCAGCAGAGAGTCCGTGATGACAGGTCCATTCAGTCTATCTGGTCTTTCTGGTTGATCTGGGCATCGTCATTCGACTAAACACACGAGACAGACCGAATAGACGAGACAGACCAAATAACGATCTTCTTGTACTGAGGGGAATGTGATCGTATGAAACTCTACACACGTGCGCTGTGGGTATTCTTTGTGGCGGGCCTGTTATATGTGGAGCGCATCCCGGCTGCTGAGCCGCCTCCGCAGATTCAGCAGGAAGTCCCGGTTTTGAAACTGAGTTTGAAGGATGCGATTGAGGCGGCTCTGGACAAAAATCCGAATGTGCGCTTGTACAAGGAACGGATCGAAGCGGTGCGCGCCGCTTCGAGAACTCAACTCGGCGCATTACTGCCGAATGTGGCGGGTTCTTCGAAGTTCACGAATCAAACCTTCTTTCTCGGGACCATCGGTGGCGCTCCGACTCGCACACAACCGTTCGATATCGCGGATGTCCGGGGCACCGTATCACAGTCGCTCTTCAGTTGGAGCCTGATCCAGCGCTGGCGCGCGTCGCGCGCGGCGCTGGCCGTTTCAGAAGGAGAGGCCGAGACGACAAAGAACGATACGATGGCGACTGTGGCGTTGCATTATCTGGATGTGTTGAGGCATTACGAAACAGCGGACGCGCGGACGGCGAATGTGGAGCTGTATAAGGAACTTGTGACCTTTATCAAAAGCCGACAGAGCGCAGGTATGGCCACGGGCCTCGATACCGCTAGACTTGAAACTCAATTGGAAAACGAGCGGCAGCGATTGGAGTTGGCAAAGAGCGATGTCGAGCGGACCAAGCTGATTTTGGTCAATGCCTTGGGAATCGACTTCGATGTGAAACTCCTTCTCACCGATGAGCTCAAAGCTCTTGAGGAGCCGGTTCCGACTCAAGAACATGCCATGGCAGTTGCGCTTGCCAATCGACCGGAAATGAAAGCTCAGGAGCAGCGGATTCAGGTATCGAAGCTTTCTCTCAGCGCGGTCAAGGGGGAACGGCTTCCTTCACTCCAGGCACAAGGAGAATATGGGGCGATCGGAAACCAGATCGATAATTCGACCGGCACCTACAATGTAGGGGTGTCGATGTCGATTCCTATTTTTGACGGCGGGCAACGCGAGGGGCGGATCGGCGAGAGCCGAAGTCATCTCCTGCAAGAAGAAATTAAAATGAGTTTGGTGGCGAGACAGATCACGATGGAGTTGCGGGAAGCCTTGGTTACCCTCACCTCGGCGGTTGAGCAGCTCAGGATCGCCAAGGACGGACTTAAGGCTGCAGTGACCGAAGTCCAGCTTGCCAGAGAACGCTTTCGTCTGCTGAGCTCAAACAGTCTGGAATTATCCAACGCGCTCTTTTCTCTTGTGCGGGCGCGGGACAACATGATCGATGGACTGTATCGGACGAATGCGTCGCGTGTGAATCTGGCGCGAGCCATGGGACAAGCTGAAGAACTGCGATAAGTACCGTGACTTCGTCTTCCGGCGAAGGGGCTGCTCTGTGGAATATTCCGACTCGCCTCATGCGGCGGTATGAGGCGTGATCTGCACGATCGACCTGAGTATTTGTATCAAAGCAAGTTAGCTGCGCCGATCGTAGCTTCAAGGACGTGGCTCATACTTTTGAGTCGGATCTGGAACTCATGGTCTGTTCTGTAATGGCTGCACAGGATTCTTCTAACTCCATGCACGTATCGGATTTTCTTCTACGTTTCAGTAGATTCAGCGAATGACTCATCCACTTCCTCCTTCCTGTGAACGAGCGATTCTTGAGCAATTTTTGAAAGCGGAGGCCATGGCCTTGTGGGCGGTGCGCGCTGCGCAAGCTCAGGACGTCCCGCATGGGGTGCTGCAGTTCTTGCGCCGTCATGAAGAGGAAGAAGCGGAACACCTCAAGCAATTCGAGTTGCTACTGGGAGTGCGTTCGCATGACAAGACGGCACTGCCTCGTATGCCAAGCCAGTGGCGGGTTCTTGCGGTGCATCTCTATGGGTATGAAGCGTTGGGATTGGAGTTTGCGAGGCTGTTGGTTTCTTTGCGGCCAGACCTGACCTCGATTTTGGAAGATGAAGAAGTCCATGTGGGTTTTTTCGAGCAGGAAGTCCGTGCCATTCTCGTTCACGGAGGGACTACCGCTGACGGTGCGCGACAGGCGGCCAAGGCGTGGAGGCGGCGGCTGGCGGGCACTGTCGATCGGTACCTTCACGATGAGAGTCTCGCCTCTGTTCGGGATGAACTGCGACAACAGATTCTCAACGCGATCGATATGCGCTTTTGTGCTGTTGGATTGCTGCCACGGGCGGAGGGGCAGGATGTGTCTCATGCGGCGGTCGAGGCCAGACGTTTTTGACGTTGGCCCACAATATCGAGCGCTGCGACGCGATAGGTTTCGGCCAATGTGGGAAAGTTGAAAATGTTTTCCACAAACGAGTCGACCGTCGCCCCATATTGCAGCGCCATCTGGCCGAGATGAATCAGTTCCGTTGCGCCTTCCCCGACAATCTGGACGCCAAGGAGGTATTCGCCTGTCGGATCGGCCACCATCTTCAGCAAACCGTTGCGAATGTCCGAGATCTGACCGCGTGCGATCTCGTTAAACCGTGCGCGGCCGATCATGACCCCTCGGTATCGTTTCCGAGCCTCCATTTCGTCCAATCCAATACTGGACATTTCGGGGATGGTGTAAATCCCAATTGGAATGGTGCCGGCTGACTGTCCCTCTGGCAGACCCAGGGCGTGGCATACGGCGCGCCGGCCTTGCTCCATGCCAGAGGAGGCCAGGCCAGGGGGGCCGACGAGATCCCCGACGCCGTAAATGTGGGGAATAGCCGTCTGACCATGTTCGTTGATGGCCAGTGCTCCCTTTTCAGTGAGGGTCAGGCCGGTGGCGCCCAGGTTGAGGTCTTCGATATTCGGTTGCCGCCCCACGGCCACGAGCATCTTATCGCTCGCGAACACCTGACCATCCTGGAGTGTCGTGACCACTTGGGAGACTCCATCCCACCGGACGTCTTTCATCGCCTGTCCACCATAATAGCGCCCGCCTGCCTGCTCAAAGCTTTGCACGAACATACGCACGAGTTCCTCGTCAAAAAACTGAAGGGGGCGGTCAGCCCGGTCGATGATCGTGACCTGCACATCGAGCGCTGCAAAGATCGACGCATATTCCAATGCAATGATGCCGCCGCCCAATACAGTCAGAGAGCGTGGCAAGTAGATCATCGAGAGAATCGAGTCGCTGTCGAGAATGTGTTCATGGTCGATGGGGATTTCGACCGGCGCTCGAGGCCTGGACCCTGTAGCGATGACGATGGTGTCGGCGGTGAACGTTTGTTTCATGCCGTCGACTGTCAGCATCTCGATCTGGTTGTTGGAGCGAAAGTGGGCTCGACCATGGAACAATATGACGCCATTGCGCGTCAGCTGGTTCATCATATAGTCGCCATGCGATGTGACGACCTGGTTCAAGCGGCGCATCAGCGTGGAGACCATGACGTTCGGAGGGGTGCGCCTGTCCGGCGTCGTCTCGGACTGTTTGAGCCGGTCTGCTTGCAGCGCGCTCTCGCGAAGCGTTTTACTCGGAATCGTTCCCCGGTACACACAGCCGCCCCCGACGCCCGGCTCGCATTCGATCATCGCGACGCGTTTGCCGGCTTTGGCGCCCTGGATGGCTGCCTTTTGGCCGGCTGGGCCACTTCCGATCACTAGCACGTCATAGTGGAGTACGGTGCTCATTGTGCCATTGCGTCTACAAGACTGAGTACTTTCTCTTTGAGGCTGATCAGTGAGTCGATATCGTTGGGATAGAGATTGAGATCGGCAAAGACTGTGTGGTCACGAAGTGTGCCGTCATCGAAGGAGTCAGGGACAAGTATGTAGGTCGCCATTCGGTCTGCCAGGCAGGTCATCATCGCTTCCTGCTTATGTGAAGGCGCCTGCTCATAGATCGAATAATAGGTGATAGCATCAGTGACCTGCGGGGGTAACGCCCATTCAGCTGCGATCAGGCTGCCTACGCGAGCATGGTAACCATCGAGGAAGGCATGTACCTCGCTGAGCTCAAGCGGGACATGCATATCTGCCGCAATGGTCGTGACGGTTTTCAGTACGACCGGTTTCCCCACTCCATGCAGGAGTCCGCAGAGGTAGGCGCTTTCCACATTGTATCGGCGGGTGCGCGCGATCTCTTTTGCGTAGGCCCCGCTGGCCAACGCATGTCGCCAGAGCTGCTTAATTTCTGCTTCGTGCCCTGGAATTTTGACCGCGGCGCTCTTCAAAGAGACTGTGACGGCGATTTCAGACAGCTGATTCACGCCGAGCATGGCCACGGCATGTTGGAGCGAAGCAATCGGTGTCCGAGGCATATAGGCAGGCGAGTTGGCTATTCGTAAGACATGGGCCGCCAATGCCTGGTCTTGGTGGATGAGAGAAGACAGACGCGCCGCATCCGCTGATGGATCCTGTGCCAGCGCCATGACCCGGCCGGCGACTTGTGGAAGCACAGGGAGGTCGATTTTATCCTTGTCGATCCGAGCGACTAAGGCTTGTTCGACCTGCTCCGGCATACCTACGTTGTGAGGTTGGGGCACGACAGTATCCATAGTGGAGTCGGTTCTCAGTTCCGATTGGTATCGACTGGAGTTCAGTACAGGCTCTTGTCGGCTCAATGTCGAGAAATCTTTACCCGCGCGATGGATGAACGGTTGTGAGCTGTCGTAATACCTGCCGGCTCACATCGAGTCGTGGGAACATGGCTCATGCGCGCAACGGTTTTCTCGATACGTTCGTCCGTTATTGAGAGAGAGTGAGAAGGCAAGCATGTAGGTTGAGAGATGTCAGAATTTATGAACGATGTTGATTAAGTTGCCAACAAAAGGCCCTAGGCATGAGCCTAGTATCCGCATCGTTCCCTCGGTAGTATAATCCGTCGCGTTGATGCGAGAGTCTGGTCGTAGGGGCTCTTCTGGTCTTCAAGACTCTGCGCATAAGGTAATTTTCACCGAAAGAGGAACTCTATGATCCTATCTCGCGTGAAGCCAATCAGTGTATTGATTGTGGACGATCACGAAGTCGTGCGGGTAGGGTTGCAGACCCTGCTGGGTCGGCAGGACAGTATCAATGTGGTCGGAGAAGCGGATACTGTTGCAGGAGCCGTACTCGAATCCTGCCGCCTGAAACCAGATGTGGTCTTAATGGACGTCCGTTTATCTGACGAGAGCGGAGTGGAGGCATGCCGCGCTATCAGAGATTCCTGTCCTGCCACGCGAGTACTCTTTCTTTCTTCCTATGAAGACGAAGAGGCCGTGCTTGCCGCGGTCGTGGGAGGGGCATCCGGTTATCTCTTGAAACAGGCTCATGCTGAGGAATTGCTGCGAGCCATTCATGCTGTGGCGCATGGGCAGTCGATCCTCGATCCAGCCATTACTCAGCCGCTCTTGACTCGCATGCAACTGCAGAAGGCAGGGGCATCACGGCCCCAACGGACAGCCCTTTCCACCCAGCAGCAGCGCGTCCTTGCGCTGGTCGCCGAAGGGAAAACCAATAAGGAGATTGGCATGTCCCTTGTGCTGAGCGATAAGACAGTGAAAAATTATATCCGATTCATTTTTCAAAAGATGAAAGTAACGAGGCGCGCTCAGGCCGCGGCCTTTTATGTCCGCGATTCCCCCTCCGGAAAACACGAGGGCGTAGAGACACCTCGGTAATCTGCTGTGAACGACCTCTTCTTCTCTCTTTGGTTCCATGGGGAACCATCTTTTCTCACGGTCGAAGATCCTGCATGCTATCGCATCGGTCGTTCTCACTGTTTTCCACAGTGAGGCCATCCACGCGCCGTAGGGCACTAGTGTAGTGCGGCTAACACTTCCTGACATATTCCGTTCGCCCTGAGCTTGTCGAAGGGTTTATGGTTTCAACGACTTCTGTTCATGCTTCGACAGGCTCAGCACGAATGGTGTGTCCGGCGATCATTCATGTCACGGACATGCTTGTAGTCCAAATACGTATAGAGCTGAATAGAGCCAAATAGATCCTAAATGATGAGCTGTACGGATCTCACAATTATAGAACTGAAATACCGGCACGATGAGAGCTATTAGGCACTTTCTGATTTGAGAAGTTCTTATACGCTTAGTAGCAATGGAGTGCGTCTATATCGTGGCGGCAGGATGTAATCAGACCGACTTATGTCGGACGCGCAATCTTGCCGAGTCGCTGTCCATATTGGTATCGGTATTCATAGGCTAACACTGTACATGAGGAGCACCGTATGAATGTGCTGTCGATTCTTGTGGTTGAGGACGATGAAGGTCTGCAGCATTTACTTCGGAGACTGTTGTCTCAAGAAGGCCGCCAGGTCACGGTTGTCGGGAGCGGGCAGGAGGCCATTCGCATGGCGCGAGAGATCCCTGTTCACGTGTTGATGACCGACCTGAAATTGCCGGATATCGACGGTCTGGACGTTCTCGAACGAATACATAAGATCGATCCCAAGGTGATCGGGATTGTGATGACCGGCTTTGGCTCAATCGACTGTGCTGTCAGAGCCATGAAGGCGGGAGCCGTCGATTTCCTGGCAAAACCATTCGACAACGAACTCGTCGTTGGCGCGATCAAGAAGGCGATCGAGATCCATTGCCGCCGCAATCAGATACAGTCGTCGAGAAAAGCTGTTCGTGAACAATACCAATTGGAGCAATTCGTCGGCGCGAGTGAACCGATTCGGCGTGTGACCGAGTTCGTCTCACAAGTCGCGGATTGCGACAGCACCGTCTTGATTCACGGAGAAAGCGGGACCGGTAAGGAGTTAGTAGCGCGGATGCTTCATTTCAACAGTGGGCGCAAAGATCGCCCGCTCATCCCGGTCAATTGCGGGGCCATTCCTGAAAACTTACTTGAGTCTGAGTTGTTTGGACACGAGAAGGGGGCCTTTACCGGCGCGATGCATACACGAATAGGCCGCTTCGAGTTGGCGCATGGCGGGACGATTTTTCTCGACGAGATCGGCGAGTTGAGTCTTGGATTGCAAGTGAAATTGCTGCGAGTGTTGCAGGAGCGGTCATTCGAACGGGTGGGGGGCTCGAAAACCATCGATGTGGATGTCCGTGTCGTCGCAGCGACCAACCAGGATTTAGAGCTGGCCGTACAGCAGAAACGTTTCCGGGAGGATCTGTATTATCGTCTGAACGTCATCCCTGTGACTGTTCCTCCGCTGAGAGATCGGCGGAGCGATATCCCGCAATTAGTAAATCATTTCTTGGGACGATTGAATCGTGGCAAGCAGAGCGCCGTCACGGCCTGCTCTTCGGACACGATGGCCCGTCTAATGGAATATCACTGGCCGGGAAATATTCGCGAGTTGGAGAATATGATCGAGCGTCTTGTGGTATTGAACCGATCGGGAATGATTGAGTTCTCCGATCTTCCCGATCGCTTCCAGCGGCGTCCGGCGGTTCAAGAACAGACTACGTCTCAGTTCATCAGCTTCAGCGACCAGGGCGTCAACCTCTCGCGAGAGATCGAGCAGTTCGAGAATCGTTTGATCGTCGGCGCGCTTCGGCAAGCCAATGGGATTACGAGTAAGGCCGCGCAATTGCTCCAAGTAAACCGCACGACCCTGGTTGAAAAGATGAAGCGAAAAGGGTTCGATGCGAAAGCCCAGGGTTGCCCCGTGTGTTAAGTCGATCTGCCGTTGCCGTGAATCTCTCGGAAATGAGTTGCTCTCCTCGCGCCGAATTCTGAAATTTTCGTAGAGTCCCCCTGTCAATCGATTGACGCCTGCAAGAGTAAAACGTCGAACGGTTGACAGGTTCCGCCGAATCATGGCTCTCAACGCTCGAGTTTTCTCATACAGCGGGCATTTATTCAGACAACACAAAGGGCACAGAAATTGCTGAATCGTCTTTGTGACCATGAGAATGCGCACATCCTGTATTCAAATACTCCTCTGTGTGCTTGCGCAGAGTCTCGCGATACACAGCGTACGCGCGGCTGATTCGCCAGAGCCGCAGGCCGCGTCGCTCTCCACTCCTGCAACGCCTCTTCAGACAACTGTGGCGACTCCCTCATCTCGGATCGCGTTGTCTGACGATGGACCTCGTTATGACCGAACTGTCGAGGGGCCTGGGGCATTGCAATTCCAAGAAGCCGTGAAGGCATTCACCAGTGGACAGTATGCCGCCGCTCGGGCAGGTTTTGACGCGCTCGTCGGCCTTGATTCTGCCAGTGCGTTGGCTCCACCGTTGAAGGCGTTCCTCGCCGAACTTACGCTGGCTGAGGACCCCACCGACCATGGGCGGAGAGAAGCAATTGCGCTTTATCGCAGTATCATTGGCTCCTATCCAAAAGATGCCAACTCGTTCAGAGCGCTCTGGCGTGTCGGTGACTTGTATGCAGCGATGGGATGGTTCCAAGATGCCGTGGTGGCCTACGAATATGCGCTTTCCCGTGAGTTGCCCCGCCACGATGAAGACCGTTCCTTGCTCGCTCTAGGAATCACCCTCGGAGAGTTGGGACGGTGGACGGAAGCAGAACAGGCATTTGACACAGTCAGAAAGCGGGCGATGGACGACCGTTTTGCCGTCAGGGCGACGTTCGAACAGGCCAACGCTCTCTACGTTCAACGGCGCAAGCGAGATGCCGTGCCGCTGTACGACCATCTGCATCGGCGCTGGACGAATCTTCTGAAACAAAACCCTCAGGCCTTGCAACAGTACGGCGATGCCCTCTTTGCAGTTCAGGAACTGAGACGGGCATGCGAGATCGATCTGCTTCTGTACAACCTCTTTCCTTCACACAGTCATGCGGGGACGGCGCTCGTCAGACTCGGAGATAGTCATAGCCGGCTTGGAATGCCAGCGTCGGCAGAGCTGTTTTATACCGCCGCCAAGACACAGTATGCGGATACGGCGGCCGGCGCTGTCGCTCGTATGCGTCTTTCACGGAGAGAACAGGACATTGCCGTGTCGGCAGGGGAGAATTTGTTGCGTAAAAAAGTGGAGGGACTGATCCGAGGGGCCGGCGCCTCGTATCTCGATCCTTCCGAGGGCGAAGAGCTTTACAAAGCCATCGCCCTCGAACACCAGGGCGATGTGTTCGGCAGCGAGGCGTTGTTCCACTTGGCCGAACACTACGAGTTGAGAGGCGACAGGGCCGCTGCCCTGCGCGTCTATCAAAATGTGACTCGCCGGACCGGCGCGATCCCGGACGATCCATGGCCACAGACCGCTGGAGTTCATCTGGCCTCTATTCTGAAACCTCAGTTGGAAGCGGCGCTCACGGAGAAGAAGGATGTCCAGGCGCTGACGCTATTTTATAGCCATGGGCAGACTCCGGAGCAATATTACCTGGGAACCAAGACATTGTTGATTGTAGCCGATACGCATCGCCGGCTGGGTTTCTCGTCCGAGGCCATACACCTCTATCAGACGTTCATGCGAAACCGGAAGGCGGCTGCGCTTCACGAAGCGGCTCTCATCGGCTTGGGAGAAAGTTACTTGGATCAGTCCGACCCTACGGCGGCCAGAAATGTATTCGAAAGTTTCCGTCTTCAGTATCCACGGAGCAGCCAGACCGTGCGAGTGTCGCAGCGCTTGACGAAGGCGATGTTGGAGCAGGGAGACCGGCGGAACGCCATCAGGGTTATGCAGCACTGGACAAAGGGGCATCCCCACGATGCGGCGCAAGGATGGGTGTCTGTGACCCTGGCGCGGACATTGGCGGAAGACAAAAAACCGGATGAGGCTGTCTCGGCATTCGAACGCGCATGGCGAGACGGCGCGCTTCGGGCCCCGCAAGATCTTCTGCTCTACGCCGATTTGCTGGTGACGTTGAATAAACCTGAACGAGCCGTGGATTTCTATCGGCAGGCATTGAAGTCCGAACCGGACCCTTCGGAGGCTGAGTGGGCGCGCGTGCAGATCATGTTGAACCCTGGAAAGAATCGTAAAGAGGCAGAGTCGCAGACCGTTGCATTGGACAGCCGCTTCGACGACCCGCTGTTTCATCGCGCGGCAAACGCAATACCGGTAGGTTTCCAAGCGGCCAATGAGAAAGAAGGAGAGTAACGCGATGAACGTACATTCTGGTTCAGACACTGCGGATAGCGATTTGTTGCACGAAGCATTTCGGAGCTTCGACGAGGCGGCGGCGACGCTGCAGCAGTCGTATCAGACATTGACGTCGCGATTGGAGCAACTCGATGTAGAGCTTGCCGACCGTAATGACGCGCTCAGCCGGAATTTGCGCGCCAATGAAGAATTGCGAGAGCATTTGACGGCCATCGTCGAATCGCTCTCGACAGGCTTGCTTGTCGTGGATACGGAAGGGTCGGTCACACGTTGTAATCAGGCCGGTGAGCATTTTCTCGGGTTGACGCGCGCTCAGATTGTCGGACGCTCTTTGACTGTCTGTCTCAAGGAGGCACAGTTGGACGGCGACGTCTATCCCCTGACCACCCAGCAGGGTTCGGCTGTGACACTCTCTCACCGGGCTTTGCAAACCGGCGAGGGACGCCATGCCGGGAGCTTGGTATTGATTCAAGATGTCACGGCAGTACGAGAACTGGAGGATCGGTTGCAGCGACGCAATCGTCTGGCGGCTATGGGCGAGATGGTCGGCCGGATTGCGCACGAGATTCGGAATCCCCTCGGCAGTATCGAACTGTTTGCCTCGATGCTGCGCCGAGATTTGCACGGCGCCCCGGCATTGCGAGACTACGCCGAGCACATTTCATCGTCTGTCCACATGATGAATCGTCTCTTGACCAATCTTCTTCTGTATACCAAGCCGGATTGTTCTCATGGAGGGTGGCATGAGACCGAAACGCTCATGCTTGATGCGTTAACACTTGCCGCCCATGCCGTTGCGCACACCAGAATCGACATTCGTCTGGAGGTTCATCCTATTGCTTCGCGGATCTGGTGCGACGAGGGGCAAATGAAGCAAGTGCTCTTGAACTTGATTCTGAACAGCATCCACGCCATGCCGGGCAACGGCACACTGACGCTGTCGGCGGCTCTCGCAGGGGATCAGACCCCCGGAAGACCGGCTTTGCGGCTCTCAGTCTCGGATACGGGTGTCGGCATTGCGCCGTCTCAACGCCCGAAGATTTTCGACCCATTTTTTACCACGAGAGACGAAGGGACGGGATTGGGGCTGGCGATTGTCCATGCGATTGTCGAAGCGCATCGTGGACGGATCGATGTCGAGAGCGTTGAAGGGCGAGGGACGACATTGACGATCGTGCTTCCGCACCCTCAGGAGGAGCAGAGAGTCAAGACATCAGGATCGCTGGATCTCGATCGCAGAGACAGGGGCGCCGCCACTGCCATGGTCGGCGCGCGCCACTTCGTTGAAGAGGAGACCTCCGCATGAGTGAACAAGACAGGGCCGGCCTTGAGACGGAAGATCCTGCGAAAGCCGACAGAGTGTTAATCGTCGACGACGATCCTTCCATGCGAACGGCGTTGATGGAGTCTGCTCGTCGATTGGGCTACGACGTGCAGGGCGCGATCGACGGCGCCGATGCCGTCGATCGTGTCAGCCGATACAAGCCATGGTTGGTGGTGACAGATTTGAAGATGCCCCGTCTCGGCGGGCTCGACTTGATCAAGGAAATTAAAAGCCGCTCGCCACAGACATTGATGGTGTTGATGACGGCGTACGGAACGGTGGAGACTGCCGTGGAGGCGATGAAATACGGGGCGAGCGACTACATTCTCAAGCCCTTCTCCACCGAACTGTTCGAACGCGTGATCGCCAACCTCACATCCCGTAGCCTCGATGACACTGGCGCATCGCCGGCGCCGATCGACCAGCGGTCTATCCTCACGCAAGATCCTGGTATGGTTCGGCTGCTCAGCACCGTCGAAGGAGTCGCCGCGAGCCAAGCGACGATTCTCATCAATGGGGAGAGCGGCACAGGAAAAGAACTGCTGGCCCGATTTATCCATGGCAGAAGTCCTCGCGCGCACCGTCCATTTATCGCCGTGAATTGCGCAGCCTTGCCGGATGGATTGTTGGAGAGCGAACTCTTCGGCCATGAGCGCGGAGCCTTTACCGGCGCCATCATGAAAAAAATCGGCAAGTTCGAGATGGCGCATACCGGGACATTATTGCTGGATGAAATCAGCGAAATGAACATGGGATTGCAGGCCAAGTTGCTCCGTGTCATCCAGGAACGGGAAGTGGATCGAGTCGGAGGCCGAGAGCCCGTATCCGTCAATATTCGAGTTATTGCGACGACCAATCGTTCGCTTTACCACGAAGTGGAGCAGGGGCGGTTTCGAGAGGACTTATATTACCGATTGAATGTATTTCCCATTACCGTTCCTCCGCTGCGAGATCGACCAGCGGATATTCCTCTGCTGGCGAGGCATTTCGTCGCAGTCTCAGCGGCGCGCAATAGCGTTCCGCTGCCGATGGTGTCGGCGGAAGCGTACGCGATGCTTCAAGAGAGACGATGGAAAGGGAACGTGCGCGAACTGCAAAACGTCATGGAACGCGCTGTGCTGTTAGCCGGGAGAGAGCCGATCCTTCCGATGCACGTGCTGTTGGACTCCGGCGGCGAGCCGGCGTCTCCCGGTCCCGTTCCATCCGTGCCTCAACCTTCTGGAAATGGATCGCTATGGGAAATGGAGCGAAACCTGATCTTCCAGACCCTCACACGCGTGAGAGAGAACCGCACGCATGCGGCAAAAGAACTCGGCATCAGCATTCGTACGTTACGCAACAAACTTCGCGAATATCGAGAGACACGGTGCCAAGACTCTGTGTAATCCGGCCATTGACGATGGCATGGGTAGAAAATATCCAGTACGTTTTGCCGATCGGTAAATATGACTAGAGAGGTAGATAGGCTGAAGGTTGTGAGGGCTTGGTCTTCGAAGACGTTGAATGGCGTGGTTCGTGTTGTGCAGGTACGACAAGAGAACAGGAGGGATGTACCATGACGTTGATCGATCGCACCATGCAATTGCTCCATCGCACGCTGGATTTGCGACAAGCCAGACAGCGAGTGATCGCTTCGAACATCGCAAACGAAGAAACGCCGGGCTATCGCGCCACCGAGCTCAATTTTCAAGATTCCCTGCAAGCCGCGCAGCGAGGGAGAGGGTTTGTCGCGCTCGCGGTGACTCAAGGCCGTCACATCGGTCCACGAGGCGACTCGGTGCAACAGGTCACGGGAAAGCTTGGAGCGGTGCCAGCGGGGGATATACCGTTGGATGCCAACACGGTCAACATCGAACTGGAGATGGCGAAAATGTCGGATAACGCCATGCAGTACAACAGTGCAGCGTCGATTATGGCGATCCGTTTTCGGCATCTGATGGGCGCAATCCGCGAGGGGCGATAACCAATAGCCATCAGCCTTCAGCTGTCAGCAAGAAGCTGATGGCTGAGAGCTGATCGCTGATAGCAAGGAGGTTGACTATGGATATGACCGACAGTATGGCCGTGTCAGTGACCGCGCTGGACGCACAACGTCAACGGCTCAACGTGATCTCCAGCAATCTCGCGAACGCGCAATCCACTCATACGCCCGGTGGTGGCCCCTATAAACGCAGGGACGTGGTGTTTCAATCGACGCCGGTGGCCGGCCCCTTCCAACGGACATTTCGTCAAATATCGACAGGGCCGGGGGCGCACGCGCTCGATGGCGTCAAGGTGCTGCGTGTGCAAGAAGATCCACGGCCTGGACAGGTGATCTATGACCCGCGCCATCCGGATGCCGACAAAAAAGGATTCGTCAAGATGCCGAACATCAATGTCATGGAAGAAATGGTGAACATGATGGGAGCATCCCGCTCCTACGAAGCCAATGTACAAGCGATCAATGCAACCCGCTCGATGTGGAATAAGGCGCTGGAGATCGGGAGGTAGCCATGAATCAGATCGACGCGATCGCAATCCCAACAGTGCCGTCGGTGAGAGATGCCGGCGTTTCTCATTCATCCGATGGCGTTCGTTCGAGCGGGTTTATGGATTCCTTGCAGCAAGCCATCAGTAAGGCCAACGACATCCAACTGGGGGCGAATCAAGCGACTGAGGCGCTGATGACCGGCCAGACACAGAATATCCATCAGACGATGGTGGCGTTGCAGGAAGCCGATGTGTCGTTCCAGCTGATGATGCAGATCAGAAACAAGTTGGTGACGGCGTACGAGGAAATTCAGCGGATGCAGATATAGCTGGATGCTGAAAAAGTCCCTCAACTTTGTTCTCGGCTCATCGAAATCCTCAACGTACCCCTGAGGGTACGCCTCCGGTTTCGATTCGCCTGCGACCTTGCTGAACGGTCTTTTTGAGTATCCTGGGAGAAGATCACTGTGCGAATAGTTTTCCGAGGTCTGATAGGCGTCATTCTGTAGCGAGGAGCTAGACTGCCCATGTTGTCCAAGTTTTCTATCAATCAACGCATGATTGTTATGGTTGCGCTTGCCGGTTCGATAGCCGGTCTCATCGCCATTGCCCTCTGGACGCAGCAGCCGGACATGCAAGTGCTCTTTACGAACCTCAATCCGGAAGATGCCGCAGGGATTGTGGATAAACTGAAAGAGACGAAGGTGCCGTATGAAACAACGGGCGGCGGCAACACCATTCTCGTTCCCAGCGCGCAGGTTCATGAGTTGCGCTTGCAGTTGGCGACGCAGGGGCTTCCTCACGGGGGAGGGGTCGGGTTTGAAATCTTCGATCGGTCGTCGATCGGCATGTCCGATTTCGTTCAGAAGCTCAATTATCGCCGGGCATTGCAAGGGGAGCTGGCGCGAACCATTGCGCAGATGCCGGAGATTGAACGAGCGCGTGTCCATCTCGCTACTCCTGAACGTCGATTGTTCTCCAGCGATGAGAATCGGGCACGCGCCTCGGTCGTCGTGTCCTTACGAAACGGACAGGCCCTCGCCAAGACGCAGGTCAATGGAATCGTTCATCTTGTGTCGAGCAGTGTCGAAGGCCTTCAAGTCAAAGACGTCACCGTGGTCGATGGACATGGGCGGCTGTTGTCATCGGCGGCCGGAGGCGACGACACCGCAGGACTGACTGGGTCGCAGTTGGAATACCAGCGAACGATTGAAAAGGATATCGAAACCAGAATCCAATCGATGTTAGAGCGAATCGTCGGGGCGAATAAAGCCGTGGTGCGGGTCTCCAGCATTCTCGACTTCCGCAAAGTGGAAACGACCGAAGAGAAGTATGATCCGAACAGTCAGGTCGTTCGGAGCGAGCAGCGAGGCCAGGAAAAGGCCAATGGAGTCAACGGTGTTACCGGCGGTGTGCCAGGCGTCCAGTCGAATGTTCCGGAAGGGGCCGCTCAAGAGCCGGCTCAAACGAGCTCGAGCGCCAATCAGACTAAGAACGAAACCGTGAATTATGAAATCAGCCGGACGGTTTCCCGGGTCGTGGAATCCACCGGCAACATTAAGCAGCTGTCCGTGGCGGTGCTGGTGGATGGGATGTATGAAGGAGCCAAGACCGCCGAGGGCGCGAAACCCTCGTCTGACACGGCCAAGAAATATGTGCCGCGGTCTGAAGAAGATATGAAGCGTATCGAAGAGATCGTCAAAAAAGCCATGGGCTATTCGTCGGAGCGGCAGGATCAAGTTCAAGTGACCAACGTGCAATTCGACATTGCGACGGAAGAGCCTCCTGCGCAAGGGGTTGAGGCTGCGGCAGAGTCATCCAGCTCGTTAGCTCCCTATATTCGCTATGGAGTCGGGGGAGGCCTCTTCCTGTTAATCCTCTTTATGGTGGTGCGCCCCCTGATGACGATGTTGGGGACGGTTGGGTCATCGACGGAGAGTTCTACGCCACCGCTTCCCGCTTCGGTGAGCCAGGTCGAAGCCTCGCTGGCGGGCAAACCTCGATCGCAGATTGTCGACATGGCACGGGGGAATCCTGATTCCACCGCGTTGGTGGTCAAGCAATGGTTGAAGACTAGCTAGTGAGGCGCATGTAGCGATGGCCACACAATTGACCGGTGAGCAAAAGGCGGCCATTCTTCTGAAAGCGATCGGGGAAGATGCAGCTGCGTTGGTAATGAAGAGTCTCGATCCCAAAGAGATTCGTCGATTGGGCGCCTCCATGAACGCGACGGCGAACATTACGAGGGAAGAAGAGTCGATCGTCATCGACGAATTCGAGAAGGCGAGCGCAAGCGGGGACGTGACATTTCACGGAAAAGAATTCATCAAAACGGTGTTGTCGAAGGCGCTTGGCCCTGAAAAGGCCAACCGTATGCTTGAGTCCATGACCAGCAAGGTGTATCCGGGGCTCGATGCGATGAAGTGGGTTGATGCAAAGGCCGCTTCACAGATGATCAGGACTGAGCATCCCCAGACGATCTCCGTGATCCTTGCGCATATGGATCCGGATCAGGCCGGCGTCGTGATGGCCGACTTGCCTGAGGCGCTTCGAGCGGATGTCGCCTTGCGCCTCGCCACCATGGAGGACTTGCAGCCGAGTGTGCTCGAGGAACTCAGCGATGCGTTGCAGAGTTCACTCGTCGCAAGCGCCGGCACGCGCGCGACAAGCGTCGGCGGCGCTAAAGCAACCGCGAACATTCTTACGACTCTCGATAAAGCCACGGAGGGGGGCATTATGTCGAAAATCTCCGAGCGAGATCAGGCATTGGCCGATACCATCCGAGGATTGATGTTTGTCTTCGACGACCTGATCAAGTTGGACGACCGTGGCATGCAAGAGCTGATGAAAGAAGTCAGCAAAGAAGATCTTCCTGTGGCGTTGCGTGGAGCGAACCCTGAAACCAAAGAGAAGTTCCTGAAAAACATGTCGAGCCGCGCGGCTGAGATGTTGAAAGACGACATGGAAGCGAAAGGGCCGATGAAGGTGGCGGATATCGAAAAGGCCCAGCAAAATATCCTCAAGGTCTGTCGGAAGCTTGAAGAGGAAGGGCGCATTGTCATCGCCGGCGCCGGTGGAGAGGAGGCGATGCTGTAAATGGAGGGGAACGTGAACGGACAGGCGATACTCGCCCAGCCACGCGCGAGCCGAAACGGTCAGCGAAACAGTTCGATCTTGGTCGTCGATGACGAGATGGCGATCAGGGATCTGTTGGTGAGGCTGCTGGAGTCGGACGGGCATCGCGTGCGGGCAGTTGGGTCCGCGCGGGAAGCGCATGCGGCATTACAACAATCTTCCGTCTCGCTCCTGATCACCGATGTCAAATTGCCGGATCAAGACGGCATTGCGCTGCTTCAGCAGGCTGTTGAGCTCGATCACCGGCTGATGGGACTGGTGATGACCGGGTACGGCACGGTGGATCTCGCGGTTCAGGCGATGAAGGCGGGAGCGGCGGAGTTTCTCATGAAACCGTTCGAAGTCAAGGCGCTACAGTCGACCGTGGATCGGCTTCTCGATCTCTATTACCTGCGTTCGGAGAATACTGTTCTCAAACAGGCGGTGATCCGCGCTTCCGGGGTTCGATGCCGTAGTCTCGCATTGACCGATTTCGATACCGGCGATCGATTTGTCGGCGATCAGAGTCTCTCAGACTACGAGCAAGGCATCGTGGAAGGTGAGCGAAAAGCCGATGCTCGAGTCGTGGCAGCCAGACGGCAGGAGCAGGCGCTCTTGGCCGACGCCGTTCGGCGCTTCGACGACACCAGAACATCGCTCTATCGGACTGTGGAAGACGACGTGACGGCATTGGCATTTAGTTTGGCGACACGCATTCTGCGAGACAGTATTCTCGAACGTCAGGATGCCGTCATCTCCTTGTTGAAGTCCGCCTTGGCAACCATTCGGGAAGCAGGGACCATCACGGTGCGAACGCACCCGTCCGATGCCCCCGTCCTCGAAGCGGCTCGTGTGGAGCTGTGCCGCGATCGGCCTCCGGCGTTTGCGATGCATGTCGAGGGCGACGCATCGCTCTCCCGCGGAAGCTGCATCGTGCAATCCACGAATCGATTGATCGATGCCTCGCTGGATCAGCAGTTGCTGCGGCTCGGAGAAGTCTTACAGAATCGAGGTCGTCGTGAATCTCGTCGATCTGATTGAACGGACAGACCCTCTTGTCGTTTCGGGTCGTGTGGCGCAGGCTGTCGGGATCGTGATCGAAGGCTACGGTCCCATGACATCGGTCGGGGAACTCTGCGATGTCACCCGTGAGGATGGAGAGGGAACTGTGCCGGCGGAAGTGGTGGGGTTTCGAGGCGACCGCGTGTTACTGATGCCGCTCGGCGAGATGCGCGGGATCGGACCGGATAGCCGGCTGCTGATGAAAGGACACTGCGCTTCGGTTCCGGTTGGGCCACAACTGCTCGGACGTGTGCTCAATGGGCTGGGAGAGCCGTTAGATGGCCGAGGCCCTCTCACGACGGAACACCGATACCCGTTGCATGCCGCGCCGATCAATCCTTTGATGAGAAGGCGGATTACGGAACCGCTCGATTTGGGTATCCGGGCGATCAATGCGTGTCTGACGTGCGGTCGTGGCCAGAAGGTCGGCATCTTTGCCAGCTCCGGCGTCGGGAAGAGTGTCTTGTTGGGAATGATCAGCCGCTACACGAAGGCCGACATCAATGTCATCGCCCTCATCGGCGAGCGGGGCCGAGAAGTGAACGAATTTCTGGAGCGCGATTTGACGCCCGAGGCGCTCAATCGCTCTGTGGTGATTGTGGCGACGTCCGACCAGCCGCCGTTGGTGCGATTACGAGGGGCGTTGATTGCCACGGCGATTGCGGAATATTTCCGCGATTGCGGACGGCAAGTCCTCCTGATGATGGATTCACTCACTCGCCTCGCTCACAGCCAGCGTGAAGTCGGGCTTGCCATTGGGGAGCCGCCGACCACGAAAGGCTATACTCCCTCCGTGTTCACGATGCTGCCCAAGCTCCTGGAGCGAATCGGGACCGGTTCAGGTTCGGGCGCGATCACGGGGCTCTATACGGTCCTTATGGAGAGCGATGAACTGTCCGATCCCATTGCAGAAACGGTCCGGTCGATTCTGGACGGCCACATAATGCTGTCGAGGCAGTTGGCCGCGCGGAATCATTTCCCGGCGATCGATCTTCTGAACAGCACCAGCCGCGTCATGAAAGATATTGTGGGGCCAGATCACTATAGAGCGGTTCGATCCATCATCGAGCTTCAGGCGCGATACCAACAATCTGAGGATCTGATCCTGCTCGGCGCGTACAAGGCGGGCACCAATCCCGATCTCGACAAAGCCGTACGCGCACAAGACGGCATCAATGCGTTTCTTCGCCAAGAAATGGAGCAATCCGTGACGATCGATGCCTCGATCCACTCATTGCTCGCTCTGGAGAAGGCGACAGCATGAAACTCGATGTGCTGCGGCGGTATCGGGCGCAGATGGAAGAGGTCGTGCGGTTGGATCTGTTTCGGCTGCGCCAGGAGCTTCAGGATGCAGAAGTCCGCTCTCACCTGCTCGATGCGCAGCTCAGGCGCACGGCTGATGCGTACTCGGAGAAAGCCGGCAGAGGAGTGGCGCTGGATGAATTTCTGGTATGGCAATCCACATTCGCTGCCGAGACGTCGAAGCTGGCGGAAGCGAGACAAATCGAGACACAACTTCGCGAGGCATGGAGCCGCAAACAAGATGACATGCGCGAAGTGGCGCAAGACCGCCGCACACTCGATCGTCTGGCTGAGCGTATACGGCAACAACGCCGGCTTGTGCAACACCGAATCGATCAAATGGAAATGGATGAGGCGGCACAACGCATGAGCACAATGTGATGCCACCAGCGCCTATGCATAGGTATTGTATCCCGCTACGGGACGATCTCGGCGCAGATGCGCCGCCTTGTGCGGCAAGGATGGGGCGCTCCTCTGCGAGGCGGAGCGATCGTCTGTGGGCTGTTGCTGTCGGGATCGGTATGATCGTCGCGTTGTCCTGGGCGACGGCTCAACTGGTTCATGCATCCGCCGAACAGGGACTGGGGCCGCGTGCCGCTCAGGATAAAGATGGTGGGGAGGCGTCGGGATCGGCAGAGACGGCCAAGAAGTCTGGAAGTGAGGCGGCTGTTTCGGCGACCGAATCGGCCCAAGGACCAGCGCTTTTTGTGCCGGAAGAACTCATCGCCATGTTTCAGCAGCGCAAACAGGATTTGGAGCGTCGCGAGCAAGCCGTTCGGACAGCCGAGGCACAGGTCGCAATTCTCAAGGCTGAGATCGAGCAGATCCTAAGCAAGGTCGAAGCCATAGAACAGCGTCGTCTCGATCAGGAGAAAACCGCGTTGGGTCGAAACCCTGCACAAGTCAAACAGGCGGCCGATTTGCGCGCGCAACAGTTGGGGCAGTTGGCAAAGATGTATGAAAGCATGCCTGCGGAGGAGGCGGCCGCGCGAATCGAGAAAATGGCCAATCGAAAAGCGTTGGAGATTCTTCGGTTGATCAAGACGAAATCCGCCGGAGCTATTCTGGCTCAGGTGAAAGTCGATCGCGCGGCCAAATTGACGGAAGAACTTCTCGCCGCTCCTTAACCGAATCGTTCCGCCAACAGGGAAATTTTTGCCTCCGTGCCCTGCACCTTCTTCCTGGTTTCCATTCGTCATCCCCCAATCTCTTTGCCAACTCGACGCCAAACACTCTATCCGGTCATTATCGAGTTGGCATGGAGCTTGAAGATGCTTCGACCCAGCATTCGACGACGTTGTGCACAGGTTGAAGGAGTTTATCCTCTCCATGGACATTGGCGTTTACATTCCCTCGGCTGGTTCACCAGCCGCTCCAACGAGTTCGAGGGAGTCAGCCGATTACAGCCAGTGTGCGCAGCATGTCCAGTCCGAGACATTTTCCGCTTTGATTACGGATATTGCTCAGAGTCTTTCCGGTGAAGAGCCCCTTCCTCCTTCCGAATCCGACGCACTGACAGAATCAACTTCATCATCAGATGCGGGAGCGCAATCAACCATGGCTTCAGTCGAAGGGCTCGCACTGGTGCCCGATTCTAAAGGACAAGATCTTTCAGGGGGTATATCTACAGAGGTCGGCCATGCCGAGCCTGCACAGAGTGTTCAACTTTCCTCCGCCCATGGGATGGAGTTCTTTTCTTTCGCGTCTCAGAACATGAGCCTGTCTCACGCTCGCGAATCTGGAACGAAGGCGCAAGACAGGGCCGCGATTGATGCGGCACTGGCCGAGCCCGCTGATCGGCCCGACTATCAGATATTGCAGTCTCTCGCCGATCCTGAATTGTCTAGAAAGGCGCTTACGAATGAGCTGAAGCATACGGCCTTACGAACCATGAACGAGTTACCTGTTCGAAATGGCGGGGGTACTCCCGTTGACCCTGATCCTGCACCCCTCGAACAAACGCCAGGCGATTCGACTCTTCTCAGTACTCCGCTCCCTGGCTCTCTGGTTTCAGATCGATGGCAGTCTTCAGTGATGGAGCGGCAAGGGGCAAGAAATATACTCGCCTCCGCGTATGGGAATGGAAACATTCAATCTCCTGACCGTCTATCGCTAGGAGTTCAGCCATTGGCGATGTTGCAAGCGCTGGAGACGGAAGAGACTGCGCCGCTCGAATCTCTAGGGGTTTCTGTAGCCGGAGTAGGCAGTGGGAGGGAGCAGGACCCTCAAGAATCATTGACGCGAGACAATCAGCCCCTGTTCTTCAGCGGTCAATCCGTTTTGGCGCGGCAGGCCCAGGCGCAGCCACAAGGAACGAGCGGATCCGTTGCGACGACGACAGGCGATCGCCTCACGATGGCGCAGGCATTCCTCGGCGAGGATCATTCGGCGGCCATGACATCGGCGTCTGGAAAGGCTCAGGCCGTTCATGTGGAGCTGCTCTCGCATGACTCAGGCCCGCTCAGCGTACGGATTTCCATGACGGACCAGACGGTGCACACACAGTTTACGACCGATCGGAACGATCTCGGCGCGCTCTTGCTCACACGCCATGATCAACTCCAGCACACGCTTGCCAAGTCTGGGCTGGAACTTGGCCAGTTTCAGGTGCATATCGATCAACGAAGCCAACAAGACGCGGCGCCGGACCGACAGCCTCGACGAAACGGCGATGCGTCGGAGCATCAACCTGGTTCACAGAACCACAATCAGGACGCACGAGATCGAGAACAACCCAAGTATCGGTCCCCTAGCGTGTTGAGCCTGTTCGCCTAACGGTGTCTAGGGTCATAGCCATTTCTTCATAACGAAAGGACGGAACCATGATCGACTTCTCCTCGATAGTCAACACTACGAACAGGACCGCTCTTCCGGCGACCGGGCCGAAAGAACTCGGTCAGGACGAATTTTTGAAGCTGCTCGTCACGCAGCTTAAATATCAAGACCCGCTCAAGCCTCTCGAAAATCAGGATTTCATTGCGCAGACGGCGCAGTTCAGTCAGTTGAATCAAATGACCGACCTCGTCAAATTGATGAAGCGGAGCGTTGAACTGCAGGAATCGGCTCTCATATCGAGTCAGACACCAAGAGCGCAACAGGCATAGAGGACAGGCCAATCTGTGTCGGCTAGGGGGCAGACATTCATGCCTCGGTTGCTGAGACTTCACCATGCGTAAAGGAGACGAATTATGGGAATTCTGACTTCAATGTTTACGGCTGTAAGCGGGCTCAATTCATATGGGAACGCAATGGGCGTGATTGGGAACAATATTGCGAATGTCGGGACAGCAGGGTTCAAGTCGAGTCGCGCGACATTTGCTGATCTGGTTTCCGCTACACTTGGCGGCGGGTCAAGTACCACTCCGGTTGGATTGGGCGTGTTTCTGAACGACGTGCAGACTAGTTTTTCTCAGGGCTCCCTCTCAAATACGGGTAACACTTTAGACTTGGCAATCGATGGGACTGGGTTTTTCGAGTTGCACGATAACGCGGGAGTCGTGTCCTATACGCGCGCCGGCCAATTTGAGGTGAACAATCTCGGGGAGGTCGTGGACCCGAGCGGTCGATTCTTGCAAGGCTATCAAGCATCACCAACGGGAGTCGTCTTGGGAACAGTGGGAAATATTGTGTTATCAACAGCCACAGTCGCTCCCCAGGCTACCAGCACCGCATCGATAGAGGCGAATCTCAATTCAGCGGCCACCGTTCCAGCGGCCGCGTTCGATGTGACCGATGCCACAACGTATAACTTCTCCAATGGCATCTCCATCTACGACACGCTTGGAACCCAACACCAGCTTCGGTTGTATTATGTGAAAACTGCAACAGCGAACACCTGGGATCTCTATTCTCAACTCGATGGTGGCGCCGCGGCGGCGCGAACCGACTTAGTATTCAATTCGAGCGGCGTTCTGACGGGAGGGGGCGCGCAAACATTTTCATTGACCATCGCTGGTGGGGGCGCCACGCCACAGAGTGTCGCCATGGATTTCTCAGCTATCACGCAATATGGCGCTGCGTCGAATTTGACTAATCAAACCCAAGATGGATTTACCTCCGGGTCGTTTCAGAACTTGTCGGTCGATTCGGTGGGGAGAGTTGTGGCGCAGTTTACCAACGGTCAAACCAGAACTCTTGCCCAGGTCGTCCTGAGCCGATTCACGAATCCGAATGGATTGGCACGCTCCGGTGAGAATGGGTTTTCAGAAACGATAGACTCAGGCGCGCCACTGGCCGGGGCTCCGACGAACAATGGATTGGGGCGGCTCATTTCCCAAACCATCGAGCAGTCCAATGTCGATCTCGGAAAAGAATTCGTGGACATGATCATTACACAGCGGGCGTTTCAAGCGAACTCCCGCGCGATTACCACAAGCGATGAGATGCTCCAAGAGCTGGTGAATCTCAAGCGGTAGCCACTTCGTTTAGGTAGGATCGGAGCGCCGCGTCGCGGCGCTCCGGGTGCCGCTTCGCTTCTCCACTCACACCGTCTATTCGATCGCCACCGTATCAGGCGTCAATGTTTTGACATCGTCAAGTCTCTGGCGTGGGCGCGCATCGCCGCTTCGTCACACTCACTCGTATTCATACGCCAGATGCACGATTCCGGCTGTTGCGCTGCTGCATCACGGTCCTGGGCAATGGCATAGCCATTGCAATCTTCCCATTCGTTGCCAGCGTTCGAGTAGAGGAGGGTCATATGGCAGAGACAGAAAGCGCCCCACCGGCGCCTGCGCCGGTTGCGGTAGGGATTTCATTGAAGATGGTCATCATCATTGTGGCAGGGACACTGGTGCTCGGCATCGGAGGAGCATTCGCAGTGTTTAAACTTATGGCCGGAGGGCATGGCGGAGAAGAATCAAAAGCAGAATCGCCGGCCTCGAAACCGCCGGAACATGCTGAGACGGAAGCGAAGGCTAGCGCCGGCAAAGTGAGCGCTCCAGGCGCCATTTATGACATAGACCCCTTCATTGTGAACTTAGCGGATACGCCGGAAGTGCGTTATCTGAAACTCACGGTGAAGCTGGAACTTGAGAGTCAGGATGCCTCAGTAGAACTCGCCAGCCGTGTCCCGCAGTTACGCGACACGATTCTTGTCCTATTAACGAGTAAGGATGCGGCGTCGATTCGCACGCCTCAAGGGAAGTTCCAATTGCGCGATGAGATTACTCAACGCGTCAATAGTCTGCTTCCCAAGCCCGGTGTGCGCGCGGCCTACTTCACAGATTTCGTCGTGCAATAGCGGGATCGTCTCATCGCGATGGAAAAAATACTCTCACAAGACGAAATCGACGCGCTGCTGAAAGGGGTTGTCTCCGGAGAGGTGGATACCCAGGCCGAGGAGGCGCAACCGGCCGGAGGGGTCAAACAGTACGACCTCTTCAATCAGGAACGTATCGTTCGTGGGCGTATGCCGACCCTCGAACTGATTACCGACCGGTTTACACGACATCTGTCCATGTCCTGGAGCGCGATGCTGAACACGAAGGTGGAGTTCAATATTATCGGAACGCAAATCATGAAGTTCGGCGCCTTCATGAAGACTGTTCCGATTCCCTCGTCGCTGAACGTGTTTCGCATGGACCCGTTGCGGGGAAACGGTCTGTTTGTCGTCAATGCGTTTTTGGTCTATCTGATTGTGGACTATTTCTACGGAGGAAAAGCGCAAACGCATGTCAAGCCAGAAGGCCGTGATTTCACATCGATTCAGCTTCGGATCATCAAAAAACTTGTGACGCTGGCGTTCGAAGATATGGAAAAAGCCTGGCGCGCCGCGCTCGCGGTGAAGACTGCGTTGGTCCGTTCAGAAGTCAATCCTCAATTTGCCATGGTGGTTTCCGCATCGGAGATCGTCTTCGTCACCACCCTCCAAGTTCAGTTTGGGGAGACGACCAGCGACTTTTTTCTTGTGTATCCCTATTCGATGCTCGAGCCCATCAAAGAAAAACTGTATTCGGGCATCGTCTCGGATCAGGTCGAGCAAGACGGAAGCTGGGTCACCCGGTTTCATGAAAAGCTCCAAGACTGTCCGCTCAAAGTGACCGTTCAGCTTGGAACGGCCTCGATCACGGTGCGAGACGTGGTGGATTTCGCTCCTGGCGACCTCATTCTTTTAGACCAACGGCCGGGTGATCCACTCGATTGTTTTGTCGAAGGGTATCTGAAGTTTCAAGGGAGCCCCGGCGTGTCCAAAGGGAATCACGCCTGCCGCGTTGAAAAGGTGGTCGCGTAAGCGGCCTTCAGGTCCAAGGAGAATCGTCTATGGCCGACAACGAAGTAGCGAGTCCCGAAGCGCCCGCGCCTGCCGCCGCGCCCAGTTCGGCAGCCAAGTTAGCGCCTGCGTCGTTCCCATCGCTTGAAGGAGGAGGCGCGGCCCCTGCGCCAAAAAACATCGACTTTATCCTCGACATCCCGATGCAAGTGACGGTGCAGGTTGGGTCGACCAAAATGGTCGTTCGAGAGTTATTGCAGCTTGGGCAGGGGTCGGTCATCGAGTTGGAAAAACTCGCGGGAGAACCGATGGAAGTGCTGGTCAATAACAAGCTGGTGGCGCGGGGCGAGGTCGTGGTGGTGAACGAGAAATTCGGCATCCGCCTCACCGACGTGATCAGCGCAGCCGAACGTGTTCAACAACTCGGATAAGGGTCTCTTTGGTCTATTCGGTCTGTCTGGTCTATCTGGTTGAACCAAATCTACCAGACAGACCGAATAGACCAGACAGACCAGATAGACAAGACCGAAGGAACGGAGACATCGTGTTCGACTTTTGGGACAGTTTCATACGAATGGCGTCGGCGTTGGCTCTTGTGCTGGCAATCATGGGAGGACTGGTCCTCTTGGTTCGCCGATTTGCCGGCACGCGATTCAGCGTTCCTGCGTCTACTCAAGTCGTTCAGGTCCTCGGCAGCGGGCACATCGGTCCTCGCAAAACCATTTCTTTGGTATCGGTCGCGGGAGAACTCCTCATCGTCGGCATGACACCGACGGATCTGGTGTCTCTCGGACACATTACGGATCGGGAACGAGTCCAGCAGTTTCTGTCGGCGGCGACTTCCGGCCGGTCTGTGTTCCCAGGAAGGCCTGCAGCTCGCAACGATGCTCAAGCGCAACTGCGCGAAGGGGCAGGAGGGATTCGAGGTGGCTATGCCGAGTGAAGTCCGCGTCTCTCCACCGCCGACCTCTTCTGCGCGACGATCACTAAGTTACGGAGGATATTTCGCGCTGATAGTCCTGGTCTGTGTATTCCTTGGAATAACTCAGGATGCCATCGGTGGGGCCAATCCCTCTGTCACGATCGATTTAGGACAGACAGGGCCTAAACAGACCGCCGTCGTCCTTCAGATTCTTGCGTTGCTGACGGTCCTCTCCCTGGCGCCGGCGTTCTTCATCATGGTCACGTCCTTCACCAGAGTTGTGATCGTGCTCTCCTTTATCCGCCAGGCGATAGGGACTCAAGCGGTGCCACCCAATCAGATTATCATCAGCCTTGCCTTGTTCATTACGGTGTTTGTGATGGCTCCGGTGGGAGAGGCTGTGTATAGCCAGGCCGTGCAACCGTTACTGGCGGAACAGATCTCGTATGAGGAGGCATGGACAAAGGGTATTCAGCCGATTCGCGCTTTCATGCTGAAACAGGTGCGCGACAAAGATCTCGAACTGTTTATCGATCTAAGCAAGCGTCCTAAGCCTGCCACGATCGATGAGGTTCCCATCCATGTCGTGATTCCTGCCTATATCATGAGCGAATTGCGAGTCGCGTTTCAGATCGGGTTTCTCATTTATATTCCGTTTTTGATTATCGACATGGTCGTGGCCAGTATTTTGATGTCCATGGGAATGATGTTGCTGCCACCCGCCATGATTTCTCTCCCGTTCAAACTCATTCTCTTTGTGCTGGCCGATGGGTGGAATTTAGTCATCGGGTCGCTGGTGAAAAGTTTCCAATGAGCGAGACTGAAAAGGAGTATGTGAGATGACGCCTGAAATGGTCGCAGAGATCGGCCGTCAGGCCATCGAGACCACGCTGATCGTTGCTGGACCTATCTTGGGGCTTACCCTCATTGTGGGACTCGCCGTCAGTGTCGTACAGGCCATGACGCAATTGAACGAAGCGACGCTGACGTTCGTGCCGAAAGTCGTCGTCGTGTTTGTCGCGATTCTCTTTTTTCTTCCCTGGATGTTGGATGTGCTCACGTCGTTTATGAAGCAATTATTTCTGAATATCCCTCTCTATGCGCAATAACCAGGCCTCGACACGTTCGATCGCAAAAGCACTATGAGCATTACACCGTCGCTGCATGTTCTGTTGCCTGAATTCCAGTCGTTTCTGGTTTTGGTGTCACGTATCGGAGGCATCGTCGCGGCATTTCCGATGTTAGGCGGACGGACCATTCCAGCTCAAATAAAAATTGCGCTCGTCGTCATGCTGGGACTCGTGCTCTCGCCGTTGATTCGGCTTCCGCCGATATCTTCGGATGCGATTGAAATGACGGCCGGACTCGCGAGCGAGCTGCTGGTAGGTCTGGTGATCGGCCTCGCCGTTCGATTGTTGTTCGGGGCGTTTGAAGTGGCCGGGGATCTACTTGGGACTCAGATGGGATTCGGCGCGGTACAACTGTTGGACCCCATGACCTCGCAACAGTCGTCGCTGATCAGCGAGTATTTTCGAATCGTCGCCATGTTGGTCTTCCTTTCGCTGAATGCACACATGATGGTCGTGGCCGCCATCGTGTCGAGCTATGAGGCCATTCCGCCGTTCGGCGCGAGTCTCTCACCCGCTCTCGGGGAGGAAGTGCTGGAACTGTCTCAGCATATGTTTTTGGTCGCCTTGAAGCTGGCGGCTCCGGTGCTCGTCGCCATGATCTTGATCAATGTGTTGTTGGCCATGTTGGGTCGAGCTGTCGCGCAGATCAATGTCTTCGTTTTGAGCTTTCCCTTGACGATCGCGGGGGGACTGCTGGTGTTAGGTTTGGCGCTGCCATACACCGTGTCGTTATTTGAACGGGAGTTTATAGGGTTGCACGACACGATTGAGCGGCTGTTGAAGGTACTGGGACATGGCTGAAGATAACGACAATAAAACAGAACCGGCGACAGAGAAACGCAAAGCGGATGCGCGGCGGGAAGGCAATATCGCCATGAGCCGCGACGTGACGACCGCGGCGCTCCTCCTTGGTGGAATTGGGTTGCTGGCGTTGTTGGCCGGTCCAGGCATACACCAGTTGACCGATGTGGTCCGATTGGGTCTGACCATGTCGTTCGAGCCGGTGGTCCACACCAGCCTCACCATCGAGCAGATTCATTCGTTGGTCGTGCAGGTCGGTCTCAAGAGTGTGCTGCTGATGCTGCCGTTTTTGGCGGGGTTGGCCCTCGTCGGCATCGGCGCTTCTCTCGCGCAGACTGGGTTCCTGTGGAAGTCTTCCCTTCCGTTCGACATCGGCCGATTGAACCCGATTAAAGGCTTTGGCCGTCTCTTCGCCCTCCGGTCAGTTTCAGAGATGGTCAAGGCTGTGCTCAAAATATTCATCATCGGTGGCATCGGCGCATTCATACTCGGGCAGGACCTTCCGCATCTTCCTGAACTGGTGGACTACGATGTGTGGGGGCTTCTGACGGTCATGGGGTGGATGACGTTGAAAGTCACGGCTGTGATCGTAGGGGCTATTTCCGTGGTCGCGGGGGCGGACTTTCTCTATCAACGATATGAGTGGGAACGGTCTCTGAAGATGACCGTACAAGAGGTGCGCGAAGAGCATCGTGACACAGAAGGCGATCCGTTGATCAAGAGCCGGGTGCGAAGCGTTCAGCGGGACATGATGAGAAAACGCATGATGGCGGCCGTGCCTGAAGCGGACGTGGTCGTGACCAACCCGACGCACCTTGCTGTCGCCCTCAAATACGACCAGGCGCGTATGGCTGCGCCCATCGTCGTCGCAAAGGGCGCCGGCCATCTTGCGGAGCGGATTCGTGCGGTGGCCAGACAACACGGGGTCGCCGTCGTCGAAAATAAATTTGTGGCTCGGACCCTGTATAAGCTCGTCGATGTCGGCAGGGAGATTCCCGCCGATTTGTATCGCGCAGTGGCGGAGATTCTCGCGTTTGTATTTCGCGCGCGCGGCCTCACCTCTGAACGAGTAGTCCGATAAGGGGCTAGGAGATCATGGCATCAGAATCCAACACGGTGTCCCCCTCGTCTTTCATCAAGCACCCGGACATTCTCATGTCGTTGGGCGTGGTGGGCGTCATCATGCTGATGATTCTTCCGCTTCCTCGATTTTTTTTGGACCTTCTGCTGGCCTTTAACATTACGCTGTCGGTCATTATCTTACTCGTGGGGCTGCAAGTTCGACGGCCTATTGAGTTCTCGGCCTTTCCCTCCATTCTCCTAATCGTGACGTTATTCCGGCTGTCTCTCAATATCGCGTCGACACGCTTGATTCTTCTGCATGGTAACGAAGGGGCGGCTGCAGCGGGCGAGGTGATTCGGGCGTTCGGCAATTTTGTTGTGGGAGGTAACTACACGGTCGGCCTCGTGGTGTTCTCGATCCTGGTTGTCATCAACTTTGTGGTCGTAACCAAGGGCGCTGGCCGTGTCGCCGAAGTGGCGGCCCGGTTTACCTTGGATGCCATGCCGGGCAAACAGATGAGCATCGATGCCGATTTGAATGCTGGATTGATCAATGAAACGGAAGCGAGGCGGCGGCGGCGGGAGATCGCGGAAGAAGCCGATTTCTACGGCTCCATGGACGGCGCCAGCAAGTTCGTTCGGGGAGACGCCGTGGCAGCGATCATCATTGTCCTGGTCAACATCATCGGCGGGCTGACCATCGGCATCCTCCAACAGGGCATGAGTCCAGGATTGGCCGCGCAAACCTATACGCTCTTGACGGTCGGAGAAGGATTGGTCGCTCAGATCCCTGCGCTGTTTATCTCAACGGCTGCCGGTATCGTGGTGACGCGCGCTGCGGCGGATGCCGATCTCGGGGGCCAGATTACTCGGCAGATGTTGTTCTCACCCAAAGCCATCGGCACGGCTGCCGGCATTTTGCTGGCTCTCGGAGTCGTGCCTGGCTTGCCTCATCTGGCGTTTCTCGGGTTGGGTGGAGTCGCGGCGTGGTTTGCCTATCGATTATCTCGGGAGGCACAGGCGCCCCAAGAGTCGGCGCCTGTTCCTACGACGCCACAAGCAGAGAACGCCACGCCACCGTTGGTTCCACTCGATTTGATGGAAGTACAGGTCGGGTATGGGCTCATCGGGCTCGTGGAAGGCAAATACGGGACCGCGTTGCTCGATCGAATCAAGGGGCTCAGGAAACAGTTCGCAGAGACGATGGGGTTTCTTCTTCCGCCCATTCATATTCGCGACAACCTCCAACTTCGGCCGAACGAGTATGCCGTTATGCTCAAGGGCGTGGAGTTGACGAAAGCCGATGTGCTGCCGTCGCATGTGTTGGCCATCGATCCGGGAACCGCTCAGCGAGGGGTCATCCAAGGTGTCGCGACAAAAGAACCGGCGTTCGGGCTGCCTGCGCTGTGGGTGCCGGAGGCCACGCGTGAGCAAGCGCAACTCGCCGGGTACACCGTTGTGGATGCTAGTTCTGCGATCGCCACGCATCTGTCTGAAATTATCAAACGGCATGGACACGAATTATTGGGCCGTCAGGAGGTGCAGTCGCTCCTCGATGAGCTGGCGAAAGTCCATCCCAAACTCGTTGAGGAATTGATTCCCACCTTATTGCCGCTGGGAACGGTTGTTCGTGTGCTCGGCAACTTGCTGCGTGAAGGCATTCCAATCCGCGATCTTCGATCGATCATCGAAGCGCTGGCCGACCATGCAGGCGTCACCAAAGATTCTGAGCTGCTCACGGAAATGGCGCGGCAGGCGTTGGGGCGCACGATTATCCGCCAGTACCAAGCTCCCGACGGTTCCTTGCCTGTGATCACGCTCGATCCGAGGCTCGACCGGTCTTTGAGCGAGCAGGCCGCTGCGGTTCCTCAAGGAGGCATGCTGAATCTGGATCCCGGACTCTCCCATACATTGTTGGCGGCGATGAAACAGACAGTGGAGCGTGTCGCAGCTCGTGGCCATCAGCCGGTATTGCTCTGCTCACCGGCGCTCCGGCGCCACATACGACGCTTGACCGACCGGATACTCCACGCAGTGCCGGTCGTGGGGTTCAACGAACTCGATTCGATGGTACGGCTCCAGTCATTGGATACGATTCGGCTGGAGGGAGAAGGCCTTCTTCCTTGAGGTGAACGATGAAGATGAAAGTGTTTCATGCCGACACGATGCACGACGCGATCCGCGCCATCAAAGAAGAGTTGGGGCCGGATGCGCTCATTCTCTCCACGAAGCGGATACGTCGAGGGAGCTTGCCTTTTTCGATGTTCGGGCGATCGCTTCTGGAGGTGACCGCTGCGACTGACTCGATTGAGGCTGAACCTATGCCCAATCGGCAGGCGGCGCCGCTCATTGCGCAAGACGAGGCCTCTTCCCATGCGAGTCAACAAGAACCCTCTCCTGCGTTCCAGCGCACGTTGAGCGCATTGCTGCATTCTCATAACCCTGCGGAAGCAGGGGAGGCAACCGTACGGACACCGTCTGCGCCTCAGAAGTCAGGGTTGCCATCGGCCTCACGAGGGCGATGGCGTCATCTCAAAAACGAACTCCTCGATCTGCGGCAGCTCCTCGTGTCTTCGTTGCCGGATGAATCGCAGACACCTGGATCGATTTTTCCTGCCCCGCTGGCGCGAGCTTGTCGTCTTCTGGTTGGGCAAGGCGTGCGTCCCTCGACGGCTGAAGCATTCTGCCTGACCCTTCGCCGCCGTCTTTCAAGCGAGTCTCTTGAATCGGATGTGGAGGTTCAGGATGCGCTGCATCGCCTCTGTATGGAGCAGATTCGGGTCAGCGGACCTCTGCTGGACGAGACGAGCGATTACAAGGTGGCCATGTTTGTCGGCCCGAGCGGTGTGGGCAAGACCACGACGATTGCGAAGCTCGCGGCTCACTACCGGCTTCAGGAAAATAAATCTGTCGCGCTGATTACGCTCGATACGTGTCGTATGGCGGCCGTCGAGCATCTGCGCTTGTATGCGAAGGTCTTGGGAGTCCCTTTCGAAACGGCTGGGAACACGACCGATCTGCTCGAAGGTGTACGACGCCATCGCCAGGCGAATCTCATCATGATCGATACGCCGGGTTTTGGCGTTCATGAGACGTCCCAGATGATGAATCTTGGAAGCCTCAAAGACTCGTACGAATCGGTTGAGACGCATCTTGTCTTGTCGGCCACGACGCGGATGCAGGATCTCCGGCGCGCCATGGCGCGATACGAAGCCTGTGCGCCGTCACGACTGCTGTTCACCAAGCTGGATGAAACGGAGGAATACGGCAATCTCTTCGAGCTGGCGTACCAGACGTCATTGCCCCTGTCGTATTGGAGCAATGGTCAGGGCGTACCGGAAGATTTCGAGCCGGCGAACTCGGCGCGGTTGGCAGACCTGTTGCTCGACAGGAGGTCATTCCGGCCCACGCCGTCAGGCCATTCATCGTCCATGGGACGCGACTCGGCTGTGTCCATGACGGACTCAACACTATAACAAACGCAAGAGGGAGATTCCGCATGCAGAACAGACTCAGCGAACCGGACTCGATGATGGCGACGATGGCTCAAGAGAGGCCGCGTACTCGTGTGATAGCCGTGACGAGCGGGAAAGGCGGAGTGGGAAAAACGAATGTCGTCGCCAACCTGGCAGTGGAATTGGCGCGGGTCGGGAAACGAGTGCTGGTGCTCGATGCGGACTTGGGGTTGGGCAATATCGATGTGTTACTGGGATTGGTGCCTCGCTATACGCTGGAACACGTGCTGTGCGGTTCACATCGTCTTTCCGACATTATCATCCAAGGTCCGGCTGGAATCCAGGTGTTGCCGGCAGGCTCCGGCTTGCCTCAATTCACTTCCTTGACCGACACCCAGCAACTGATGCTTCAAAGCGAGTTGGAACATATCGCCGACACGGTGGATGTGCTGTTGATCGATACAGGGGCTGGTGTGTCGCCTAACGTCACGTATTTTGCCTCGGCAGCCCAAGAGGCCATCGTGGTCATCTCGCCGGAACCGACGTCGTTGACCGACGCCTATGCGCTGATGAAGGTGTTGTGCCGGCAACATCGAGAACGCCGGTTCAAAGTGCTGGTCAATCTGGCGAAAAGCCAACGTGAGGCGACTCAGACATTTCGCAAGCTCGATATCGCCGCAGAGCGTTTCCTGAACATCGGTCTCGAGTACCTCGGATTCATTCCCCTCGACGATTACCTGCCGATGGCCGTCATCGAGCAGAAAGCGGTGACAGAGCGCTTTCCCTGCGCGCCGTCCAGCCGAGCTTTTATGGAGTTGGCCAAACATGTTGCCGAGTGGCCCGATCCTCAGTTGCCGAAGAGCACGGTGCAGTTTCTCTGGCAGCAATTGATTCCCATGCCCTAGGCCGTAGCTCGTTCGAGAGTTTCAAGTTTCGAGTTTCAGGTTTTGGAGGGGATACTTAAGCGGTTTCAAGTTTTCGAGGCTGTTTCCGGACAACATGAAACTTGAAACCAGAAACATTTGGTACGAATGCAGAAGGCACATTGATTATGAATAATGTAGCGACGCAGCAAAGCCGGAAAATCGCTCCCGTATCCGATTCGCATCGTGAGCTGATCATCAAAGAGTTTGCGCATATGGTGAAGGCGATGGCCTATCGCCTGGCCTACCGCCTTCCGGCCTATATGGATGCCGAGGATCTTGTATCGGTCGGCATCATGGGGCTGATGGACGCGATGGATAAGTACGATCCAGGCCGGGAGGCAAAATTCAAAACCTACGCAGAGTTTCGTATTCGTGGCGCGATGTTGGACGAAATTCGCTCAATGGATTGGATCCCTCGGTCGATTCACGAGCGCATCTCGTTGTTGCAGCGCACGCATACAAAATTATTGAACAGACTCGGACGCCCTCCCTCGGACGAGGAAGTCGCGGACGAGATGAAGCTGTCTCCAGCCGAGCTGGACGATTTCATCGTGCGATCTCGCGGCGCTGTGCTTGTCAGCCTGGACGACTTCAACCTCCATGAGCCTGATGGCCCCAAGATTCTCGACGCACTGGCCGACACGCAACATCCTGACCCTCTCACAATGATCCTCAACGATCGGGAGCGCGAGCGGGTCGCCACGGCGATCCAGCAATTGCCGGAGAAAGAACGGCTCGTGCTTACATTGTATTATTATGAAGAGTTGACGATGAAGGAAATCGGGGGAATGCTCAACGTCACGGAGTCTCGCGTGTGTCAGATTCATACAAAGGCGGTCCTCCACCTCAAAGGGAAACTCGAAGTCCCGCAATGAGCCGCGACGTCTTCATCGTTTGTGCCTGTCGCTGAAGACTGTCGTGCCTGTTCGATGCTGCTGATGCTTGTTTCTGTCCGTCCGCCGTTTCTCAAGTCTGCCTCACAATCAACCGAAACACTCTCTGATCATTCTCTCCTTCATGGGCATTGGGAAACCATGCTGTTCAACACGATTCTCATGTCCGCCAGCGACATCTCCGGTCAGTCCCTGAATGGCTGGAAGTCCGGTGCGGACCTTCCTGTTATCGTGATGTCCCCCTTCGTCGCGATCATCGGGGTCTGTCTCATTGGGCTTCTTATACTTGGCGGGCTGTGGTGGAAGAGCTGGTATCAAGGCGCCGGATTCGATCGGTCCAGATCGACAGAGAAGTCTTCTCAACAGGTATCCACCTACGATTACGTGACGGGCTTGCCTACCAGACGATTATTCGGCACGCTGCTCGATCAAACGATCGAGCGCGCCTCAAAAACCGGTCGATCGTTCGCGCTGCTCGTCGTGGAGCTCGAACACTTCCGGATGGTGGCGGAGAGTGAAGGGCAAGCGAACGGGAATGTCCTTGTGCGTGTTCAGGCGGCTCGGGTCAAGGGCGTGTTGCGTTCCACGGAAACGGTTGCGCGGTTGGCACGAGATCAATTTGCCGTCATTCTCGACAACCTCGACTCCCAGCAGGAGATTATGACCACAGTGGAAAAGCTACAGGCGACGGTAGGACTTCCGTTGACCTTGGAGGGACATGAACTGTTTTTGACCTGCCGTATCGGCGTCGCACTATATCCGCAGGATGCGAGTGAGCGTGAGAGATTGATCGATCAGGCAATGAAGGCAGTGAAGACCGCTAAATCTGAAGGGCAGATCGTTCAATTCACCTCGCCTCTCGCCTCTGTCGTTGCGCCTAATTCAACTCCTGCACCAGCCTCGTTTGCCGATCGCCGTCGATAGACCGTCGTTCGAGGTCCCAAGAATTTCAAACCGAGCGTCTTGAATATCGCGCGGCGAGTCATCTCGTTTTCATCGTCCCCAGCCCGCGATTTTTTCCCACTCCGGCAATCTTTTCCTAGCGCTGCCCGTTCATTCCACAGGCTGCTCGGCATGGGCTTCAATCGCGATGAACGCGACCGATGCGATTACGCTGTATTTACGGCAGTCTGATCGGCTGCCCGCTTGCCGGATTTGTGAACTACGACCGACAGCCTCATGGCATACATGTTGCGATGCGACATGGTCGAGCAGTCCAACGTGGAGAGCGCACATGAATCGAGCGATCTATCCCATCCTTTCCGGCGCGCTGGCGCAAGAACGTCAGATGCAGGTCTTCGCCAATAATATGGCGAATGTCAATACAGCCGGATTTAAACAGGACGATCAGGGATTTAAATCGATCATGGCCGGTGCGCAGGCTGTCGTGCCGGCTTTTGCGCATTCGACTGGATTCGGTCAACAGATTGGCGTCCGTCCGCCTGGCCCGGCCGAACGAGTCTTTGCGGCCCCCGCTGCCGTTCACACATCGTTCGAAGCCGGTCGGATTCGAATTACAGGAAACCCTCTCGATACGGCGATCCAGGGGAGCGGATTTTTTGAGGTCAAAACTCCTCAGGGTGTTCGCTATACCAGAAGCGGCATGTTTTCACTGGATGCTCAGCGACGATTGGTTACGAATCTGGGATATCCGGTGATGGGTACAAAGGGGGAAATCAAGATCCCTCCCGGCTCGGTCCAGATAAGTCCGCAAGGGGCGATAGATGTCGATGGACGGCCAGTCGCCACGCTCAAGGTGATGGATTTTCCCGCAGATCACATGCCGCAGAAGCATTTTGAAGGGCTCTTTGCATCGGACGCTGCGAAGACGGCGAAAAACCCGCAAGTTCAGGGGGGGCATATCGAAGAGTCTAATGTCAATTCAATCGGTGAGATGGTCAAGATGATCCAGGGCATGCGGAATTATGAGTCGTCGCAGAAATTGATTCAGACGTTGGATCATATGGCAGAACTGGCGATTCAAGGTGTCGGGCGAGTGGGCTAAAACGAAGATCTGATAGCAGGGGGATTCCTATGATTCGAGCGATGTGGACGGCGGCCACCGGAATGACGGCTCAACAGATCAATGTCGACACGATTGCCCACAATCTGGCGAACGTCAATACGACCTCATTTAAGCGCAGCCGCGCGGAGTTCGCAGATTTGCTGTATCAGGTTCAGCGTATGCCGGGCACCAATTCGTCGAATGTCGGTGTGTTTCCCGTCGGTATCCAGGTCGGGGCAGGAGTTCGCCCCGTGACCGTGGCGAAAGAGTGGATGCAGGGGAACATGCGGCAGACAAACAACGAGTTGGACATGGCAATCGACGGCACGGGATTTTTCCAGGTTTCGAGACCCGATGGCACCGTCATGTATACCCGCAGCGGTTCTTTCAAGCGAGACAATGTCGGAAATCTTGTGACCGGAGACGGCGATCTCCTCAATCCCGTCATTACGATCCCCTCAGGGGCATTGAAGCTCGATATCGCCCAAGACGGCACAGTGTCTGTGCTGCTTCCCGGCGTCACCCAAGCCTCGCAAGTGGGGCAGATTCAATTGACTCGATTCGACAATCCATCCGGGCTTGTGGCGACGGGCAATAATCTTTTTCTCGACAGTTTTGCCTCAGGTCCTCCGACTCAAGGCACCGGTGGGTTCTCGACGGGATTTGGAACTATTCAGCAAGGCTTTTTGGAAAGTTCCAATGTGAATTTGGCAGAGGAAATGGTCAACATGATCATTGCGCAACGCAGCTATGAAATTAACTCGAAGACCATTCAAGCGTCGGATGAGATGATGTCGATTGCCAACAATCTGAAACGGTAACTGTTGTGCACGGAGGAGTCTTTCCTATGATCGTATCGCGTTTGTTCATACAGTCGGCCCTCGTGGCCGTAATAGGTCTTGGACCGGTCGTGGCAGACGCAGCTTCTCTTTCGCCGGTCCAATCGGTAGCCATTGGAGAGAGTGGGTCTGCGCATCGTGTGGATGCGAAACGCAGTGAATCGAGACAGACGATTCACCAACTGCATCCAGAGCAAATTGAGCGAAGTATTCTGCGAGTGCTTGAGCAAGAAATGGCGGGGAAGGTTCGTGCCGTTCATGCCGTCGTGATCGATCCGCTCGATCCAATGAAGGTCCCATCCGGAGACATGAGTTTAAGGATCTTGCCAAGCGGAGTGGAGGGAGGGCTTGGACGCCGGGTTTTTCATATCCAGGTCGACATGAACGGGAAATCGTGGCAGACGATCGACGCCATCGCTGATGTGTCGGCGTCCATCGATGCGGTCGTTCCGACAAGGTCTATTCAAATCGACAGCGTGATCGACGCAGAGGATATCACGACCCATCGTGTCAAACTCACGGATCTAGACCATCAGCTGATGACGGACGTGAAAGATGTCATTGGGAAGAGCGCCGTGCGCCCCTTGCAGACGAATAATCCGATTCGCCTAGGAATGGTAAAGCGACCCAATGCGGTGCGCAAAGGCGATCGTGTGTCCATCGAGGCGAGGCACGGGGGACTCTCGATTCAGGTGGTCGGCTTGGCCAAGTCGAGCGGGGAAATCGGACAAACAGCGACGGTGATTAATGTCGATTCGGGCAAAGAGTTGCGCGCAAAAATTGTGGGGCCAGGAGCTGTTCGTGTCGAATTCTAAGCCAAGCCATTTCATGTGTTCTGTCGCGGTGGCCATGTTGGCGGTCTCGCTGCTGAGCTATGGCTGCGCCTCACCTTCGCCGACAGCCGATGCGAAGCTCGCAGTCCCTTCCTTGCCGGCGCCGAAGACCTTGGGTTCTCTGTGGCAGGAAGAGAACGGTCGCGCCTATCTCTATGAAGACATGAGGGCGATGCGTGTCGGAGACATTCTGACGATCAAGATCGTTGAGAGACATAAAGGCTCAAAGTCCGCCGACACCTCAGCGGAGCGGGATTCCACCATCCAAAACAGTCTGGCAGGTAGCGCTATCGGATACATCGGTATTCCAGGCATTCGCCTTGGCGGGGAAGCCAGGCGAGGGCTCGGCATCGATGGGAGTTCCTCGAATAAGTTTGAAGGCAAGGGGAGCACCAATCGAGAAGGAACCTTGACGGGAACCATTTCTTCCATCGTGACCGATGTACTGCCCAACGGCGATCTTCGGATTGCGGGGCGCCGAGAGGTCACGGTCAATAGCGAGAAGCAATTGATGACGATCGCGGGCATCGTACGGAGGGTGGATGTCGACACCAAGAACACCGTGCTCTCCTCCGCCATCGCGGATGCCAAGATCGAGTATTCAGGGCTGGGAGTTCTGGACGATGTGCAACGGCCTGGATGGCTCGTTCGAGTGCTCGACTGGATCTCTCCATTCTGACAGTCAAGGGTGCAGGATCGATGAAACCAGCCATGAGACGAGCGAAGGGTGTCCGTTGGAACCGTTGGCGCCATAGGATGGCGATGCGATCGTTGCAGCTGATGGTGCTGAACGGAGTCGTCCGTCGAGCCGAGGTCGATCCCCCGCAACATCGCGAAGAGTGTGAAGACATTGAAGCGGATACCGATAGAGGAACGCCAGTAGCATCCATGCCGCCCGGCATCGTGAATGGGCAGGGTCGGCTCGCTGCTTGTGTTTCGTCGATAGGGCGCCTCACCATTTATACACGCGAGACACACGACATGATACGAATATGGATCTGCATCGGACTCTTGGTGTTTGGAAGCCTCCTCTGGGCGATACCGGCCGAGGCGGTTCGCATTAAAGACGTGGGATCGTTCGAAGGTGTTCGGGACAATCAATTGATCGGTTACGGCCTCGTCGTCGGTTTAGATCGAACCGGGGATCAAGTCATCGGCGGACAGTTCACAATCCAGGCCATGATGTCGATGCTCAATAAGATGGGCATCAATCTGGTGATCGATCCCATCCAGCTGCTGACGCGCAATATTGCTTCGGTGATGGTGACGGCTAAATTGCCGCCTTTTGCCAAGCCGGGGTTGACGGTCGATGTGCTGGTCTCCTCAATGGCCAATGCCAAGAGCCTGCAAGGCGGCACCTTGCTTCTCACCCCGTTGAAGGCGGCGAACCAGCAAGTCTATGCCGTCGCGCAGGGACCGGTTTCAATTGGCGGGTTTCTAGGAGGAACAGGTGGGGCTGGCGGATCGACCGTCACCAAGAACCATCAATCTGCCGGAGTCATACCGGGTGGCGCCATCATCGAAAAGGACGCAGGGATCGATATTGAATCGTGGGAGACCGTGTCGGTACTTCTCCGCCACCCCGATTTTACGACGGCGATACGGACGATGGAAGCAATCGACGGGGTATTCGGCAAGGGCAGCGCCATGGCGGTGAATTCAGGACTCGTTCGGGCCTCGATTCCGGAAACGTTTCGCGGTCGCGTTGTGGAGTACATCGCTGCAATCGAAGGGTTGGATGTCAACGTTGATCTGCCTGCGAAAGTCGTCGTGAATGAACGGACAGGCACTGTCGTGCTGGGGGAGCATGTCCGTATCTCCACCTGTGCCATTTCTCATGGCAATCTGACTATCTCGGTAAAGAATACGCTCAATGTGTCGCAGCCTCCTGCCCCATTGATCGGTTCCACCGGTGGCCAGACCACTGTGACCGAAGACGTTCAGACGGAGGCGAAAGAGCAGGAGTCAAGACTGATCGTGGTGGATGAAACGGTGACGCTTGGCGAAGTGGTACGAGCGCTGAATGCGGTAGGGGTCACTCCCAGGGATTTAGTTGCAATATTATCCGCGCTGAGAGCAGCCGGTGCACTTCAAGCTAACCTAGATGTAATATAGATAAAGTAATGATTATTCGATGATTAAATGAAACTATGAATACTGAAATTAAAACGATCAGCTCAGTGGATCATGTGACTGAGATGCAACTTGCTCAACTGCCGGTCTATCCTGGAATCACGCAGGGTCGACAGGGAGAAGTGGGGGATATCAAGGGCGCAGCCCGTGAATTTGAAGCCTATTTTATTTCTCACCTACTAAAAGTGATGCGAGAAACGGTTCCAAAGGGGGCATTAGAGAACAAGGATGGAGCCTATTTTTACTCCTTTTATGACCAGGAAATCGCGCGGTTAGCATCTGAGGCCGGCGGGATTGGGCTGGCAAAAATGATAGATGAATATACGGGAAACGTGTCCCTTCACTCAAGTTTTCAGAGCCGACAGCCGATACTATAACCGACAAGAAGTATCACTCTATCGTATGAGCGCGATGAGTGAGCGATTAGAGGGAAAAACAGAGAGGAGCTATCGTCATGCAGATCTCTGGTCACGGTAAGCCAGATCATCTTGCCAAGATCCTACTCGGTGTCCAAGGAACGAATAGTGTCAGCGAAAAAACGCGGACGCAGCAGGATGGACGCCAGGATCGAGTACAGATTTCCGATCGGGCCAAGGAGATCCAGCGGATCAAGGCATTGGCCGATCTTCCGGATACTGAGCGAGAAGAGCGGATTGAGCGGATCAGCCGGTCGATAGAAGCCGGCACCTATACAGTATCGGGGCACAAGGTTGCCGATGCGCTCATTCGTCAGACTCTGACCGATGCGGTTCTGTAATAGGCTGAACAGGCGCGATCCGATCAGCCGTTAGCCTTCAGTTTTCACCCCGCCTCGCGGTCTCGCGCAAATAACGAGAGCGATTCGTATTTCACAGGTATGAGCACTATGCAGGACATCGTCACAGCCCTTCAGCACTTGGACCAGATCCTCCGTCGTGAAGAGGCCCAGTGCGATGCGTTGGCAGACAATATTCAACGAGAACGGCAGGTTCTTCGAACACTTAGATTGGCAGACATGGCTGAGGTCAATCGTCAGCGCGCCGGGCTGCTGGATGAACTTGCTCTGCTCGAATCGGAGCGAACTGCGTGGGTTGCGCGGTTGGCTGATCGTTGGAGTCTCGCTCCGTCAACCATAACGTTGAGCGTCATTCTGGAACGGATTGAGTTGACCGAGGCACAGCGGTTGGAAGCCTTGTACGCAAGCATGGCTGGGAAGATTCGTGCGCTTCGCCATGAAATATCGATCAACGCCGCCATCCTGAACAGCCTTCAGTCATTCATTAGAAAAGCGTTGATTGTCATGCGCCAGGCAGCTGCTCCTCTGGGGCTCTATTCCGGGTCCGGCGTGCCTCACGAATGTGGTATGGGCGCGCTCATGTTTCGACAGAAAGGCTAGGCGGCGAATGTCAATTAACAGGCTGGTGGAGATTGGCAAATCCGCGTTGTTTACGTCTCAGCAGGCCATCACAGTTGCAGGCCATAACATCGCGAATGTCAATACGCCGGGATATTCCAGGCAACACGTCACTCTGGCTGAGAGCAGGCCGGAGAACGGATCTCCTGGTCAGATCGGCACGGGCGTGCATGCCGAGAGTATCCGACGTTCCTTCGATTCGTTTGTCAATGAACAACTCCTCGCCTCACGTGAGCGGCTGGGAGAGTTTACCGCCTCGAATAATGCCTTGGCCAGACTGGAGACACTCTTTGGAGATCTTAGTAACCAAGGCATCGGGGCAGGTCTCAATGAATTTTTCTCTGCGCTCCAGGACGTGGCAACCAACCCGAACGACTTGTCTGCCCGGACGGTGTTCCTTTCCAGGGCCACAGCATTGGCAGGCCGACTTAATCAGTCTGCCGCTGACCTGACTGCCGCGCAAGAGTCTCTCGACCGTCAAGTCGGGCAGACCATTACGGATGTAAACCGTCTGATGACTCAGATTGCGGGTTTGAACGTCAAAATTGCCGAGGCCGAGTCCAGTGGACAACAGGCGAATGACCTGCGCGATGAACGCGACGTCGCCTTGTCCAATTTGGCCGAGCTGATTGAGATTGCGTCTATCGAAGATGCCACTGGTCAGTTGACCGTGTTTGGCAGTCGTGGACACGTTCTGGTGGACAAGGATCGGACCTACCAGTTGGTCGGGGTCCCCAATCCCAGCAACAACGGACTTCTAGACGTAAACTATGATGCAGGAGGGGGGGCGACGACGACCGTGACGTCTGTCATTCAAAGCGGTCGCCTCAAAGGACTCCTGGACGTTCGCGATCAGACGATTCCATCGTTGCGATCTTCGCTCGACTCATTGGCAGCTGAACTCGTGACTCAGGTCAATCAGCAACACCGACTTGGCTTCGGGTTGGATGGTTCTACCACCCAGGATTTCTTCGTGTCGACTGGAACGACGGCCAGTACGATTGCCGTCTCGATAACCAATGCCCGTCAGATCGCGGCTTCGTCGACCGCGGCGGGCGTGCCAGGAAATAATGTGAATGCCTTGGCCTTAGCTGGTCTCAGGAGCACAGACTTCGCTTCGCTCGGCAATGTGCCCTTCCAGGAGTACTACAGCAGGATCACCGGGAGTTTTGGTTCGACTGCGCAAGGGGTCGAAAGCAATCTCAGGGCTCAACAGATACTTCACGATCAATTGACGTCCCAGAGGGCGTCCATCTCCGGCGTATCGATGGATGAAGAGCTTGCAAACCTCCTGCAGTACCAACGGACCTTCGAGGCTGCCTCGCGTATGATTGTCATGGCAGACGAGATGTTTCAAACCATCATATCTATCAAGCGATAAGATGGTCTGTCTGGTCTATTCGGTCTATCCGGTTCCTATGATCCGACAAACAAGATAGACCAGACAGACCAGATAGACCACGGAGGAACCTGACCATGCGAGTGGCTGATCAACAGTTGTTCGGTTCGACGGCAGGAAACTTACAGCGTGCTAAGCAGCTTATTGTGCGCGCGCAAGAACAGATCGGCTCCCAGCAACGGATCGCGAGACCTTCCGACGATCCCAGTATCTTCGGACAGGTGGTCCTCGATAAGTCCGCTCTTGCCGATAACAATCAATGGATCAGGAACATTCAGTTCGGGACCGCCCGCGTGGCAGTGGCCGACCAGACTCTGGGGGCGACCCAAAATCTGATCAGTCGCGTCCGGGAACTTTCGGTGCAGGCGAGGAGCGACACGACGTCCGCGCAAGGACGGGTGACGATCGCTCAGGAGGTCCGTCAACTGCACCGGCAATTAATTCATCTCGCCAATACAGAAGTGAGCGGACAACCGGTATTTGCCGGAACGAACACCGATGCCCCGCCGTTTGTGCTGGGTGTTGGTGACGCGGTTTCCTATCAAGGCAATAGCGAGAGTCAGTCCATTGCGGTTGGTCCGAATCAAACCACACAGATCGTTCTTCCTGGCGATGTGGTATTTGCGGGACCTACGACGAATATCTTTAACGATCTCAGTAACCTGCTCGTCGCGTTGGAGAGCAATAATGGCGCTGGGATTGAAGCGGGCATTGGAGCGCTTGATCGAGCGATCGATCAGATCAGTATTGCCCAAGGGCAGATTGGAGCCATTGCCAACCGTCTGGACACGGCGCACGGGACGTCTTTGGTCGTATCCACGGCCATTCAGCAAAAACTGTCTGATCAAGTCGACACAGATCTGGCGACGGTGCTGACCGAGCTGAAGATCCAGGAGGTAGCGTATGAAGCGACCAGTCAAACGTTCTCACGGTTGTTCGATCTATCTTTGTTGAAGTTTCTCCGCTGATGGCTGAGCAGGATGGTGGGTGGTTCGAAGTTCGAGGTTTTCTAAACTTGGAATCGCGCTTTTCTCGCATGCCTCGCGCTTCGCGCGTTATTGCCTAGCAGGGTGTTGAAAAACTATTTTGGACCTGGGACATACAGAGCTGAGACAGTCCATGGACGGCTCCAGCAGAGCCTACAGGCTGTTCAAAAAGACTGTCCAGCAAGGCCGCAGGCGGAGCAAGAACCGGAGGCGTACCCTCTGGGGTACGTTGAGGATTCTTGCGAGCCGAGAACGATGCTGGCAGGTTTTTTCAACAGCCTGCTAGAGATTGGACTGCACGGATGCTAGTCCTGACACGAAGACGCGGTGAAGGTGTGACCATAGGTCCGGATATCCGGATCGTGGTGTTGGGGATTAAGAATGGACAGGTACGCTTAGGAGTTGAAGCGCCACGATCGATCGAAGTCCATCGCGATGAGGTCTGTGTGAGAATTCAGGATGAGAACCAGCTGGCAGCGCGATCGCCGGTGGTTCCGCTGGACGCGTTCCAGCGATTATTGCGAACGAAAATGGCCTGAGGATTAGGAGTTGTCTATATGCAGTTTGCGTCGACCCGCTTTGGTATGTTGAATGTTTCTACTGAGGCATTGCTGACGTTTCCCTCAGGGCTGCTTGGGTTTCCAGAATGGACACAGTATGTGATTCTCGATCATGACACTGACACACCTTTTAAATGGCTGCACTGCACGGAAGAGGCGTCTCTCGCGTTTGTAGTCATCGATCCCACGTCGTTCAACCAAGACTATCGCGTCACGATTTCTCCGGAGGCGCGTTCTGAAGTGAAGGGGGACGAGGCCGACGAGCTCAGCCTCGCGGTTATTCTCACCATTCCATCAAACGATCCGTCCGCTGTGACCGCCAATCTTCGTGGCCCTCTCCTCATGAACCCCCGCACGAGACTCTGCAAGCAACTCGTTTTGACCGAGGACTACCCCACTCGATATCCAGTGTTTCCCACTCCAAGACAAGGAGAGGGCGGCGTGGTCTGCCCGCTTGTTGAGGCGATTCCGGCGTAGGATGGGGATGCAGGCCGAAGGCTGAAGTGTCCGGATCTGAGACCTTCAGCCTTCAGGATGTATCCCTTCAGCCTGAATCCCTTCAGTCTTCCGCTATCAGTTAAGAACGAGCCTCAATGAACCGATAGGTCCATATGGGCAGATCGACTTTTCAGACATTACAGATGGCTGACTCTATTCACGATGCGATGAGGGATGGCACTGTCGGCCGCAAATGGATTTGCCCGGTTGCTGTCTGTCTGGCTGCCACTATCATCGCTTCGCTACTTTCACTTTTTGTGGCAACGCAGGCGCAGGCCATTCCGGCCTTTGCCAGAAAATACGATGTGAACTGTACTGCCTGCCATACAGCGCCGCCGATACTGAATACCTATGGCCAGCGGTTTCTCGAAAACGGCTATCAATTGCCCGGCACAGAGGATGGCGGCAGCACCGGCAAGAAGAAACTCGGCGATCTTACGTTGGACGATGTAAATCAGTATGTCGGGTTCCGCCTGAACGGCAACGCGGTGAGCAGTTGGGGGTTCAAGCAGCAGAATCCGCCAGGCGCCGATGCCGGGGTGGTGGATAACAAGGCTGAGTTTACCTTCCCAGAAAACTTCGTGTTGTTCGCCGGCGGGACTGTGGCCAAAAACGTCGGCTTTATGGTCGAGTTGGGCCATGACGCCCAAGAGGGTGGCGCCGCTGTAGAGCGGGGCTTCGCCCCGCGATATCTATCGCACGCTTGTCACGGGATTGGATGGCACGCCCATGCCGTCATACGCCGGACAGTTTGCCGAGAAAGAAGAGCAACTCTGGCATGTGGTGAATTACATCCTGTCGTTATCTCCGGAGGTAAGACCATGACGATCATTCCGCTTCGACGACTCATGGTCACCGGCGGAGCATGGCGTGTTGGTTACGCTCAGCCAGCCTGGGGCGCCACTGACAGCGGTCTCACTGCGTCGACTGGTGCGACGATCGTAGGACGCGTGATCTTCCGAGGCGCAGTCCCTCCGCCGGAAGTTGTCCCAGTCACACGAAACCCTGAGACCTGCGGCGAGTCACAGTCCATTCAGACAACGATCGTGGACCCAGCGTCCGGCGGCGTGAAAGATACGGTTGTGAGCCTGGTGCTGCGCGAAGGGCCTGTCATGCCAGCCCCCGACCAGCCCTCGACCATTCCCACGGTTACGAACAGGGCTTGCGCCTTCCATCCACGAGTCGGGATGGCGAAGGCGGGCGATCTTCTTGAGACAAGAAACGAAGACCCGGTGATGCACAACACCCACATCTTTGCGGACAACAGGACATTCTTGAACGTGGCCCTCGTCGCCGGAGGAAAACCGGTACAGAAGAAGGTGAGGAGTCTGGGACTGATGAAGCTGACATGCGATGCGCATCCGTTCATGCATGGCTTTGTCATGGTGAGCGATCACGACTTCGTCGCGACCACCGATGCTCTTGGGCGATTCTCGATCGCTGGCGTTCCACCAGGAAAGTATGAGATCAGTCTCTGGCACGAAAGGCTGGGATCGCTCAAAAAGCAAGTCACCGTTCCGCCGCAGGGCGAGTTGTCCGTTACTCTCCAATACCCATAGGAGCCGTATCTGCATTATTCATGAACACGGCTGCCGCAATCGCTGTTCCGTTGTGTGAAGCGTCATTCGTGAAGCGTGAAGCGCAGGATGCGGGACTCGGACAGGGTGACGCGTCCGAATCCGGAACGCACGACGCTTCACGAGATACGCTTCACGAGGAACGGGCATTCACGACGAACTAGGCCGACATTGATGACCTCTATCTGGACAAGGCTCATGCGCATATGGGCGGGGAATCTGCGGATCCGGCTGATGGTCGGGCTTTGTGCCTTCATCTTGCTGACCATCGGTGGCGGTTCTGCATGGACCGTTATCCAGCAGACGCAGTTTCTCCAGCAGGCAGCGGAAGATCAGGTGCGCGAGATCGGCCGCGCGTTTGCTGTGACCGGAGCGGCAGTGATCTTAGAGAACCTGTTTCGTTTTCAGGAGGCGATGTCGGCCTATCAGAACAATCCAGACATTCGGGAGCTGGAGGTGGTCGACTCTGACAATTTGATTGTTGCGTCCAAGCATTCCGAACGGATCGGAACCGTCCTGAGCGATCCTCTGTGGGAGACGTCCAAAAATTCCGGCATTGAACAGATCGTAGCCTTCACCAGTCAATCCGGTGAGCCGGCCCTAGTCTTCTCAGAACCATTGTATATCGGACGAGAGATTGCCGCCTGGGTTCGTATCGAATACTCCCTGGCTCGGATTCAGCATGAAATCACGCTGGCCATGTGGCGCACGATCGCGATCACGTTGGCGGCGATCGTCATCGGCTTCTTCGTGATCCGGTTTGCCATGATGAGGGTGGGAACTGCCTTCAGTTCGATTTTGGCGCAACTGGAAGAAGCCTTCGTATCCTTCGAGATTTCCGGTGATGTGGTGCTCTTCCAAGGGAGCGATGAGAAGGTGGACAAGGCGAAGCGCCGACTCGATCAAGGGGAATTCGAACAAACCGTGACTGCGACTCAGGTGACGGTTGGACTTATTAAAGCCCAGTCCAGTGAGCTGCTCCAGATGAACGTCTCCCTCGATGAAAAAGTGCGTCAGCGGACGGCTGAATTAGATGAGGCGCGAGATTTGGCGTTGGCAGCAGTCAAAACCAAGTCGGCTTTTCTGGCGACCATGAGCCACGAGATTCGGACCCCCATGAACGGGGTCATTGGCATGACCGGCCTTCTGCTGGAGACCGATCTCACGCCCGAGCAGAGGGAATATGCCGAGACGGTCCGCAGCAGCGGTGAGCACCTGCTCATGATCATCAACGACATCCTTGATTTTTCAAAAATCGAAGCCGGTAAGATGTCCTTGGAAATCATCGACTTTGACCTGCGCACCGCGGTCGACGAAACACTGGATCTGGTGGCCAAGCTTGCAGCCGACAAGGGGGTGAACCTGGCCTGCTTGGTCCATGCGAATGTCCCCTCAGCCCTCCGGGGCGATCCCGGTCGATTGCGTCAGATTCTGCTGAACCTTCTATCGAATGCTCTCAAGTTTACCGCCCAGGGCGAAGTCACGCTCGCGGTGTCGTTATTGGGTGGCAACGATACCACGGCTACGGTACGGTTCGAGGTTCAAGACAGCGGCATTGGCCTGTCCCCGGAGGCGCAAGGGCGCCTGTTTCAGTCCTTCAGCCAAGCCGACGACTCGACCACGCGCAACTACGGTGGCACCGGGTTGGGGCTCGCCATCTGTAAACAGCTCACGGAACTGATGGGGGGTCAGATCGGAGTGGAGAGCCAAGTGGGCGCGGGGAGCACGTTCTGGTTCACGGTGGCCTTGGCCGCCCAGCCGCCCGGAGCGCAGGTGGACGATCGGGTCACGCAGGATTTGCGCGGACGCGAGCTCTGTATCGTGGATGACCATGCCACCAACCGGCGTATTCTGGAAGCCTATGCGACGAAATGGGGGCTCCGGTGCCGGTCGGCCTCAGATGGCCCGCAGGCCTTGGCGAGTTTACGCGACGCGGCGGCAGCGGGGGCGGCCTGTTCGTTCGCAGTCATCAACATGCAGATGCCCGGGATGGACGGCCTGACCCTGGCCCGGGCGATCAAGGCCGATCCGGCGCTGGCCTCTACCAGGCTCATTCTCTTGACATCCCAGGGGCAGCGGGGCGATGCCCAGGCGGCGAAGGCAGCGGGCTATGCCGCCTACCTGACCAAGCCGGTCCATGAGGCGCACCTCTATGAGTGCCTCCTTGCCGTGGCGGCGCCGACGGCGTCTGCCGCGTCGGCCTCGTTGGTTACGCGCCACAGTTTGGCTGAGGCCAAAACCCAAGGCGCCATCAAGATTTTGCTCGCCGAGGATAATGTCATCAACCAAAAGGTGGCGACCCGAATGCTGGAAAAATTGGGGTATCGGGTGGATGTGGCGGCCAATGGGAAAGAGGCGATCGAGGCGCTGGGACGGATTCACTATGCCGCGGTTCTCATGGATGGCCAGATGCCGGAGATGGATGGCTTCGCCGCAACGGCGGAAATACGAAAACGTGAAGCGTTAAGCGTGAAGCGTGAAGCGCAGGAGGAGATCCACAAAACATGTGACGTGTTAGGCGTGAAACGTCACACATCCGACTCCGGAACGAAATACGCTTCACGATCGACGATTCACGCAGCGGACGCTTCACGCTTCACGCATGACGCGTCGCCCCAGCGCATTCCGATCATTGCCATGACAGCCAACGCGCAACCGGAAGATCGAGCCCGGTGTCTCGAAGCCGGCATGGACGACTACATCAGTAAGCCTGTGCAATCCAAAGTCTTAGCCGAGGTGCTCGCGCGCTGGGTCCTTCCAGTCCCGCCCGTTTCGGCTGGGATGAGTGAGGCGGGCTCAAGAGTGAAGGCTAAAATCTGAAGACTGAAGTGTTCGGGTGTTCGACCTCCAACCTCCGGTCTTTGAATCATATCTGTCAAGCAGGTCTCGCTCATATCGAACCGTTCATCGCGTCAATGACCGTGTATCCACTCGGTTCGTTTGTGGAGATAAACGACGGCAGCATCGGACTCGTCGTGACAGTCAATGCAGAAGAGCGGATGCGACCCCTCATCAAGCTCTATGACCCCAGCACCTTGTCCCAGGATCTAGCCGTGGTCGATCTAAGCCGAGAGCGCTCGCTCTCGATCCGGAAGATTCTCGACCTGAGGTCGACTCCACAAGAAGCCATCGACATGTTGGGTCCAGGCGGTATCGTTGGCTACACCCTTGCTCCCGCCTTGGGTAATACTAGCCCGCAATATTCATGATGGTTTGTCGCCCACCGATACAGACCTGCTACCTATGTTCCTGCTTCACAGTGGGGTTACATGACAAGTGTGAGGGGCGGGACTCGCGTACAGAACGAGATGCGATTCACGAACGACGTTTCAGGAGATTCTTATGCTGCAGATCTTCTGACGTCGTGTTGGCGCTGGCTTTGTTGTTTCAGAAGTTGAACGAGACGCAGCACGGACTTTTCAAGCTGCGTATAGATCATCGGGCCTTCAACCAGCGTGCCGAGCCGCCCAAGCGCTTCCAGCTGTCCTGCGAACAAGACCACTTCCGATGCGCAGAGGTTGCCGGCAGTCCCTTTCAGCGCGTGGGCTGACTGTTCGAGCGCCACGTGATTTCTATTGGCCAACGCTGCCCGGATTGCCTCCAACATGGTTTGGTAGCGTTGAAGAAACAACCCGATGAGATCCTCCAATAATCCCGTGTCGCCTCCGATGTTTCGTAACGTCGCAGCCATATCAAAAATGCCGGAGAGAGCCTCGGAGTCCGTTCCATGCACAAGGTGTTCTGTGCCGCTTGGATGGACAGCCTTTGGGTGATTAATCGGAGGAATCCACCGATCAAGGACTCCCTTGAGCTGGTCCTTTCGTATGGGCTTCGTAAGATAATCATCCATGCCGACCGCGAGGCAGCGATCTCGATCTCCGCTCATGGCATTGGCTGTCAATGCGACGATTGGAATATGAGAAGAAGGCATCGATTGACCATTGACGATTGGGGCCTGACGCCGTTCATTCTCCCTGATGAGTCTGGTGGCTTCTAATCCATCGACGAGCGGCATCTGGCAGTCCATCAGGACCAAGGCGTAGGAGACTCGATCCAATGCTGCCAGCGCCTCTTGACCGTTTTCTACGACATCCGATTGATAGCCGAGTTTTTCCAGCATGCGAACGGTCAGTTTCTGATTGATGAGATTGTCTTCAGCCACTAAGACGCGCGCGATCGATCCCGTCTCTGCGAGGGTGTGTCGCGTGATGAGCGGCAGCGCAGGCGCTGTTGCCACGGGCGCTTCACCCACAAGCTCCGGCATTCCAAGCACGGTTCTCAAACAATTTGAGAGTTGATCGTGACGGGCTGGTTTGGTGAGATAGGCGACGAACCCTGCTTGGCGCGCCAGCTCCGCATGCCCTCGCTGAATAAGCGAGGTGAGAATGACCAGACGGACAAGAGACCCAACAGGATGAACCTTCATCTCCTTGGCGAATTGTAATCCATCCTTTCCCGGCATCAACATATCGACGATGGCCACATCGTATGCGACGCCGTTCTTTGCCTGCTGCTCGATCAGTGCCATGGCAGAGGCTGCATCCTGGGCTTGGTCGTCGACCATGCCCCATCCCGTGACCAGGTGGTGGAGGATGACCCTGTTCGATTCATTGTCGTCTACGATCAGCACACGGCGTCCTGTGAGATCGGCTGACGGCACGATGGCCAAGGGGGATGTCGTTTGTTTGAAGAAGTGGGCAGTACACCAGAAGGTACTGCCGTGTCCCGGTTGACTGGTGATACCGACAGTACCGCCCATTTGCTCGGCGAGCTGTTTCGAAATCGCAAGCCCGAGGCCGGTCCCTCCGTATTTGCGTGAGGTGGAGCTGTCAGCTTGGGTAAACGGTTGGAATAGTCGAGCTTGTACGTCAGGGGGGATGCCGATTCCGCTATCGGTCACTTCGAATCGGACGACAACGGCATCGCCGAGGTCTTTCTCAAGAAAGGCTTGAACCGTCACGTCACCCTGTTCGGTGAACTTGATCGCGTTGCCCACGAAGTTTGTGAGGATCTGACGGAGATGCCCCGGATCGCCTTGTAGGCCGGTCGGTACAGCTGCGTGCACCAAGCCGGTGATTTCCAGCCCTTTGTTCTGGGCTTGTGCCGCGAACTGACTCAAGACATCTTCCACTGTCGTGCGAAGATTGAAGTCGATACATTCCAGCTCCAGTTTTCCCGCTTCGATTTTGCCGTACTCAAGAATGTCGTTGATCAAACTCAATAAGGCTTCGCCGCATTGGCGGATGGGTTCGATATAGGATCGTTGTTCCTCCGATGGTTCCGTATCCATCAATAAGTCAGTCATCCCGATGACTCCGTTCATCGGCGTCCGCAACTCGTGGCTTACGGTTGCGAGGAACGACGCCTTCACGCGAGAGGCAGCCTGCGCTTCTTGGAGCGCTTGATCCAATTGACGATTGCTGTCTTGGAGCTGTGCCACTGACTGGCACAGCTTCTCTTGGACTGCCGTTATGTCGGTCATATCGCTTGCATAACCACGAACCAATCGATGGGAAGGGACTGGGCAGAATATCCACGCGAAGCTAGCCTGCGCTAAGCGGACGTCTTCCACCCGTATCTCCTCCCCCGATTCGAGGCAGTGTTGGACCAGCCGCGATAGCTCACCAGGACACACGGCGGGAAATCCGCCGGTCACATAGCCGAACCGCTGCAGCAGTTGCGTCATCGCTGGATTCGCATAGACAAGATTCGCATCGGAGTCCAATTCGATAATGGGGGACGGACTTTCTTCTGCCACGCGCGCCAGGCGATCGTGATCTTGCTGCAGCTCTCGCTCGCGAGTCAGGTCACGTATTGTCAACACCCCGCCGGCATCTCCATGTGTTTCCAGAGGGGCATAGGTCCACTCAACCGGATGCGAGTCCTGTGTGGAGCCCATGAGCAGCGTTTGGGATTTTTGTATGGGGAGACGACTCGGAAGGGACTCTTGAATGCGTGTCGCGATGTTGCCGTCGGATGCTCCGGGCCGCTGTAGGAATACTTCCTGGAGAGTCTTTAATGAACAGAAATCTGTCGAGTGTCCCAGGAGGCGAGCGGCTTCAGCATTCACAGACAGGATGCGAAGCCGGCTGTCGAGCATCACCACCCCGATGGGGAGCATATCCAGCGCCGCATGGTTCACTGAGCTAGGGAGCACGGGTGATCGCGAAGGGCGAGATGCCCTGGTGCGGTTCTTTGTCTTAGGTTTCATCAGGCCGCCTCTTCGTGAATACCGTCAAGAAACATGGCCACATTTACTCGCTCATGAATGGGATCCAGTGCCTTTTTGATGGTGCGCTCTGAATCCCCAGTTGCCTGGCTCCCAAGATCGACGCGAATCGGCGTAGGATACGATTCTCCGTGCGGCCCAGTGATCACTTTGACGAGTGGTTTGATCCGGTGTGTATGACTTGCCCCCACGACCACCGCCTGTTCTGCCGTGTTCAACAGGACCAGACTGCCGATCGGATAGACACCAAGACTGCCGATCATGGCCCGGACTATATCCTTTGCGTACTGCCCCGTATCTCCAAGCAGAAATAACTGTCGGATGGCATCGTGTGGCAACATCGCAGGACGGCCTCCATGGCGGCTGACCATGCTGTCATAGGCGTCTACCAGGCCGACCAGCTGGGCCAAGGTAGTGAGGGAGTCTCCCATCATTTTATGCGGGTACCCGCTCCCATTGAGACACTCATGATGTTCCGCAACAATCCGGAGGACTGCGTCCCGGTCCTCTTTTGCATCCCGTAACATCGCCAGTCCCAGGGCAGGATGTTGTTGCATCATCTTGCGATCTTGTTCCGTGAGGTCATGGATTCTACGATACAGATTTCGCGGCAACCGGACATAGCCGATGTCATGGAGTAATGCGCCGGCGCCGAGCGCGTCCAGGTCTCCATCCGCAACCCCGTAGTCATGCGCCACAATGAGCGAGAGGGTACAGACATCGAGTGCGTGTGAGGCCAATGTGCGGTCGAACCGTTTCATCTGTTGGAGAGAGAGAAGACTGAGCATCGAGGCGCCATCCTCCAGCACACGCGAGAGCACATTCCCGACGACTGTTCGCAACGTATCCGGCCGAGGGACGATTCCCGTCTCTAACTCTTCAAACATACGTTCCACCGAACAGGTCGCTTCTCTGTAGGTCTCCTGGGCGGCCGCGGCCTGTTCCTGCGTATTTGATGACCTCGGCGCATTTCCCTGACTGATAGGTGATAACGGTTGTGCGGCTTTCGTCTCTGGGCTGGAGGGCAGTTGCGCCACATGGCTCGGTTGAGAGGTGGCGGCTGTATCTTGTGTGTCCGATGATCTCAGCGTAGTTTTCTGCCTGACCGGCGGCAGCGGGTGTGCGGCATTCATTCCTACGCTTGGGGCAGGCAAGGGCGTCTGTTTTGTCGAAGCCGGTTGCGCCGCATGGCTCGGTTGAGGAGTGGCGGCTGTGTCATGTGCATTCGACGATGGAAGCAGTTCTTCTGAGGAAACCGGCCCCACATCGAGGCCACGGCTGGGATCGATCTTCACTTCTTTGATTCCATACTGTCGGAGCAGGTCGATGTCATTCATATCGCGGATGAGGCGTTTATGAAGGAGGAAGGGGGTTCGATACCAAGATTGATCCATTCCAACGATGAACATTCCTGGCTTGAGTTGATCGATCGTGATCGTTTTCACAAGTTTCATCTACAATGCCTAGCTATATGCCCGGATAGTGATTGCTGGACAGATTGATGGCGCGAACTCCCTCATGTGAAGGAGAGTCCAGCACATTGTGCTATCGGGAACAATCGGGCTGAACTTGACATAAACCAAGGATGCTCCGGCCCAATGTGCTGTATTGGCCTCTGGCACCCCGGCCACGTATTCCTCTCAAGATTCTCCCTTCGACACCGATAGAGTCCATCAGGGCATATTGATGTTCGATGGTGCAGACTCAGGGTTCTGGCTGAAGGCTTTAGGCCGAAGGCCGGAACTCCGAATACTTCAGCCTGAACACCTTCGGCCTATTTACCTGAGTCGTGACGATGCGCAAGCGAATTTCGATCGATCAGCTGAAAGTCGGCATGAAAGTCGAGAAACTCGATCGTTCTTGGCTGGCTACGCCGTTTTTGCGGCATCGATTCACGATTACGTCCTCAGAGCAAATTGCGCAACTGCGTGCGAGCGGTGTTCAACAACTCGATGTTGAGACTGACGACCTTTCCCAGGACTCCGGCTCGTTCGCCTCGGCTATGCCGACGAAGGCTGAAAACTCTCAGCTGACAGGTCCAACCTCGGAGCCCGAACTGGCGGCCATTCCATTTGCCGAAGAGCTGCCGATAGCAAAACAAGTCTACCAAGCTGCGAAATTGGTCATTCAGCAGGCCATGGAAGACGTCCGTATGGGCCGTGCGTTGAATATGGAGGCGGTCAGTGATGTGGTCGGGAGCATGGCCGATAGTATTCTGCGAAACCACGACGCACTCACCAGTCTGACACGCCTCAAAAACTTCGACGAATACACCTTTTTTCATTCCGTCAATACCTCCGCCCTGGCTCTGTCAGTCGGAAAACATCTCGGCTATGAGCGGGCGCCGTTGCTTCAGCTTGGAACCGGGATGCTATTGCACGATATCGGGAAAACGTTAATTCCAGTCGAGATTCTGAACAAGCCGGGCCGCTATGAGGCCCATGAATTCGAGATCATGAAGCAACATGTCATGCGCGGCGCAGAGATACTGACAAGCACCACCGGTCTCACCGATATGTTTCTGAAGCCTACGTTGGAGCATCATGAGCGTGTTGATGGGACTGGATATCCCCATCACCGATCGAAAATGGACCTCAGTCAGTTTGGCCTGATTGCCGCTATTGTGGATATCTACGATGCCGTGACGAGCGACCGTTGTTATCACAAAGGGAAAACACCCCACGATACCCTGCAGTTTCTCTATCAATTGGGGGATAAGGGTCATGTGGATGGGACATTGGTCCAGCAGTTCGTCCAAGTCGTGGGAGTCTATCCCGTTGGATCCTGTGTCTCGCTCAGTACGGGAGAAACGGCGATCGTCAAGCAATTCAATCACCAGGCTCCAATACGGCCCCTGGTCGTGTTGGTCATGGATGAATCCGGGCACCGGCGATCCACTCCTGTCGATCTCGACCTCGCAACGCTGAGTCGCGAGCCAGAGCAGACGATCGTGTCAATTCTCGATCCGGCCCCCTTGGGAATCGATCCGCACACCTATCTCGATATGGAAGCTGCATGATGGAACCAGAGCATGCGCGCGCGCATTCATCGATTCTCAAGGTTGGCTTACCGCTTCAGTTGGTCATCGGGTCTGGTCATGACAAGGTGAACTGTGGGTCCACATTGCTGGGCTGGAAAGAGCGAGCTTGGGTGATATGCGAATGGCCGTTCCATTTTGGGCAGGCGGTTCCATGCGAAATTGGAACCCACTGTCTTGTCCGTTCGATGGTGGCCGGGAAGCTCGTCGCATATCCGAGCGAAGTCTGCATGACCCAGATGTCTCCGCTCCCTCTGCTGTACCTCGCATTTCCTCAAAGGACCGAGGAAATCCATCTCCGTAAGGATGCGCGCGTCGCCAGTAATGAACCGTTACTGTTGATGCAAGGGACACAGGGAGGTACAACGCTTGTCCTGCGGGACGGGTCTGTTCCCATCGGCGGATTGTTGCACGACCTCAGCCTCTCAGGTTGCCGAATAAGCCTACAGCGGCCGAGCACGGATGTGATGCTGGGCGCCACGGTCTACTTGGAATTTGAACTGATCGGGATTGGGCACATTGCCCACCTCGCCGGCGCGATCAAAAATATTGCGGAATGCGACGGTGTCCTCTCGCTTGGGATTGAGTTTCGATTCAATGGGAAAGAGACCATCGAATATCGAGGGTGGGGAGGGAGTGTTCAGAAGGCCATCGAGTATGCCGTGATGCAGCGACGAACCGATTGGGGATTCTTGACGCCGGCGTCAGAACCATGACGGAGTTGCCGAGTGCTAGGCAAGGCTTGCCTGCTCCAGAGGAAGACCGTTCTTAGGTGTATTTGGTTTGTCTCGCTTCTTTGGTCGAACGAAACTAACCAGATGAACCAAATCAATCAGATCAGCCCCTCTCGCTCGTCCCGCTTGTCTCGCGCAGCTAGGAGTGGTCTAAGCTTTGCAGTAGTTCGCAGACAGTTCGAGTCGTATTGTGAACTGAGAAGAGGATGAGGCGCACGACATGACGTCCGCGGTCACGCAACAGGCTTCGCTCAATCCACGGTGGTGCCTCGCCCAAGATACGATCGATCGACAAGACATCGATCGGTTGATCGATTGGCTGCGAACGTATCCGCGTCTGACCAAGGGAGCGGTCACCGTTGAATTCGAGCAACAGTGGGGTCGCTGGCTTAGCCGTTCCCGATCGGTGCATTGCAACTCGGGGTCTTCCGCCAACCTGCTGATGTATGACGCGGTATTGCTCTCCGGGCGGCTTCGCAATAAGAAGGTCATCGTGCCCAGTGTTGGGTGGGTCACCTCAATCGCTCCCGCGATCCAATTAGGGTTTGAGCCGATTATGTGCGAGGCAGACCCCGATACGTTTGGACTCGACCTCAACCACCTCGAAGCGTTGCTGCAACGTCATGAGCCGCATACAGTCCTACTGGTTCAGGTTCTCGGCGTCCCACACAAGATGAATGAGATCATGACGCTCAAAGAACGGTATGGTTTCATCCTGCTGGAAGATGCCTGCGCGGCCATCGGCGCCACGTATCAAGGAAAGAAAGTCGGCGCGTTCGGAGATATGGCCAGCTTCTCATTCTACTTTGGCCACCAGATGTCCACCATCGAAGGGGGAATGGTCTCGACGGACGATCAGCGTTTCCACGAACTGCTCTTGATGCTCCGCAGCCATGGCTGGAGCAAAGACTTGGATAGGACGGCGCACGAGCAGCTCGTCGAGCGTTACCAGATCGACGATTTTCATTCGCCGTTTGTATTTTATGAACCGGGGTTCAACCTTCGTTCGACCGACTTGAACGCCTTCATCGGGTTGAGGCAACTCGAAAAACTCGATTGGATGACCCAGCAGCGACAGGAGCACCATGAACAGTACGTTCAGGCCCTCGGTGGGCAATTCGTCGTTCAGCGCCCTCCCGAAGGGGCCACGGTGGCCAGCATTTCGTTCGGTCTGCTGGCGAACGATGCGGCGCAACGCCGTGCCATCGTCAAGGCTCTTGCAGGGCAGGGCATCGAGACGCGGATTTTTTCTGCTGGAAACCTTGGACTCCATCCCTTCTGGATTAACCGGTACGGGAAGGCCAGCTTCCCCGTCGCGGATCGCATCCACCATTGCGGTTTCTTTTTGCCGAATCACGCCTCGATGAATGAAGAGGATGTGTCCTTTATTTCAAAAGTTGTGCTGGAGGCCGCATGACAGGCCCGCTGCTGGTTACCGGTGGCTCCGGGCTACTTGGCTCAGCCATTCTCGCGTTGCGTCCGGATGCCGTGTGTCTCTCACAGGCGGACGGAGACTTTCGAGATCGATGCGATACGGAACGGCTCTTCAACGACATTCGCCCAGGGCAAGTCCTGCATCTGGCCGCCCTCGTGGGAGGCGTGCAGGCGAATGCGGTCCGCAATGGACAGTTCTTTGAAGACAATCTCCTGATCAATACGAACGTGCTCGCCGCAGCTCGCCGTTTGCGGGTGCCACGATTGGTCACGGCGCTGTCGAGTTGCGCCTTTTCGTTCTACCCGGATCGTCCGACGACCGAAGACGATCTGCATCATGGAGTTCCCTTCGATGGAAACGTGGGCTATGCAACAGCCAAACGCATGCTCGATCTGCACATCCATCTGGCTTCCAGAGACCATGGGTGCGATTGGACAAGCCTCACGCCTGTCAGCATGTATGGTCCGCACGATAACTTCGACCTCCAGGACGGCCATGTCGTCGGCTCCTTAATTCATCGTTGTTGGCTGGCCAAGCGCGAGAAGACACCGCTCGTCGTGTGGGGAAGCGGAGAGGCCATCCGTCAGTTTGTATTCGTCAAGGACGTCGCGAGATTGATGGTTGCGGCGCTGACGAACGAGCCGGCGCCGGAGACCGTCATCGTCGCTCCCGATGCAGGCGTGACGATTCGTGTGCTGGCGCAGTCGATCGCCAAAGCGATGCAGTTCAACGGCCCGATTCAGTATGACGGCACGAAACCAGAAGGAGTTCGTGTGAAGCGGCTGGCCAGCCGCTCATTCGACACTCAGTTTAAGGAATTTCGGTTTACCGATCTGGAAGAGGGCTTGCAAGAAACGGTGAATTGGTTCGAAGCGTCGATGGCGCAGGGCAGGGGCGCAACGCGCGCGCCTGCGTTCACGATGGTTTCGGGACTCTAAAGAGGATGCGATGACCAGTCGCGCGGGACGTCATATCGTGATCACCGGCGGGGCCGGATATATCGGTTCCGTGTTGAGCAAGCAACTCCTCGAACGAGGCTATCGAGTTAGCGTCTTGGACAACTTTCTGTATCGCCAAAATAGCCTGCTGGACTGTTGTGCGCACGATACCTTCCAAGTTGTTCGCGGGGACTGTCGAGATGAACGCATCATGACGGAACTGCTTCGGGACGCAGACATTGTGATTCCTTTGGCTGCGCTCGTCGGCGCGCCGCTCTGCAACCAAGATCGAGTCGGGGCTTTCACCGTCAATCTGGAAGCTGTTCAGATGTTGTGCAAGTTGACGTCGCGACAACAATGGCTTCTCTTTCCGGTCACGAACAGTGGGTATGGGATTGGCCAGCTTGGCATTCCCTGCACCGAAGATTCTGCCCTGCGGCCCATCAGTCTCTATGGAGAGACCAAGGTGAAAGCCGAACGGGCTGTGTTGGACCGGGGAAATGCGATCACCCTTCGACTGGCCACAGTCTTCGGCGCTTCACCGAGGATGCGTATGGATCTCTTGGTCAATGACTTCGTCTGGAGAGCCGTCCACGATCGGGCAGTGGTGGTATTCGAAGGCCATTGCAAGCGGAACTATATTCATATCCGTGATGTCGTCCGGGCATTCCTGCACGCCATCGAGCATTTCGAATCGATGAAAGACCGTCCCTACAACGTCGGATTGGACGACGCCAATCTCTCAAAGCTCGAATTGTGTCGGGAAATCCAACGTCTCGTCCCTCAGTTTGTCTTCTTTGAGGCGCCGATCGGAGAGGATCCGGACAAGCGTGACTACATCGTCTCCAACCAGCGGATGCTCTCGACCGGCTTCAAGCCTGAATGGTCATTGGCGCGAGGAATCCAAGAACTGAGCAAGTGCTACACCATCGTGAAAGCCACCGGATACGGCAATGTGTAACGTCATTGTTTCAGGAATACGAAGAGGGATGTCATGATTATCAGCCGTACGCCGTTTCGTATTTCGTTCTTTGGCGGGGGCACAGATTATCCTGTCTGGTTCAAAGAGCACGGCGGAGCGGTCTTGGCCACCACGATCGACAAATATTGTTACATCACGTGCCGGCATCTCCCGCCGTTTTTTGAGCATAAAACACGGCTTGCCTACTCACGAATCGAACATGTGATGAGCAATGCGGAGATCGAGCATCCCGCTGTGAGAGGTGTCCTTCAATATCTTCATATGACGGAAGGTCTTGAGATTCATCACGACGGCGATCTGCCGGCGCGCACAGGACTGGGGTCAAGCTCTTCGTTTACAGTCGGACTGCTTCATGCGTTGTACGCCATGCAACACCGGATGCCGACCAAGTCGGAACTCGCGCATGCCGCGATTCACGTTGAGCAAGACATACTGCGGGAAGCTGTCGGCTGCCAAGATCAGGCGTTGGCCGCGCATGGAGGTTTATGCCGCCTGACGTTTTCTCCCAGCGGCGAGGTCGGGTACACGCCGCTCATCATTAAGCCGGAACGCCTCAAGTCCTTCCAGGATCACCTCCTGTTGTATTTTACCGGGTTTTCCAGGACGGCTTCCGAGATTGCGCAGGAACAGATCGAGCGCACGAAGCAGCGTCGCGTAGAACTCTTTGCCATGCTTCAGATGGTTCAGGAAGGCGTCTCTATCCTCAGCGGCGACCACGATCTCGCTGACTTCGGGGAACTGCTTCACGAAGCCTGGATGGTGAAGCGAGGACTATCCAGCAAGATTACCACGCCCCTGATCGATCAGATTTACGACGCGGCGCGCGATGCCGGAGCCCTCGGAGGCAAACTGTTGGGCGCAGGCGGCGGCGGATTCATGCTGTTCTTTGCCAAGCCGGAGACCCATGGGCAGATCAAGGCGGCGTTGCCGGGGCTGCTGCACGTGCCGTTTCAGTTCGAAGGATCGGGGAGCCAGATCGTTTTTTTTCAACAAGAAGTTCCTATCACTCGCGCGCCCTTGTGGACCGAAACGCATCCAGCGGAGGAAGTCGAAGCGCACAGTAGTCAAATATGGAAAAGGAGCGCGGCTTAATGGACAGAGCGTCCGCTGATGTCGTGATCGTGTGCGGCGGTTTGGGGACAAGGCTCAGATCGGTTTTGCATGGCCTTCCCAAATCTATGGCGCCGATTAACGGTCATCCGTTTCTCGATTTGATCGTCGATCATGTTCTCGCGCACGGGTTCCACCGCATCATTTTCTGCACAGGGCATCACGGGGATCGGATCGCACGTCACTTCGGCCACCGGACTGATTTCCAGCCCATCATGTCGCAAGAAAACATTCCACTGGGAACAGCCGGAGCCCTTAGTGGCTGCCGGTCCTTACTCAATACCGATACGACGCTGGTGTTGAACGGCGATTCTCTGTGCCGCTTGGATCTTCAAGACTTCCTTGCCGCGCATCAGGGTAAACAGGCCGTAGTGACGATTGCGGTTGTCCCGTCGAACGACCGGACGGACGGAGGAGGGATCGTTATCGATGAAGAGGGTCGCATCCTGGCATTTCATGAAAAGCAAGCAGGCCAGTACCTGAACGCCGGTATATACGCGGTCAGGACGTCGGAGATCGATCAGTTTCCTGAGTCTGTTCCCACTTCGCTTGAGCGAGATGTATTTCCTCAGCTGACGAACGGCGGGCTGCATAGCTATGTGTGCAGGGCGCCGCTCTTCGACATTGGAACACCGGCTCGGCTGGCCGAGTTTCGAGCGCTTCAGAAGAAATCGGCACAGGTGGAATCGAGCCGGGCGCAGTCAATGTGGGCTTGAGTTTTTCGGAATGACGGTAGTGCAGTCCAGCCGTACACGATACGTGATCGATGAAGATTCATGAAAGGAGCCGCGCTATGAAACGTTCCATGACCCTCGCAAAGCCTGTCTGGGGAATCGGCAAGCACGTCGTCATTACCGGTGGATCGAGCGGAATCGGTTTAGAAGTCGCCAAGCGACTGAACGGCACATGCAGAAAAATCACGCTCATCGCGAGAAATGAGAGTGGAAAGCTCGCGGAGGCCAAGGACATTCTGCTCCATCTTCAAAAGAGCAGACGGTTCGGTATTCGAACGGAGATCGGCACGTGCGCGATGGATGTGCGTAATATCGAGGCGGCCCAGGCCTGGATCGGCGATGTGTACGCCGGAGGCAACGATCAAATCGACATTTTTGTAAGTTCGGCAGGGGGCAGCCATGTTTACGGCACATTGGAAGAGATGACTATGGCCGACATCAACGCGATTTTCGATGTCAATGCCAAGGCGCCGATCATGTGGATGCGCGCGTTGATGCCTTATATGAAACACAACAAGCTGGGCCGCGGAGAGACCAAGCGGGGCCATGTGCTGATGTTGTCGTCCCGATCCGGCGAACGCACATTGCCGAAGCTCAGTGTATACACGGCTGCAAAAGGAGCTGTGGAGAAGCTGGTCGAGGCCATGCAAAAAGAATATGTCCGATACCGAGTCGTGTTTACGCTCATCAATCCTGGCTCCGTGAACACCGACTTCACCGCGCATTGGGATAAGGCCACGAGGAAAGCGCATAACGAGGAGAGTATGTCGGTGCAGGAGGCGGCCGATTCGATCTTGCACGCGATCCATTCACATGTGGCGATCAACAAGATTTCCTACGAATCGGTCAGTCAATGGATGCATGAGCCGGGAGTTCTGCTCGCGAGCTGATTATGAGCCAAGTGTCTTCTGTGATGACAAGGGCCGGTCGGCAGACCGTCAACCGCGTGCTCGGCAGTCTTCCGCGTTCGGGCATCCGCCGGCTGACAGACTATGTCATGGGCAACCCGGACCTGGGCGATGCGATTCAGCTTGGATTCGGTCAACCGCAAGAACCGGCGGATGAACGAATTCGTGAGGCCATTATCAGAGGAATGGATCATTGGAAACTGAGTTACACCGAAAATGCCGGAACAAGAGAGCTTCGAGAGGCCATCGTCGCCAAGCTCAAAATACGAAACCAGATCGACACAGACATCGAGAGCGTATTCGTCACACCGGGTGCGACCTATGGCGTCGCGATTACCGTGGGATGCCTGATCGATCCCGGAGATGAGGTTCTCGTGCCTGATCCTGGATATCCAAACTTTGCGGCTGCGGTCTGCCATTACGGGGGAGTGGCGAAATTCTATTCGCTGCGGGAAGAGGCTTGTTTTCTCCCGGATCTCGATGAGCTGGAATCTCAGATTACACCGGCCACGAAAGCGATCATTGTCAATTCACCTGGAAACCCGACCGGAGCGGTTTTTGGGGCAGATCTGATGCAACGTCTCGTCCAAATGACCCGCGACCGTGGGCTCTGGTTGCTGTCGGACGAGGTGTACGAGACCTATGTCTATGGCAGTCGGCATGTTTCGCCGATGTCTTTCGAACGCGCCGAGCATGTGGTCGGTATTTATAGTTTTTCTAAGAGCTACAACATCACCGGTCTTCGCGTAGGTTATATCGTCGCGCGAGACGCCGCCTTGCGCCGCGCATTGCTCAACGCGCAGGAACTGTACATCTCTTGCGCGCCATCTATCTCACAGGGCGCGGCGTATTACGCCTTGACGGCGTGCGATGCCTACATGGATCGCATGCGCGCGGAGTATGAAAAGAAACGCGACCTCGTCATGAGCGCGCTCGGTCCCTATGCCGGATGCCGTCCAGACGGAGCGTTTTATGCGCTGGTGGATATCGGCTTTACAGGGCTTAGCTCAGATCAGTTTGCAGACGCATTCCTCAAGGATCAGCATGTCGTGGTCGCTCCCGGCGCCACGTTCGGCCCAGCATCGGACAGGTATATTCGTGTGGCGTTCACTCCGTCTGCCGAGGCTGTCCAAGTGGGGGTGAGGAAACTGAGGGAGTTCTTGAGCCGATGGCCGTTGGCGGCGTGATGACGGTGAACTATGAATGTTGAACGAGCCCACGGCACCATCGCGAGGTCATCGACCCATGGCTACATGCCCGGTATCGCCGGGACGTTCTCAGCGCGCCATACGCTCGAGATCTTCAAGAAGACCTGTTTCAATCGATTCTTTGAGTTCGAAGCCAAGAAAGTATACGACCGTGGATTGATGAAGCTGCCCATCTATCTCTCGGTCGGACAGGAGCATATTCCTGCGGCCATTGCGTCAGTGTTTTCGGATTGTCTCATCTTTGCGCAACACCGCGCCCATTCGATTTATCTTTCGTTCGGCGGCGCTCCGGACGAGCTGATCGACGAACTGTTGCAACGGCCGACAGGGTGCGCGCGGGGGATGGGGGGGTCCGCATCCATTCATTCTCCCAAGATTGGAATGTTCGGGCATAGCGGTCTCATGGGCGATCAGGTGCCGATCGCGGTCGGTGCGGCATTGGGGTCCGGGAGACCAGTGCTGACTGTTATGGGAGATGCGGCTGCGGAAGAAGACTATATCTATGGCGCGCTGGGTTTTGCGGCGACGAAGAAACTGCCGGTATTGTTTGTATGCGAGGACAATGATCTTTCGATTCTGACACGCACGGCTACCCGGCGCTCCTGGACTATCTGCGGCCTAGCTGAAGGGCTGGGGCTCCCTGCGGTGGATATCACCGACGACCCTTGGTTGATCGCACATCATGTACAAGACCTGGCGACCCGGTTGCCTGCCTTGATCAATATCAGAACCTGCCGCGGATTGTGGCATGCAGGCACGGGATGTGATGGGCCGCCGGAGTGGGATCGGTTTGCGCTCATGCAAGAGACAATGCGCTCGCTTGGTCTGGCCAAAGAAGCGGCAGCGCTTGAATCAGAGGCTGAAAGGGATGTGCAGAAGGTATGGGCAGAACGGTTGCCGACGTCATAAAAGACACAACCAGGGAGCATTTGACGAAAAACCGGGGATTGTTTTTTGGCCAGTGCGTCACTGCCGTGGGTTGGATCGGAGGAACAGTTCCGGAAATGTCGGAGGCCGAGGGCCTCGTCGAACTCTCTCTGGCCGATGTCGCCAACGCCGGGATTGTCGTCGGGGCGGCGCTGGCGGGCAGACGACCGATCTACACGGTTCGATACCAAGGGTTCATGTGGTACAACGCGGCACCCATCGTAAACTATGCGGCGAAATCGAAGAGCGTCTGGGGGGTAGCCTGTCCGTTGTTTCTCCGCGCAATTGCGATGGAAGGCAATGGCATCGGTCCGGTCGCCTCGGCATCGCAGCATGGCCTCATCATGAGGATGCCCGGCATGCCGATTTGCGCGCCCATGTCGCCCAACGAATGGGCGGAGGCCTGGAAGTGGTTCATGCTCCATGACGACCCGCTTTATGTCAGTGAACATCGACGGAGCTTTAAAATCGATTATGAGTTCGAGAACGACGTAGAACGCGAGGCGGACATCACGCTGTTTCCCATTTCTGCTGCTCGGCTCAACGCGATCGAAGCTGCCGAGGCGCTTCGGCACGAAGGGATCGCGTGTAACATCGTTCACCTCGTATGGTTGAAGCCGTTCACGGTGACGGACGGCATGTTGAAAAGTTTATCTCGGACCAAGTTGGGACTGGTGATCGATTCGGATTTCGAGATTGGGGGGCCGTCGCGCTCTATTGCCTATGACCTCATGCATAAATCTGGAGCAGCGGTGTTTGCGCTGGGGTTAGAGGATCGGACGGCGGGAGTGGCTCCGTCATTAGACAATCCGACGCCTACGGCGGAGAAGATCGCTCACACGGTTCGAGAACTTGTGCGAAACCGCCGTGTCATCGATCGACCATTCCAGGAGGAGATCTGTGATCCATATCGATAAAACCACGATGGCGCAGCCGACACACGAGCGCCGCGCAGCCGTTTCCAGCCAGCTCGATCTCCTCTTGATCAATCCGAGCTCGCGTGCGCGGGCGTATCAAGCTCTGGGCTCAGAGCTCGCGGCGATCGAGCCGCCCGTGTGGATTGGATTGATCGCCACGTTTCTTCGTGATCGCGGATATTCAGTGGCCATTCTGGATGCTGAGCCGGAATGTATGGGACCGAACGAGGTAGCTGAGCGCGTATCCCGATTGAGTCCGAGACTGGCCGGAGTCATCGTCTACGGCCAGCAGCCCTCCGCCTCGACACAGAATATGACTGCCGCTGGGGAGGTGTGCCGCGCAGTCAAATTGAGAGCGCCGGATCAGAGGGTTTTGATCGGGGGGCTGCATCCATCGGCTCTGCCCGAAAGAACCCTGCGGGAAGAGGCCGTCGATTTCGTTTGCCAGGGGGAAGGCCCCTACACCATCCTCGGTCTTCTCCAAACCTTCGAGTCGAAACGGCCTGCCGACTACAGCCGGGTGAGCGGATTATGGTACCGCGATGGTGCAATGATCCGTTCCACTCCGCCTGCGCCGGCGATCGAAGACCTGGACAAGGATCTCCATGGTGTGGCGTGGGATCTTCTGCCGATGGACAAGTACCGGGCGCACAATTGGCATTGTTTTGGCCGGATCTCGGAACGCCAGCCCTATGCGTCGATGTATACGAGTCTCGGGTGTCCATTCAAATGCTCCTTTTGTTGCATCAATACGCCGTTCGGCAAGCCGATGATTCGCTATCGAAGTCCGGAAAACGTCGTGCGGGAAATCGACGAGCTGGTGACGAAATACGGCGTGCGCAATATCAAAATGGCCGATGAGATGTTTGTTCTCAACGAACGACAGGTCATTGGCATTTGCGATCTGCTCATCGAGCGAGGCTACGACTTGAACATTTGGGCTTACGCGCGGATTGATACGGTCAAGGACAGTATGCTGGTGAAGTTGAAAAAAGCCGGATTTAATTGGTTGGGGATTGGAATCGAATCCGCCAGCACGTACGTGCGCGACGGCGTGGATAAGAGTTTCGGAAAAAAAGATATCAAAGAGATCTTCGACAAGATTCGCGCGGCGGACATCAATATCGGCGCCAATTTCATTTTCGGACTTCCTGACGACACGCTCGACACGATGCAAGACACGCTCGACATGGCAATCGATCTCTGCCCCGATTGGGCAAACTTTTACTCGGCGATGGCCTATCCGGGCTCGAAGATTTACGAAATGGCGATCGAACAAAAGATGGCGTTGCCTGATACCTGGGTGGGGTTTTCCCAGCATGCTTATGAGGCGCTTCCCCTATCGACAGAGCATGTATCTGCCGGGGCAGTCCTCAGCTTCCGAGACAAGGCGTTTCACACATTCTTCGAGCATCCTCGGTATTTGGCGTATATCGAGAAGAAATTCGGATCGGAGACGGTCGAGCATATCAGGCAGATGACGCAACATCGTCTGAAAAGGCTGCATGCGGCATGAAACACAAGGCAGGGGCGGAGGGGGGAACTTGTAGCGGTCGAGGGCGGGGAGGGCGTCATGGCGAATAAGACATTGGAAGTGATGACGAGTCCAGGGCACGATCTGAAGTCGGCAGCCTGCGCGGAGGATCATGCCGACGTGAAACAGACGATATACGACCATCTCAAACGACTGCTGCCTAACGGCTGTAAGCGGGTCTTGCTGATCACACCGCCGGAGTCACCGGAGAAAGATTTCAATAGAGACTTGGTCTTGAGCAGAAGATATCCCTGTTTCCCCCCCTATGGGCCAGGCATTCTTGCACGCAACCTGGAGCGCAGGGGATATCAGGGAGCCTTGTTGGACTTAAACTTCCACGTCCTCAAACATGGACATGAGGCTCACACGAGTTTCAACTTTCAAATGTGGAAAGACAAGCTTAGCGAAAAGATCGAGGAGTTTCAGCCTGACCTTGTGGGCATCAGCGTCATGTTTACCATATCACGCCCGTCTGTGGCCGATGTGGGGGTGTTCTTGAAATCGCGCTACCCCGCGCTTCCGATCATCGCAGGAGGGGTATGTGTCTCCAACGACGTGGAGTTTCTGCTGCGAGCCGTTCCGCAGATCGATATTGGAAGCTTTTATGAGGCCGATCGCAGTCTTCCGGATCTCTTGGATGTCGTCAATGGAACAAGGCCGGTCTCTGAGATCAGGCAAGTGGCCATCTTGAACGGCCAGGACTGTATATCGACGAGAGAACGAGCCACTCCCACGGAAAAAGAAATGGACGTTCAACCCGAGTATTACGATTTGCCCATCGGGGACTATGCGAAATACGGGTCCATGGGCGCATTCAATTTTATGCGAGGGGAGCGCAAAGCCACGACGGTCATCAGTAATCGTGGTTGCAGGGCCCGATGTTCATTCTGCGCCGTGCGGAACTTCAATGATCTCAGCGTCCGAGGCCGGGCCGTCTCGAGCGTCGTCGATGAAATCGAACACCTGAAGGCATCGTACGGTATTAGCCATTTCATGTGGCTCGACGACGACTTGCTGTATAACGGCAAGCGGGCCATCGATCTCTTCAATGAAATCACACGTCGCAATCTCAAGATTACCTGGGATGCCAGTAATGGATTGATTGCCGCAGCGATAACGCCTGAAATTATGCACGCCGCCTCAGAATCTGGATGCATCGGTTTTAACCTTGGGTTGGAGTCAGGCAACGATCAGATTCTGAAATCCATTCACAAGCCGGGCACGACGAAGAGTTATCGCAGATCCAGGCATGTGCTCGATCGCTATCCGCACATATTCGTCAAAGGGTTTATGATCATCGGCTTTCCAAACGAGACCGTCGCACAAATACGCGATACCGTCGAGCTTGCGCGCGAGCTGCAGTTCGGATGGTATCCATTGCAATTGCTGACCACCCTTCCGGGAACTGAAATAACCTTGAGCATGATTGAACAGGGCCTGATCCAGCCTCCGTCAGACGCCAGTTTCAAGGGACTCGCTGCAGGATCCAAGAGTAAAGGAGGGGGCACGTTACGCCAGCGCGAACGCGCGGAGAAATTCGAAGCGCTTGAATTTGTAGACCTGCTGCGCGCATTGCCTTCTCAGCATGTTCCGACGGCTGCGGAACTCGACGATCTCTGGTTTGTAGCGGACTATCGAATGAACTATGAAAAGATCCTGACGATCGATGAGCCTGCAAAACTTTGCAATATCCAGGCAATGCTGCGGCAAATCTCCGATGAATATACCGTGGAAAACGCGATGGGGAATCTGTTTCTTGCCGTGATTGCATCAAAGCTCCAGGACATCGCCGAAAGCCAGCGGCGCCTCGCCTTGGCTGATCGATATCAGCGCGATTCAGCATACTGGACGAAACGGTTTACGGTCCTGGGCATGCGTGAGATCGCCGATCGAGTTCGAACCGCAAATGCGTCGGCGATTCCGCTCGCAGCGTAGCGCCCGCGCGCCCTCGTCTTGAGCGCTGACGAGGGCGTTTTTCTTGATTCTGAGACTCCACCGCTGGCAGATCATGGATCCCGTTCAGGGATGCCGCCGTACAACACACCGGACGTCAAATATGACGTGTCAGATTTGCAGCAGCGAACAGTCAGACCTTTCGTAGCTCCGGTACACCAGAGTTTGAGTAGAGCTAGCGGTACAGTAGCTGAGCGGATAGGATTTCCAACCACAGGAATAGTGTGCCGGATCACTCGGCATTTGTTGCCGATCGATTATTTCTAGGGTTTATTCTCGTTCGTTTCATCGCCGTTTCGTTACGTAATGTCCCCATTACATTTGGCATATTCTTTGAATGGATCTCTCGGAGCGCTCGATCTACTGCTGTCTTGATGTACTTAAAGGATGTCGATGAACGCGTTGCTTCTCCAGCTTGAGTTTTCAACGTGGAAGGTCGCGAGACCCTGGACCTACGGGGCGAGCTTTGCAGTCGCCGACGGTCTTGCCGCCAATGGAGTCAGCTGCCTCACCGTTCCGGTTGTGGCTGACATCAAATCCACGACGCCACAATCGTGGCTGTTTCACGCGCGCCGGTTTCTTGCAGGACAGCGGTTCGACCAGGTATGGATATGGCTTTCGCACACTGCGCTTGATGCTGAGACGTTGGAATGGATTGCAGAGCTGGCTCCCGTCCGAGTCGGATTTTATATTGAGTCGTTGAGATATGAGGAAGAGGACTATCGATGGGCCCCGGAATTACGGGTTCGGCATGCCGAGTTTTACCGGCAACTTGAGTTTCTGACACATGCACTGCTGGTCGACGAACGTGATGTTGCCGAATTATCTGGACTCAGGAAGAAGCCGGTTCTTTGGTGCCCAGGGTTCGTTCCTCAACGTTTTATTTCCCCTGCCTTTCACGCTCCCAAGCATAGTCGGGCTGTCTTTCACGGCAACCTGTATGGGTCTCGCGCTCAATGGATCGATCATCCTCTCCTTCGCCAGCGAATGACTTTTGCAAAACCGCCGACAGAATACACGCCGAATCAACTACGCTTCGATGAGATCCAATCGGCCGCGCAGCATCGGCTGGGTTCCCCTATAGTGGTCACCGAACCGGAGTTGGCTCGGTACGTTCGGGCGTTGCAGACTGTGCGCGAAGCCGAGTTCCGCGATTGGCTTATCGGGTTAGCAGATTGCGCGGCCATCGTCAATCTTCCCGGTCTCACGCGTTGCCTAGGGGGACGTGTCTATGAGGCGATGGCGACAGAACGTCCGGTCATTTCTTGGAGTATTCCCGATCGCCCTAGGGCCAATGCGTTGTTCGAGGACAATAAGGAGATCTTGCTTTTCCCGCCAGACGACCCATCGGATCTCGCGAACCGGATCGATCGGCTGCTCGCAGACCCTCGCTTCGCCCAATCGATCGGGTCGGCGGGGCAGCGAAAGTTACTCTCGCACCATACTGCAGAGCATCGCATGAAACAGGTTCTTGAGTGGCTTGAAAGTGGAAAGGAAGCCGATTACGGAACTCAGCCCACGATCGCAGAACAACCGGTCGGCATGGCCGCTGAGACTCCATCCGGCCATTCCAGGCATTCATCCTTAGACGTTTCACAGAAACATTCAGCGCCATACTCGCCACAGAGGAATGCCTCCAGCCCCTGGATACCGTTCAGCTCACAACATGTTCAACCTGGAGTGCCATCCATGCGATCGCCCAGAGAGTTGCCTCACTCACTTGCGCCTTCCGCGCCTGCTGCAGAGTCAAACGAGTTTTACACGAACTTGTTCGTCAAAAGTTCGTACTGGTCCACCCCACATCCCAACCCTGACGAAGCGGCTCGCTGGAGCAAGATTGCGTCGTTTTTGGAATATCTCATTCGCCGTGTCCGTCAAACGGAGCCTGGGCGGAAGTTGCGCATACTCGACGTCGGTTGCGGGCGGGGGTGGCTGACGAATCTTGCCACGATGTATGGAAGTTGCGAAGGGATTGAGCCTGTCGCCGAAGTGATTGCGCATGCGCGGCGCCTGTTTCCTCATTTGAGATTCGAAGCAGGCACGGCCCAAAGCGTCCTCCAGCGGCCTGATTTCGCTCCGTACGATGTTGTGCTGTGCTCGGAAGTCATTGAACACGTTCCGCATGGGCAGAAAGAGGCCTTTGTCGCCGAACTGACAAGCCTCCTGAAGTCGGACGGAGTTCTCATCCTGACGACCCCGCGAGGAGAGATGTGGGATCAGTGGAAAGCCATTGCGCCGCCGAATCAGCCGGTCGAAGACTGGGTGACGGAAGAGCAATTGCGGGGCCTGTTTACCGCCCAAGGTTTTTGTGAGCTCGGTCTTGAGCGAGTGCATGTCGAAATTCCCACGCTACGGTATATTCCTGCTCCCACTCCGGCAGATCTCAATACGCTCAAGCTGATTCCTATCTATCAAGTATGGGCCTGCCAACGGGATCGAGGTGTCTCAGATCCTTCCTTCACACGGCCGCCGATGGTTTCCGTTATCGTTCCGACTTGCAATCGAGCGGACCGTCTCAGGGAGGCGCTCGCGAGCCTGTCGGCTCAGACCTATCAGGATTTTGAAGTCATCGTCGTCAATGACGGCACGAGCGAGGTCAATTCCGTGATCGCGTCGGTGAACGTGGGAAATCGAATAACCTGTATCACGCACGACCGAAATCGAGGGCTTGCTGCGGCGCGGAACACAGGAATTCGCGCCGCCAAAGGGAAATATCTCGCCTATCTCGACGACGACGATCGGTACTTGCCAGACCACCTGGAGACGTTGGTCAGTTTTCTCGAGAGGAATGAGTATAAAGTCGCCTATACCGACGCGTGGCGTGTCCATGAGCGGTTAGACCATGGCGGCCATATTGAAACGGGGCGAGATCTTCCCTACTCGCATGACTTCAACTCGGCGAACCTATTAGTCTCGAACTATTTTCCCGTTCTCTGCATCATGCACGAACGAAGCTGTATCGACGAGGTGGGAATCTTCGACGAATCGCTGTTTGCCCATGAGGATTGGGACCTGTGGATTCGAATGGCGTCCAGGTTTCCGTTCAAACACCTGAAACGCACGACGGCGGAATTTACCTGGCGGACCGACGGGTCCTCCATGACGAGCGCCACACGAGAAACGTATTGGCGCACCATGGAAATTATCTACCGAAAATATCGACCGTACGCGGAGCGAATCCCAGAGGTGCTTCAGGCGCAGCAGCAATCGCTAGAGAAAATGCGCGCCTCCATCCGGCCGCAAGCCTTCGACTGTTCGATCATCATTCCAGTGTGGAATAAACGGGAGCTGACTGAGCAGTGTTTGACAGAATTAGCCAGGGTCACGTCTGGCGTTTCCTATGAAGTGATTGTCGTGGATAATAACTCGACCGACGGTACTGAGACTTTCCTCAATCAGCTGAGCGGTGATATCCAGATCATTCGAAACAACGAGAACCTCGGCTTCGCCAAGGCCTGTAACCAGGGCGCTCGGGCGGCGCGAGGACGCTTCCTCGTCTTTTTGAACAACGATACGATTCCGCTGACTCATTGGCTGACCGCACTGGTTGGTGAGGTGACGTCTCATCCGAATGTCGGAATCGTGGGAAGCAAACTGCTCTATGAAGACGACACGATTCAACATGCAGGAGTCGCCTTTTCGCGTGAAGGGCTCATGCCGTACCATCTCTATCGCCGTTTCCACCGGGACCATCCGGCGGTCAACCAGCGTCGAACATTCCAATCCGTCACCGCGGCGTGCATGCTGATCAGGCGAGAGATTTTTGAAACGGCGGGTGGGTTCGACGAAGGATTTCAGAACGGATTCGAAGATGTCGACCTCTGTTTGAAGGTCAGCGATAAAGGCTGGCAGATTGTCTATCAGCCTCTGAGCGTGCTCTATCACCTCGAAAGTCAAACACCAGGGCGTAAAACTCATGATCAGGCCAACGCGCTCAGATTCCTCAGGCAATGGGGCCAGCGATGGTGGCTGGCAGATGAAGACCTCTACTATTACGCAGATGGGTACATGTCCGTCCACACGAAGGACGGGGACAAGGAGCAGTTGGAACTCCGCCCGCTCCAGCACGATGGAGAGAAGGCTTCATGGAGACTGGTGGTTGAGACAGAACGCGCGGCTCTTCGTCAAGACATCCCTCTGTTGAAGTCTCTCCTGGCCAGATGGGATGAATGGCCCTCCGTTGCAGATGTCCTCAGCTGGGGCGCCTGGCTCTGTACCAAGATCGGACAGTCGCCGCTGAGCCGGGATTTCTACGAGAAACTGTTGCAGCATCATGATGATCCGGCAGCCAGAAGGGCTCTGGCACGCATGGCGTTGGAAGAAGGGAATCTGTCGGAGGCAGACGCCCATCTTAGCGCATTGATGAAGGGCTTCCCCCTGGATGGCGAAGGCTGGGTTTTTCGCGGCATCCTCGGAATGCAGCGGGCACAATATGCCGAAGCTGAACAGGCGTTCCTGACTGCCCTGACCCATCAGGGAGACAGGCGAAAATCGATGATGGGGTTAGGAATGGCGCGAGTGGGCTTACAGGAATCTGCCCAGGCATGGAACGATTTTTGTGTCGTATTGAACGAATACCCGGACGATGCCGAGGCGATCCATTGGCTTCTACGAGCGGGCAGCGTCTGCGGATCGTGGGTGGAACTGAGCGAGCGACTCCAAGGCTTTGTAGCAAGAAACCCTGCGGATTTATCCGTTCGGTACGCGCTGGCAGGTGTGTTCATGCGAAGCGGACAGATTGCCGACGCTCAACGGGAATACCGGACATTGTGCACACTGGCTCCTTCCTACGAGGGGCTTGAGGAATTAGCGCGGGCGCTGTCAACGCAGGATGCGTTGGCTGAAATCGTCCCGCAGTCTTGATGATCTATGACATCACGCTCCCTCATGATTCAACTTGCCCGGCTGGGCGATCTCGTCCAGAGTTTGCCGGCCATCGCCTCGCTTACGGCTAAATATCCGCAACGGTCTCTCGACCTGCTCTGTCCTGCGCCACTGGTGGATCTCGCCAGGCTCTTTCCGGAAGTGGGACATGTCTTGAAGTGGAACGGAGCGCAATGGCATCTGTGGGCCGAGTCCTTTGCCGGAGAGTTTCAGCCTGCGCGGTTGCGTGAAATCGAGCAGTACCTCGCCGAGTTGACGACCGAGCCCTATACGATGGCCTACGTGCTGAATCATCACCCACGGGCAATTCTGGCAGCCACGCTGTTGGCCACAGAGGTTCAAGGTCCCACCCTGCGCGGGCCGTTGGACGAAGAGCTATCACCCTGGGCATCGTATCTGCAGCATGTCGCACAGACGCGGGGCTCCAATCGCATTCATCTCTCCGATACCTTCTGTGGACTGTGCGGAGTGCCCCCTCCATCGGTTCCACCGATCTTGCGACTTCCCTCGATCGAGCTTCCAGGTGACCTGGCTGAAGTCGGCATCTCGGCAGGGCAATGGATCGCGGTGGTCGTTGGGGCTGGCGACGCGGATCGATCGATTCCTGTCTTGGTCTGGACAGAATGGATTGAAAATTTGTTCGTCCACGAGTCGCCCTGCGCGGTCGTCCTGGTCGGAGCCGAACGAGACCGGACCACCGCACTTGCGATTCAGGATGGGCTCTCGCCGATGATTGCAGGACGTCTGTGGGATGCCACTGGGCGCACGACCCTTCCGCAACTTGCCACGATTTTGAAACGATGTCACTGGGCTGTCGGCGCCGACACGGGTCCGCTGCATCTGGCAGCCGCTGTCGGCGCCAGCGCGATGGGATTTTATTTCTCACGCGCGCGCGTGCATGAAACCGGACCCTATGGACAAGGCCACTGGGTGTGGCAAGCGGATCGCGCCCAGCCGGAGGCCTGGCCAATCCACGCCAGTGTGAAGATGATTCGAGAGTCCGCGACAGTGCCGCAACAAACGCCAGTCGCAGGCTGGTCCTTGTGGCAGTCTCACCATGACGAATGGGGAGCCATTTTCCGGCCAGTGGGCGACAAGGATTCACAAGAAGATCAGCGGGCTGCTGTCTGGCGCCAGTTATCGGAACAGAGGCTGTCGCTGCAAGGTGTGCAATGAATTCCTTCGAGGCCAATGTCAGCCGGCTGGCACAGAGCGATGCTGCTCTGGCAGCGGCAATCCGTCAGAGAGGAGGAGGCATATTGGAGATCGTGCCGGCACGCACCGGTATGCCGTCGGCGCGCGCAAATGGGCGCTGGATTCACAGCGCCTACGATCCCATAAAAGAAGCGCAGGCTTGGGCCGAGAGCCAGAGCTATCAGGAGGGCGAAACGCTCGTCGTCTTCGGCGTGGGCCTGCTCTACCACGTCGAGGCGTTGTGCTCGCGCCTGCCTCGGACTGCATCGGTCATCCTTGTTGTTCCCGATCTCAGGGTATTAGCAGATGCGGCCACCGCTCGCACATGGGGAGACTGGATCGAGCGCCTGTCCTGGGCTTGGGGGACCACAGAGGCGATCAGTAAGCAGATTGCCGATGTCGGCCATCCGTTACGACTCGTCACCTATGCCCCGGCTGCTGCGTTACATGCGGACGACCATCGCGCCATTGAAACGGCCTTGCAGCGGAAGATCTCGGCCCAGACAGGCGGGCAGCTGCGCATCGCCGTCGTTGGGCCGATCTACGGCGGCTCTCTTCCCATTACCCGCTATGTGGTCAGCGCGCTTGAATCGCTCGGGCATCATGTTCGGTGGCTGGATCACAGTGTCCATGCCACGAGCTATCACCAGTTGGAGTTGCTCAAGAACTCCCAGCATCGCTTGGCCTTGCAGAGTAAGTATGCGGAGATGCTGAGCCGGGTCACGATGGCTCAGTTGGCAGAAGATCCACCCGATCTCGTGCTGTCGCTCGCGCAGGCTCCGTTAATCCTTCCAGCGTTGGAGCATCTGCGTCGAAAAAAATTTCTGACGGCAATGTGGTTTGTCGAAAACTACCGGCACCTGACCTATTGGCAGCAGTTGGCTGCGGGCTACGACTTTTGGTTTGTGATTCAGCAAGAGCCTTGCATCGCCGCGCTGAAACAAGCAGGCGCGAAGGACGTGCGCTACCTTCCGATGGCAGCCGATCCCTCTGTCCACCGCCCCTTGGAATTGACTCAGGCTGAACGAGAGGAGTACGGGTCGGATGTCTCATTTGTCGGCGCGGGCTATGCCAACCGCCGCGAGATCTTTCCTCGACTCCTCAGTCACGATTGGACATTCAAGCTTTGGGGCAACGAATGGGATGGCGCGACCGAACTGACCTCTGTGCTTCAACGCAACGGAGCACGGATCGATACCGACACCTGTCAGAAAGTATTTAACGCGAGCACCGTGAACCTCAACCTGCATTCTTGGGCCGGGGCCGGACTCGATCCTGACGGGGATTTTGTCAATCCTCGCACCTTTGAACTGGCCGCGTGCGGCGCCTTTCAGCTTACGGATCGTCGAGCGCTGCTGCCTGATCTTTTCACCGAGAGCGAAGTCGCCACCGTGTCCTCTTCCGATGAACTCCCGGCAGAGATCGCCCGTTGGCTTCGCGAGCCCGAGCAGCGCGTCGCCATGGCGGCGCAAGCCCGCCGGCGTGTACTGGCCGAACATACCTATGTGCATCGTATGCGTGACCTGCTTTCCCACATTGGTGTCACCAGCCCTGATCGCATTGGATCGATTCTTCGAGGAAACCGTCAAGCAGCGGCGCTCGCAACGGCAGCTACCGATTCATTTCCAACTCTCGCAACGACTCTGCGCACGTTTCCTTCGACTCAACGAGTGGAACTGAAGCAGCTTGCGGCACAGATTCGTTCGCGCGGCCCCATGGGCAATCTTTCCCGTGAAGATCTGATGGTGCTCATGTTGGATGAGTACCGATCCGAGACGAAAGATTTAGTGTGATGAAGCAGGTCCTCATCATCAATGTCACTCGCATGGGCGATCTGATTCAGACCGGTCCCTTGTTGTCACGATTGCGCTTGGAATGGCCCGATGTCGCAATCGATCTCGTCGTCGATCGAAGTTTTGCACCGACGGCTGCGCTCCTGAGCGGGCTCAGGCAGGTCATCACGTACGATTTCACTCGATTGCTCGATGAGTGCCGCACCCAATCCAAGAGCCTGGTGACGCTCATGCAAGAGATGACGGACTGGGCTGCGCCGCTGCGGGCAGCGAAGTACGATCGCATCGTCAATCTCACCTTTAACCGCCAGACCGGCTTGCTGGCCTCATACATCGGCGCGCCGGACTTGCGAGGAATTATAGCGGGGCCGGACGGCGGCCCCATCGTGCAGAACTCCTGGCTGTCCTACTTCACGGATCTGCATCGGCATCGACGATTCAACCGGTTCAATCTGGTGGACCTCTATGCCATGGGCGGCAGCGGCCCCGGAATCTTTTCACCGCTGTCGGTCACCGTTCCAGCCGATGGTCGAGTCTGGGCCGACGCGTTTCTTCGGTCTCAGGACCGGCCCGCCCGGCGATGGATCGCCGTACAGGCCGGAGCCAGCGATATCATGAAAGCCTGGCGACCTGAGTACTTTGGCAGGGCAATGGCTCGGCTGAGTCTTCATGCAGATGTGGGATTTGTCATGATCGGCACGGCTGCCGAGGCGGAATCTATCGAGTTGGCCAAATCGACCTATCGAGCCAGTGGGGGTGCCGCGCCGATTCTCGATGCAAGCGGTCGAACGACACTCCATCAACTCGTGGGCCTGCTCTCACGCTGTCAGCTGCTCCTCACGAACGACACAGGACCGATGCATCTTGCGGTTGGTGTCGGAACCCCGGTGATCGATCTGTCAGTCGGACATGTCGATCACCAGGAAACAGGGCCCTATGGGCCAGGCCATTGGGTGATTCAGCCGGATCTCGCCTGCTCGCCTTGTGGGTTCGACCAGGTCTGTGCCCACCATGCTTGCAAAGATCGACTTCTTCCTGAAGAGGTCGCGAGTCTCTGTCTTCATGCTATAGGGCTCGGTCCATTCCCATCCTGGAGCGCAGGTGGGCGCGTGTATCAATCCAGCGCTGATAACGATGGTCTGGGCTCCTTCATTCTGCGCACGGGACATGTGGATGCCGGCGTTGAGTGGTATGCCGAATTTTGGAGGAGATTCTGGTATGAAGATTTCACCGGCAAGCCGAGTCGGTTGGTTTCGAACTTCGAACCCGCGCCGGATCACGACCATGCGCTGGCCTGGATGAAAGAAGTGGTTCAGCCGCTGAACCGGCTGGAACAGCACGCCCGGCATATCGTCGCGCTTACGCGACGATACCCGCTGCCGGTCGCAGTTCTCCAACGGGAACAGGAGCGGCTCCGACAAGAGCGAGAGCAGCTTCTGCCTCGGATGATGGCCCATTCTGTCACCGCCCCGGCCACCGTCGCCATGATCAGAGACATTCATAACGACGATGTTGTCGGTTTGACGATGCTGGCAGACCGGCAGATGAAGGCCTATCAGCGTTGGCAGCAGCGCATCGCTCGGACCAGAAAATTGTTGTCAGCCGCACCGGTGCAGATTGAGAAACGACAGCGCCCGTTACCGATGGTATCGAGCGCGGTGTAGCGCGCGAAAAAGCTGAGTTTCTGGTTTCGAGTTACTCGTTTCGGATTGCTGAAACTCCGAGGTCGAATCCGAAACTAGAAACCCAAAACTCGCAACCAGAAACCATCAATTCAGTAGAAAGGAGATGCTCGATGCGTATCACACTCGATCACGATCAGTGGGACGTCAGCGACGATCAACCAGTCAGCGAGGGGCTCATGCAGGTCAGCGATCGCGCCTATGCGCGACATCGGTTGGTCACTTCACTGAAGCTTGGAGGGCGTCCGATTACAGATCGCGATCTTCAGCCCATGCTGTTAAATAAACTGCTCAAAGAGGTTGGACCGATCGATGCGTGCTCACAGAATATTCCGGAGATCATGACGGACGCTGCGCCGGCCATTACCAGGTTTGTCTCGACGCTGAAAGACGAGGCCCAGGGATTTCTCACGCCGCTGCGTATGACCGGCATCATTCCTTCGGCATTAGACCGATGGTTTGGACAGTTAGCCGATTATGTTGAACTTCTTCAGGCCGCTGGACAAGGCGGTTCCACCAGAGGTGACCTGCAGGCCCTTTCTTCCTGGATTCAGGAACTCTTAGATGCCCGGTCTATTCAAGACCCGGTTCGCCTGGCGGACATCCTTGAATTCGAGATCCTCCCGCATTTGGCGGCGAGATGAACCTCCTTGTCGAATACTGTCGGTTGTCGACCACTATGACCTCTCTTATTCCTGGCCGTCAGGCCCGCTCAAGTGTAGACGGGATGGGGCCGATAAGGGATGCACGACCAGGGAACCTTGCTGGTATGCATGCTATCGGCAGGGTCTTCGGTCAAAATATTCCTGGCACGGATGCCGGGAAGGGCAAGCGGCTGATTCAATCGGTTTCCAAGGAGGAATAGGTCCATGTCTCTAATCGTTAACAACAACCCGGCTTCGATTTCGGCTCAGCGCAATTTGACCGTGAACACGAACCAATTGCAACGATCGGTGGAACGGTTGTCTTCAGGCCTTCGGATCACCCGTGCATCGGACGATGCCGCCGGACTCGGTGTGTCCGAAACATTGCGCGCGCACATTCGCAGCATCAATCAAGCGACGCGTAATGCGAACGATGGCATCAGCTTGACGCAGATCGCCGACGGAGCCGCGGCTGCAATCGGCAACTTACTGTCCCGTCTTCGTGAGCTGTCTTCGCAGTCCTCCAGTGGTACAATCGGCAGCACGGAACGGTCGTACCTGGATCAGGAGTTTATAGCGCTCCGGTCTGAAATCGACCGGATCGCCACTGTGACCGAGTTCAACGGCCAGGCGCTGTTGAGCGGGACCACCAATTCATTCGAAGTCTTCATCGGCTTCAAGAGCGGCTCGGGCAACTCACTCACCGCTTCTTTGAACGATTTGGACATCACGAGTATCGGGTTGTCGACTGTAAATATCTCGACGTCGGCCAATGCCCAGAGTGCCTTGAGCAATATCGACAGCGCGATCAGTTCGATTGCCACAGCCCGAGCGGAATACGGCTCGATTCAAAATCGTTTCGAGGCCGCCATTTCGAATCTTCAAATCACGAGTGAGAACTTCGTGGCAGCCGAATCTCGGATTCGGGATGCGGACATCGCCTATGAGACGTCACAGTTCACGAAGAATCAGGTGCTCGTGCAATCGGGTATTGCCGTGTTGACACAGGCCAATGCGCTTCCGCAACAGGCGCTCGCGTTGTTGCGGTAAATTCGCACATCGTTCCGTCGGAATTATCGCCCAGCCGCCGTATCGGCGGCTGGGCCTCCGGTGGACGATGAGGGGGCGCCACCCCCAAGGAGACTGCTATGGTTCAAAACATTCGATCACCTCAAGATCTTTATTCCACCCCACGCCAGTTCGAGAGCGTTGCAAAGCCGGTTCGCGGTGGGGACAGCCAGGTGGAAGCCGATCTCAAAGCTTCTACTCCGGCGACGCTGCCGACAAAGGAGCAGGTGGAGCAGGCTGCAGCTCGCGTCAAGGATGTGCTTCGTGGAACCACGTCTCGCCTGGAGATCGAGATCGATTCCAATTTGCACAAAGTTGTGGTCAAGATTCTCAACGGGGAATCCGGAGAGGTCATTCGTCAGATTCCCGCGCAGGAACTTCTGGACCTGGCCAAACATCTCGATAATCCGAAAGGTCTCTTGGTCCAGGAACGGGCGTAACACAGGAAAGCCGAAGGTATGGCATCGATTTCGTTCGGGGGATTAGGAAACGGACTGGATTTTGGCCAAGTGGTCGATCAATTGGTGAAAATCCAACGCCTTCCCATCGATCAACTCAGCCAGAAGAAGACGACGGCGCAGTCGAAATTGACGGACTACGGATTGCTCGGTGGCAAACTGTTGGCCTTGCAAGCGGCTGGAGATGCCCTGCGATTGCCGACCGCCTTCGATCGATCGAGCACAAACGTATCGGACCAGACCGCCTTGACCGCTTCGGCCTCATCGACTGCGACGCCCGGGTCCTATCAAGTTCGAGTGACGCAATTGGCGCAGTCGCATCAAATTACCAACAAGGGAGCGACAGCCGTTTCGAGCGCCACCACCGACATTGTCAGTGGCGCGTCGGCCACGTTTACCTTCCGCGTAGGAACGGGAACCGACCAGACTGTGACATTGAGCGCCACTGCCACGCTCGAAGACTTACAGACCGGCATCAATGACTTGGGCGCGGGAGTGACCGCGTCGATTGTGAATGCAGGCAGCGAGACTACTCCGGCCTATCGCTTGATTCTCACGTCCACTGCGTCAGGGGCGAGCAATGGGGTGACGATCGTGGCCGATGGAACCACATTGGATTTTACCAATGGCGGCGGCACGGGAGGTGTTGATACGTTACAAGCTGCTCAGGATGCCATCGCCATCGTGGGAGACCCGGCGCTGAACCCTGTGACCCTGCAACGCAGCAGCAATGCCATTACAGACGCGATTCCAGGCGTCACGCTCACGCTCCTCAAGACAACCGGAGTCAGCACCGTCTCCATCAATGTCACGCGTGACAGTGGCGCGGTGAAAGACAATATTAAAAAATTTGCTACGGCCTATAACGACATCGTGAAGTTTGTCAATGAACGCACCACCTACGACGTTGCCACGAAAAAGGGCGCGCTCTTCTTCACCGAATCTACGGCCAAAGGGTTCCTGTCACAACTCCGGCAGGCTCTCTCCGCTCCAGTCAGCGGGCTGACCAGCTATTCGTCCGTGGGGGAAATTGGGTTTAAAACGGAACGTGACGGCGTGATCACAGTGGACGATGCCAAGCTGGACAGCGTGCTCAGCACCAATTACAGCGCCGTCAAATCGTTGTTCACCAACCAGGCAACCATCACCGGTGTTGCTCAGCGAATCAATGCGGCCATCGATGCGATCGATGACGTCGGCACAGGCTCACTCACGGTTCGTAAAAACGCATTGACCAAGCAACTCAGCGATCTGACGTTCGAGATCGGTCGGAAAGAGGATGCCCTCTCGGCCTACGAGGAGACGCTCAAGAGACAGTATGCGGCACTTGACGGCCTTTTGAGCCAGCTAAAAGGCCAGACCACCTTCTTGCAATCACAACAATCACTGAGGTGACGATGATGAATACCTTCTCCAACACAGCCGCCGCCTCGCGGTATCGTCAAACGGAGGTGATGACCGCATCAGGGGTTCAACTCATCGTTTTACTGTACGATTCCGCCATTCAGGCGATTGAACTCGCGAACGACGGGATTGCCCGAGGGCATCAGCCTGACAAGGCTCGGTTTATTGGACGAGCCGTTGGGATTGTCAGTGAATTGTCCAGCGTCCTTGATTTTGAACGGGGCGGTGAGATCGCCAAGTCGTTATACCGTCTGTACGATTACATGCTCATGGAGTTTACGCAGGCGAACCTGCGCAACGATGCCCGTCGTCTCGACGGCCCGCTGCGTTGCCTGAAGGAAATGCGTGGAGCCTGGCACACAGTGGCTCAACAGCAGGAGCAGCCGATGGCTCTGCCGCGAGGCTAAAGAGTTTCGTGTTTCTGGTTTCAAGTTTTCGGAGGCTGTTTCCGGGCAACATGAAACCAGAAACTTGACTCAATGAACAGCATGAAGCCAGAAACTAGAAACCCGCAACTCCATTCAAATGCGACAGCCTGGGAGCAGAACCTACGCGCCTTGACGGCACAGGCCAGTCAGGCTGCGGAGCTTGGACAGTGGGATCAGGTTGAGGAATGCTACCGGCTGCGCGGGGAGCATCTCCTTGACCATCCGATGTTTCCGGCGCTCGCCACAGATCTGACCGTATTCGATCGGGAGGTTGCGGCCCGAATTGCAAATGCTCGTTTAGCCGTCCAATCGCAACTGGTTGAGACAGCCAAGATCCGCCAGAACTTGCAAGAGGTCCGGTCCTGGCAGGGGCTGAGTGAAACAGCGCGCCCTCTCATGGATCAATTGGCATGATGTTCCTTCGCCGCATGCGAGGAGCGGCTTCGGCCCGCTGTAGCAAGACGGACACCTCTGAGAGGATCAGATTTCGATTTTCCTAGCTGCGAGAGAGCATGAATACGCTCATCCGATTGATGAGGTTTTACGTTCAACTGTCAGATAGGACAAGGAGTGTCCGATATGATCAAGGACAGGACGTCTAAATACGAAGCCGAACTCCACGCTGTGCGCAATCTTTCACGGGAACTCGCACAATCGAACGATCAGCTCGCCGAAGAGCGCGACGCGCTGAAGCAGTGGAGCCGGAATCTGTTGACCCTCAATCATCTGACACAAGTATTGACCGGCTCGTTGAACAGCGAGACCATCGTCCAGTCGTTATTCACCGGGCTCGCCACCTTCATTCCTTTGGATATTATTGGACTTGTCCGTACAGAGCCGCATCGGGTCATGACATGGTCTCGCTCACCAGTCTTTACATGCGAGGAACTGCAAGTTCGAGAGCGGTTGCTCCGTCGTTTCATGGAAGGCGCCAATCCATCGTCTTTCCCCACCCTATGTGACGACCGTCACACCATGACGATTCCATTGATCATCAGCCAGGATACACAGGGATTGCTTCATCTCGAACGCCGGCAGGGCACGTTTTCTGAGGCTGAATTCCTTGTGTTATCGACCGTAGGGACATCCCTCGCATTGGCTTTACGGAATGCCGATACCCATCGGAAGATTCAGGAATTGGCTTTGCGGGACAGCGTAACCGGACTGTTGAACCGTCGGACACTTGAGGAAGTTCTTGCGCGCGAGTTCAGCGCAGGTTCCCGCTACAACGCATCGGCTTGCTTTCTTCTCATGGACTTGGACTATTTCAAGGTTGTCAATGATCGATTGGGTCATCTCGCAGGGGATCGAGTACTGAAGAGCGCGGCAGCCTTGATGCAACGGGCGGTTCGCGATATCGATACAGTCGGGCGGTACGGTGGGGAAGAATTCGGAATCGTCCTTCCCCATACCGGTTTCGACCGCGCGCTTGTGTTGGCAGAGCGACTACGCCGACAGATTGAACGTCATGAGTTCGACCTGGAGGGCGAGGGGACTGTGCGGACAACCGTCAGCATCGGCATCGCCCAGATTCCAGACATCAGTATTGGCTCAATGTCCGACTGGATTGCGGCGGCAGATTCGGCACTGTACGACGCGAAAGCACTCGGAAGAAACCGTGTGGCGGTTCATGCACAGGGTCAGGTTTGTTCAATCGAAACAGCCGCCTTGGCGTTTACGTGAAGCGTCGTTCGTGAAGCGTGAAGCGCAAGACGAGATGCGGAAAAGGCGTGAAACGTGAAACGCAAAAGGTGAAATGTCCGAATCCAGAGACGAACGACGTTTCACGCTTCACGAATAACGGTCTTCTTAGGCAATGAGTACAACCATGCTGCCATCATCAACCAATACGAGCAAAACCTTGTCGGATGAGCGCCGTGAGTGGGTTCGAATCGACGATCGAGTGCTCCTGGAGTACCGGTTGCTGACCGACCCTCCTGAAGGGCCTATACTCGGTATCCCGCCAGTAAGTCAGGAGGCGATCACGACTGCCATCGCCAAACCGACAGCCGATTTGCTGCTTCGCAGCGGTGAGCAACTGGCGCAATCTCCGCTCCTTCCATGGATCATGAAAGTCGATTGGCTGTTGGAAGTTATGGTGAAAACACTGGCGAAGATGCACCCGGATGGAATCGCGATCGCACAAGTAACCGATGTCACGTTGAGTGGGGGAGGCATCGGGTTTCTCACGCCGAGAAAGTTTGCCGTCGACGATATGTTGAGGCTGAAAATCGTCCTGCCCCCCTTTACGGCGATCCACACGACCGCCCGTGTGATTCGATCAGTTTCGGCGAAAGACGGGGTGCAGCACGACATTGCAACCGAATATACCGATCTCAGTCCTAACGACCAGGAGCATCTGATTCGTCATATTATTCAGACGCAAGCGGAACGATTGCGTGGTCGCCGCAAGACAGTCGGCTAGCGTGGTGGAGAACAACCATTCTGGTGTTAGGTTGTAAGCTTCACGAGATACGCTTCAGATTGTGCGCGTGCGGATATCTGGAGCGCAGAGTTTCTCGCGATGGCCGACGCGGTTCTGAATCCTGTCGTCCGCCGCGCTGTAGCTCTCGACCCATGAATCGCCGGCCCCCATGTCGGACTGGCCGTGAAAATGCGCTCCCGCTTCAATGGAAATTGCAGGAGTACGAATATCGCCGATCAAGATTCCTGGATTCAGGAGTTTGATCTTCTCCGATGCGATGACATTACCCTTGATTTTACCGCTCGAGATCAAAATGGCAGTTGCGATATTGCCTGTAATGACTGCATCTTCCCCCACAGTCAGCGTCCCGGTTGAGTGGAGATTGCCTTCAAGCTGACCGTCAATCCGAACGTTCCCTCCCAAAGTAAGGCTGCCGCGGAAGACGACGTCCTTTCCTAAGAATGTAAAATCCTCCTGTCCCGTCACCGGCCCAGGCTGACTTTCTCCAGACCCCCACATGGCATCCTCCTAGCGCCTGCACTCCCGTCGACGCGGCTGTGCGGCTTCTCGGATCGATCGACCTGCGTTCCCGTTCGGATGAACGGGGCTCACGCATTGTCGGATATTCATCGGATACGCAGTTAGGCTACGTTTCATGGGCTTAGGCGGTGGCTCGTTTGAGCGGTGCGGCGTCTTCATCATCGACGGAGCGGACTGGCGTTTCGCGCGCCCGTTCCCGAACTGCAAGTGTCATCTCGAGCGTCCCGTTGAAGAGAACCCCTTCCTCGATCGAAAGTACCGGGGATTTCACTCCACCGGTGAGCACGGCGGGGGCCATCAGCTTGACCTTCTCACTCGCGATGACGTCACCGGTAATCTTCCCCATGCACACAACGGTTCCCGCGCTCACCTTTGCGGTGATAACGGCTTCTTCTCCGACCAACAGAGTTCCTTCGGTGTGGATTTCCCCATCGAGGGATCCGTCGATCCTCACAGTCCCGCTATAGGAGATCGCTCCTTTGAACGCGACGTCTTTGCCGATGAAGGCGACGACGGCCTCTGTTGATTCCGGCTGGGTATTGGGAGATATCGGCACACCTTTGTCCAGGCTCGATAGGTATGGGGTTGAACGTTTGGTGTCCTGTTTCTCTGGCTGCCACATAATGAATTCTCCTTTGTTGTTCGGTGCAGGTAAAGTTCGGCCCGGTTTCTGTTGTGAGTGATATCGGTTGGTCCTGGTGAAATCATGAGCATCGACAATTGATCGAGGCCACCGAGGTCTAAAACACCTCGCAACCCGTATGATCCATGAAGTGTCTGCTGTACGCGTCGATGCCTGACACGCAGGTCTTTCTCCTCGCGCGTGCCGCGCAACACTCCATCGTGCCGCGACGTATCTTTATGAGTCATGCGGGCGAGGGGTGCCAGAAGGAATATCTGCCATCTATTGTGATGGCCGTAGAGTGACTGTTGAGACAGCTTCTTGCCGGTTTGTGACGGTCTGTACTCCATAGATAATCGTGTGGGACTGGTGAGAACGGTTCGTTTCGAAGGCGGAAGGTCCGGTTCAAAATTCCGAACACTCCGACCTTCAGGCAACGTCACCTGTATCGCCAGGCCGGATTGTTGAGCTCGCCGCGCGTATGTGCAGCGATTCAAGTTTCCTTTCGGCGGCGCCGATATCCCATTCACGATGAACAACACAGTTTCTGCATCAACGATGTTCCAACCGAACGGTGCGCCATCAACGGACGGCGAGATCTTGACGGTTATGGATGTGGCGCAGTTTCTTCGAGTGCCCAAGTCCACCGTGTACAAGCTCGCTCGTGTCGGCGAATTGCCGGCGTCGAAGATCGGGAAGCATTGGCGTTTCCTTCGTCGCGACATCCATGAGTGGATGCATAGTCGCTCCCATCAGGGCTGACGATCCAATCTCTCTGTGATGTGGTCGCCTGTTTGGAAAGCGCGATGATGTGCGCCTTCGATGAGTGAAGCGTGAAGCGTTTGAGATTCGGAATCGATGTGTCCGATTCCCGTATGTCTTGCGCTTCACGCTTCACGAGATACGCTTCACGTTCCAGAAGAAGGAGGTTCAGCTCATGCCGGCCGATCCGAATATGAAGATTCTCGTCGTGGACGACATGTCGACGATGCGTAGAATCGTCAAGAACATCATGAAGCAGCTGGGGTTCGCGAATGTCGAAGAAGCGGAGAACGGCCAAGATGGGCTCGACAAGCTTAGAGCGGACTCGTTTGGATTCGTGATTTCCGATTGGAATATGCCTGTCATGACCGGCATCGACATGTTGCGGGCCATTCGCGCCGACGAGAAGTTGAAAGCCATTCCTGTCTTGATGGTCACGGCGGAGGCGCAGAAGGAAAATCTCGTCGAAGCGATTCAAGCCGGCGTGAGCAATTACATCGTCAAGCCGTTTACCGCCGAAGTCTTGCAGGAAAAAATGAACAAAATTTTCAAATGAAACAAGACAGGTCTCTCTGGTCTGTTCGGTCAATCTCGTGTGTCCGGTCGGTCGGAATTAACCAGATAGACCAGACAGACCGACTTTGTACCGCATCCTGTGAATGAAGGAGGAGGCGCCCGTGCTGAATGGCAATATCAAACTGTACGATGAACTCGGTGAGCTGGCCCGGTATCTCGAAACGGCCATGCGGAAGATCGCCGAGGTCGGGGCTCCGATGGCGAACAACAGCGCACAGCTGCCACAAGCGACAGCCCATCTGCTCGATCTGAATAAAATGACGGAGGCGGGCACGCATGAGGTCATGCGCTTGGCCGAAGTCATTCAGGATAATCGCGCCAAGGCCGCCAAGGAGCTGGCTGCGGTCGTTTCTACGTTGGAAGCGGTCGATTGCGTAAGCCTCGCGGCGCGCCTAAGAATAACGGCTCAGGATCTGTCGCAGGACGACAAGCATTTGATGGACATTATGACGGCGCTGTCGTTCCAGGACCTCGTTGCGCAACGGGTCAAGAAGCTCGTCACTATCATCGAGGATGTCCAGTGCAAACTCGTGGAACTCGTCGTCGTGTTCGGGCTGAAGCAAGAAGGCGCTGCGCCAGATACCCAAGGAAAAGCCGGCGAAATGCTCCGGCAACTGGAAGCGTCGAAGTCCACGGCGATCAAGCAGGACTTGGCGGATGAACTGCTGTCAGAATTTGGGTTCAAATGAGTTGCCTCTCGCCGGGAGCGAGAAGCAATCGTTTATTTAGTTGATCTCGTTTGTTTGATTTATTTGGTTCATCTGATTTCTCCGGTTCGTCTGGTCCAACTAAACAAACAAAATAAACCAAATCAGTAGGGTGTAAACCAAATTGGATATCGCAACGATCGTCGGAATTGCCCTCGCCTTTGGCTCGATTATTGGCGGGCAGATCCTTGAAGGCGGCCATGTCGGCTCGATCATGCAGCTCACCGCCTTCATCATCGTGATCGGCGGAACCATCGGAGCCATCTGCGTTCAGAATCCGCTGTCAGTCGTGCTGAGAGGCGTCTCTTTACTAAGTCTCGGTATCAAGGACCCGAAGCACGACAACATGAAAGCCATCACGACGATCATCGATCTCGCCAATGTGTCCCGCAAACAAGGGCTGCTCGCGCTCGAGGGCAAGCTCAAAGATATTCACGACCCGTTTTTCCGGAAGGGTGTGCAGCTCATCGTGGATGGGACAGACCCGAAGGTGGTGCACGAGATCATGGAGATCGAGGTCGACCAGCATGAAGAAGAAGGAATCGCTGGGGCGAAGGTCTGGGAGTCTGCAGGCGGATATTCGCCGACCATCGGCATCATCGGCGCGGTGCTCGGCTTGATTCATGTGATGGAAAACTTGGCCGATCCATCCAAGCTCGGCAGCGGCATCGCCGTTGCGTTCGTGGCGACTGTCTACGGCGTCGGCGCGGCCAATCTGTTGTTTCTTCCTCTCGCCGGCAAGATTAAATTCAAGCTCAAGGAAGAAGCGGCTTCGCGCACGATGATCATCATGGGCCTCGTTGGGCTGGCGCAAGGCGAGAATCCGCGCCTCCTACAGGAAAAACTCGAAGGCTATTTGCCGGAATCGCAACGAACGAAGGAAGAGAAGAAGTGAAGCGAGATCGGTGATACGTGATGGGGCGAGAGTGAGCAATGAGCACTGAGACGAGGGGAGAGAGAAGATGGAAAAGAGGAGTCATGAAGCGATGACGAGTCACTAAGCATCGTTCTCGCATCACCCGTCACGCTGCACTGCCGAACATGGCCAAGAAGAAACACGAGGAGCATGAAAACCACGAACGCTGGCTTGTGTCCTATGCGGATTTCATCACGCTACTCTTTGCCTTTTTTGTCGTGATGTATTCGATCTCATCGGTGAACGAGGGCAAGTTCCGAACGGTGAGCGATTCGATTAAAGCCGCCCTCAACCCCGTCGTCAGCCCATCGAGCAACCTGACGCCCTTCACGATCGGGCAGAACAAAGCCTTGACGTTGAAGCCGACCATTCAAGAAGCAAAGGAGCCGGCGGTGCGACGCCTCCGTCAGATCATGCGTTCCCTCAAGGAGCAAACGCATTTAGAGATCGTTCAGCTGAATGAACTCACAAACGGAGATATCGTCTTGACGCTGCCTGACAAGGTGTTGTTTCGACCCGGCGAAGCCGTCCTTCAAAACGAGGCCCGTCCATTCATACAGGCGATCGGTGACGTGTTGATCGAGCTGGATCGGCATGTGCGTGTCGAAGGGCATACAGACAATGTGCCGATCCATACGATTCAATTTCCCTCAAACTGGGAGTTGTCCGCCACTCGGGCGGTGGCGGTGGTCCGCGCGTTGTCCGAGCAGTATGGAGTCCAGGCTGATCATCTCACAGCGGTTGGTCACGCCGATTCGCGCTCCATCGCGGATAATCTGACTCCCGAAAGTCGGGCGAAGAATCGACGAGTCGAGATCGTCGTCCAAGAGCGAAAATCCCTTCCACAACCGATCGATGCGACGGAAGAGAGCGTCGGCGCGGAGCCTGAAGGGTTGTTGAAAAATATTCCTCCGACACACCGGCCCGCGTCACCACTGATGGGCCCGGGGATCGGCCCATGAGTCGCGGTGGATGTTCCGGTGCTCAAGAATCTGGCGCAAAGTCCCGATAACGAATGTATCGATAGGTCACGGCAACGTATCGCGAGACACTATGGAAACCGACTCCAAACTGTGCAAGCCGTCAGGTGAGTTGACGATATTCGAAGCCGCGTCATTCAAAGAATCGCTGAGCGCGTTGTTCTTGAACGAGGGATTGGTCTGCCTGGATCTTTCACAGGTCGCCCGCGTGGATACCGCGGTCATTCAGCTGATGTGGGCGGCTCGAAAAGTAGGCCGTCTCCTGGTCACCGGCATCCCGCAGGATCTGGAGACAAAGTTGACTCAGCTTGGGTTCTCAGAACCCCTCAGCGAATAGCCGCGCGAGACTTGCGAGAAACGCGTGCCGGGGTTGAACGTGTCATCGTCGCGTGGCTCGCTTTCCGCGCGCGTCTTGTCCGTCTCGCTCATGACCGTGCAGATGCACAGAAGGATGCACGCCTGAACCATGCGAGATACCCAAGACCCTGGACGTTCCATATCAGCAGGCAAAGAGGAAAGCGAACTCGCCTGTCTGAAAGCGCAGCAGCAGGCATGGGAAGCCTTTGCCGTTTGCGCTGTATCCATGATTCCGGTTCTGAAGAAACAAATGGAAGCGGTGACTCAACAGACAGAACGGGCGGCAATGGATTTGATGGTGCATATCCGTGCGCTGACGATGCCGACTACGGTGTCAGGACCGGCCGAGACGTCGGCAAATCTGTCCAAGATCGTCATGGCCATGCAATTCCAAGACATCACCCAGCAGAAGTTGGATCACGTAACCCAGGCGATGGATCAATGGCAAAAGCATCTACAAGCCTTGTTGAAGGGACCCCAGGACGAAAGCGCCAAACAAGAAATCGCGGCGCTGCAACAACTCGAAGAAAGCTACACGATGGAAGAGGAGCGGCGCCTCCACGCGGCTGCCCTGACGCCTGATTATCAAGAGCCGGTGCCGATCGAAATGGAGCAGAAGGAAAGGGAGTCGGATTCAGTCACGCTGTTTTGAGTACGCGAGCCTAAGGGAGTTTCGAGTTTCTAGTTTCTGGTTTGATGATTTCGGAGTCCTGATCGGACAACATGAAACCTGAAACTCTAAACCAGAAACTTCGAGTTGGAGGAGAATATGAGCAAGACAGCGCTAGTCGTCGACGATTCACCGACCATGCGGCAGATGGTGGCCTTCACCCTGACCAATGCAGGCTTCAAGGTTGTGGAAGCCGAGGATGGGAAGGACGCCGTGAATAAGGTTGCCGACGGGCCGAAAATGGACATCGTCGTCACGGACCTGAACATGCCGAAGATGGACGGCATCAGCCTGATTAAAGAGCTCAGAAAGATGGCAGCGTTCAAGTTTACCCCGATTCTTATGCTCACCACAGAGTCGGCGGCAGACAAGAAACAGGCCGGCAAAGAAGCCGGCGCCACTGGGTGGATTGTCAAGCCATTCAACCCCGAGGTGATGCTGAAGATCATCGCCAAGGTATTGCCAGCGTAAAGGTTTCGAGTTTCTAGTTTCATGTTTCAAGTCAACGGAACCAGAAACCGGAAACATGAAACAAGAAACTCCAAATCCGGAGGTTAAGAGTGAGCGACGATTTCTCTCAATTTCAAGACGCCTTTTTCGAAGAAGCCGGCGATCATGTGGCTGTGGTCGAAGAAGGATTGCTGGCGCTTGAGCAACACCCGGAAGATCTCGATTTACTCAACAAGATATTTCGCTCGGCCCATTCCATCAAGGGCACGAGCGGCATGTTCGGGTTCAATGCCGTCGCTCAGTTCACCCATAAAATGGAGACCCTGCTCGACCTGCTTCGCAACGGTCAAAAAGTGGTGACGCCACAAATTGCCGATCTGCTGCTCAAATCAACCGACTGTTTGAAGACTCTGATCGATGCTGCCAAGTCCGGCTCGCCGGTGGACGACGAAACTGTCCAACGGCTTACAGTCGAATTGGCATCGGCGAGTGCGGCGGGAAGTCAGCCGTCGGCGCAAGTGACAGCGAAATCGGCAACCGGTTCCTCCTCTCCTTCAACCGCAACCTCTCTTTCTGTCACCGTATCCCGTACCCTGTACCCCTCACGCTCTTTTCACATCGCCTGGACACCACCGGAATGGCTCTTCCAGCGCGGCCTCGACCCGCTGCAAATCTTCAAAGAGCTGGCCGATCTTGGAACATTATCTCAGGTCGCCGTCGATACTTCGAAGCTGCCGGAACTGGCAGCCATGGATCCTGAAAAATGCTACCTCTCCTGGACGATGAAGCTGGAGACTGTGAAAGACCAAAAGGTCGTGGACGCGGTCTTTGAATTCGTCCGTGAAGACAGCGTGCTCACTATTGAGGAGGTTCAGGGTAAGGCTGAAGTAGAGCAACAAGCGAGTCGGCCGGTTTCCAACTCAATCTCAGCCGCAACCTCTGACTCGGACGATCCCAAACCGTTGGGAGAAATCCTGGTCGAAAGCGGCGTGGTATCTCGCGAAACATTGGATCATGCGCTGGCACAGCAAAAACGCGTCGGCGAGATACTCATCGAGCAGCATGCCGCCACGCCGCAACAAGTCGCCCAGGCCCTGCAGAAGCAGAAACAGCAGGAGTCTGCCGCCCAATCGAAAAAGGCCGATACGACCTCGATTCGCGTGGACACCGACAAAATCGATAAACTCATCAACCTAGTTGGCGAACTGGTCATCACCCAGTCGATGCTGAGCGACCTGGGAACCCGCTTTGAGATGAGTCAGATGTCGGTGCTGTTGGAACGGATGGCCCAATTGGAACGCAACACGCGCGAAATTCAAGAACGGGTCATGAGCATACGGATGCTGCCGATCGGCACAGCCTTCAGCCGTTTTCCGAGACTGGTTCGAGACCTGTCTGCCAAAGCGGGGAAGAAAATTCAACTGCTTCTTTCAGGCGAAGAGACCGAACTGGACAAGACCGTCATCGAGTCCATCGGAGACCCGCTGACGCATCTCGTGCGAAACTCGGCCGATCACGGACTGGAGCCGCCGGAAGAACGTCTCGACAACAATAAGCCGGAGTTGGGCACTATCCGGCTCAACGCCTTCCACTCAGGCGGCAGTATCTGCGTTACCGTCGAAGACGACGGGCGGGGTCTGAATCGCGACAAGATTCTGGCAAAAGCCGTCAAGCAGGGCTTGATTACGGAGAACGAAAAATTGTCCGACGATCAGATCTGGCTCTTGATCTTCAAACCGGGATTCTCCACGGCTGAAAAGGTGACCGACGTCTCGGGACGTGGTGTCGGCATGGATGTTGTGAAACGCAACATCGAGGGCCTAGGCGGTACCATCAGCATCAAGACAGCGCTAGGGAAAGGGACAGTCTTCACCCTCAAGCTTCCATTGACCTTGGCCATTATCGAAGGCATGACCGTCCGGGTCGGCAAAGAAACCTACATTGTGCCGCTATTATCCATCCTGGAATCCATCCAACCGAAGATCGGCGCAATAAAAACGGTTGTCGGTAAGGGCGAACTCATCAATGTGCGCAGCACCTACTTGCCCATAATTCGTCTGTACGACGTTTTCGCCTTGCAGGCGGAATATACCGATCCTACCAAGTCGATTCTCTTGATTCTTGAAACGGAAGGGGAGCGGGTTGCGGTGATGGTAGACGAGATTCTCGGCCAGCAGCAGGTCGTGATCAAGAGCATGGAGCAGAACTTCCGTAAAGTCGATGGCGTCGCCGGCGCCACAATTTTAGGCGACGGGACCGTCGGTTTCATTCTGGATGTCCGAGGATTGATCGAAATGTCGCGTCGAGGGGAGCTGGTGGCGGCGTGAGGCGATTGATGGCTGGTCTATCTGATGAATCTGGTTTAACCAAACACACGATAAGTCGGATAACCAGACAAACAAGACAAACCAAATAGACTCAAGAAACCAGAGGGAGGACTCAATGTCCACAGGAACACTTGATGCCGCGACGAAGGAACTCAATCAGCAAACCGGGCTCACTACGGACGGGAGTCAGTACCTCACGTTCCAGCTTGGCGACGAACTCTATGGCGTAGATATTCTCTGCGTTCAGGAGATCAAAGGCTACACGACGGTGACCAGGATCCCGAACACGCCCCCGCACATCAAGGGCGTGCTGAATCTCCGTGGCACCATCGTGCCTATCGTCGAACTGCGTACAAAATTCAGGATGCCGACGATCGACTACACAATGCTCACGGTCATCGTCGTCGTGGTCGTGCGGGATCGGATTATGGGCTTGGTGGTGGATTCTGTTTCGGATGTGCTCATTATCGACCGGAAAGACGTTCAGCCTCCGCCGCAATTCGGCGCCAAGGTGGACGTGAGCGTATTAACCGGCATCGGGAAGTCCGGCGACAAGTTGGTGGCACTCCTGAATATCGATCGGTTGCTGACCGAGAGCGAGATGCAGGGCGCATCGGCGATCACCAATACGTGAAGCGTCACTCGTCGAAGGCTAGCCGTATCGCGGCAAGAAATATTAACCGGAGGAACGCGTAATGATGGCCTGGTTCGGGAATATGAAGACGATATGGAAACTGATGATAGGTTTTGCGCTGATGGGTGTGACCATGTGTGTCCTGGGGTGGATTGCGGCGTACGGCCTGCTGTCGATTCGTGAAAACTTACGGATCGTATACGAAGATTACACCGTGGCTGCGGCAGATCTGGCTCGGACATCGACGAACTTGGCGCGGTATCGGAATCGAATCGATCTCGTCCTGGCTGCGGCGGATCAGGCTGCGGCGGAGAAGCCCCGCGCGGAAATTCCCGCGATCAAAGATGCCATGCTTAAATCGCTCGAGGCTTATGGCGCCACGGTGTTGCGTGTGTCCAAGACTGGACGCGATGAGGCCAAGGATCTCAAGGCCTTTCGTGATGCGCTGGGCGAGTACTTCCCCGTGTCCGAAGAGGTCCTTGCGTTCGCAGCCCAGTCATGGCAAGCCAAAACGCCGGCCGAGGCAGCTCAGCTGAGTGAGCGGGCCAAAGCCCATGCGCCGAAACAAGCCCTTCCCAAGTACATGGCAGCCAACAATGCCTTAGACGAGCTTCTCAAGACTGTCCAAGAGGTAGCCAAGGATATGAATGAGGAGGGGCGGACAGCAGCGGCGAGCGCTCTGGTCTCGTTGACGGTTGGCACTGTGATGGCGATCGTGATCGGGCTGCTGATGGGCTGGCTGATCGCCCGGTCTTTATCTCGGAACTTGGCCGACGTGATCAAGGCTGCTGAGAGCCTAGGCGGCGGCAATATGGGCGCGCGTTCGTCGGTGGCGACAAAGGATGAAGTAGGGACGTTGGCTCAATCGTTCAACGAGATGGGGGAGCAGCTGCAAGCGAATGTGATGAAGGAGCGGGAGC